>Ga0335073_10003987_pt1 | contig 20607 bp, 19 predicted proteins | sample Lox_Sample_22_FD_207093 | JGI IMG/M metagenome (GOLD analysis project Ga0335073, IMG submission 207093) | Soil microbial communities from Loxahatchee National Wildlife Refuge, Florida, United States - Lox_Sample_2.2 | ecosystem: Environmental > Terrestrial > Soil > Wetlands | place: USA...
GTCATCGTGACGTTCGAGTTGCGGGATAAGCCGCGCGCGTGACGCGCGGCCGCCGGCGCGGCTGGTCGCAGGACCGCCGCGCCGGCCACCCCGAACGTTAATCCGACATGTACGTAGCCGCGCTCACCCTTGACGTGCTGCTCGGCGATGTCCGCTCACTCAAGCAGAAGCGGTCCGTCGTCCGGCCGCTCGTCGCTGAGCTGCGCCACCGCTACCCCGGCGTCGCGGTCGCCGAGACGGGTCACCTCGACCTGCACCGGCGGGCCGAAATCGGGGTAGCTGTGGTGTCCGCCACGGCGGGGAACGCCACCAAGTTGCTAGACGAGTGCGAGCGGATCGTCGCCTCGCACCCAGAAATCGAGCTGCTGTCCGCGCGGCAGCGGCTCTATAACGAAGAGGAGTGACCGGCTGGAGACGGGGTGCCCCGTCCCGGCCGGCCTTCCCGTGACAAGAGGAACGACCGCCCGGCGGCCGGGACCGCTGCCCGGCCGCACCTCCTCGGCAGCGCCGTTGCTCTGACAACCGAAGGAGTGACCGACCATGGACGACCCTCGCACCCGGCGCCTCGCTGAACGGATCGCCAAGATCGTCGCCGAGCTGCTTGAGCGCCGGATCAAAGATCCGAGGCTGGGCTTCGTCACCGTGACGGAGGCGCGCATCACGCAGGACCTGCGCGAGGCCAAGGTCTTCTACACGGTATTCGGCTCGCCGGAGGAACGTGCGGACACCGCCGCCGCGCTGCGCAGCGCGACCGGCATCATCCGCTCGGAGGTGGGCCGGCTGATCGGCCTGCGGCACACCCCCTCGCTTGAGTTCATCGCCGACGTGCTGCCGGAGAACGCGGCGCGGATCGAGGACCTGGTGACGGCGGCCCGGCAGCGGGACGAGGAACTGGCCAGGGCCCGCGAGGGCGCCGAGTGGGCCGGCGACCCGGACCCGTACAAGAAGCCGGCCGACGACTGGTCAGAGGAAGACGACGATGACGACGACAACTCCGGCGATGACGACGACGAGTGAGCGGTAACCGCCACCCGGACGCCTGGCCCTCTGGCCTGGTCATCATCGACAAGCCAGGCGGCATGACCTCGCACGACGTCGTCGCGCGCGTCCGCCGCCTGGCCCGCACCCGCCGGGTCGGCCACGCGGGCACCCTCGACCCGATGGCCACCGGGGTCCTCGTCATCGGCATCGAGCGGGCCACCCGGCTGCTCGGCCATCTCACGCTGACGGAGAAGACCTACGAGGCCACGATCCGCCTCGGCCGGTCGACCACCACCGACGACGCGGAAGGCGAGCCGACGGGCGGCAGCGCGGCCGCCGGAATACCCGAGGCGGCGCTCCAGGCCGAGATCGCGAAGCTGACCGGCGAGATCCTCCAGGTGCCGTCGAGCGTCAGCGCGATCAAAGTCAACGGCCAGCGCGCCTACAAGCTGACCCGGGCCGGCGAGGCACCCGAACTGGCTGCCCGCCCCGTCACCGTGTACGAGTTCACCGTCACCGGGATCCGCCCGGCGGGCGACTGCCTCGACGTCGACGCGCGCGTCCGCTGCTCAAGCGGCACCTACATCCGCGCGCTCGCGCGCGACCTCGGCACCGCCCTCGGTACCGGCGGCCACCTGACCGCCCTGCGCCGCACCGCCGTCGGCCCCTACACCCTCGCCCAGGCGCATACACTCAACGACCTGGAAAACCGCGACCAGTCAGCCGAACGCTTGCGCATTACTCACCGCCCAGAAGCCATGACCCCCGCCGCCCCCGGCCAGGCCACCCGGGCAACCCGCGCCGCGCTCCATGACCCCTCCGGCCCGGTCGGCCCGCAATCACCTGCTGGCACTTCCAGCGAGGGCGGCGGCTCCGCCGGGCCCCCGGGCGCCCCGTGGGTGATCCCGCTGGCGGAAGCCGCGGCGACGGCGTTCCCGAGGCTGGACCTCACCGCCGACGAGGCCCGCCGCCTGGCCCAGGGCGCTCGCCTCCCGCTGCCCGGCCCAGCGCCTGCGGCGCCCGCAACGGGCTCAGTGGCGCATTCAAGCGCTTCCTCCGAGCCCCCGAGCGCGAGCAAATTCACAGGCGGGAGCGAGCCCCCGGGCGCGAGCAAATTCACAGGCGGGAGCGAGCCCGCAGGCGGGAGCGAGTCCCAGGCCGAGGGCGCACCCGTGGCGGCTTTCGCCCCGGACGGCACCCTCGTCGCGCTGGTCACCGCCGAGCGCGGTCAGCTCCGCTCCCTGGCGGTGTTCGCCGGCCAGCAGTAAGCCAGCCCGCACAGCTCAGCGTGGACGCGCCCACGCCGGCGGCGGCGCCGCTGCGCGCCATGGCTAGGCTTAGTGCCGAGGTAAGGAGGGCCGAGAAGTCGTGTACCGCTGGCAGGGCCTGGAAGAGGTACCCGCAGACTGGGGCGAATCCGTCATCACGATCGGTGAGTTCGATGGCGTGCACCGGGGACATCAGCACATCGTTGCCAGGGCAGCGGAGCTAGGCCGCGAGCGCGGCCTGCCGGTGGTGGCGATCACCTTCGACCCGCACCCGGACGAGGTGATCAGGCCGGGCAGCCACCCGCCGTTTCTCAGCTCGGGAAGGCGACGCGCCGAGCTGCTAGCCGGTCTCGGCGTGGACGCGGTGTGCGTGGTCCCGTTCACGCTTGAGTTCTCCCGGCTCGATCCCGATGAGTTCGTCCGCACCGTGCTCGTTGAGAAGCTGCACGCCGCGGCGGTCGTGGAGGGTGAGGACTTCCGCTTCGGCCACAAGGCAAGAGGGGACGTCCAGCTGCTCGAGAAGCTCGGTGAGAAGTACGACTTCACCGTCGAAGGGCTGCCGCTGCGCGGCCTTGACGGCGTGCGGATCTCCTCGACGGCCATCCGGGCGCTGCTCGCGGAAGGCGACGTCGCGGAGGCCGAGAAGGCACTGGGCCGTCCGCACCGCGTCGAGGGCGTGGTCGTCCGCGGTCACCAGCGAGGCCGCCAGCTCGGCTTCCCGACCGCGAACCTCGAGCCGCCGCCGCACACCGCGATTCCCGCTGACGGCATCTACGCGGGCTGGCTCGCCACCCTCGACGAGACCGGCGAGGAGACGAACCGGTGGCCCGCCGCGATCTCGATCGGCACCAACCCGACGTTCAACGGCCAGGTCCGCACGGTCGAGGCGTACGCTCTCGACCGGACCGACCTGGACCTGTACGGCCTGCACGCCGCGATCGACTTCGCTGCCCGCCTCCGCGGCACCCTCAAATTCGACTCCATCGACGCCCTCGTCGAACAAATGCATAAAGACGTCGACCAGGCCCGCGAAATCACAGCAGCCACCGACGGGCCGCGCGGCTGAATCTCTGCGCCGGACAGAGTGCCTGCTGGGGCGTGCTATTGTGAAACGCTACCGGTCAAGTGCCGGTCCGGGATTGGCTGCACCCTCACGCGGCTGTCCCTATCGGGGATTCGAACTCTTCCATCTTAAGGAGCCACGTGCCGCTCGACGCCGAAGTCAAGAAGCAGGTCTTTGCGGAGTACGCGATCAATGAGGGTGACACCGGTTCGCCGGAGGTCCAGATCGCGCTCATGACCCGCAGGATCAATGACCTGAACGAGCACCTCAAGGTGCACCAGCACGATCACCACAGCCGCCGCGGCCTGCTGCTGCTCGTCGGCCGCCGCCGCCGCCTGCTTGGATACCTGCGGAACACCGACATCAACCGGTACCGCACGCTGATCGAGCGCCTGGGCCTGCGCCGCTAGGAGTCCGCTGAATTAGCGCCGCCCGGGCGTGCGGTCACACCTGTGACCAGGCAAGATCCGGCAAGTAGTAGCCCGGAAACGGTCTAATTCAGCGGGCTCCTAGGCAGAGCCCCGTCAGGACCCCCTCCCGGGGGATGGGGGCCGTCCCCTAGGGGGATGACAGCCCGGGTCCGGACACTGGACCCGGTGACCTCCGGGCCGGTACTGTTGGCCCTGGCCTGGAGATAACAGAATACGAGCGACAAGACACATCCCGTAGCCCCCGGCCCGAGCGCCTGGGCCGGTCCTCGGTAGTGGTCCCCGGGTTCAAGGAAGCTGGGTCTCAGACAGCTCAGCCCCGAGGGCTTCGATCGAAGACCGGCCGGCGTACCTGCTGGTTCGCGAGCGGGTAAGCCAGAGCCGACCACGGCACGGCGGCGGGTGGGTGCGGGATCTACCGCAAGGAGGTCTCACCCGTGAAGGGTGTGAAGAGCGCCGAAGCCGTTATTGACAACGGCGAATTTGGTGTACGCAAAATCAGATTTGAAACTGGCCGCCTCGCCCGCCAGGCATCCGGCTCCGCCCTCGCCGTGCTTGACGACGAGACCGTCGTCCTCTCGGCGACCGTCGCGTCCAAGCAGCCGAGGGAAGGGCTCGACTTCTTCCCGCTGACTGTCGACGTCGAGGAGCGCATGTACGCGGCCGGGCGCATCCCCGGTTCATTCTTCCGTCGCGAGGGCCGTCCGTCCGAGGACGCTATCCTCACCTGCCGGCTCATTGACCGCCCGCTGCGCCCGTCCTTCGTCAAGGGCCTGCGCAACGAGATCCAGATCGTGGAGACGGTCCTCTCGCTGCACCCGGAGCATCTGTACGACGTGGTGGCGATCAACGCCGCGTCCATGTCCACCCAGCTCGCCGGCCTGCCGTTCGCCGGACCGATCGGCGGTGTCCGGGTCGCGCTGATCAAGGACCAGTGGGTCGCGTTCCCCACGCATCCGCAGCTCGAGCTCGCGACGTTCGACATGGTGGTCGCCGGCCGGATGCTGGAGGACGGCGACGTCGCGATCATGATGGTCGAGGCGGAGTCAACGCCGCAGACGCTGAAGCTGCTCGCCGACGCGGAGGCGACCGGCGCGGTCGCCCCCGACGAGGAGACCATCGCGGAGGGCCTTGAGGCCGCGAAGCCGTTCATCGCCGCGCTGTGCGAGGCACAGCGGATTCTCGCCCAGGCGGCCGTTGAGGCCGGCATCTCCCCGGCGGCCACGGCCGAATTCCCCGTCTTCGTCGACTACGAGGACGATGTCTTCGCGGCGGTCTCCGGCGCGGTCTCCGACGAGCTCGCCAAGGCGCTGACCATCGCGGGCAAGCAGGAGCGCGCCGCCGAGGAAGACCGCGTCAAGGCCATGGCGTTCGAGCGGATCGGCGCGCAGTTCGAGGGACGCGAGAAGGAGATCAGCGCCGCCCTCCGGTCGCTGACCAAGAAGCTCGTGCGGCAGCGGGTCGTCAACGACGGGCTGCGCATTGACGGCCGCGGCCTCACGGACATCCGGCCGCTGTCGGCCGAGGTCGGCGTGCTGCCCCGGGTGCACGGCTCGGCGCTGTTCGAGCGCGGCGAGACCCAGATCCTGGGCGTCACCACGCTGAACATGCTCCGCATGGAGCAGATGATCGACACGCTCAACCCCGAGCGCACCAAGCGCTATATGCACAACTACAACATGCCGCCGTACTCCACCGGAGAGACCGGCCGGGTCGGCTCGCCGAAGCGGCGCGAGATCGGTCACGGCGCGCTTGCCGAGCGGGCAATCCTCCCGGTGCTGCCGACCCGCGAGGAGTTCCCCTACGCGATCCGCCAGGTGTCCGAGGCGATCGGCTCTAACGGGTCGACCTCGATGGGCTCCGTCTGCGCCTCGACCCTGTCCCTGCTCAACGCCGGCGTGCCGCTCAAGGGCATGGTCTCAGGCATCGCGATGGGCCTCATCCACGAGGGCGGCCAGTACGTCACTCTCACGGACATCCTCGGGGCCGAGGACGCGTTCGGCGACATGGACTTCAAGGTCGCCGGCACCGAGCAGGTGATCACCGCGCTCCAGCTCGACACCAAGCTCGACGGCATCCCCGCCTCGGTGCTGGCCGGCGCGCTGAAGCAGGCCCGTGGCGCCCGGATGACGATCCTCGGCGTGATGCGCGACGCGATTTCCGCGCCGGGCGAGATGTCGCCGTTCGCACCGCGGATCATCACCCTCAAGGTCCCGGTGGACAAGATCGGCGAGGTCATCGGGCCGAAGGGCAAGATGATCAACTCGATTCAGGACGACACCGGCGCCGAGATCACGATCGAGGACGACGGCACGATCTACGTCGGCGCCACCGACGGCCCGTCCGCCGACGCCGCGCGGGACGCGATCAACGCGATCGCCAACCCGCACATGCCCGAGGTGGGGGAGCGGTTCATGGGCACGGTCGTGAAGACGACCACGTTCGGGGCGTTCCTGTCACTGCTGCCGGGCAAGGACGGCCTGCTGCACGTTACGCAGATCCGCAAGCTGCACGGCGGCAGGCGGATCGAGAACGTCGAGGACGTGATCCACGTGGGCGACAAGATCCAGGTGGAGATCCGCGAGATCGACGACCGCGGCAAGCTGTCGCTTGTTCCCGTCGAGGTGATCGAGCGCGAGGCGGCAGGTGAGGACCTGGGCGGTGGCGAGTCCGGTGGTGACCGCGAGGACAGGAACGCCCGTCCCCGGCGGGAGCGCCGCGACCGCGACCGCGGTGACCGCGATGGCGGGGGACGCACCCGCCAGCGCTCCCGGGGTGGGCACCGCGAGTAGTGATGGCCGCTGATTCCCCCCTCGGCGCCGCTGAGTCGACCGTGCGCAGGACCGTCCTTCCGGGCGGCCTGCGCGTGGTCACCGAGTTCCTCCCGGCCGTCCGGTCGGTAGCGCTCGGCATCTGGGTCGGCGTCGGCTCCCGTGATGAGGACCAGGCACACGCGGGAGCCACTCACTACCTTGAGCACCTGCTGTTCAAGGGCACCCACCAGCGCAGCGCGCTGGACATCTCGGCGGCGATGGACGCGGTTGGCGGTGAGCTGAACGCCTTCACCGCCAAGGAGTACACGTGCTACTACGCACGGGTGCTTGACGCCGACCTGCCGCTGGCGATCGACGTGCTGTCGGACATGGTGACAAGCTCGCTGATCGAGCGGAAGGACGTGGACGCCGAGCGGAACGTGGTGCTCGAGGAGATCGCGATGAACGAGGACGATCCCACGGACACGGTCCACGAGGCGTTCACCGCGCGGCTCTTCGGCGACACTCCGCTCGGCCGTCCGGTCCTTGGCACGGTCGAGTCGATCAACGCGATGACCCGTGACCAGATCTGGGAGCACTACGCCGCCAGGTATACCCCGCCGCACCTCGTGGTCGCGGCGGCAGGAAACCTGGACCACGACGTGCTGGTGGCCCGGGTCCAGGCTGCGTTCGAGAACGCGCTGCTCGCGACCTCGCACGAGGCGCCTGCGCCGCCCAGGCTGCGCAAGTCAGGGGCGGTGCTCTGGGAGGGGTACGGCCCGTCGGCAGGCGCCGGGGTAAAGCTGGTCTCCCGGCCGATCGAGCAGGCCAACCTGGTGCTCGGCTGCGAGGGGCTGTCCCGCACCGACGACCGGCGCTTCGCGCTCGGCGTGCTGAACGCGGCGCTCGGCGGCGGCATGTCCTCGCGGCTCTTCCAGGAGGTGCGCGAGAAGCGGGGCCTGGCCTACTCGGTCTACAGCTTCGCGTCCCAGCACGCCGACACCGGGCTGTGGGGCATCTACGTGGGCTGCCTGCCGTCGAAGGCCGACGAGGTGCTGTCCATCTGCTCCGCCGAGGTGGCGAAGGCCGTCGAGTCGGGGCTGACCGACGCGGAACTCGACCGGGGCAAGGGCCAGGTGCGCGGCGGCATCGTCCTCGGCCTCGAGGACCCGTCCTCGCGGATGACCCGCCTTGGCAAGTCAGAACTCGTCTATCCGGGCCTTGAGCCGGTCGACGACATCCTGGCGGCCATCGATGCTGTCACCCACGACGACATCCGGGCCGTCGCCGCTGAGGTGCTCACCCGCCCCAAGGTACTGGCGGTGGTGGGCCCCTTTGAGGACGAAGACGCGTTCTCGGCTGCCCTCTCTTAGCTGTCGGTAACGACAGTTACTGCCGTGGGAGATTTCCTGGCGCAAAGCCCGCGCCAGGAAATCTCCCACGGTTCACCGGATCCACTAGTCCAGGCCCAGCAGTGACTCGATCCCGACGGTCAGACCCGGGGGGAGCGAGCCCAGGCCGCGTACCGCCAGCAGCACGCCCGGCATGAACGACGCCCGGTCCAGGGAGTCGTGGCGGATGGTGAGTGTCTCTCCGTGGCCGCCGAGCAGGACCTCCTGGTGAGCGACAAGACCGGCCACGCGCACCGAGTGGACGTGCACGTCGTTGACCGTCGCGCCCCGCGCGCCGGTCAGTTCCTGCTTTGTCGCGTCCGGGGACGGCCCTAGCCCGGCCTTCCCGCGCGCCTCGCTGATCATGGCGGCGGTGCGCAGGGCGGTACCCGACGGCGCGTCCATCTTGTTCGCGTGGTGGAGTTCGATGACTTCCGCGGACTCGAAGAAGCGGGCGGCCTGGGCCGCGAAGCGCATCATCAGCACCGCGCCGACGGAGAAGTTCGGCGCGATCAGGACGCGCACCCCGGGCGCCGCGTCCAGCCACGACTGCACCTCCGCGAGGCGCTCCTCCCCGAAGCCGGAGGTGCCGACCACCACGTTCAGGCCGTGCCCGACGCACCAGCGCAGGTTGTCCATCACGGCGGCGACGTGGGTGAAATCCACGATGACGTCGCTGGCAGCCAGCGTGTCGAGGGCGTCATCCCGGTCGACCCGCGCCGTGAGCGACATGTCCGGCGCGCCTTCGATGGCCTCGCAGACCGTGCTCCCCATCCGCCCTCGCGCACCCAGGACTCCGACCTTGATCATCACGCCTCCCCGGCGTTGCCAGCCGACCGCAGGATTCTACGCCACGGGCCCGGCCGGCATCCGGACGCGTAGGCTCGTGGTATGTGCCGTTCCATCAAGACCCTGCGCCCGCCGTACACCGAAGTCGTGACCGATGAGGACATGCGGGCAGCGGCTCTTCAGTACGTGCGGAAGATCAGCGGCTTCCGTGCCCCCGCCGCGCGGAACGCCGCCGCGTTCGAGGCCGCGGTCGACGAGATCGCCGCGGCGACCGCCCGGCTGCTCGACTCGATTCAGGTGCGTCCACCTGCGAGTTCGACGGTAAGTTAGCGTCGATTACGGGTAGTGAGTGCCTATGAGGCTGATCCTCAACCTGATATGGCTGATCCTGTGCGGCTGGTGGATGGCGCTGCTCTACGTCCTGGCCGGGGTCATCTGCGCCATCCTGATCATCACTATCCCGTTCGCCATCGCTTCCTTCCGGATCGCGTCCTACGTGATCTGGCCATTCGGCCGGTCCATCGAGATGCGTCGCACTGCGGGCGTCGGCTCCCTGATCGGCAACATCATCTGGGTGGTGCTTGTCGGCTGGGAACTGGCCCTCGGTCACCTCATCAGCGGCATTACGCTGTGCCTGACGATCATCGGCATCCCGCTCGGGCTGGCCAACTTCAAGCTCATCCCGATCTCGCTGCTCCCGCTCGGCGTCCGGATCGTCAACTCGGACGAGCGCTATCCCGGCTACGCCCCCCGCCAGCCCGAGGGGGACTACCGGTAGCCCGATGGCTGTGCCTGAAGCGAGGCGGCGGCAGTAACCTTTGGGCCATGGAGGAGACCGAGAGCCGGGTCGAGGTGTATGTCACCACGGACACCTCCGGCGCGCCGCACAAAGCGAACGAGCCCAAGCTTTACGTGATGTACGACGCCGCCAAGCCCGAAGCGGGGAAGCTTTACTTCACCGAGGCCGAGTGGGACGCCTTCGTGCTCGGTGTCAAGGACGGCGAGTTCGACTTGGACGAGAACGGCAACCTGCCGCCCGTTCCTGCCAACCAGCGGCCGGGCCAGCAGGCGGGCGAGCAGTAGCCGGGCGGACGCCGGCGCCGGCGAGGCCGTTAGCTAGCGCCCCGCTGAATTGCACCGCTCGGGGACTACTTGCCGTAGGGCTCTGACTGGTGACCGGAGAAAGGGGCTCTTCCCGGCCACGGGGCGATTGACCGGCTCCCGCGGTATGTCTTGGTCGCTAGGCTTTTGTTCACGGTCTGGTATCGCCCGGATTGTAATGGTTACGATTCTGCCATGTCTTCCCGGGCGCCCAGGCCAGAGCTGGACTCCAGGCGCTTCGGCCGGACACCAGTCCCCTTCCTTCTCGGGCTCGCCGTCTGCTGCCTGATCGCGATGATCGCCCTGGTGATCGTGGTCGTACAGCGCGGTCCGGCACCCACCCTGGTCGGACTGCTGCTCGCGCTGCTGCCGATCCCGCTGCTTGTCGCGGTCGTCCTGTACCTGGACCGGCTGGAGCCCGAGCCCCGCGCGCTGCTCGCCGCGATCTTCGGCGCCGGCGCGGGCATCGCGGTCATCACCGCTCTGCTCGGCCGCGCGCTGCACACCGGCGTGATTACCACGCCGGACCTCGAACCGCACCCGAGCATCGCGGCCTACGTCTCCGTGGGCACGGCGACCGGCGGCGCGCTCGTCGCCGAGACGCTCAACGGGCTCGTCCTGCTGGCCCTGCTCGCGTCACGGCGTACGGAGATCGATGGCGTGGAGGACGGCGTCGTCTACGGATCCATGCTGGGGCTCGGCTTCGCGCTCGTGGCCAACCTGTATGCCTACGCCGTCGCCTGGAACTCCGGCGCCGGCGCGATCGCCGAGGAGTTCGCCCGGCGCGGCATATTCGGCCCGGTCTTCCAGGCGCTGTTCACCTCGCTGATCGGGCTCGGCATCGCCTACGCGGCGTCCCATCCCGCGTCGAGCGGCAGGTACCTGGTGGTCGCCGTCGGCTGGGCCGCGGCGGTCGCGCTGGACGCGCTGTGGAATCACTCCGTGACCGAAGGCGGGACTCAGCTGCTGGTCACCTTCGTCATCCTGTTCGCCGCACTGATCGCGGTGATCTCCGCGGTGATCGCCGACCGGCGCCGCGTCATCCGGATGATCATCAGCTTCCTGCCGCAGTTCGAGCATCCCGAGGTGGTCACCGCGCAGGACATCCCCATGCTCGCCAGCCTGCGGATGCGCCGTCTCGGCCGGCACTGGGCGCGGCTTAACCTCGGCATCCGGGGCAGGCGGGCGATGGCCGAGTACCAGCTCGCCGCCACGGAACTGGCGATGGCCTGCCGACGCAAGAGCCTCGGCCAGACGACCGAGGACGACTACGTCAGGCACCGTGACGGCTCGCTGATCTTGATGCGCGCGGCCGCGGCGACCGTCCGCGGCCAGGAGCAGCTGTACCCGCCGCCCTGGATCGCCCCCGATTCCCCGTCGGTGTTCGTCACCTACCAGCCCCGCCCCTACCGGCCGCCGCCCTCGCAGGGGACCGCCATCTAGCAGACCGCCGGACAACCGCGGCAGGGAACAGCTAGAAGCCGGCCGAATTAGACCGTTGCCGGGGTGCTACTCGCAGACCTTGACTGGTCGCCGGCCTGACCGCACGCCCGAGCGCCGCTAATTCAGCTTTAGAAGAGGGTGGGCTGGAGATCGGGTCGGTCGGCGGTGAGGGTCGCTCCCTCGTGGCGCAGCAGCCACTCCTTGCGGTCGACACCCCAGCCGTATCCGGTGAGCGAGCCGTCTGCGCCGATCACCCGGTGACACGGCACGATGATCGAGATCGGATTGCGGCCGTTGGCGAGTCCGACGGCGCGCGAGGCGACGAACGACTTGCCGAGCGCGGTCGCGATCGCGCCGTAGCTGACCGTCGAGCCATAGGGGATCCTCATCAGCTCCGCCCACACCGCCAGCTGGAAGGGGGTCCCGCGCGGGGCGAGCGGCAGGTCGAATGCTTTCCTCGTGCCCGCGAAGTACTCCGCGAGCTGGCCCGCGGCGGCGGGGAACCCGCCGGGACGACGCGTCCACCCGGGCCGGACCGAAGCCGAGTGCTCCCCGGCGTCAAGCAGGTACAGGCCGCCGAGCGCTCGCTCGTCCCCGGTCAGCAGGATTCTCCCCACCGGCGAGTCCGCGATGTCGTACCAGGCCGGTGCCGCCGGGTCGGCGGGCAGGAACGGACTTGTCATGACGTCATTCCTCAGTTCGGTTATCGGGCCGGTGTCATCGGTACCGGGAACGGCTGGCTCATCCGGCCAGGGTCTGCGCCGCCGGGCTGAGCGACGGCCGTTCGAGGGTGGCCCACAGGTGATGGACCGCGTACGAGCGCCACGGTCGCCAGCCCTCCGCCACGGACGGTCCGCCTGCGGCCAGCCGGGCCAGCGCCCGCAGCAGGCCGGCGTCTCCTGGCAGGAACACGTCGGGGTCGGACAGCGCCCGCATCCGGATGTAGGCCGCGGTCCACGGCCCGATCCCTGGCAGCGCGAGCAGGCGGGCACCTGCCTCCTCGCGGTCCGCGCCGGGGCCGAGGCTGATGTCACCGGATGCCAGCGCCGAAGCCAGCGTGATCACCGCCCGTGCCCTCGGCAACGGCATCGGCAGCACCGCCGGGTCAAGCGCGGCGATCACCGCCGGTTCTGGGAAGAGGTACGCCGGCGCTTCCCCGTCAGCCTCCGCCAACCCGTCAGCCTCCGGCTCCGGCAACCCGTCAGCTCCCGTCGGCCCGTCGGCGGTGGAGAGCCGGCCGGCCCGGGCATGGCGCTCGTCTCGGCCGTCACGGGTGCCGGACGCCGGCATCGGCGTGCCGCACAGCGCGACCAGGCGTGCCCCGAGCCGCCGCGCGGCGGCGACCGATACCTGCTGGCCGAGCACGGCGCGGATCGCGATCTCGTTTCCGTCGACCGCACCCACCGCGCGCCGCCCTGGGCAGTCGGCCGCGAGCGGCCCGATTACCGGGTCACCGGCGAAGAACGCGGTGACGGCGGCGGGGTCCGTGTCCAGGTCGAGCAGCCGCCGGCAGCGCTGCACGGCGGCGGTCACGTCGCGCAGGTCGGACAGCGCCAGCGAGCAGTCCACCCAGCTTGAACCGGGAACGGGGCGCAGGGAGAGTATCCCGCAACCGTTCGGAAGGCTGATGGTCCTTGTGTACTGAGCGGGGGTAGCGGCCTCGACTCCAGGGATGGCGCGCGCGGCGAGGAAGCCAAGTACCCGGCTCAGGTCGATCGGCGGCCGGAACGGCAGGCGCAGGCGCAGCACCCCGGTCGCGCTGGCGCCGGCCGCTCCCGCCGTCCGCGCGCCGGCGGCCGCTCCCGGCGAGCGCGTGCGCGAGCGGCCGCTCCGGCTGGGTGGCCCGGTCGGGTCACGCTTGGCGGCGCGTTCCCGCAGCACCCGCGGCGCGGTGTCGTATACCTCGAGGATCGTGGCGTTGAACTGCCTGATGGAGGTGAACCCCGCGGCGAAGGCGATGTCGCCCATGGGCAGGGTCGTCGTCTCGATCAGGATCCGGGCGGTCCGTGCCCGCTGCGCGCGGGCCAGTGCCAGGGGCGCCGCACCGACTTCGGCAGTGAGCAGCCGGCCGACCTGGCGCGCGGAGTAGCCGAGGCTGGCGGCCAGGCCATCCACCCCGGTGCGGTCCACCACGCCGTCCGCGATCAGTCGCATGGCGCGTCCCGCGACATCGGACCGGGCATTCCATTCCGGCGAGCCTGGGGAGGAGTCGGGCCGGCACCGCTTGCACGCTCGGAAGCCGGCCTGCTGCGCCGCGGCTGACGTCGGGTAGAAGACGACGTTGGGACGTTTGGGAGTTATGGCAGGGCAGGAGGGCCGGCAGTAGATGCCCGTCGTCCGCACGGCGACGAAGAACACGCCATCGAACCGGTCGTCCTTGCTGCTCGCCGCGGCGTACCGCTGCTCGTCGTCCATCACGCTTCCAGCCAACCACCGGACAGCGGCGAACACTAGCGGAAATCGGACTCCTACGGCGCAGTGCTCCGATCGTTCGGTTCCCGGTGGTTGCCGTTGCCAGCCGCCTTCCGTTTCAACCGCTGCACAAGCGGCTGACCAGGAACGGGCGCGGTCAGGACCCGCTGCGCCCGCCACATCCTTTCTGCGGGCGGCCGCTGTCGGTCAGGCGCGCCAGAAGTCGTACGGGTCGTGACCCGGGCGGAAACCCGCCGCCTCGACGATGTCGACGGCCAGCTTGAACCGGTCGCCGACGCGTCCGGGCAGGTGCGCGTCGCTGCCGAAGGACACCGCCGTCCCGCCTTCCTCGCGCCACCATCGGATCAGGTCAACGGAAGCCAGGGGCGACCTGGTGTTGATCTCGAGCACCCGGCCGGACGCGGCGAGGGCGCGCAGTGCCACCCGGTACTCTTCCTCGAACGGCTCCTCCCGGTACCGGTGAGCTCCCTTGGGCCAGTACCGGCGCGGGAAGTCCAGGTGTGCGAGTACCTCGAACAGGTCGCTGCCCTCGATCAAACGGACCAGTTCCGCGAAGTAGTAGCGCATCGCGTCATCGTCCGGCATGACACCGAAGAGCGCGTCGGCGGCGACGAGCCTTCCCTGGTAAGGGACCGCGTGCAGCGATCCGAGCACCCGGTCGATGGCGCGTCCGCGCACGGCGGCCGCCGCGCTCGCGCCGAACAGGTGCGACTCGCCGGCCTCGACGCCCGACAGGATCCGCAGCCCGGGAAAGCGCTGCCTGCACTCCTCGAGCGAGGCCGTGTACCCGTTGATGTCCAGCGGCTTGATCCGGCTCCACCAGCGGTGATCGGTCGCGATGTGCAGGATCGCGTCGCCCTCGCCCCCTTCGGTGAACTCCAGGTGCTCGGTGAACGCGACAGAGGGAACTCCGATGGCGACGGCCTGCTCGCAACTGCGCACCATTGACGCGTCCGCCGACGTGTCGTACGACCATTCGGAATGCACGTGATTGTCAGCAGGCAGCACAGTGTTCATCTTATGGGGGCTGTTGCGGGGGCCTGGCTACCAGGTGGTGTCGCGCTGCCTGGCTGAGGTGATGACGTAGATCTCGCCGGTCTGCCGGGCGCCCTGCGGGATCCGGCCCTGGCCGGACTGGCCGTTGGCGTCGTGGCCGCCGGCCGGAATGGCAACAGCGCCCTTCTTCCCGGTCTTGGTCAGCCTGCCCCAGCGCTCCTCCCAGTCGGCGGTGTCGCCGCCGCAGGCGTTGACGTAGGCGATGAGCACGGGAAGGGTCGGCAGCCTGAGGCCGCCAGCGGCCGAGGCCAGCGTCCGCATCGTGTAGTGCGACTTCTCCGCCATGTCGGGGTAGTCGAGCCCGGCCTTAGAGCGGAGGACGCGAAGATCGCGCGCGAACGCGGCGATGTTGTCGGTCTCGATCGCGGCGATAGGCCCCTTGGCGCCGGGCGGGGGGTCGGGCAGTGCGCTGTCCCGCTGACGGATAACCGGACTCCCGGCCCGGCTGAACCCGCCCGTGTTGCGCATCCCGTGGCCGCCAGCGGCAGCGCCCGGGTACTGCTGCTGGCCCTGGAACGGCTGACCTGGATACGGCTGCTGCGCGGGGCCTGCCCGTCCCTGTCCCTGTCCCGGTGCCGCTCCGGCGGCCTGCCAGGATCCGGTGTTCCTGACGCCTTGGCCGTACTGGCCCTGACCGTACTGGCCCTGGCCGTACTGCTCCTGACCGTACTGGCCCTGGCCGTACTGGCCCTGGCCCGGCGTCCGACCGGCACCTTGCTGCGGGCCGGCGGCCTGCCACGAGCCGGTGTTGCGGCCGCCGTGGCCGCCCTGTGCGGGACCTGGTGCCCACCCCTGTCCCGGTGCCGCTCCGGCGGCCTGCCACGATCCCGTGTTCCGCGCGCCGGGGCCGAACCCGGGACCCGCCGCCTGCCAGCCGCCGGTCGCGCGCATGCCGGGACCGCGCGGTGCCTGGTGACCTGTCCAGTCCTGGCCCGGCGCCGGCCCGGCGGCCTGCCACGAGCCGGTGTTCCTGCCGTTCCCGGCAGGCTGGCCAGGCCCGGGCGCCCAGCCGTTCTGGTACTGGGGTCCGGCGGCCTGCCACGAGCCCGTGTTCCGCGGATTCTGGCCGAACTGCCCGCCGGCCTGGGGACCGCCGGGCTGCGCCGCTCCGTAGCGGGCCTCGGCGCCGTACTGGCTCTGGGCGGCGTACTGGCCGGCACTGTACGGGTCGCTGCCGTACTGCTGCTGGCCTGGTGCCTGGCCGTACGGCCCGGCCGCCGGCTGCCCCAGGCCGAAGGCCGCCTGGCCGGCCGGTCCCTGTCCAGGCCCGTACTGCCCCGCTGCGGGCGCCCCGGCGGCGAACTGCCCTTGCCCGCCGTACCCGGCGGGACCGGGCGCCGCCTGCGGGTATCCCGGCTGGCCGGGCTGCCACTGCTTCCCCTGAACGTATGGGCCCTGGTCGGGCCGTGGCACCTGGCCGTTCCCCGGCCATCCCTGACCGTACTGGCCTGCCCACTGCTGCTGTGCCTGATAAGGGCCCGCCGGGCCGGCCTCGGCCGTTCCCTCCGGGTAGGGGCCGGCCGGGTACGGGCCGGGAGCGCCGGCCTGACCCGCCGCGGTGGCGTCGGTCCACTGCGGTGCGGACTGGTATCCCGGTACCCGTCCGTTTGGTCCTGCCCCCGGCGGCCAGCCGGGGGTATGCGCTTCGTGTGCCTGCCCCGGCCTGCCCTGGGCCTGCCCGGGGTAACCCTGCCCCGGATACCCGGGGGTTCCATGCCCCGGATGCTCTGCCGCCGGGGCCACAGGACCTGCGTGACCGGCGGGCCTGGCAGGACCGGCTTGACGGGCGGAGCCGCCAGGTCCCGGACCCGGCTGGTACCCGCGCGGGGGCCCGGCCGCTCCGCGCTGGTCGTAATAGCCCGCCGGGCGCGGGCCGCGCGGGGGCCCCGGACGCTGCGGACCCGGCGGAGCGGGCCGTGGCCCGGCACCTGCCTGACGTGGCCGCGGACGGCCGACGCCGGGCATCGCGTCCTCGGGACGCTGCCAGGGGCGGTCGGCCAGCCTCGGGTCGTACGCTGCCTGCCTCGCTGAACGTGGCGGGTATCCGGGTCTCGGTGGCGTGCCGCGCTCCTGGCGGGTCCGTGACGGTCCTGGCGGCATGTCCGCGGGGCGCGGCCGTTCGCGCTCTCCGCCGTCCGCGTAGCCCTGGTAGCCGGGATCGACGGGGTAGGCGTCGGCTTCCAGGTAGGGGTCCCGCTGGTAGGCGTCGCCGTCGGCGTAGGCAGCGTCGCTGGCCCGGCCGTGCGCACCCCTGCCGAGCCCGCTGCCCTGACGATTCACCCGCTACCTCCTGGACACAGCGTGCGGCGGTCGCCACCCCACCAGTCGAGTGTAGGGCGGTCACGTGTCCCGGACAGGGCCGACGAGTAATTGCCGCTGGTTCGACGCTGTTTTATTTCGGCGGGCAGGTGGCACCGGTGCGGGTGTCGGATGCGTGCCGGCAGCGCTACATTGGGATTAGGGCACGAGCGATTTGCCCGCGCCATAAGGATTTGCGGCGCGGCGCTGCCGTGCCACAGCTCGTGTGCGGAGCGGCCATGGCATGGATCGTCTGGCTGATCGTCGCGGCGGTGCTCGCCGTCGCCGAACTGGCGACCACCACGTTCGCGCTCGGCCTCATCGCGGTCGGCGCGTGCCTCGCCGCCGCGGTCGCGGCCCTCGATCTCGGCCTGCCTTTCCAGTTGCTAGCGTTCATCGTCGCCTCGGGGGCAGGGCTTGGCCTGGTGCTTCCTGTCGCCCGGCGGCACGTGAAACAGCCCCCGCTGCTGAAGACCGGCCCCGCCGCGCTGATCGGCAGGCATGCGCAGGTTCTCGAAGAGGTCAACGGGCACGGCGGCCGGATCCGCATCGGCGGCGAGGTGTGGTCCGCCCGCTCCTACGACGAGACGCTGGTCATCCCCGTCGGCGACACCGTTGACGTGATGCAGATCGAGGGCGCGACGGCCCTCGTTTACCCCCGGGAGTAAGAATCACTTTCTTTCCGCGGCCTGCACCCTCCCAGAACCCAGAAGCATCAAAAGAAAGGGGTTCTCAGCCATGGTTATCGCGGAACTCGTCATCGTGGCAGTGATTGCCTTCATCGTCTTGCTGACCGTCGTCCGGTCGGTGCGCATCATCCCGCAGGCGCGGGCGCGGAACGTGGAGCGTTTCGGCCGGTACCGCAAGACCCTTGAGCCGGGCCTGAACTTCATCGTGCCCTTCGTCGACCGGGTCAAGCCGCAAATCGACCTGCGCGAGCAGGTCGTCTCGTTCAACGGCCAGCCGGTGATCACCGAGGACAACCTGGTGGTCCAGATCGACACCGTGCTGTTCTTCCAGGTGACCGACCCGAGGGCGGCGGACTACGAGATCGTCAACTACATTCAGGCGATCGAGCAGCTCACGGCCACCATGCTGCGGTCGGTCATCGGCTCGATGGACCTCGAGCAGACGCTGACGTCCAGGGACAAGATCAACACGCTGCTGCGCGGCGTCCTCGACGACGCGTCGGGCAAGTGGGGCATCCGGGTGACCCGGGTGGAGATCAAGGCGATCGACCCGCCGAAGTCGGTGAAGGACGCGATGGAGAAGCAGATGCGCGCCGAGCGGGAGAAGCGCGCCGTGATCCTCACCGCCGAGGGCGCAAGGCAGTCGCAGATCCTCACCGCGGAAGGCGACAAGCAGGGCAAGATCCTGCGCGCCGAGGGTGACAAGCAGGCCGCGATCCTGCGTGCCGAGGGCGAGGCGCAGGCGATCAGCCAGGTCTTCGGCTCGATTCACCGCAACGACCCCGACCCCAAGCTGCTCGCCTACCAGTACCTGCAGACGCTGCCGCAGCTTGCCAACGGCGCGGGCAACACCTTCTGGGTCATCCCGAGCGAGGTGACGACGGCACTGAAGGCGGTGACCTCGGCGTTCACCGGAGCGGCAGGCGGAAACGAAGGCGCAGGAACGCAGCAGGCGTCGCCGCCGTACGAAGCGCCGGTCCCGCAGGACGGTCAGCAAGGGACGTCGCCGACGCTGGCGGCGATCCCGGTGCAGCAAGGGTCACCGCAGATCGCCACGCCGCCTCAGGAGCAGGAAGCGCTCCCGCCCGGGAACCAGGAAGACGAGCACCAGGAAACCGTGTACCGGGACCTGGTCCCTGGCCCTGAGACGGTGCTGCCGGTGACGGTTACGCCGCCTGGATCGCTGAACGGCAGCTCAGGCGAGGAGAGCTAGCACCACGACGAGCACGCAGAGCAGGACCGCGGCGATCACGATGGCACGGATCCGCGTGGAGGTGAGTCCCGCTCCGGTCCCGCCCGTCGCGTGAGTGCCGGCCCGGGCTGCCGCACTTCTCCTGCCCGCTGCCCTCGGCACCATCGCGTCCGCGCCGGTAATGCCGTTCGACCGGTCCTGCGCCCGCGGGGCTGCCCCCCACGGTGCCGCAGCGACCGGACCGGTCCCACCGGACAACGCGGCATCGCTGGGAGACGAGGGAATGGCCGGCCATGCGGCCGACACACGGATGGGGTCCCATGCCGACGGCCTGCTGCCCGTCCGGGGCTCGGCCGCGGGGAAGGGCGAAGGTGACCCGGCCGCCGGGAACGGCGAGGGTGGTTCGGCCGCTGGGAAAGGCGACGGCGGTTCCGCCGCCGGGAACGGCGACGGCGGTTCGGCCGCCGGGAAAGGCGACGGCGGTTCCGCCGCGGAGAACGGCGACGGCGGTTCGGCCGCCGGGAAAGGCGACGGCGGTTCCGCCGCGGGGAAAGGCGACGGCGATTCGGCCGCCGGGAAAGGCGAGGGTGGTTCGGCCGCTTGGAACAGCGACGGCGATTCGGCCGCTTGGAACAGCGACGGCGATTCGGCCGCCGAGAAGGACGACGGCGACGCGTTGGCCATGGCCGCGGTCTCAAGCACCCTGTCGGTGCCGCCGCCTGCCATCTCTTCGGCGACCCGGTCGAGCGCGGCGATGATGATCGATGGATCGGGCGCGTCCGCTCCCTGCGCCGCCGCGCTGATGCGCGCTCCGGCGGTCGCGGCGGCCGATTCTCCCGCGGTCCGTGCGGCGGCTACCGGGAGGGACGGCGATCTGGTCAGCGAGCGCCACCGCTCCTCCCACTCCTCGGCGGCGGCACCGCAGCCCCTGACGTACGCGGAGAGTACCGGCAGGTCGGGAAGCTCGGGACCGACCTCGGCGGCCTTGATGGAGTCATAGGGGTAGTGCGCACGCGCGGCCAGTTCGGCATGCCCGAGTCCCGCGCCGTCTCTGAGCTCGCGTAGCTCACGGAGGAATCGGGCAGTGTCGTCTCCCGACGCTCCGCTGCCCGGCATTTGCCGCGTATCGGCCTCAGGGTGTTCCACCCAGGCCCCCTCCCTGAATCCGTCACCGGCTGGACCCCTGGTCCATCCCTGGAGCAGGGTGCCATCCTCCAGCCAGGATTCACTGGCAGGTTATCGCGCGCGATTGCCACGGGCAGGGCAACCGCAAGCTTTAAGTACGCCGATTTCACCAGGTAGGAAAAATGTCCGGCTTGCTGCCCGGCGGCGGGGCGGGCGGCCGTGCCTACCAGTGGATGGCCAGGCCTAGCGTGAATGCCACCCCGAACGCCAGTTGCAGCCGCCCGGTCTGTCCGAGCGTCGCGATCAGGCCGGGACCGGAGACGCCGCCGCGCACCGCCCGTACCGGCGCGATGGCAAGCGGCAAGGCCAGCAACGTGATCAGCGCGAGCGGCCGGTATACGGCGGTCAGCGCGGCGAGCGCGAACGGCACGAGGAGGAACAGCAGGTAGGTGACGCGCGCTCGGGAGTCCCCGATGCGCACAGCGAGGGTCCGTTTCCCGGCGGACGCGTCTGACCCGATGTCCCGCAGGTTGTTGATCATCAGCAGCGCGCACGACAGCAGGCCGGCCGGGACCGACGCCGCGAGCCCGAGCCACG
>Ga0335073_10003988_pt1 | contig 20603 bp, 18 predicted proteins | sample Lox_Sample_22_FD_207093 | JGI IMG/M metagenome (GOLD analysis project Ga0335073, IMG submission 207093) | Soil microbial communities from Loxahatchee National Wildlife Refuge, Florida, United States - Lox_Sample_2.2 | ecosystem: Environmental > Terrestrial > Soil > Wetlands | place: USA...
GCGACGCGATCCACCGCTCGGCCGTGGCGCTGAGCAGGCAGAGCCCGCTGGTGTTCTGGAGCGCCGACGACGCCCGGGCCAGCATCGACCGCGTGGTCTCGATGGCTGACGTCATCTACCCCGGACACGACCAGGCGTTCCGGCTGACCGCGGCGGGCGAGGTCGAGTACATCCGCCCGTTCCGGCTGACCATCACCGGCACGGCCGCCGACCGGCCCGGGCTCAGCTTCTCGGCGGCGATGCCGGAACCCTGGGTGATGCCCGGCATCGAGGAGCAGTCCGGGCGCGTCTAGCGGGCGCGGGCTGCCCCTAGGGGCTTCCCCGGGCTACCCCCATCGGGGGGCGATTTGTCCCATGGCACAGTTGGAAGTGACCTCAGTCGAGCCCGGAGGATTGCCATGACCGTGCAGAGCCTCGCCGACATCCACGAACTGGCCCAGCAGCTGCGGGTCGACTCGATCCGCTGCAGCACCTCGGCCGGATCCGGCCACCCAACCTCGAGCATGTCGGCCGCCGACCTCATGGCGGTGCTGATGACCCGGCACTTCCGCTACGACTGGCAGCAGCCGGACAACCCGGCCAACGACCACCTGATCTTCTCCAAGGGGCACGCGTCCCCGCTGCTGTACTCGATGTTCAAGGCGGCGGGCGTCGTCACCGACGACGAGCTGATCAACAGCTACCGCCGGTTCGGCTCGCGGCTGGAGGGTCACCCCACCCCGGTGCTGCCGTGGGTCGACGTGGCCACGGGCTCGCTGGGCCAGGGGCTGCCCGACGGGGTCGGCGTCGCGCTGGCCGGCAAGTTCCTGGACGAGCTGCCGTACCGGGTGTGGGTGCTGTGCGGGGACAGCGAGACCGCCGAGGGATCGATCTGGGAGGCGCTCGACAAGGCGTCTCATTACGGGCTCAGCAACCTGACCGCGATCTTCGACGTGAACCGCCTGGGCCAGCGCGGCCCCACGGAGCTGAGCTGGGATACGGATACGTACGCCAAGCGCGTGGAGGCGTTCGGCTGCCACGCCGTCGTCATCGACGGGCACGACCTCGGCGAGATCGACAAGGCGTTCACGGGCGCGGCGAGCGCGGACCGGCCAACGGTGATCGTGGCGCGCACCCGCAAGGGCCGCGGGTTCGACGAGGTCGAGGACCGCGAGAACTGGCACGGCAAGCCGCTGCCCGAGCCGATGGCCGAGCGCGCCATCATCGAGCTCGGCGGCCAGCGCGACCTGCGGGTGACCGGGCCGAAGCCCGACGGCGGGAAGCCCCACGCCTGGCCCAGCGCCGACGTGAGCCTGCCGCAGTACGGGCCCGACGACAAGGTCGCCACCCGCCTGGCGTTCGGTCAGGCGCTGGCGGCGATCGGCGCCCGGGGCGACGTCGTCGGCATGGACGGGGAGGTAGGCAACTCCACGCACATGGAGGAGTTCTCCAAGGTCTACCCCGAGAAGTACTTCGAGATGTTCATCGCCGAGCAGCAGCTCATCGCCGCCGCCGTCGGCTTCTCGGTTCGCGGGTACGTTCCGTTCGCCTCCACGTTCGCCGCGTTCCTCACCCGTGCGTACGACTTCATCCGGATGTCGGCCATCTCCCAGGCGAACATCCGGCTGTGCGGCTCCCACGCTGGCACCGAGATCGGCGCGGACGGCCCGTCGCAGATGGCCCTGGAGGACCTGGCGATGATGCGCGCCGTGCACGGCTCGACGGTCCTGTACCCCAGCGACCCCAACAGCACGGCGTACCTGGTGGCGCAGATGGCGGAGACCGCCGGCGTCGTCTACATGCGCACCACCCGCGGCACCTACCCGGTCCTGTACGGGGTGGACGACGAGTTCCCGATCGGCGGCTCGAAGGTCCTGCGGGCCTCATCCGATGACCAGGTGACGCTCATTGGCGCGGGCGTGACCGTGCACAACTGCCTCGCCGCGGCCGATGAGCTCGCTGGTGATGGCATCAGCGCCCGCGTCATCGACCTGTACTCGGTCAAGCCGGTCGACACCCAGGCCCTGCTGGACGCGGCCGCCATGACCGGCGACCGGCTGGTGGTCGTCGAGGACCACTATCCGCAAGGCGGCCTCGGCGGTGCCGTCCTCGAGGCGCTCAGCGACGCGGGCCACCCGGCCCGCATCCACCACCTCGCGGTCCGGAGCCTGCCCGGTTCCGGGACCCCGGCCGAGCTGATGGACGCGGCCGGGATATCCGCCAGCCACATCGTCGAGGCCGCCCGCGAGGCGGTCGGCAGCTAGCGCAGCTCTGGCGCCGGGCGCGGCTTACCAGCCGCGTCCGGCGTAGCGCTGCTCGGGCGTGAGCGTGTCCAGGTTGATCCCCACCATGGGCTCGCCAAGCCCCCGTGACACCTTGGCGATGACGTCGGGGTCGTCGTGGAACGTGGTCGCCTTCACGATCGCGGCGGCCCGGGCGGCGGGGTCGCCTGACTTAAAGATCCCCGACCCGACAAACACGCCGTCGGCGCCCAGGCCCATCATCATCGCCGCGTCCGCCGGGGTCGCGATCCCGCCCGCGGTGAACAGCACCACCGGCAGCCGCCCCGCGGCCGCGACGTCGGCGACCAGCTCGTAGGGGGCCTGCAGGTCCTTCGCCGCGGTGAACAGCTCATCGGGCGCCAGCGCGGACAGCTGGCCGATCTCGCCGCGGATGCGGCGCATGTGCCGGGTGGCCTCGACGACGTTCCCGGTGCCCGCCTCGCCCTTGGACCGGATCATCGCCGCGCCCTCACCGATCCGCCGCAGCGCCTCCCCCAGATTCGTCGCCCCGCACACAAACGGCACCGTGAACCGCCACTTGTCCACGTGATGCGCCTCATCCGCCGGAGTCAGCACCTCCGACTCATCGATGTAATCCACCCCGATGGCCTGCAGCACCTGCGCCTCAGCGAAATGACCGATCCGGCACTTGGCCATCACCGGGATCGACACCGCCGCGATGATCCCGTCGATCATGTCCGGGTCACTCATCCGGGCCACCCCGCCCTGCGCCCGGATATCGGCCGGCACCCGCTCCAGCGCCATCACCGCGACCGCACCCGCGTCCTCAGCGATCTTCGCCTGATCCGGCGTGACCACATCCATGATCACACCACCCTTCAGCATGTCCGCCATCCCCCGCTTCACCCGCTGCGTGCCGCTCTCGACGGCTGGCGAGTCGGGAGCGCTGGTGGCGGCGCCGTTGGACTGCTCTGAGTAGGGGACTGCCATGGGAACCTCCGGTGGGCTCTGGGACCGCTAGCCGATCCCGAGGCTGAATACGTTGTAGATCGTTCCTGGCCGGTAGCCAGCGACGGGCGGGCCGAGCCGCATCCGGCGCACGCTGCGCAGCAGATGAAATCCGAGCGACACCGCGAGAGCAGCGCCATGGGTGTTCGACTCGGGGAACACGAGCCGCGACCCCGGGCTGGTCCGGAGCATTTCGAGGACCAGCGGCCGTGCCGACGCCGGGTTGGCCGCGATGACCGGTCCGCCACCCCACGGCAGCGCCATCCAGTACCCGGCCTGCTGTTTTCCGGCAGGCACCCGGGCCTGGCCGGCAAAGGGTGTCAGGTAGCTGCGACGGTCCTCGCCGGTCGCGGCAGCGTCCTGCTCCAGAATGTCGTCAATCGCGGCGGCCTGCACGGTGGCCGATGGGTCGCAGGCGAAATTAGGCCGGCCGCTGCGATCCCAGACGCCGTACGAGACGCCGTCGTCGGCGAACCCGAGCCGTTCATAGATCGGCTGCCCGAGCTTTGTGGCGGTGAGCAGCACCGTCTCGACCCCGGCCTGCCGCAGGCCATCGACGGCCTTCGCGCTGAGTGCCCGGCCGAGACCCTGCCCGCGGAGGTCTTCCTCGACGGCGACGTTGCCGAGCCAGCCGGTGGGCCCGAAAGCCACGCCGCAGGCGACACCGACCACGCGCTCGCCCTGGCAGCCGACAAACATCTGGGCGTTCGCGCTGGCCAGGCTGAACTCGAGGAACCTCGGCCCTCCCGAGGCGAGCCCGGCGCGCTGAAGGACGTCGCTCATCTGGCTGATGTCGTCGGCCACGGCCGGGCGGATGGTGAAACGCTCGCTGCCCACGTTCGCACCTTCGCGCGCTCTGCTCATGCCAATCAACTCGGGATTGGCATGAGCGGCTGGCCCGCTAGACGATCACATCGATCTGCCGCGACCCCTGCGCGTCGAGCAGGCGGCGGTAGGCCTGCCACGCGTGGCCGAGGCGGCTGATGCCCTGCTCGAGCGTTTCCTTGCGGTAGTCGAACGGCAGCCGCACGTGCTCATCGAACCGGCCGGTGGCCGACATGACCGGGCCGGGTGCGATCAGCACGCCGTGCCGCGCCGCGATCTGCGCCAGGTCGGTCGAGCTGCCGTCCGGCAGCCTGGCCCACAGGCACAGGCCACCACCCGGCTGGCGCCAGGTCCATCCGGGCAGGTGCCGGCCGAGCAGGTCCTGCAGCAGCGCCAGCCGCTCGGTGAGCTCGCGCCGGCGCAGGTCGAGGATGTGCGCGGAGTTGGCGAGAAGGTTGACCGCGATCGCCTGGCTCACCAGCGACGTGCCCAGGTCGGTGACGGCCTTGAGCCGGCCGAGCTGAGCGATCACCGGCCGGGGCGCGCGGATCCAGCCGACCCGCAGCCCGGCCCAGAACACCTTGCTGAGCGAGCCGACCAGTGCGATCTGCGCGTCACGTGCGTAGGCCGCGAGCGGAGCCGGCGGCTCGCTGCCCAGCGCGAGATCGGCCATGGTGTTGTCCTCGATCAACGGGACCCCGCTGACCTGGCACAGCCGGGTGAGCTCGCGCCTGGCCTGGGCCGGCGCCACGCACCCCGTCGGGTTCTGGAAGGTCGGCATCAGGTAGACGGCCCGCACCGGGGTCTGCGAAACGGTCGCGGCCAGCAGGCCCGCGTCGGCACCCGCCTGGCCGACCGGAACGGTCAGGATCCTGGCGCCCGCGGTCCGGAACGCGTCGATCGCACCGGGGAACGTCGGGTCTTCCACCACGACCGTGGAAGCGGGGGTGACGTAGTAGCTGGCCAGCAGGCTGAGCGCCTGCTGGGCGCCGGCCGTGATCAGCGTCTCCTCTTCGCCGGTCGCCAGGCCCCGCGCGGTCAGGTGGGCCGCGACCGCCCGGCGCAGCGGGGGGTAGCCGAGCGGCAGGTAGCCGCGTCCCTCCGCCAGTTCCCCGACGTTGACCGCGGCCCCGGCGGAGGCGAGCACCTCCCGGATGGCCTGGCTCGGCACCTCGTAGCTGCCGAGCAGGTCGACCGCGTCCGGCGGGTCCTCGCCGAGCCGGCGGAACAGCACGTTGCGCTGCAGCGAGGTGGTCAGCTCCGCTGCCCGGCCGCCGGCCAGCGCGCCGTCGGCGCCGGTCACGTGCGTGCCCCTGCCCTGCCGGCGGTCGACCAGCCCGCCGTGCTCGAGCTGCTTGTAGGCCGCCGAGACGGTGGTCCTGGCCACGCCGAGGTGGGCCGCGAGGTCACGCTCGGGCGGGAGCCTGGTGCCGGGAACCAGCTCCCCGCGTTCCGCCGCGTCCGCCAGCGCGGCCGCAAGGCGCTGGTGCAGCGGGCCGGTGCCGCGCCGCCACCCGTCCAGGGCGCCCCGCAGCTCCGGCAGGCCAAAACTGGGCTGATTGGACCTAGGCATTGGCTCCATTGTCGGCGCCGCCAGGCCGGGCCGCAACCACGTCAGAGCGACATCGCGGGCGGCGCGGTGGCCGGGGTTGGCGGCGGATGATAAACACGCCACGCGTCGGCGAGCCGCCTGACGGCCTCCGTCAGCACGTCGGGCGGGGCGACGAAGTGCAGCCGCAGGTGGTCCTGGTACCGCCCGGAGGCGTCGAGCCCGCTGCCCGGCAGCACCGCGATGCGGTGCCGCAGCGCGGTCTGCGCGAACGACGTGCCGTCGCCGTACGGCAGCCGCACCCACAGCGTCTGCCCGCCGGGCACCGGCGGCGCGTCCCAGTCCGGAAGGCGTCGGGCAAGCTCGGCGCGCAGGTGGTCGTGGCGGGCCTGCCGCGCGGCGGCCTCGCGCAGCGACAGCGCATCGAGCCGCGGCAGCAGGTCGGCCGCTGCGAGCTGCGCGGGGACGTTCCCGCCGAGGTCGTGCACGGCGAGCAGCCGGGCCAGCCGGGCGATCAGCGGCTCGGCGGCGCGCACCCAGCCGATGCGCAGGCCGCCCCAGACGCTCTTGCTGATCGAGCCGACCGAGATCACGCCGCCGTAGGCCGCCAGCGGCGGCGGGACCGGCACCCCGGGAAAGCCCAGATCGGACGGCACCTCGTCGTCGACGAGCGGCACCCCGGCCGCGGCCGCCGCCTCCACCAGCGCCTGCCGTGCGAGCGGCGACAGCACCGAGCCGGTGGGGTTGTGGAAGGTGGAGATCACGTACGCCATCGCGGCGTGCTGCCGGCCCGCCGCGGCCGCGAGGCCGCCGAGCCCGACCGGCAGCGAGCACGGCACCGCCGCCTGCTCCCGGAACGCCTCGAGCGCGCCGGGGTAGGTGGGCCCTTCCACCAGCACCCGGTCGCCCGGGGCCAGCAGCGCGCGGGCCAGCAGCGACAGTGCCTGCTGCCCGCCGTTGGTCACCACGATCTGCTGCGGCCCGGTGCGGACTGCGTGCTCGGTGTACCGGTTGGCGATCGCGCGGCGCAGCGCCGGGTGCCCGGCCGGGTAGTAGCCGATGTCCCCGGTGGTGCGGGCCAGCGCGGCCGCGACGCCGGCGTACGCCTCGGCGACCTCGGGCGGCGGGGTGTCCGGGGCGGCGCACGCGAGCGGGATCACGCCGTCACCTGGCTCCAGCAGGTGCAGGAACAGCGGCGCGCTGGTGGTCTGGCGCGCGCCCGCGGCCTCGGCCCCGGCCACGCGGGTGCCGCTGCCCTGGCGCCGGACGATCCGCCCGTCCTGGCGCAGCAGGTCGTACGCGGCGACCACGGTGCTGCGCCCGACCGCGAGCGCCAGCGCGAGAGCCCGGTCGGGCGGCAGCGGCTCGCCCGGCGGCAGCTCTCCCTCGTCGATCAGCAGCCGCAGCCGGGCGGCCAGCAGTACCTGCAGCGGCCCGCGGCCCGACGACCACCGGCCCAGACGCTCGGCGAGCTCAATTGGCTTCATCTGCAAACCAATTCTGCGGCATTGGCTCTTCCGGCGCCACCCCCGCCCGGCAAGCATGGCCGGGTAACCATCCACCAGCCCGGCGAGGACTCTGCCCGATGAGGACCCTGTCATGCGAAAGTTTCCCGCCAGCCCGATCACGGCGCTGATCGACGAGAAGCCGAGGTACAACCTCGGCGAGAGCGTCGCGCCCGACCTGACCGTCGTCGAGCTGCTCGGCCCGGCAGGCCTGGCGGATCTGCCGGACGTGAAACTCGGCTACGGCACCTCGGCGGGCGCCGCCGAACTCCGCGCGCTGGTCGCCGCGCGGCACGGGATCGCCGATGACCAGGTGCTGATCACGACGGGGGCGGCCGCTTCGCTGTTCCTCGTCGCCCTGCTGGCCGGCGACGGCGAGATCCTGATCGCGCGGCCCTGCTACCCGCCGGCGCTCGACGCGGCGGCGGGTCTCGGTGCCAGGGTGGTGACCGTGACGTCGCGGTTCGAGGACGGCTACCGCATTGACCTAGACGCGTTCGGCGCCAGCCTGTCCCCTGGGACGCGGCTTGTCAGCGTGGCGTCACCGCAGAACCCGTGCGGCGTCGCGTTCAGGCAAGATGAAATTGATTCGATGCTCGCAGCCATGTCCCGCACCTGTCCCGAGGCGCTGCTGATGATCGACGAGACGTACCGGGAGGCCACGTACGGGGGCGCGGCGCCGGCCGGCAGTTTCGCGGGCCTGTCGCCGCGGGTGCTCACGTGCGCGTCGCTGTCGAAGGCGTACGGCGCGCCCGGCCTGCGCATCGGCTGGCTGACCACCAGCGATGCGGCACTTGCGGAGGAACTACGGCTAGCCAAGTTCAACTCCTCGCTCGCGTGCGGGACCCTCGACGAGTTCCTCGCCGCTCGGCTGCTGGCCCGCGCGGACGAGGTCCTCGCGTCGCGCGGCGCGTTCCTGGACAAGGCTCGCGGGATCGTCGAACGCTGGATCAAGGGGCACACCGGACGGCTGCACTGGCTGCCGCCCGAGGCCGGGGCCATGTGCTGCATGCAGCTTGACCCCGGCGCCTTCGGGCCCCAGGAGGTCGACCGCTTCCACGCCTGCCTTGGTCGGGAGCGGACCATGGTCGCTCGGGGCCCCTGGTTCGGCGACACCGGGCACATCTTCCGGCTCGGCCTCGGCTACGAGCCGCTGGACCGGCTGGAGCAGGGCCTCGACATCATCAGCGCCGCACTCGCGGCATAGCAGAAAGGACTCGCTGACCATGACACGCGACGCCATCAGCAGTGACAAGCTGCCAGCCGCCAATCTGCCGTTCTCGCTCGGCGTGCGGGGCGGCGGGCTGCTGTTCCTCAGCGGGCAGGTTGCCCAGGACCCGGCCACGGGGGAGCTCATCGACGGCGACGTCCGCAGCCAAGCCCACCAGATCCTGCGCAACATCGCGACCGCGCTGGAGGCCGCGGGCAAGGGCCTCGGGGACGTGCTGCGGGTCGGGGTCTACCTCGCGGACATGTCCGACTTCGCGGCGATGAACGAGGCGTACCGCGAGCACTTCGCCGAGCCCTACCCGGCGCGCACCGCGATCGGTGTCGCGGCGCTGCCGCTCGGCGCGGCGGTCGAGATGGACGTGGTGGTGGGCTGAGCCATGGGATTCGACTTCGTGCTGGTCGACGTGTTCAGCGACCGGGCCTTCGGCGGGAACCAGCTCGCCGTGTTCCCCGACGCCACCGGGATCGCCGACGAGACCATGCAGCAGCTCGCGCGGGAGTTCAACTTCTCCGAGAGCACGTTCGTGCTGCCGCCCAGCGACCCCTCGTGCACGTGCCGGGTCCGGATCTTCACGCCGAACCAGGAGCTGCCGTTCGCCGGGCACCCCACGGTAGGCACGGCCGCGGTCCTCGCGAGCCTGCGCGGGGAGAAGGAGTTCGTCTTCGAAGAGGGCATCGGCCCGGTCGAGGTCGCCGTCGACGGGGAGACGATCCGGTTCCGCCTGCGGTCCCCGCGCTACGACAGCAGTTCCGAGGCGCCGCCGGCGGCGGCGGTCGCCGCGGCCCTGTCGCTGCCGCCGGACGCCATCGCCGACTGCTGGTACGGGGGCGTCGGGCTGAAGTTCTGCTTCATCCGGCTGGCCTCGCCGGACCTCGTGGACCGCGCCGTGCTGGACAAGGCGGCGTGGGCCTCGGGAGTGGCCGGCGGATGGGGGCGGGAGATGTACTTGTTCGCCGGCGACTTCCGCGACGGCGGCCGGCTGCACGCACGGATGTTCGGGCCGGGCGTCGGGGTTGACGAGGACCCGGCGACCGGGTCGGCGTGCGCGTCGCTGATCGCCAGCCTCGCCGCCCGGTCACCGGAGCCGGACGGCAGCTACCGTTTCCGCATCGACCAGGGAGTGGCCATGGGCCGCGCCAGCGCCCTGGAGGGCGCCGCGATCAAGGAAGGCGGCCGGATCACCGAGGTCAGCGTCGGCGGCCAGGCCGCGATCGTCGGCCACGGCACGATGACGCTCCCCGCCGGGTGACGCCGCCGCGCCCACCTCCCCAATACCGGAATTGTATTGCTTGTTTTACGTTTCAGGTATAGCCTGAGATCAGGAACCGGGGCACAGCGGTCGAAGACCGCCGCGAGCCCCGGGGCCGCACGGGAGCCGGCCAGCGTCTCAGCAGGCCGGCCCCGCTCGCAAGGAAGCAGCGCCATGACCGAACAGCCAACCCCGCAAGGCACCACCGACACTCTGCCGCCCCACTCCACTAACGGCTCCGCCCCGCCGTCGCCGCCGTCCGCACCGCAGGCGCCGGCGCGTAAACCGGCGCACACGCGGATCAGCGGCGCGCGCACCGGGCTGATCGCCAGCATCGCCCTCCTCATCGTGGTGCTGATCTTCATCATCCAGAACGCGCACGCCGTGAACATCAGCTTCCTGGGCGCGCACCTGCGCCTGTCCCTGGCCGTGGCGCTATTGCTCGCCGCCATCGCCGGTGCCCTGCTGATGGCCGCCGCCGGAACCGCCCGGATCACCCAGCTGCGCCGGGTCATGCGCCGCGACCGGCGCAAGGCGGAGCGCAGCTGACCACGGACGGGCAACCGCCCTCGGCAATTCCCGGGGGCAACGTGCCGCCGGACCGTCCCCGCACAGCGACCTAACCAGCACCTCCTGCTTGCGCGCAGCCGCGAGCGTCACTCACCTAAACGACCAGCGCGCACTCGCGCGCGTCACTGACCTAAGGAAAGCTATGAGCATCATCGCTTGGATCGTTCTCGGCCTCGCCGCAGGCCTGCTCGCCAACATGCTGATCCCCGGCAAAAGATCACAAGGCCTCATCCTCACCTGCGTGATCGGCATTGTGGGGGCGCTGGGCGGTGGCTGGGTCGCCACCGAGGCATTCCACGTGCACACCCTGCACGGGTTCTTCAACCTGTCCACCTGGCTCACCGCCATCGCCGGCTCGGCCGTCCTCCTGGTGCTCGTCCACCTGGTCACCGGGCGTACCGGGCGCCGGATGGCACACCGGTAATCGGGAGCGCGCAGTAAGGATCTGGGAGCCAGGAGTGCATATGCTGCACTCCTGGCTCCTAGATTTCCGGGCGTTGTCTTTCAGCTAGACGCGGCCCAGCAGTTGGCTACAGCTCGGTGTCTTCGTACCCGGTTGGCCGGCCTTCGAGGATCACGGTCTTGGTCTCCAGGAACGGCAGCAGTCCCTCGCGCCCGCCCTCGCGGCCGATGCCGGACTGCTTGAACCCGCCGAACGCGATGCCGAAGACGGATCGGGACGCTCGTCGCACTCGCCAGGCTCATCTTTTGCCCTCCCAGTAGTCTCACCGTGACTAGCAGCCTAAACCGGACAGTCGGCGCCGCCAAGACGGCGCCTGAGGCGTCGCGTCCGGGGGAGCGGCGCCGCGACACGCCGGCACGACATGTGGTGCTTGGTCTTGCAGAGGCACCCACATATGGTGTTGCCCGCAGCTGGTTCCGCGGGCCATCCGGGTTCGCGGAGGCAAGAGGGAACCCGGTGTAATTCCGGGACTGCCCCGCAGCGGTGAGCGGGAACGACAGCCGTCCGGGGCCGCGCGAGCACGCGCGGCGCCGACAGCACTGGGCTTGTGGCCTGGGAAGCGGCGGCCAGTAGGCAGCGCCTGAATCGGCGCTGTGCCCGTGAGTCCGAAGACCTGCCAGCGCGCCGCGCGCGAGGGGCGCGCGGCGGCTCCGGCCGCGCGGGACGGCCGACGGGCCCGGTGACCTGCTGCCAGCAGGCCGTGGTCTGTCGCGTGCTCGCGTGATCGGCGCCCTGGGGAAGCGAGCTCGCGAGGAGAAAGCGATGACGGTCACCGAGGTCAAGCCGGACAGCACGGCCAGGCCCGCACAGGCGCGCATGCAGGTTCGCAAGCGGAACGGGGACTCCGAGCCGGTCGACGTGAACAAGATTGTCCGCGCCGTTGAGCGGTGCGCGGGCGGGCTGGACGAGGTCGACCCGATGCGGGTGGCGACGAAGACGATCAGCGGCCTGTACGACGGCGCGACCACCGCGGAACTGGACCGGCTGTCGATCCAGACGGCCGCCGAGATGACCGGCGAGGAGCCGCAGTACTCGCGGCTGGCGGGCCGGCTGCTGGCCGGCTACATCGGCAAGGAGGTGCGCGGGCAGGGCATCGCCTCGTTCAGCCAGTCGGTCGCGCTGGGCCAGGCCGAGGGGCTCATCAACGACACCACGGCGCGGTTCGTCAAGGACAACGCGCGCAAGCTGGACGACGCCGTCAGCCCCGACGCCGACCTGGACTTCGAGTACTTCGGCATCAAGACGGTCTACGACCGGTACCTGCTGCGGCACCCCTCCACCCGGATGGTGATCGAGACCCCGCAGTACTTCCTGCTGCGGGTGGCGTGCGGCCTGTCGCCGGCCCCGGCCGATGCGGTCGCGTTCTACCGGCTGATGTCCTCGCTGGCCTACCTGCCCAGCTCGCCGACGCTGTTCAACTCCGGCACCAGCCACCCGCAGATGTCCTCGTGCTTCCTCGTCGACTCCCCTCGCGACGACCTCGACTCGATCTACGCCCGGTACGCGCAGGTCGCGCAGCTGAGCAAGTTCTCCGGCGGGATCGGGATCTCGTGGACGCGGGTGCGGTCCCGCGGCGCGCTGATCCGCGGCACGAACGGCAAGTCCAACGGCATCGTCCCGTTCCTGCGCACGCTCGACGCGTCGGTCGCGGCGGTGAACCAGGGCGGCCGGCGCAAGGGGGCTGCCTGCGCCTACCTGGAGCCGTGGCACCCCGACATCGAGGAGTTCCTCGAACTGCGCGACAACACCGGCGAGGACGCCCGGCGCACCCACAACCTGAACCTCGCCAACTGGCTCCCCGACGAGTTCATGCGCCGGGTCGAGGCCGGCGATATGTGGTCGCTGATCGACCCGGACCAGGTGCCCGAGCTGCCCGACCTGTGGGGAGAGGAGTTCGACGCCGCCTACCGGGCCGCCGAGGCCGACGGCCGCTACGTCCGCCAGGTGCCGGCGCGCGACCTGTACGCCAAGATGATGCGCACCCTGGCGCAGACCGGCAACGGCTGGATGACGTTCAAGGACGCCTGCAACGCCAAGTGCAACCAGACGGGCCAGCCCGGTGCCGTGGTGCACCTGTCGAACCTGTGCACCGAGATCACCGAGGTGACCACGGACGCCGAGACCGCCGTGTGCAACCTCGGCTCGGTCAACCTGGCCCGTCACCTGACCGCCGGCCGCGACGGCACGGCGCAGGTCGACTGGGAGAAGCTGCGCGGCACCGTGCGCACTGCCGTCCCGTTCCTGGACCGGGTCATCGACCTGACCTTCTACCCGAGCCGGCAGGCCGGGGCGTCCAACCCGCGCTGGCGGCCGGTCGGCCTCGGCGTGATGGGCCTGCAGGACGTGTTCTTCGCACTGCGGCTGCCATTCGACTCGGCCGGGGCGCGCGAGCTGTCCGCGCGCATCGCCGAGGAGATCTACCTCACCGCGCTGGAGTCCTCGGCGGAGCTGGCCCAGCAGTACGGCCCGCACCCGGCGTTTGGCCAGACCCGTGCCGCGGCTGGTCAGCTCCAGCACGATCTGTGGGGCGTGACGGGCACGCAAACAGCCCGGTGGAAGGCGCTGCGCAGACGGGTCAGGCAAACCGGGCTGCGCAACTCGCTGCTGATCGCGATCGCGCCGACCGCGACGATCGCGTCGATCGCCGGGTGCTACGAGTGCATCGAGCCCCAGGTGTCGAACCTGTTCAAGCGCGAGACCATGTCCGGCGAGTTCCTGCAGATCAACAACGCGCTGGTGACCGAGCTCAAGGCGCAGGGGCTGTGGACGCCCGCGGTGCGGGATCAGATCAAGCAGGCCGACGGCTCGGTGCAGCACATCGCGGCGCTGCCGGAAGAGACCCGGCAGCTGTTCCGCACCGCCTGGGAGCTGCCGCAGAGGGCCCTGATCGACCTGGCGGCCGCCCGAGGCGCGTACATCGACCAGAGCCAGTCCCTCAACCTGTTCCTGGCCGCACCCACGATCGGCAAGCTGTCGTCGATGTACCTGTACGCCTGGAAGACCGGCCTGAAGACCACGTACTACCTGCGGTCCCGCCCGGCAACCCGGATCCAGCAGGCCACCGTCGCGGTGCCGGCCGAGCCGGCGGCGCCCGGCACGCAAACCGCGCAGGTCAGCGCCGGGGGAGCCGTGGCCTGCTCCCTGGAAAACCCCGAGACGTGCGAGGCCTGCCAGTGACCACGACCACGATCCACATGCTGCTCGACCCGGGCATGGACCTGACCCTGCGGCCGATGCGGTATCCGCACTTCTACGACCGGTTCCGTGACGCCATCAAGAACACCTGGACGGTCGAGGAGGTCGACCTGCACTCCGACCTGGCCGACCTCGGCAAGCTGTCACCCGCCGAGCGCCACCTGGTCTCCCGCCTCGTCGCGTTCTTCGCCACCGGCGACACGATCGTCGCGAACAACCTCGTCCTCAACCTGTACCAGCACGTCAACTCGCCCGAGGGGCGGCTGTACCTGTCCCGGCAGCTGTTCGAGGAGGCCGTGCACGTGCAGTTCTACCTCACCCTGCTCGACACCTACGTGCCCGACGACACCGAGCGGTCGCAGGCGTTCGCGGCGGTGGACAACATCCCCTCGATCGCCCGCAAGGCCCAGTTCTGCTTCCGGTGGATCGACTCGATCTACGAGCTGCGTGAGCTGCGCACCAAAGCGGACCGGCGGTCGTTCCTGCTGAACCTGATCTGCTTCGCGGCGTGCATCGAGGGGCTGTTCTTCTACGGCGCGTTCGCGTACGTCTACTTCCTGCGCTCCCGCGGGCTGCTCAACGGCCTGGCGTCGGGCACCAACTGGGTGTTCCGCGACGAGTCCATGCACATGGCGTTCGCGTTCGACGTCGTCGACACCGTCCGCCGCCAGGAGCCGGAACTGTTTGACCAGCAGATGACCGCGCAGGTCCGCGAGATGCTGGCCGAGGCCGTGGAGTGCGAGGTTCAGTTCGCCGAGGACCTGCTCGTCCAGGGCGTCGCCGGGCTGTCCCTGGCCGACATGCGTGCCTACCTGCAGCACGTCGCGGACCGGCGGCTCGCCCAGCTCGGCATCGAGCCGCTGTACGGCTCGGCGAACCCGCTGGCGTTCATGGACCTGCAGGACGTCCAGGAGCTGTCCAACTTCTTCGAGCGCCGCGTCTCCGCCTACCAGGTAGGCGTCACCGGGGAGGTTTCCTTCGACGACGACTTCTGAGGCGCTGGCTCGTGATCAGATGATCAGCTGGCATACTGCGCGGGTGCATCTTTTGCCGGCTGAGCGGTCCGATCATCGGGTGATCGACGGCGAGCGTGTGTGCCAGGCGATCGCGGCGCTGGATGATCAGGAGACGATCCGGGCGCGGGCGCGGCGATTCGCGGTGCTGGGCGATCCGACCCGGCTGATGATCCTGACGTGCATCAAGGCCGCGGAGCCGATCAGCGTGTCCGATCTCGCCGCGGCCACCGGCCTCAACGACACGACCGTCTCCCAGACGCTGCGCTACCTGCGCGCCGGCCAGATCGTCGCCGCCGAGCGCGACGGGCGGGTCATCCGCTACCGGCTCGCCAGCGACGCCGTCACGGCGCTGCTGGCCTGCCCGTAGCGCTCAGGGCGCCGCGACCCCGGCCATGCTCGCGAGCTGGTCGGTCCTCACCGACCCGATGTGCTCGCGCATCAGGGCTTCGGCCGCGCTGGCGTCCCGCCGCACGATCGCCTCGTAGATCGCCTGGTGCTCCGCCACCGACTTGGCCAGCCGGCCGGGGATCCCGGTGGTCAGGCGGCCAATGCGCTGCACGTGGCCGCGGATATTGCCGACGATCTCGTTGATGCGGCTGTTGCGTGACTGGGCGTACAGGACCAGGTCGAAGTGATGGATCAGCATGGCCAGCTCCTCCTCCGTCCCCGGGATCACCTCGCCGCCGGACACACACGCCGCGCTGGCCTCAACGATCCGCGCCAGGCCGGTCAGCTCGTCGTCGCTGATGTGGACCGCGGCCTGCCGGGCGCACGACCCTTCGAGCAGTTCCCGCAGCTCATAGATCTCGCGCAGGTCGGCCTCGCTGTAGCCGGTCACGACCGCGCTCCGGTACGGCGGGATGTCGACGAAGCCGTCCTTGTGCAGCCGGACGAGCGCGTCCCGCAGCGGCGTCTTGCTGACGCCGAAGCGGGCGGCCAGCTCGGCCTCCCGCAGGACCTCGCCGGTCGGAAGGGCGCCGCTGATGATGTCGTCTCGCAGCTGCAGGTACACGGCGTCCTTGAGCTGCCGGTGCGCTCCGAGGTCCACACCCTGTGTCGTCACGTCTCAGCCTCCGTTCGCCGGCAGGTGACGGCGCCACGGCGCTACGCCGTCGCGGCCGAGCGGGCCGAGCACCCGCTCGCACGCCTGCGCGAAGTCGAGGACCCGGGCGTCGTGCGCCCACGGGCCGACGATCTGCACGCCGACCGGCAGGCCGCCGGCTGCCAGGCCGCAGGGCAGCGAGATCGCGGGCTGGCCCGTGATGTTGAAGGGATACGTATACGGGGTCCACGTGATCCACGGCAGCGGCGCGTCTGCCTCGCCACCCGGCGGCATCTCGGCGTCGGCGGCGAACGCGGTGCCCGGCATGGTCGGCATCAGCAGCAGGTCCCAGTCACCGAACAGGCCGAACATCCTCTCGCTGAACGCTCGCCGCGCCCCCATGGCGCGGTAGTAGTCGGCCAGGGTGTAGTCGGCGGCCAGCGGGCCGAGTCGGACCAGGCCGGGATCCATGACGTCACCGTGGTCGCGGATGAGGTCTGCATACCCGAGCGCGCGGCCGGTCACCCACATTGCCTCGAACACGTCGCGGGGCAGGGCCGCGCCCAGGTCCGCCACGTCATCCAGCTCGGCCAGGCCTGCCGAGCGGATCAGCCCGCAGACCTGGTCGAACACGCCGGCCACCGCGGTCTCCGGCGCCACGCCGAACGGCTCGCGCACCATGCCGACCCGCAGCCGGCGCCCGGGCGGGTCGCCCAGGGCTGCCGGGAAGAACGACTGCGGATCCCGGGCGTCCGGCCCGCGCGTGAGTTCGAAGACGGCCCGCGCGTCCGCGACCGAGCGGGTGAGCGGGCCAGCGTGGGACAGCGTCTCGTTGACCGTGCCCGGCCAGACCGGGATCGCGCCCAGCGTCGGCTTGAAGCCCACGACACCGCAGAACGACGCCGGGATGCGGATCGAACCGCCGCCGTCGGTCCCGATGGCCACGGGCACGGCGCCCGAGGCGACGGTGGCCGCCGGGCCGGCGCTGGAGCCGCCCGAGGCCTTCGCCGGGTCCCACGGGTTGCGGGTCACGCCGGTACGCGGCGAGATCCCGGTGCCCTTCCAGCCGAACTCCGGCGTTGTGGCCCTCCCGATCACGATCGCCCCGGCCGCCGTGAGGCGCGCGACCATCGGCGAAGAAACCGCGGCAGGCTCGTCGGAGGTGGTCAGTGACCCTTTCCAGGTCGGCTCGCCCTCGTAGTAGAAGTTGTCCTTTACCGCGATCGGGACGCCGTGCAGCGGGCCCCGTAGCCGGCCTGAACGCGCCTCGTCCTCGCGTTCGGCCGCTTCGCGCAGTGCGCGTTCGGGCAACAGAGCGGCGTAGGCGTTGATCACCGGCTCGGCTTCGCGCGCGATGTGCAGCGCGCACTCGGTGAGCTGGACCGGCGAAACCGACCCGTCGGCGACCCGACGCGCCAGGTCGGCCGCGGTCGACGCCTGGTAGTCCTCGGCGTCGAGCGCGCTGAACCGGAAGAGCTCGGTCACCGCTGCCCTCCCGGCTCGAGGTCGGCCCAGGCGGCGGCGAACCGTTCCGCCCACTCGGCCGGCACCGACGTGCTGACCTTGACGAATCGCTCACCGAACGCGGATGACTGGTAGGTGCCCGATCGGATGAACACGTCGCGTTCCAGCAGGTCGGCACAGATCTGGTCCGCGCTCAGGCCCTGCCCGCTGATGTCGACGGCGAGGAAGTTGCCCTGGGACGGATCCACGAGCACGTGCCCCACGGAACTGCGCGCGACGGCCTCGGTGACCAGCTGCTGGTTGCGCCGGTTGACCTGCCGCAGCCGCTGCAGCCAGGGGTCCTTCACCCTCAGCCCGGCGATCGCGGCGCGCTGCGCCTGGATGTTGGCCCCGAGCGGGTTGGACGGCGTCGCGGTGAGGCGGCCGAGCAGTTCCGGGCGGCCCACGACCGCCCCGAGGCGCAGGCCGGCCAGGCCGAGCCATTTCGAGAAGCTGTACGTGGTCAGCGTGGCCTCGGGGTACAGCCCGGCCACGAGCGTGTGCCCGTCGGCGAAGTGCCGGTACGTGCAGTCGTGCACGATGATCGCGCCGTGCGCCCGGGCCACGTCGACGATGGCCTCGAGCTCGTCCCGGCCGTACGAGCTGCCCAGGGGGTTGAGCGGGTCGATCAGGTAGATCAGCGCCCCGGGCTCAATGACGCCTTCCAGCGCCGCCGCGGTGAGCTTGTACCCCGTCTCGGCCGAGTACACCCCGACCGCGGTCACCGGCACGCCCTCGAGCTCGACGAACCGGCCCGGCCAGGGCCAGCCGGGGTCGGTGGTGATCAGCCGGGACAGCCCGGGCGCCAGCGCGGTGCAGAGGTGGTACAGCCCGCCGACCGCGCCGTCGGTGACCATCGCGGTGCTGTCCGCGAGCCCGAGATCGGCGACGATCAGCTCCCGGAGCTCGGTGAAGCCCAGCGGGGGCGCGTAAAGCTGGAACTCACGCCTCCTGGTGCTGTCGAGCAGGGCCTCGGTGACCTCGGGGGGCGGCTCGAGGTGCGTGGTGTTCTGGCCCATCCAGGCCAGGCCCGGCCGTTGCAGCAGGGCCTCGAACGACGGCGCCGGCTTGGTGCTCGCTGACGGGTGGCTGGCGGTGCGCGACATGTCCCTCCTGCGCCCTCATCTGAGACCTTAGATCTTAGATCTTAGATGACGGCCTTGAAGCTCATGCCGCCGAGGCGCCTCCCGGTGGCTGGGCCGGGGCGGTCGCAACGTTCGAGGACCACCGGGCCTCGACGTTGCCGACGCGCCAGTAGGTCAGGGCCACGGCCCAGACCGCGACGAACAGGCCCGCGATGCAGAAGCCCGCGATGTTGATGTTGAAGCTGGCCATCGTGTCCCAGAACGCGCCGTGCAGGTGCATCTCGGTCGTGAGCACGCCGAGGAGCTCGATCGTGCCGATGATGAACGCCGCGCCGATCGACAGGGCCGTGATGACCAGGTTGTAGTAGACCTTGCGGACCGGCCGTGCGAACGCCCAGCCGTAGGCGAAGTTCATGAACGCGCCGTCGAGCGTGTCGAACAGCATCATGCCGCCGGAGAACATGAACGGGAGCGCCAGCACGGCAAAGTAGGGCAGGCCCTGGATGGCCGCGTACGCCGTCGCGGCGAGCAGCACGACCTCGGTGGCGGTGTCGAAGCCGATGCCGAACACGAGTCCCACGAAGTACAGCTGCCAGGTGTGGTTGATGGACTTCATGAACCGGCCGAAGAACCGGTACATCAGCCCGCGGGCCTGCAGCTGCGCCTCGAGTTCCTGCTCGTCGAAGGCGCCGGAGCGCATGTCACGGAAGACCTTGAAGATGCCCGACAGCACGATGAGGTTGAGCAGCGCGATCAGGTACAGGAACCCGGCCGACAGCGTGGTCCCGATCGCTCCGCCGGCTGTCTCATACGCGGAACTAGGGTCAACCATGGCGCCGAACACCGCGCGGGCCGCGAACGTGATCCCGACGCCGACCGCGACGATGACGGTGGAGTGGCCGAAGGAGAAGAAGAACCCGGTGCCCAGCGGCTTCTTGCCGTCGGCCATGAGCTTGCGGGTGGTGTTGTCGATGCACGAGATGTGGTCGGCGTCGAACGCGTGCCGGAACCCGAGGAACCAGGCGGTGATCGCGACCCCGACGCCGACGCCGAGGCCCCGGCTGCCGCCCTCGCCCTTGTAGTCGAAGTGGTGCGGGAGCACGTAGAGCACGAAAATGCCCCAGCCGACGACGTTGATCGCCAACACGAAGGCGAGCATCGCGCCGAGCCGGCCCCACTCGCGGGCCCCCATCGTGGCACGAACGGTTTTCAGGCGCTGCCTGGCCTGGGCGGCGCGCTGCGCATACGACATGGATCATCCTCCTGATGCCGGAGGACGAAGAGAGCTCCCGCGGGCCCGGCTGCCGGTCCCGCAGCGAACCGCCCTTCCTCCGAGGACTGGTGCTCGCTCGGCAGGCCAGTCCAGGCGACCGGACTCGTTCCCGGGAAGGGACATGACCGTTGCGGGACAGTGCCGGACTCGCACCGGACTTCGCTGGGACTGGCTGCCGTCCCGGCCATCGCGGCCGGGACCCTGGGAAAACTACAAGCACGAGCCAATACCGTCAAGGCTCACCAGATGATTAGGTATAGGCGCGCCGATTTATGCCGACGTCTTGCCGCGACTAGCCGATGTAGGTCATTGAGTCCTGAATGGTCTGGCTGCCGCAGCCGTTGCTGCCGGCACCGGGAAGCCCGATCCCGTCCTGCGCCTCCAGGCTCTTCGTGCAGTGCCGCCACGCGCTGTGGTAGGACTCACCATTGGACGAGTACGAGAACGTCAGGGTGATCCGGTATTCGTCGGCGGAGACCTGCTGCGGTGTGCTGACGGTGGGATCACCCGCTCCCATCTGCAGCGTCTCTGGCTGCGGAGGCCCGGCACCTGACGACGAGTAGGCGATGGCGAAGTACGTGTCTATGGGCTCCGACATCTGTGCGCTCAGCGCCGAGGCCGGGACATACACGGTCACGGTTTCCGTCGATTGGCACTGCGAGCCCGTGCACGACGTCGTGCTCTCACCGGGCTGGTTCATGACCACGTAGACGGTGCCGACGGCCTCGCTCGCGAGCGGCGTGGTCGCGGTGCTGCTCTGGAACACCTCGACCGTGTAGCGGGTAGCCAGCGCCGGCGTCGCCTGGAAGGAGTACTGGGCGGTCGAGCCCGTCGGGCTGAGGGCGACCGAGCCGACCGAGCCGACCG
>Ga0335073_10003989_pt1 | contig 20602 bp, 24 predicted proteins | sample Lox_Sample_22_FD_207093 | JGI IMG/M metagenome (GOLD analysis project Ga0335073, IMG submission 207093) | Soil microbial communities from Loxahatchee National Wildlife Refuge, Florida, United States - Lox_Sample_2.2 | ecosystem: Environmental > Terrestrial > Soil > Wetlands | place: USA...
TTGTGAGTAGTGTGTTGATTCCTTGGAAGAACAGTTTTATCTTTTTTGAGCAGCAGACTGCGCTCTACAAGAAAGTGGGATATGGAAAATTTGTGTTCAATCCTGAGCACCCGCAGAGCAAGAATGCGCTTGACAGGTGGATTATGGCGAGTGCACAGAGTTTGATTGTCTACGTTAAGCAGGAGATGAGTGGTATGCCTTACTTTGTTGAATCGGTCGCTGATGCTATAGAGTATCGATTGTATACTGTTGTGCCCAAGTTACTGCAGTTCCTGGATGATCTTTCAAATCTTTACATTCGACTCAATCGTCCTCGTCTTAAGGTACTTCCCGAAGAGAGAATACGTCTGACAATGTAGGGTGCATTCGGACCTGAGGATACGGTGACAGCACTTAACGTCTTATTCGATGTTTTGTACACCTTTGTCCGCACAATGGTATAAACCCCAGCAATCTCACTAACTTTTATAGTCCTCATTCACTCCCTTCATGGCTGAAAACATCTATCTCCGTCTCAAACCGTTCTTGCCTCCCTCGTTATTAGAAGGCGACACAACCTCAGTCCACTTCCTCCTCTTCCCCACCGTAAAAACAGAATTCTTCGACGAAGTCATCCAACGTAAAGTCCGTCGCATGACCACAGTCCTCGATCTAACCCGCTACCTCCGTGACAAAGAGAACATCTCCTTCAAAGTTCCCCTCCGCGATTTGATCATTGTGCACAAAGATCCGCAATATCTTGAGGACGTGAAGGAACTGGAACATTACGTCAAAGAAGAATTGAGATTACAAAAGTTGACGTATACTACTGATGAGGATGGTCATGGGGTGGTGTACAAGGTTAAAGCAGATTGGCCTGTTTTGGGCAAGAAGTTGAAGAAGGATATGCCTGTTGTGAAGAAGAATTTAGAGAAGGTGACGAGTCAGGAGGTTAAGCAGTTTTTGGAGACGAAGAGTATTGTGGTTGGTGGAATCACTCTCGGTGAGGAGGATTTACAGGTATTCCCCTTATCTCTTGTTATTCTAGAGTGGATGTTAATATACTGCAGGTCTCTAGGGATATGGATCCAGCGTATACGACACATTATATTGCAAATCACGATAACGATGTCCTTGTCCTATTAGATCCTACAGTCACCGACGAAGCAGCATTGGAAGCAATTGCCCGTGAATGTGTCAACAGAGTACAAAAACTTCGCAAGAAAGCTGGATTACAAACTACAGACGATATCAGAATGGAATACGAGATTCTTGGTGAAGATTCTGCTGGAATTGGTGAGGCTGTTGTTGCTCATCAGGGAATGATTGCAGAAAAGGTGAGAGGAAAGTTGGTGCCTTCTCAAGCTTCGGAGAGGGAAGATGAGTTGATTATGGAAGAGGAACAGACTGTCTCGGGAGTACGTTTTCTTCTGAGATTGTTGAAACTCTGAAACACTCATCTTGCTAATGGGCGCGGTTGCTGAGAATATCATAGCTATCCTATAGTATATTTTAGATTCAGAGAGAGTCATTAGAAATTCTTCATCTTGCAGGATACTTCCCCTGAATCCAGATACAAAATAAGATCTGAATCTGGTGCTGCTATCTTTGATAAATGGCGCGAGATTAGTGTTATTTGCAGTAAATATTTTGCCAAGACTTTGAATTGCGATATAAACTGAAGATAATGATGCCAAGACGAGCTGCACCGAAGTTTTGCTCCACATGTTTTAGAGTGGGATACCGCCTCCCGATGTGGATGAGGGATTATTGTGCTGTGATTGGGTGTGAATCATTTTGCCGTTCCTCCGGAGATGCTGCTCCCCAACCAAAAGCCTGCAAATTTCCAGAGGCAACCAGCCCCTTGCCCTAGAAATTATTTAGCCGGGAGTAGCCAGCACAGCAAAACTACTCAATACGTATTCCCGAACAATCAAATCACTCTACGCTGCAATCCTTCGCTCCTTGACCTTGTTTTTTAAAACTCTATTTACTACTGCAGCTACTGGATTGTTCTTCTTGATAATATTAAGAGGCAGTAGTCAAAGTCGTTCATTTCCTCCCTTCCGCAGCTTCATCATCACCAAGCAATTCTTCTCAGGGGAAATCATCGTGAGATAAATAATCTGTTGGGAAATCCGTCATCATCATCTTTTGCATCAGCGCTATTCCTGACACAATATCTCCACCTCGGGACTAGATAATCATCAAACTTCATTCGCAAGTTCCCACGACGAGGGATCATAGTTATTGCGTCAACATGACTTTCACTCCCCCTGAAAATGTGGGAATACTCAAAATGGGATTATACTTCCCAAACCAGGTATATACTCTTTTCGTCTCACTCTCTTCTCGTTTGTTCCGGGGTTCTCTTCTCTCCTTCTTTTGTTTTGCCTTTCTCGCTTGTACATGCTAACTGCTGATAGTACGTCGAGCAGTCGGAACTGGAGAAATTCGATGGCGTATCCACTGGCAAGTACACCATCGGGCTAGGTCAAATCCGTATGGGCTTCTGCGACGACAGAGAAGACATCTACTCGATAGCCCTAACTTCCCTCTCCCAATTTATGTCTCAACACTCCATCGACCCCACCACCATCGGTCGTCTAGAAGTCGGGACAGAAACCATCCTCGACAAAGCAAAATCCATAAAATCAGTCCTAATGCAACTTTTCGAACCATCAGGGAACACCGATATTTTGGGAGTAGATACCATGAATGCTTGTTATGGAGGCACTAATGCGTTGTTTAATGCGGTTAATTGGATCGAATCCAGGAGTTGGGATGGTAGGTTGGCAATTGTGATTGCGGCGGACATTGCACTGTATGCAAAAGGGAGTGCGAGACCTACAGGTGGTGCTGGTGCTGTTGTTATGCTCATTGGACCGAATGCTCCTTTGGCTATGGAACCTGGGTTGGTGGGGACTCATATGGAACATGTCTATGACTTTTATAAACCCGATCTCACTTCTGAATATCCTATTGTCGACGGTCATTTCAGTATAGCGTGTTATACCCGTGCTCTCGATAAATGCTATCAACACTACAACGCCAAATACGAAAAATTCAACAAGGCAACTTCAAATGGACACTCTCTCACCAATGGAAACGGACACCATAACGACGACAAAGATCATTCGAAACCAACCGGCATAGATCGATTCCTTTCAATAGCATTCCATGCACCAACCTGTAAACTCGTTCAAAAGTCCTATGCACGCTTATTATATAATGACTTCCTCGCTGGCACTTCCACGGAAGACTTCTCCTCTCTCGATCCAAGTATAAGGTCGATCTCCTACAACGACAGTCTCACGGACAAAACGATCGAGAAAACTTTCATGGCGTACACCAAGAAGAAATTCCAGGAACGCATTTATCCAGGAACTTTGGCCCCTCGGTTAGTAGGGAATATGTATACTGCCTCTGTTTATGGATCGCTAGTCAGTATTCTATGTGAACTACCTCCCGAAAAACTGTTGGGTCAGAGAATTGGAGTGTTTAGTTATGGAAGTGGACTTGCTAGCTCGTTTTTCTCGTTTAAGGTTGTTGGTGATGTTTCGGAAATTGCAAAATCAATAGATTTGCACAACAGATTGGATGAGAGAGTTCAAGTTCCGCCTGAAGTTTACGATGAGGTACTTCCCCTCTACCCTTGTTGTTGAATGATACTGATGTGATGTAGCTTCTGAAGTTACGTGAGGCGGCGCATTTGAGTAAGGGAAAAGGTTATATTCCTCAAGGTGACATTTCGAGGTTGAAAAAGGGGACTTATTATCTTATCAATATCGATGATAAATTTAGGAGGTCATACAACATTAAGGAGTAGGTGTTGGGCGGATTGACATCATGGGAAGGAGCATCATCAGCGGGCGGGGGAGACTTCACAGTTTCTTGTTTTCGGAATTGTCGTGGAGGAGTAATAATATGATTAATCACTATTCAGCCATTTTGAATCTTCTCATAGCAACTATATCTTCCTTAGCATAGGAACTTTAATAATCATTTGTCTCATTAGATTAATAGAGCACTTTGTTAATTGATGATGTTCTTGTGATAATACTCCTTGCCTGTGGTAGAGTCGACATACAAGATACATCTCCGCAGTCTCTCCTTGACTTTCTCCTTTCCTAGAATTTCCATTACCTTAGGAACTCCAACACCTGATGTAACTCCTGTAATTGCATATCTTAATAATCTCATGACAACGTCAGGTCTCTGATTCGTCTCGCTTCCTATTTCTTCTATTGTCTTGGATAGCTCTTCACTGCTCCATTCCTGCAAAACATCGAATTTTTCCTTCGAAATACGTAATATCTCACCTACAATCTGCTTGACTTTATACCCTCCATCTTTGAGAGTGCTTCCTTGCAGCAGTGACTTGTGTATAAACGGGGCTATGTCGGTATCAAACGGATTCGGATCTTGGAAAAAGTAGTGTGCTCTTCGATAAATATCTTTAAAGCTTGATATTCGTTCGTGACAGACTTTCAAAACTGCACTCAAGTACTCCGGAGATGGCATTTCCCTAGAATCTCAGCTTCAAATAGAGAAGAAAGTGTACTCTGGAGATAGATCTTTCCGCAGAAAGGGCAGGACTGCCTCGATCAGACTTTTAGTTCCTTCTTCCGTGGACAATTTTTTGAGGAAATGCTGATGGTTCAAAAACGGTAGTTTATCTGCCGACACTTTTACACTGCTGGTCGTCAATCCTTTGAGTGTAAACTAGATTTCAGGTCAATGAGAGTCTTTAAACGAGTTCTGAGAGCCGGAAGAGGGAGAGTACCAATTTAATCAGGTCATCCATAGAGTAGACATCTGAATGGGCGTCATCCCCGACTGACGGCGACCACCCAAATAAAGCAACATAATTTACAAGAGCTTCGGGAAGGATTCCTCCATCTCTGTACGCTGTCACTAGAAATGCACTTTGCCAGGAGGTGTCTCGTTTAGACAATTTGCGTCCAGAGAGGGTATGCAAGAGAGGTAAGTGGACAAAAGTAGGTGGTTGCCAGCCAAATGCATCGTATAGAACAAGATGTTTCGGTGTTGATGCAAGCCATTCTTCTCCACGAATGACATGACTTATTTCCATGAGATGGTCGTCAACAACACAAGCTAGATGGTACGTGGGCCATCCGTCGGATTTAAGTAGGATTACATCGTCAAAGTATTTGGTTGATTTGAATTCTTCACGGACTCGGAAATTGACGTCTCCGCGAAGGAAATCGTTCACTACTGGCCACTCTGGAGGAGCCTATCTTAGCTTACGTCTTTAACGAGGAGGTACCTTTAGCCGGACTACATAAGGTTCATTCTTTGCTAGTAGTTTCGATTCCTCTGCCGAGATCTCCAAACAATGTCTATCGTAACTTCCCACCGCTCGCCAACGCCTAGATTCTGTTCGAACTTTCTCCAGTCTCTCTGGGGAGCAAAAGCATCTATATGCCCGATTTGACTGTACATCGTTAGCAAAACCTTCCTAATTCACTCAAAATACATCAATCAAGCAATCGGCCATTCCTTTATAAATTTTTAGCCGTTCCGACTGCGCACCACTGTCAGTCTTTCCCAAACAAGAAGAAAAACTGTACCTGTCTGTATGGTCCTTGGACACCCCCAACTCCAGGGCCTTCATCCCATTCAATTCCCGCCCAATTAAGTAACGAGCACATCTGCTCCATGGCTCCTGGAATGGTCCTTGTCTAATATTACATCAAGTAATCAAATGGACAAACCGCATCAGTATCCTCAATTCGTAATATAAATTGGCCATCATAGTGTTTTGCTAGTAGATAATTGAAGAGGGCTGTTCGAAGAGAACCTAGATGCAATGCTCCTGTTGGACTTGGTGCAAAGCGTGTTCGGACTGGTTGAGAGACTAGCGGGACAGGATGAGGGTTGATCTTGGAGACTGAAGCGAGACAGCGCGAACAGGTCGTGAATAGTCGGATTCCCAAACTGACAGAACGAATTGCTTTCAATGGCCATCTCCTTATCATTTCGCTTCCTTCGACACGAGAGGAGGTCGAGGTAAAAAGTTCTCGAAGTTCCCGGAGCTGATCGGCGCGGGTCTTTGTGGCTGGAGCGAAATTTCAGGTACAAGTGACCTCATCTCAAGAATTGAAGGGAATGCATTATCTGCCTAGTACTGGGATATAATTTGACAGAGTCTCGACGACGCTATAAATTTGAATAGCCTTTTCTCCTCCTGTCAATGCAAATTATTCCATACCACTCCCGCGCATCATTAACAAAACCTCCAAACTCAAAAATCATAATCATCGAAAAGATGTTAGCAGAGATGTTGACTCCCCTTAGATTATCTTTCACTTGATACATGAATACAATATTTTCACTAATTCCGTTCTATTCCCAGTCATCATCTTCATCATCAGCTTTTGACTGTCGCATTGGCCGACGCTCCGAGAACGTCTCCTCATCCTCATCCCTATCTCGTGTAATCCTCAACTCAGTCTTCGTCAAAGCTCCAATTCTTTCCGCATAACTTTCGAGATCTATTCATTAGAATGGCATACTTCTTGTAGATTACCCTTAACCGTAACTTGATTTCCTCCAATTTCTGCGAGACCGACAACTTGTGACCGATACTCCTTGGGTCCATACACCAATATAGTAGGCATGAGTTTATCAGGATATCCTTCAATACATTGATCTCCGGGTATCTTGAGTATCTTCAGCATAGGATACTTCTGTGCAAATTCTGTTAATCTAACGGCGAGTAATTTACATTGCGGTATACTGCATCATCAGCCATTCACTCAACTTCTATCAAGATGGCAAGGGACAGTACTAATCTTTGAATAAATGTACAAAGACCCAGGTCGATGCACTTGCTTCGGTGACTTCTTTCACAAAATCGGGTTTTGTAAGTGGTTCAACTGTCCCAAACTGGCTCTTCGATTGGAATTCCCTCATTTCTTGCATCCGTTTTTGTCTTACCACATTAGCCCACTGTCCTGCCACTTGCTTGTAGGAGTTATACCGGTATATCTCCAGGAATTCGTCATCTTCATCATCTTCAAGCTCTGCTAGTTCGTCCAAGTTGAGGTTCTCAAGACGATTTTGTTCGGCTTCGTGGATAGCTTGTTGTAGCACTTCTTCAAACTGTTCAGTTTGATCGGGTGGCTTTGGAGGGAGTATTCCTTGGTTACGAAGAGCTTCGTTCCTATAATCAGTTTGGAAAGAAAGAATGAATACCATTCGGTATCTTCGTTTGGATCCATCGTAGTTGGAGCGTTGGTCTGCGGTGTCTAAACGAAAGAAAAGTTGCATGACGAACGACGATCAGGCCAACGCCAAGAACCGTGAGATCAAATTTTAATCTTATGAACCACCGGGATCTTAGCAATCTGAAAGACCTGAAAGGCCACAACTAGTATTGATTGGTTTCACTTCACAAGCTCAGGAATACATCAAGCACGAAGAACAGTATAAGAAAAGAAGTTTTGTTAAGTATACCAGTAGACAACGTAGTGGAATAAACTTGATCTCAACATACCTACATCGACATCCTCCAGGGTGTATCCTCATATCCAAATAACGCCGAAATGAATGACAACAGCATCGCTGCTCGACTAAAACCCTTCAGTCCCCCATTCATCATCCACTTCCTGCACCTCTTCCATCAACTCCGCAATGAGATCCTGTCCCCTCTGACTTTGTTGCTGAATATAAGCCCTAGCTTTACCACTCATATTGGAATTCACGCTACTGTTCCTCTTTTGTCGGGAGGGTGAATATCCTCCTTGTAACCCGGTAGCCGGCATAAGCGTTTCAAATCCGTAACGTTGGACGCGCATAGCTCTAGGAGTATCATATTCTTCTTCAGGTTCAGATCCTTCATCATAAGTTTCCCAATTCTCACTCGTCTGAGAAGCTGAATGTTCTGCACTCGACCCCGAAAAATCACGATGTCCATTTGCATATGAAGGCACGTTCGCAGGAACTCTATAATTGGCAACCATCATCGAACTATCCGAAGAATTCGAAATAGTAGATTTACTAGGTGACGGAGGTTGAATCCTAGAAACAGGCAACCCAGGAACTTTAAAATTTCCTCCACCAAGTTGTCTACTCATGGGACTTCCCCCGTCGGCAGCAGGTCTGGAAGTAGGAACACCACGCATCTTGAGATGTGCATGTTCAAGACTAATTGGTTTTGTGGGAGAGGGAGATTCTTGGACCGAACGCACGGAAGCTGCTTGAGTTGACATTGTACCTAATGGACGACGGTTTTTGCCGGGGGTTTGGGGGTTTGTGTAGGTTTGATGGTGTGCGTTGTTGGCGAGACGAGAGTCGCTTCGTTGAGGTGGGACTGAACGGGCGACGCTGGGTGGTCTGCTTGGTGCTGCTCTTGACGGAGCTCGTGCAGGCGGTTTGGAAGGTGAAACTGGAGTTGCACTCATACCTCTCTGCTGGAATTAGTTCTGTACAACAGGAAAGGAGGGTGTGGATACATTGCGAGAGGGGTTTTTATCGGTTCTGGATAAACGCTCAAGAACATCGAGATATCGTTCTCCATAAACCAGAAAGTCTTCGCCATTCTCATCTTCCCAGGCCAACAACACGCTCACCAAGTCTTGCTCAATCTATTTATTAGCATTAAGTCCACAGCGGTGTGTGAAAAGAGGACGGTGTACCTTAGGAAGCTCTTTGCTGAGTTTCTTGCGAATCTTTTCTTCTTGGAGGAGTCGTCCGGCAGCCTGTGCGCCTCTCTGTGTCAGACGAGATGGATCTTTACTAGCTTCATCCAAATGCTGTTTTTCAGCAATGAGATCCATGTGTTTCTTGACTAAAGATAGTGCGGTTTGACGACTTTCAGCGAGAGCTTCGAGTCTTTTGACTTCATATTCGTGAGCTGCAAGAGATGCATCGGTAAAAATATCTGATCACAATTAGCTTCCATTCAACCTGCTGAAGAGATATACCAGTAAACGCAGGAGTAAATTCAGCCATCTGATCTTCAGAGAAGAACAATTCGTCCCAAAGACGTTGAAGCGTGTTCCTCGCAGCATCGACAAAAATATGCATATTCTCCCTCTTCAACTCAATCAACTGTGCCAACTCCTTTTCATACTACACATTAGCCAACACACCTTGAGAATTGGTACATTAGCAATAACTTTATCACTGAAACCGCGATTCCTCCTCAAAAACGTATCGCAATCTTTCTTTTCCTTGCCCAATTTCTGCCACATCGGTTCAATTTGTCCTCTCAATTCCTGAATCCTAGATTGTCTCTTTTGTTTCTCTTCCAACAATTCATCTCGTTTCGCAGCAAGTTTATTCAAAGTATCTTGTTTAAGACCAATTTTCTCAGGAGCATTGTTGTGGTGATCGAAAATAAGTCTATCGAATTCACTTTGCGGATTAAATTGGGCAGGGCCGTTGTTCCATTGTGTGACAAGGCCACCATTGAAGGAGTTGGAGGAGGATAAAGAAGAGTAAGAGGATGTGGAGGACATTGAGGAGGATGCAGAAGCATCTGAACCGAGTTGAGCCCATAAGTTTACTATTTCGTTGGCTGTGCGTTGACAGAGTTCGAGACGGGCTTTGTATTCTTCGGTGCAACGGGCTAGTTCGGCGGTGATTGCTGATACGTAGGAGGCGGTCACATCGACTACTTGGGTATTTGGATCGGGGATTGTGACGTTGAGAAATGATTCTTCTAGATGAGGGGTATAAATCGCTAAGGTATCGTGTAATTCTGCACAATACGATTAGTATACATTAATCTTGAGAAGGAGAAGAAGAAGTACTTTTGACAGTTACGAGACGTTCTTGATAGGCTGCTTCCACAGTCCTATATTCCTGCTTGAACTTTTGCAAAGTTTGCAAGTACGGCTAGACGTCAGCAACCCACATGACAAAGGGAATACCTTCTGAATATTCAATCTTGTATCAAGGGAAACTCTTTCGCCCATGGCTTTACGCATATCCATTGTCTTGGTGATATAATCTTTACACTCTTGAATGACTTTGTCGCGCTCAATGGAAAGTTGTTTGACTTGTCCATCCAAAGCCTCTGTGACGACATGGAAGAGGGATTCGTTGCGTTGTTCGCGTTGGGATTGAGAGGATCCTATTTCATCTTGTATTGCCACCAACGTTTCGTGACGAAGTTTTATTTGAGAAAGGAGAGATTGCCAGTCCATATTGACAGTGAACAAAGGACAAACCGGAAAGACTGAACAACTCTAGTGGAACACAGAAACAATCAAGTGAAGAACGATGCGAAGAGATTGCTTCTGTACAAACAAAGGAAGTTAAATTGAAAGCGGCGAAGATGATGGTGGTTCTGTATGACGGAGGAGGACAGAGTGTGAGGACATGTAATATGTGTGTTTATCAATCAGCCTTGAAGGGGTAAACAAATCAGCGTCCGACCCGTGATAATCCGTTGTCACAGAAACCCTCGGAACCCCACGCACTTAAGCAGCACCACCCAGCCAGCCATCACCTCATAAATTAAAATAAGAGTAAGAGTGGCCCACCCCTGTATACTAGCATCTAAATACTCCGAGCTTCCCATCGCCATCTTCATTATCCATTGACTGAGTGACAAATTATTCTGCACCATACAGACTATACTCTGCATCTCAGACAGCAGCACCAATGTCAAAAACATCCCATCAGAACGGCACCACAAAGAAAACCGAGGTCACCGACCCTCGCGGCGGAGTACCCCTGCCGAACATTTCCACAAAGGCTGCACATCGGCTTATCAATCACAACAATGTATTCCTCTTCATCCCAAATATAATAGGATATGCAAGAATCCTTCTCGCTGCTTCCTCGCTTTATTTTATGAGATGGCATCCCAAATATTGTACTTGGCTGTATATCATTTCCTGTCTGCTGGATGCGTTCGATGGCATGGCTGCTCGCAAATTCGGACAGAGTATGATTATCCTTGTTTCTAGGATATAGGCTGATTGTAGCGAGCAAGTTTGGAGCAGTGTTGGATATGGTGACTGATCGATGTACAACTGCTTGTTTACTGTGTTATTTATGCTCTGCATATCCGTTTTGGACAGTATACTTTCAGGTGATCATTTCAGTCGATTTGGCATCGCACTACATGCACATGTACAGGTATACCTCACATCTTCCTGCATTGTTCTACATTGTTCTGTATCCTTAAGTCATTCATACTTTGGACAGTTGCTGAGAATGTGTAGTACTCTGAACCAGGGCGTGTCGTCACATAAGAAAATCCCTAAAGAGCAAAGTTGGTTGTTGCGACAATATTACGAGAATAACATCGTTTTGTTCCTCATGTGTGCTGGAAACGAACTCTTCTTTGTATCAATATACCTTCTTTCGTTCCCCCCTCCACCCAATTCTCCACCTCGACTGGGTATCTCAGATCCGTTAACGTAATGCTAATTGTTAGGATACATCCATGGAATACCGCTCTCGTATCCCTACCTGATTGCCTTTGTCACATTTCCCATTTGCGCATTCAAGAATTGGATCAATGTTGTGCAGATGATAAATGCTGCAAAGGCACTGGCTGAAGTGGATAGAGAGGATAGAAGGAAAGATGGATACGTTACCCCTACACGATCAAAACGCGGTTCCGGGAGAAAGCAGGTCGAGGTGAGTGGTTAGAAAGTAACTCAACAGCATTGATGGGAAAATGCGATGTAGTAAGGATGTTCGGGAGGATGGTCTGCAAGTGTTGAGTAGTTGTACGTGGATGAACTTGATAGCACCGTGGTGCTTTGTCATGGGTGTATTTGAGAGATGATGTTGTGTGGCGGTTCGGACATGGAAGTCCGGTGAGGATAAGGCATACCTGCTTGTCATTTTGTATAGAGAGGGATATCTTGGACAATGTTATGCTAATTGAATCTACCTGAATTATTGTACGCCCATCCCGCCTCGCCGAATTCCTCCCAACATACGTAGGGAGAGACATCATCATCCAGCCTAATGGACAAGTGCTATTCCCGCCTTCCAGTCCTCCGCGCGTACGCCATTCTGTCAGAGGGTATTAAACATGCCTTGCTATGCATAGATATTGGGGTTGAGAGTATATATAGAATAGAGTGTATTTCCACATTCCCCTAGGAATAAATGAAAGCACACGTTCCTCGCCAACAATCTCACTCATTATCGAGATATCACGTGTACATCGCCGTTGGGCGTTGTAAACTTTCAACCAATCAACAATCAACATTCCCACGCCACACACAACATTCGGCCCTGAGTTTTTGTGTGGCCGCCGCTCTGTGTACACACACCCTAACTATCCAACGACAAAAACCCTTCTCTTTCTTTTCTCCTCCCGTCCCTCCCTGCTCAGCTTGTCCTTGTTCAGTTGCTCTGGAATAGAGGCTTCTGTCTATAAAATCACTTTGTAAGAGGATGTTGAGTTGAGAGGGCAACACTGTATTTCGAAAGTTTGAAAGAATCTTTGTATACATTCATGGCATCCATGAATGGGGTAAACAACCTCCAATTCCCCTTCGACATTTCCTATTCTCTGTGCATTGGACTGACTTTGTTATGTAGGGTGGTGGTGGTGTGGGAGGAGGTGCAAAGGCAAGACACCCAGGGAGAATGAATAGTAGAACGGATGAGAACGCTCCTCATACAATGGAGACTAGAGGTCATATTGCTGCAAAGAGTATCACTGGAATAGGAGGCAATGCGGAAAATTCACACGCAGTTCCTACAAGGGCGCTCATGGGAATAAAGGTTTATGGGACAGGATTAAAGGGAGGTGCGAAACGTGCCGCATTGGAGGATATCTCAAACCATGCTGCTCCTGGAGCAAAGGTATTTCCCAGCGTGTGATCTCGTTGCTCTCTCCTTCTTGAATTGTACTAACAATCTTGTCTAGTCTGCAGGTCCTCGACAGCCATTGGCAACACTCCTACAATCGAAACAAAACACAACAACAGCAACCACCCTCGACAGAATCCAAGATGCTGAAATCATCGTCATCGATTCACCCGAAAAACAAGCCCACCCCCAAACAACACACCAATCCCTCGAAACTCAATTCACAGAAGTCGAAGACGAATACTATGAATCAAAGTCAGTCATGGACATCGATTCTGATGATCCTACGACAGAACCAGATGACACCGACACCGATGCTACTCTCAATTCGAAGAAGGTTTGTATACCGACGACAACAAGGCAAGATCGTGAAGAGTTACGCGTTGTTAGGAATAATTTTGCCGAGGAGTTTGATCCATGGGATATCAGTATGGTTCCTGAATACGCCGATGACATATTTCGCTACATGCGGGAATTAGAGGTATCTCCCATCTGACCCTTCAGAGTAGAGACTAACTGGTGCAGTTTCGTATGACTCCGAACCCGCATTATATGTCCTCCCAGCGTGAATTAAGCTGGCACATGCGTCGAGTCCTGGTAGACTGGATAATCCAAGTCCATTCGCGCTTCCACCTCCTCCCCGAAACCCTCTTCCTAACAATAAACCTAATCGACCGTTTCCTCACCTTGCGCAACGTCACGATGCCCAAACTCCAACTCGTCGGTGCCGCAGCCCTCTTCATTGCCTCAAAGTACGAAGAAATCACATGTCCTTCCGTCGACGAAATCGTTTTCATGGTCGATAATACGTATGACCGTGACGAGATTTTAGAAGCAGAGAGGTTTATGGTGAATATGTTGGGATTTGAATTGGGATGGCCTGGTCCAATGAGCTTTTTGAGGAGGATTTCAAAGGCAGATGATTATGATGTTAACACACGGACGCTTTCAAAGTATTTGTTGGAGGTTACGATTATGGACGAACGGTTTGTGGCGAGTCCACCTAGTTATCTTGCTGCTGTGTGTCATTCCCTTGCACGAAGAATGCTCAACAAAGGTCCTTGGGTATGTATCTCTCTTTCGTGAGATCTGACTATAGACCGAGGCGCACATGTTTTATTCGGGATATACTTGGAGACAAATATATCCGACAGCATTGATTTTGTTAGATTGTGTTACACACGGATCTGAGCACCATCCAGCCGTATTTGAAAAGTATTATGAAAAGAAGTTCAAGCGAGCAAGTCGGTTTATTCAGGACTATATGTCGCAGGGACAGTACATGGAGATTACGGAGGAGAATATGGTCCCCCGAGATGATGAATCTCCAGATTAATTGCAACTGGTGTCATGATAGGGTACACAAACGACAGGATTATGACGATGACGATGACGATGTATTTATTGAGTGTTGGTCTGTGCGTTGGCATGATTCACTGTATATTTTTCTTCTTTGCGCTCATTATTAGCATCGAGAGCATCATATGGTAGCCAGGCTACTCGTAATATTGTTATCATTATAAATACACTCTAAGCGTGTTTGTTATATCATTCAAACTGTAATGTTCAAAGAAATTCTAGCAGAAGATTTGTATGTACTTATGAACCCATCTGACGTCGATTTATGTACTATGAACCAAACAATGAAGAGCTATCTGCAAAAAAACTCCTGAATCACATCTGCTAATGGATTATGTACGTCCCGTTACTCATTCATGAGTAAACACCAAACATCTAACCTCGATACTCTGCCTAGGCTTAGCATCCTTGGGAGAACTAGGATCCGTAAAAGCAGTATGAGCAGTCAGCCTAGCCCTTCCATCTTCCTTGCTCTCGAAACACTTGATGAGAATAACCTCATCAGGTGCCAATCGACTCTTGTAATAGAACTTCAAGTTCTCATTATACTTGACTCCCAATGTCTCTCCATCCCTATGAGGATACTTGAGCGTAACAGGAACCAAATCCTTCTTGAAATCGATGGTTTTGAAATCCGAGACTGCAAGAGGAGATTCTTCAACAGGATATTCAATAGGTCTCCAAACATTGATGATTTGAACTCTCTCCTTCAAAAGAGCCTCTGCTTCATCTCCAGCATGAATACGAACTCTTTCAAATCCTGCCCAGGGAGATTGATCAACATGAACACGTTGGACAGGACCCCTTGATAATCTCGTATCTGGTTGTCCATAGACATGTCTTCTAATAGTGTGATCAAAAATAATCACTTTATGAGCACCAACAGCCTTCTTCAACAAATCCTCGACTTCAGCATAGTATTCGGTCTTAATCTTCTCTTCGTCAGTGAAATCCTTCTCTTTACTTTCATAGTGGTAGATTTGGAATCCGTTCTTGTCGAGACTGAATTCATCTTCGTGGCCACGGATATCGTAGACTCGACCTGGCTTCGCGTCTTCACCGTAATTACGTTGAGGCTCGTGTTCGTAGGTATACGTATAAGCAGGCTCATCTGAAAGCGCCTTGAAATAATGGAGTTCGGTTTCGACCGAACGAAGAGGTTCGGAGGTAAGAGTGACGGTTTGAGTTTGGGTTTGGGTAGCAGACATGTTGACTGTGGAGAATGGCTAACTGAGTGGACGCGGCTGCAGTGATGGAGTGCGCCGAAGTATTTAAACTCTGCGATGGCTCTCGTATAGTCGGTCGGTCTCCATTAGTAATTAAGATCTGAGGCATTCGTCGAGATGGCGTGATGCGGGGTTCAGCGATCCTGAATCGCACCATTCGCGGCGATAATTGCGGGCCAGCCACTCACAAGTCATGACTGCGATGTATACAACCGACATTGCCGACCTGCCGCCTTGCGGAGTTCCACCAAATGTGCATGAGAATCCGCCATTGGTTATGGCTGTTGGCAATCGAGACGAGGTTCTCAACTCTAATGAAGCAGATAATAATCCGAAAATCAGGGGCAAATGCCGTCATCCAATTTAGAAGATCGCGATTGGCACCGTGAGATGGTAACTATTTGGGTGACTTCGCCTCCAAGTTCCAAGTTGAAGGATAAATGAATAACAAATCCCATTTCTGTACAAACTAGATCAATAAATAAAACGAAAAACATGATGTCAAATATAAAGACTCGCAGACAATGATGATAACCCCCGAATGCACGGGTCGTGAATAAGGTATCCCAATAAAATATCCATACTCAAATTCATAAACCAAAAACCAAAATCAAGACGTTACTTTTCATAGGAATCCACTTTCCTGCAACAGTCGTGCACTGAATCCACAGTCAGTAATGTTCTATGTAATGTTAGGGGACATACATTTTCTCATCCTCTCGTTCTCGAGGTTCAACTTGTGTACTCAAGTCATATAGTTCTTGTATTTCGCTAGAATTTTGCAACTCGTGATCGAGCCACATTTGCAATTCTTGAACCTTTTGGAAGGGATACGGAACAGTTTGGTATTGTTGTAGATCGCGAACGACTTCAGCTGTTTTCATACGTTTGGAGAAATTGATGAATTTCTCATTGTTGCGTAACATGTTAGGATTACCATCTTCGATGAACGTTAAATCAGACAGATAGACTCCGAGGAAAGGTAGACAGGGAAGGCTGACGGTGTGGATTTTCTCGCGGTAGACGGTGAAGTTCATGGTTGAATGCATTACCTTGTTCAGTTCGTCGAAGGTCTGCATGGTTTTGCTTGGGACCATTTCCCATGTTCGTTTGAGACGATGAATTGGAGTTGAATTTAATGCAGAAATAATCGACATCAGTCCGGAAAAGTTGTTGATAGCCAGACATCGCTACAGATCAGCGTAAGTTAGAAAGGGTCTCATACATCAGCAATTTGCACCCAATGCTTTAGCATTGTGACTCGTCGCTTGATGTCGCCTGCCATCAAAATCGACTCTGCAGCCCAGCCAGTCAACTACAATTAGCATTCATCTCAAAATTTCATCGAACTTTATTGGCATGATGAATCATCTTTTTTATATTGTTGTCCGGACTAGCAGTATCCCCACTCCACGCCTTATCCAAACAATCCACGACTTTGATCTTCATATACAAATTCATTTGTTGAATTGTAATCTGTCTCGTAATCTCCAAAGGATGTACATCCAAAAGTTTCAATCCTTTCCCTTCACGAGGAAGTTTCTTCGGTAGAATGGGTTGCGGAACATTCGACTGTTTAGTCATAGTAAGGACTTTAGGAACAGTGCTCGAGGGTCTCATTTGCGCATCCACGCTGGTGACGAGAGTCTGACTATTTGCTGAAGGGAAGGCCGCACGGAGGGGACCTTCTGCCCAACGTTTTATAGCAAGTAGGATAGGATCGTCAGGACTACCAGTGTAGAAGTTGTTCATCCAAGACTTGATTGTGTTGAGAACACGGAAACGAATGGGGAATTGAACTTTCTCTTTCCAGACCTCGGTTTCCTGTTCCGTGAGGCCTGGTGGCGGAGCGATATTGAATCGAGCAATGAGTTTCTCAAAGAATTCTTCGGTGGTGGTGAAACTTTTGAAGGTTAATAGGAATGTCTGATTGAATGTCGAGTCCATCATATCGTGACGTGTTAATCGTTCCACGAGCGCATCCAAGGTGCCTCCTTTCACTTGTCCTTTGACGTCGTACGATAGATCATCTTCCAAATCGTGTTTTAAGAACCATGCGGTATCCTGCGTTGCCGCAACAGCCGGCGTTTTCGGTATCAAAGGAGGAGAAGGAGCATCATCTCCAAAGATCTTCTTGACCTTGGAGGATGGATCTCTTCCAATAGATTTGCTGCGAGGACTGAACTCCGGACCAAAATCGGGACTCCCCAAACTTATGATACTAAAATCAACATCTTCGTCTCTGTAGGAATCATACCTTCCAGGTGTAGACCCGGCGATAAAACTGGGTGAAGTCGATTCAGCTTTGGAATTCTTCCTCCTTCGAATCTTATCCTCTTCAACCATAAAAGAAACATTCAAACACAAACTGTGTACTTTGCCTTTCAGAGATTCTCCAGCTTTGATGACATTTCTCACGCCTTCAGATCCTTTCTTCTTGCGCAGTTTAGGAGGGACACTCATGTCTACTTTTGCAGGATCTTTCTCTTCTGCTGTGATTTCCTGACTTGCGATCACCAAATCTCCAATTGCATTGTACAAGTCTTGTTTGGCAGCTGCAAAGTCGGCAATGGTAGGTGATCGATGACCTCCATCAAATTCCATCAAGGAAGAAAAGTCTGCACTTTCAGCCAATGCAGTAAACTTGGCTGCTGCCGTCAACGTTTCCTACAACGTCAATCACATTCCCAAGACTGAACAAAGGGGGTAGCCTCACCTGTACAGTGATGAGAACGAAAGGAACAGTAAGATGCTCATCCACAATAACGATGGAATTCTTCCTTCTAGAAGACCCTTGTCCAGGCAACGTCATAGCCTTGACACATCTCTCAACAGCATCCTTTTCCCTCTCCATTTCAATCCACAAACCTTCTAAATACCCTGCATTTCCTTCTCCCACACCACTTGAATTCTGTGTCCATCCACCACCAATAACCCCATCCCCATCAGGATGCACCACAAAGAAAGGTTTCACCCGTCTAGGATTGATAAGAGCTACTTGTCTCGCATAGTCCAAGAATACTTCTGCTTTGTGCAAAACTTCAAGGGCATCGCGTTCCATTTTTCGGATTTGCGGGTCGGGTGACCAGTCTCCGGATGCGAGTTTTGTGGAGGTGATTAGGGAACAGAGAGCTGCGATCATCGGTCTGTAGCGGTTGTAGTGGATGAAGCGTTGGATTTGAGGGTCGTGATGTTCGCGGGGGATGGAGGCTGATATACGGCCTACGCAGGAGACTATTACGTCTGTGTCGGAGGTGAATGCTTGACGGGAGTAGATCGAGGCCGATGCGCAGAGTCTGTCTACTGCTATGCGGAGGGGAGGGAGAAGAGAGTCTAAAAAGGATTAGCTGCGGGTTTGGAGAAAGAAGATACCATAGGTTGGAGCAGGTGGAGGAGGCAGGTTAGTAGGTGTTGGAGAACGATGAATCATGGAATTGGCTGCAGTGAGCTTTGTATGTGACCTTTTCGACGAAGCCGAATGAATTGAAAGTCGCTAAATTAAATTAGTTTCAGCACACGGATGGTAGGAGGGGCGGTGTACATTGAATTCCTTGAATTCAGGAATAGAGTATCCTTGAGGAGGACCAGACATGAGAATGTCCTCGGAATTCTCACTATCCATACTCGATCTATGTCCACCAACCTCCTCATCACTAGGTCCATTGTCATCCCAATCCACAAAAACCTGCGCATTGGGCAATTCCCAGCTCGTTTCTCCCGTAACCGTATTTAGAAAGAAGGTTCGTCCTTCCTTATCAGCTTGGGGAATCCAAGTAAATTCCTCTCCAATCATGACTAACCCATCATCTCCTTCCTCATCCTCATCATCGCCATTTTGCAAGAGAGCACGTTCACCATCTTCCTCATCACCTTCCTCATCGCCGTCGGAAGAATCATCCGATCCGTCAACATCAAGAAATCCATCTTCTTCCATAGCTAGAGTTTCAGGAGTAACTTCTGTCACAAAGTTACATGGAAACCAACCTCGTTCACCGTCAATACAGCCATCCCACCAACCGGATTGGAGTTGAGTTAGGACACGGATTAAAGTGCCTTCTTGGAAAGAGAGATTTGTAGGGTCTGTGGAATGGTAATCGTACAGAGCACGGACGATAAGGGGTTGTTGGGCTGCAGAGGTGTTTCGTGATCGAGTCCCTGCGGGGACGGAAGTTGCTGCAGTTGTCATCGTTGTGATTGTTGCAGTTGTTGATGTCGGACTTAATGGCTGCGCCATAGTGAAACCAGAGAGTATGCAAGAAGTTTAGTGAACTAGTTGTAGCGACTTTGAACAAAGTTCAATGATACATTTGTGTGCGAAGAGGGTGTTTAAGCGACTTGACGTTCGGTAAGGAGTCGACAACAAAGAAGCACTCGGTTTTTCCGGATTCCTATCAGTAATAGCTGAAATTGAGTGCGCTATATGAAGCGACAATGCGAGTGAAGAAGGAACTCTGGGTGGTTGAGGGTTGATAGTCAATTGACGGGACAGAGCTTGGTATAAAAGTAAGCCCCTTTCCTCAGACCCGATTTTAATGGGTGTGAATTTGTGTGTGCACAATGGCGGCGCGGGCTGATAAGTGGAGACGATCAGGCAATCACACAAAAAAGGGAGAAAGAAAGTCGTGTGAAAATTCAACCGAGGATATTATGAGATGCACAAGCCGAAGTGGGTTAAAACTTAAAGTAGATAAGCTATTGTAATACTACGGCAAGGACACTGCACAATGTATCACTTATTAACCCTGGGCCCTCCGTCCTTGTCTATTCATTGGCCCGTATAAAGAAGGGAGAGCTGGAAAATAACCAGCAAAATGAGATCCGTGCACTGTAAACCGTGATGGCCCTTATTAAACGAGTTCAAGCCTTACGCCTTGTTCTTGCGCCCTCTCTCACTTGAGTTCACTGAAACTAATTTAGAGTTTGGCTAGGCTTGTTTGCATGTTACGCCTTTGGACCTGCTCGCTCGGAATTACATGCGATCATCCAGCCATGTGTTGATTTATGTGATGTTCTGGCTGGAAAAACCTTATTTTCAATGAAAAAGAAAGGAATGTGAAACTGCATATTCAATGCAATCCAACCAAGGCAATAAATGTGACAAATACTCGCTCTCCTCTGGTACGCATCGGCTTCGGTACTCTCTCCCAGGTCCTTTCATCATGATCGTTATGGCGCTTCACTACACGCGCACACAGGTCACGCTCAACTAACTGTCACCTAGT
>Ga0335073_10003990_pt1 | contig 20602 bp, 19 predicted proteins | sample Lox_Sample_22_FD_207093 | JGI IMG/M metagenome (GOLD analysis project Ga0335073, IMG submission 207093) | Soil microbial communities from Loxahatchee National Wildlife Refuge, Florida, United States - Lox_Sample_2.2 | ecosystem: Environmental > Terrestrial > Soil > Wetlands | place: USA...
GGATCCATGTCGACTATTAGTTACAGCCATGACGCTTCCACCTTGTCGGTATATGACCCATCGCCAGATGATGCTGAGCAATACTTAAAACGATTCTGCACGGAAATGTTACCAGGTTTTCCCTTCATTCGTTTCCAAAATTCAGTAAGCGCGCAGCAATTGCGTCAAGAGCGGCCGTTCTTATTCTACTGCATCACGGTGGTAACTTCGAGATCGTCCCCCCAAAGACGAGCACTAGGAAATGATATCAAACGAATGGTGATGGATCAAGCAATATCAGAGCATGGCGTCAATACTACATTCTTACTAGGGCTTCTTGTTCTACTCTCTTGGTTAGTTGTACACGATGACTGACAACTTCACCTCCATACTGATGATATCGAAAGGGGTGGTAACCAGTTCATCAACACGCCGCACAGGTCTCGATTCATGCAGATGGCTATATCGCTTGTATTCGAGCTCCGACTCAACAGGCCGTTGATCAAAGATCTTTCGAGAGTTTCAAATCTTTGCTCTTTAGGATATGCCGTGAGCGAAATCCCAATAGTCGCCCGCACGATGGACGATCGCCGGGCTGTGTTAGGTTGTTTCGTGCTAAGTTCGATGTATGTGAGCTTCTTCACTACTGGGCATAATGCTAATCTATGTTATCTTAGGGTTTCTTTGTACTTCGCAAAAATAGATGCTCTACGCTGGTCGCCATACATGGACGAATGCTTACAGGTAATTGCTGAAAGTGGAAATGCAGATGATGATCTACTAGTGCATCAAGTCCGGTTGCAATTGATCAGCGAAAGAGTCATGCACGCATCATGGAACGATGGGGGCATCGAGCATGGCGAATCTTCAAAAGCAACTCCAACCTTCTACCTGAAAGCGCTTCAGAACCAACTGAATCAGTTCAAGCGCAGTCTTCCTGCACATCTTCAAGTAAACAGTGTGTAACGAGAGAATCTTTCGCATCGCAAGCTGACTGACTAGCATTAGAACTACTTCTTGGTCAGATGTACCACACCGAAGTGACGATTAACGAAAAGTTCGCGTTTTCGAAGCCATCAATCGCGTCCAACAGCCTGGGATTCGAACGGCTAGAATGTCTCTTTGCATGCCTCAGCGCAGTGAAATCTTGGTTCGAGATTTGGTTCCAGTTTCCAAGTTCCGTGTATCCCAGTTTCAACTTCTTGATCTTCGCGCAGTTAGTCCGCTGCGTTATAATCATCAATCGGCTCTGTGTATTGGACGAACCCGACTGGGACAAAAGCCTCGTCGACGCCACTGCAAACCTCTCGGATATCATAGATCGACTCATCGCCAGTCTACGGGAGGGCGGTGAGTACCAAGTTAAAACATTCGGTGACGACAGCTTCCTTCAAATGGCTGGAATTGTCGAATGGGTCAAGGCCAAGCATAACGACATGCTCACACCTGATCTCGTTACCACAATGAACATGATGGGGCATTCAACAGATCGTGGTACAAATGGTCAGGGTGATTTCATAGACGATGCATGGATTAGGGATATCTTGGAATCGTGGGACTACGGACTTGCGTCGGCCTATTGATGTAGCAGGGAATGTATTGTCCGGTCTACTAGCATGTAATGGTCAGTTGATAACATTTAATCTCTCGATATGTGTTATGTCGCTTAGTCTTATCGTAATTTGAGGACCTCTGGATTTGATTAATAGAATCATGCAAGATGAACGACATGGGGATGGCTTGAAATGGGTACAATCAGCGCTTGCTTTGGCTGCCAAAGACTTGTTATTTGAAAAATATCTATGCTATGGCTCATTAAATCTTTGAGTATCTCTAGACGCAGATGCCGTGAAAGAGGGAAGCACTCGTACTAAAGCAGAAATCGTCTATGAACTTTTGAATTCCAAACGGGTACGACGTAGACGCGATAGGTTTCCCGTTCCTCATTTATTAACCTAGCCATGTTCTAATGTAGGTATCTGCTTCGTTCTCATTAAACGACGAGGTAGCATCAATAGTTGCCCCTGACGTAATACGAAGCGAGTCAGCCGTCTCGTGCAGTCCATTAGGTTGAGAGTGATTGAGCGAAGCATTTGATTCAGCTTTAATGTCCACATCTGCGACAGAACGAGTGTGAGACCGAGGGTGAGTTGTTACACTCGCGATCGTGCTCAGAGTATCCTTAACAACTTGGAAGCCATCCTCAGAATCACCAAGTTGCCGGTCTGGAGGTGGATGGCCTACGCAGTAACGTAAAGCAGGGTATAGGTCAAGAAGAACAGCAGGCCATTCAGAGCCGCACTCAGAAGGTCTTCCCTCCAGAATGAGACGCCGAACCGAAAGTTTGGGGTGCCTATGGGCCTTCTTCAGCGGTGCCCAGCAGATCTGACCAGTAGGGCTCCGAAGGTGGTGGACGAAAGACCAGATTCCAGGAAATATCTTTTTACAGCCCCAGCAATTGCCATCGGATAATGAGGATCCGCATTTGAATTCAATTAGATCCATCTCGGCCAGAACATTGACAGGGTCGGAAGAGGAGGAGGATGAGGGGGGCGTTATGATCCAAAAGGGTCTGATCGGATCAATTCGATGCCCAAGGACATCAACATGAGCACCTTCATGGAACAGCCGATGAAGTCGGAATGTGTCGTTGCTAGGCAGTTCCAGTGGGCATAATCTACATCGATTCTCTGAAAAAGTGCGGAGCGGTCTTGAGCATTCGTGCCAGGAAACCCAATCCGAAAATGATGTACATGAGTGGGTATTCGAGAAGTCCAGCGCTATAGACGAAAGGCCTTCGACCAGATTGCTAAAATCAGGGCGCCAATTGTGAAACGGGTAGGTACACGCCGCATTCGATAACGACGGATCCAAGGCTTCATTGTCGAGGATTAACGGCGGCTCGTTGAACTGTAGACGTAGAGGCCATTCTACGAAGACATCGCCCCGCTCACGGACCCGGGCAACGCCCAGAGAATCCATTTTGCATATTACCCACATGGGACTAGATTGGCCCGTGTTCGAGAGTGCGGACTGCAAGATCAAAGCATTCTGTTCTTTGCAAAACCAGAGCCAGAATGGGTCTCTGGCATAGCAGAGTGAAACTTGCAATGGGAACTGCACTTCCGAAGGACATGATACTCTCGACATGCAGTGTTCTCCAAAAGTAAGTGGTGTGCAATTCACATGAGGGCATCGCAGACCTGTAGACGCAGCATCAGGACAGGTGGAAGTAAGACTTTCGCCTTCACCTGCCGAGGACCTAGAAGTAGCGAGAGAATGGTCGGCTTGGTTTGAAGTTCCTGTCAGAAGCTTGCGGTTTGCATCCCAGGAGTCCATGGTAGAGCCATTGCGAAAGTGGTGTGCGATGTGTATCTGTCGACTATTCCAGTCGGGCAAAACTTTTCCGCAAAAGCCACAAACCCAAGTGCCATCGGGGCTGAGGTCCGAACTGACATCCGCCTTACATTCCCAAGCAGATGCAACGTGGTTATCAAATCGTGAATTGGGATGAAATTTCTCAATGTGCTGCCTCAAGTTTTCCTTCCGGTAGAATACTCGTTCTTCGGCATTGCGATGCAGACAATCCGTAACTCGGTGTTCTTTGGCACATAAGAGGTCGACATGGTCTCCACAGAACGCGCATTTAGAACCGAGAAACAAAGTTCTGTGAGGCAACAAAGGCCCAATTTTCATGCACTGCCAGTATACTTGTGGCACATGCAGTGTTTCTTCGTGCCTCCGCCAGGCTTTGCTCGACAGTGACATCTTACAGAACGTGCATTGAAAGTTGGAGTCTGTTTCTGATCCGGAAGCAGCTGTGTTGGTTGCGGTACTGCGTGACCTCTTTCGATGATTTGTCGGTACATCGCTCGAAAACTGTCTCTTTCGCCCACGCTTTGGTGGCCGATTCCGTTCTGAATCTGACTGTGAGAATCCAGAAGACAAGCTCTCTACTGAACTGCTTCTTCCAATAGCTGCTGCTTGCTTAGATGAACGACCACGCCCTGACGTAAAGGATACAAGGCTCTCAGCATCGGAGGCACTTGCTGAGGACTCATAGTCGGGGTTCAGGATCCTCCTTCTAGCATTCCTGAACCAGATGTGGACTTGATTGAGTTCTAATGTGGAGCGGGCTGCCAGCTCAAGTTTCTCGGACTCAGAGGGATAGGGATTGCCGGTGTGATCCTGCAGCCAGGCATTTAGAATCGCCACCGCAGAGCTTGGGAGACGAGATCGTGCTTTGTTGGTCTTTTTTAGAGCCCTCTGGTTGCGATTTGTACTTCGATCATCGCTTTGCTTGATTGAATTTGCTTGCGGCAGGATAGGAGACGGAGGACGCATGGAGTCAATGTGTCCATTCTGAAGCACCTCAGATGTGGTCGTAGAGTCCGGTCTCGCTTGTAGATTGTCTGACCGAGAAGTGTTGATATTCCATTCGTCGGAAGAATGGATCAGTAAGCTGGGATTGATCGTTGCACTGTCTAACTGCTCTGGCATATCGAGGGTACGCCGTTGGGGAGCGGGTGGCTGGGTTTCAGGCGACGGGGCGTGAGGTGGTGCTGTCGCCATTTCCTCATATTCATTGATGGTCATACCGGACAAAAACGAATCTTCTTCAAGAAAATAAGTCCAATCGACTTCCATATTGTCAGCCATGCCGTGTTTCCGAAAGATGTTGTCACGAGGCTGATGTACGACAGAGGCTGGCTGCACCGTCTCGAGAGTGTAGAGGGGCTCAATTAACACGGTTGAGCGTGCTCGAGAAAGATATTTTCAAAACGATTGAGATTTATAGAGGTCGACATAATGGAAACGGGAAAGACAGGCTTTTAAGAAGAAGGCGGTGCCCTGATCAGCGAGTTTGATCACCAAGGTGAATCCCCTGGGTAGTATCATACAGTACAAGCGCCCGCTAATTATTTTGACCACCAAGGTGAATCTATACACAGCACCCTCTCTATTGATACGGAGTACCCTTACCATGGGTTCGTACGAAGTATTCACTGTGCCCACATCAGACACGTCCTTTATTACATGCGGGATGGGAAATTAAGCACGTTAACAGCCAGACGAGAATGCTCTATGCGATTTCGATACTAAATGGGTGATATGGGCCATATCGGCAACCATATCACCCTTCCCGACCAAGTCTCCATCAACACCGATGCTTGCTAAAGCACTGATTCCCTCTTGGCGCCAGCAAATCACGAAAATGATCCAAGGCTTTGCCTTATACAGCTATATTATTCAATCCAATCAAGTATCCTACCTCCCAGCTTCATAGACAGCCGAAGTCTCTCGTAACAGAGCGGGCTCAGCGTGTGCACCATGATAGCCAGTATCATAATTCAACTGCTCTTCTGGCAGCGCATATCCTCTCAGTTCGGGTTCTGCCTGCTTCGATCGAAAGCTGAAGCTTTCCATTGGTACCGAGCGATCTAGGTAGCCGAAGCTGGGCATGCCACGTTTACCAGCGGCGTCTGGGTCAGCCATTTGACTGTATTTGCCTCTGGCCGTAGCGCGTCTGAAGACGTAGATGTCGAGGAGAAGCGCGAGCACCGTAGATATACTGTCAAAGTGTCAGCACACAACCCCACTCCAGTAAGGACGAAGTGTGTGTAGGCCTACAATGCTGTCATGGCGAAGGCGAAAAGAGCCTTGTATATCCGGCATACCATGATACCGGCTCCGTTTTTCCAATTCTCTTCGTTACATGTGTGTGAGATGGTGCCTCTACTCCACCAAGCCAGAAGACCGAATCCAGCGGTCCAAGCTATAAAGAGTATGCCGTTGAAAAGGAGGTTCAGCCGAGGATTGAGGCCCAAGCAGCAGTGTAGGCCAAACGACACGGCGAGGAATAACCAGGTGAGAATGGATCCGGTTGTAAGCTACATTGTTGTAGAGTTAGCATAGGATACTTGTTGAAATTCGGGTAGTGAGCGCATGCATACCCAAATGAAAGTCCAAGGGATGTACCAACTGCCGTGCTGAAGGTGATACTGAGCGGAGATTAGCATGATGCGAACAGGCATGGCTGCTGAGTCTGGCATACGATGAAATAAAACATTATTGCTCCCACTATTAGCGATGACACTAACTGAGCACATCTCACAGCGTGAAAGGCTAGGAAGGGATAATGCGACGGAGCGACCTTGTTCTTGGTCTTGGGTATGGAAGCCATGTAGTCCGCCATAGTATAATCAAAAGCGAGACAAATGGCAATGAGCTAAGTAAAGAGTGAAGTGGGTGCGAGAAAGGATGGCGTTCAGATAAAGTCAATGAAGGGGAAGCTGAAGGTTGAAGGAGTGGAAGCGCGTGGCGTGGCGCTGGCTACCTTAGCCGGACACGAGGAGACTTTCGGAGAGTATCCGAAGGCGCCAGCGGAGACTCAGCCCTCTCCTAATTACTAGTGTCACCCAGCGGTGTTTTGGATTGACGCTGCCAAGTTCGTGTTGAACTACGCCTTCAATTAAGTCCTCGTCTTGCTGTCTGTTGGACGCAGTATAAATTACTACTAGCATAACTCTCTCATAGTCTCTCGTATCATATACCTTTGAATCTGGAAATTCGATGTTAACTAGCTGGGAGGCCTTGGCTTCGATGCCAGGAGAAGAAGTGCCAAATGTTGCGACTAAATATCGAGTACGGGCAGTGTAAACGTGATCATCGATTTTATATCCCAAAACTATCTTAGATAAGGTAATCACGGTTGGCCGCAGATGGAATTCATTGTGTAGCTGTCGATATATCTCTATTTGGATCAGCCATCAACACACCGTCGCCTAAACGAAATGCCGTTGCTTTTATTCTAGAACCCGTTTAGGTTCTCCTGATAACCGTAATGCCCAAAAGTGCAGATACGCAATTCGTCCGCCAACATGGGATACTCCGGAGTATACACCTTCAACGACCAGCTCTGACCAACCGTCGTGATCATGGGCTGTTCCTGCAGTGCCTCAATCTGGGCCCTCCACTTCACCAAGCGGTCTTTCCACCTCCCCGGCCCCTCGTTCCCAATCATCTCCATGCCTTCGAATCCTTGGAACATCACCACGGCCTCCCACAACCGCTGCCTCCACTGTTCCTCGAAGTCTCCGCCAGCCGTGTCGCGCACGGCCTTCCACACCCTGCGCCACCGGCTCCCGCGCAGCAGGTGACGCATCACGATCTGCGGGTCGGTCATGTCGTGGATGAAGTCGGTGGCGTAGTAGATGGGGCTGAAATCGACCTCCATCCATGGGTGCAGGCCGCCCTCGGGGTTGCGCGGCGCGTCCGTCGGCCGGTTCTGCGTCGACCAGCAGTTGTCGTCCGGCACGCAGTACTTCAGGTAGTCGAGCCGCACTGCCGTGTCGAGGCCGTTGCGCGCCTGCTGCGGGTCCAGGAAGCTGTCGAAGCAGCGTGCGAACAGCGAGCCGTACACGGCCAGGTTGTAGAACGTTTCTGTGGCGTTGGATACCATTTCTTCCTTGTCCGAGGGTGGATCGACGTCGTCGTCCCATGTCGCGCGCCATTGCTTTCCGCACAGCTTGTCGAGGAGATCAATGACTGGGTCTATGGTTGTGCGTTTGTACACGTGTAGCCGGCGGATGTCGTCCATGGTTAAGGAACAGTGCTCCAGGCACAATTCCAGGACGTTGTCGGTTTCCCAATGCTCATATTCTTCTTCCTCATCGTCACTGTCCCATCCAGTAAACGTTATCGGATAAAGACCTCCTTGGAAAGCTTTCTGCAGCGCCTTTACATTTTCGGGTGATTTGACTGCCCATTCGCTCAATTGGCGGGCTGTTGCGGCAATGATAAGATATGGTTGACGATTTTCTAAACCGCTCCGAGGTCTGAACAAATCAGTCTTGCTGCGAGCAGCCAGCCGCAGAATCGTGTTTGGAGTTACGGCAGAGAGATATTTCTGAAGCTGCTTGCTAGTGCATGACAGGTAATGAAGATCCTCAACCGAAGCTAAGAAGCCTGCAATGTGGAGTATGAGTTCTTGTGGAAAGTCACTAAGCGACAATGACATTGAGCTACCATCACCACTGCCATGTAACTGCAACACGTCCGACATTAAGTTCGACTGACTTGGTATTGTTGAGAGTATGTCTTTTCAGCTGGTCTTGGCAAACCACAAGGCTGTAGATGTTTCGTTCGGATTTAGTGGGTGTGCCAAGTACTTATATGCGGCATCCTTAGTTTAGTTCCTTCGCTTCTTCCAACGTCGAGCTACGATACGACATCGTTCGATTTTGATATAATAAAAACTATTGGCGGACTTTCCCACCCAGATTGGCAAGCATTAAACGAACCATGCTATATTTAATAACGCGTTTGGCCCGGAATTGAGGTTTGAACCATGGACTACGCATTTAACCACCGACCGATAGCAAGTTGAAACACACGTCCATACAGCATGCGCAACACACTACACCAAAACAACACTTCATAAGACCTTTACCCTGATTAGGGTTGGTGGGTTCTCCATCGTCACTGTGGTTTCCATGCACCCACCAGAATTCTTCGCGGCCATGGCTAGCTGGTGCTTGCGCCGGATACGACATGCTAGCTTGCTGATTGTAGTGTTCGGCCTGCACAGGACCTCCGGAACCGTTTTGAGGTACACCACTACCATAGTATTGCTGCTGACCGTATGGAACGCCGCCTGTGTTCGGAGGACCACCGTAAGATGGTGCGGGCTGCTGTGGGTAGTTTGGCGGTACGGAGGTTGGTGGCGCATATGGCTGTGCCATTGTTCGGGTGTGAATAAGGTGTACCGATGGTGAGTGGTATAGGTACGGAGGAATTTCGACGAGTTATCGAGGTAAGCTGGTTGGCAACTCAGTAAAAGCTGTCATTAGAATTGCGAATCGCGACTTTCTTCAGGGTTGTTGAAGGAGTCTTATACGCTGCCGCCGTAAGTTCATCACGTGGCAAGAAGCGCAGTAAAAATAAAGCATCTGGGAATGAGATAGGAAGGAGACGAAGAGCCGTAAGAAAAGTTCATACAGGTGGAACCAAGCCTCGGCGCTTAAGTCGTGTCGTTGTGATTGGTTTGGACGAGCTCAGGTTCGCAGATACTGGTCGTGGTGGTGCGGTTAAAATGCCTCATGCGTGCGGTAGACAAATGGTACCCTGCATATCCATGTTCAGGCTTACTCCGCCGCAATGTCATCTCAAGAGATTCAACACCGCTTGCGAGATATGGTGTATTTGTCGACTTCATTTGGGCTCATACCTTCAACACGCCTGGAACTCAGCGAAAGGGTAGGAAAGCTTTCTTTACCTATAGATATGCATGATATAAATTCTCGCCAATGGCCAGCCTGATGATCGTACATTGATCGCAGGAATCCGTGTCCCTGCGTCTCTAGATGCAATTCGTCAACGGATTACCGTGCTTCATATTTAGATTCTTGCCGTCTGAGGTAGTTTACACCAAAACCACATTGAAATGCACGGAATTTTGAGGTTGGCACCTTAGTCTTTGATGACCACCAGCACTCACCCGGTGGCACGAGAAACCTGGAGCCATAAACAAGGTCGTGTGGAAGACACTGGACTATAGTAATGCTGAGACCAATTCTGGTCCCTGCAAATTGTAAGGGTTGCAAATTGGAATTCCGAAGCTGTTAGGAATTGCGAAACTGACGCTGCGCGGCGCCGTGCAATATAAGAGACACAGGAGGAGTCGGAAGCCGCTGATTTATTAGACTAGGCCTACAAATAGCGTGCTACTATGGCACTTGACAGCTATTTTATGTTTTGCTACGCATGCATCTACGTGTGGAAGTTTACCTTGAAGCCGCGTTATATCCATCCCGTAGTCTATCTCCGCTCGTCTACTCGGAGAGTCAACGTCCGCGGCGCTTTATACCGTAATAGCGTCAGGGTCCATCCAGATGACGGCAGAAGCCATCCGGGGTTATTCTGCTCACTTCTGGCACGGATTGTACTTGAAAGTCTTCAAATATTCCAAGCTGACAAGCTGTCGCATTGAGATCATTTCATTAGCGTTGTGAAACCGTGAACTAGCATCAATCACGAGCATTGCCTTACCAACATGTCTGCACAAGATCCCGTAATCGCAAAGCCTTCAGATACATGCTGTACCGTTGGCACACTCCATGAGGGTGAACCTCGAGGTCGTTTCGAGACAATTGCAAATGTCGAGACCTATGTCACCACTCCACCGGAGGGAAAAGCCAATGGCCACATTCTACTGTATTTCCCAGACGTGTGGGGCTTCTTCAACAACGGCTTCTTGGTGATGGATGGCTTTGCAAACGAGGGATTCCTGACTCTGGGACTGGACTACTTTCGAGGCGTACGACACATTCACGGCACGCAGCTCCGCAGCACGAGCTGACGGGAAACAGGACCCGGTGTGGAAGCACCGCAAGAGCCGCGACGACACCACCACCGAACCCGGCTTCGACTTCGAGGCGTGGAAGGACAAGCACCGCCCGTTCGCCAATGAAAACTCGCACAAGTGGGCGCTCGCCGTCAAGGAGAAGTACGGTAAAGCCAACACGAAGTTCGCCTGCGTCGGGTCGGTCCCACTCCGGTTCCCTGCTCCGGCCACGTCCCACCAGAGGCACTGACAGCTCGGCAGGTACTGCTTCGGGGCGCCGTACGTGTGCGACGAGCTGGCCAGCGACGTGTGCGCGGCTGGCGCGTTCGCGCACCCGGCGTTCCTCAAGGAGCACCACTTCACGAACCTGCAGCGTGAGCGGCGCCCGTCATCTGCGGCGCGAGTCCCTGGCTAACGATTGCAGGCCCGCTCTTCATGTCGTGCGCACAGACGGACCACACGTTCCCGCCCGAGTTCCGCAACCGCGCCGTTGCGATCCTCGACGCCGCCTACAAGCCGTACCATTTGCAGCTGTTCTCCGGCGTCCAGCATGGCTTTGCGCTGCGCTGTGACTTGAACAAGCCGTATGAGCGTGAGTGGAGCCTGGCGGGTTGTGCGCGGTGTTGTGATGGGCGCGCTGACATACGACAGGTTACTGCAAGGAGCAGAGCCTCAAGGGCATTGCTGATTACCTTAACTTTCACCTCGCGCAGGGCTGAGATGGTAGCGACTTTTGAATGCGAATTGGAAGTGCAATTGTCCTCTTCGCTTCTAAGTCCATGATTGTCATTGTCCATTGGTGAAGTAGCAGTATGTTGACGTTGGGCGGGTTGTGTCATGGAAGTCGATGAATTGATTAGCCCTATGCTAGAAGTTCTGCGCATTGTATGCTTTCTTCGCTTGAAACCGAAGCCAAGTGTGGAGCGGTAGAAAATGGCAGTTCATACCAGTTCGTAACGATTCGTGCACAATGCTTGCGAATACTGTGACGGGAGCTGTTGGATCCATGTGGTCCGTATGGCAGCAGATAACGTTGACACAGCCGAGAAACAGTGACAAGCCAAGCCAAGCAATAAGCACGTAGCAGTGTGTACAAGGTACGGAGTATCACTTTTGGAGCAGTTTATCATGCGGAGGTTGCGGAGTGGCTGGTGATCATTTCGGCTCGGTAGAATAGAAGACAGCTGCAGCGGACAAAGAATGAGATTGACCTGTGCGCATTGTTAGATGAGCAGAAAAGCGTGCAATTAGACGGTCGACTTTGAAGAGAGCTCCTGATAAGCAAATGGACAAGGTAGATGGTGTAGGACAGTTACAGCCAAGCAACAACGACTGAAGCGATGGCAGCGACCCAAGCGGTTACCTGCAACAGCGCATGCATATTACATACATACTGTACGTAGAACAGCAATTGGAAGGGCTTCAATCAGTGGCCTAGACTCGCGGTGTGGCTGGTGCTGGTCGGTTTGAGCGCGGTGATTGGCGGCGTTTGTGGTTCCTGGCAGCTTCTCAAACGGCGCGCGACGTCGAAGCTGTCGGAAAGGAGTGAGCAGGCAATCTCCCATCCACTCCCTCCACAATCCTCTCTGCTTTAGTGTCCTTCTCCTCCCATCATCGCATCGTGCACTACCTGGTGGTGAGGAAAGTGTTGCTGTCCTTTGTCGCCATCTGCAATGGATTGATTCCCTTTACGCATTCCCTCACGCTCCTTTCACTTACCACTTCCTCCATTGGCAATCAACTTCCGACTCAAGCCGCTACGAACCACTCCTTCCTTTCGACCGCCACCGACAATTGATTGATTCCGTTTGCTTGTCATTGATGAATACACTCATTGTGTTGTATTCACTTTGACATCCAATCGCCGTCGATTTCGCTGCTGGTCACATTCCTCTCGTTCAACCTCCTATCTTTCACGAACTCAGTACCTGTTCTCCATGCATGCGACTGATCGTCATCTTATCCTCACACCATTATAATTGTACGCGGACTCGGTTGCCGCATTCCAATCGTTCTGTCGCAAAGGCTGGTCACTAAGCTGCTTCTCGACACGGGTGGTCGAAAATTGCTCTCATTCTCCTTTTGCGACACCACGATACACAACCAAATACTTGTCGTACCCACTGCGTTAAGCTGGACTGCGCTTTACCCTCACTTCTAAATCTAAAACGATTACAATCTCATCACCACAATGAGCTGCTTTGGCAGTAGATCAGGAGAAGAGGCGGAAGTGTCGGATAATCATCGATGGGATTACATTGTACGTTTGACCTCATTGCTCACTCATCTGCCAATAAGCCATCACTAACTCCGCTTATAGAACTTGAGCGACTTCAAATCTCCAGGTTGTGCGACGTTCTTCTCTTACCTGTGGTTATGGGTCCTCGTCTTGGTTGCCATCGCCGTGTTCGCTGCAGATACCTTCACCGCCGTTAAATTGCTCGGCTTCAACGAATGGTCCAGTCAAGTCAAACCTTCCATTCCATTTGCCGTGTCAAAATGGATCTTCGCCGTCTGTATCATCCTCTCATTTGCCATCCTCATCTTCGAGTGGCTTCGTGCCGTACGAATCATTGGCCGTGGTTCAGTTGCCGACGATTATCTCGATCCGCTTGCATTTAAGCTGCAGAGTATGAGATGGGGAACTGGTTTCAGACGCTTTGTCGTTTTCGCTGAACTCACAAAGAGCAAGAAGAAAGTCACTTGGATTTCAATCTTCGTCTACTTCCAACGGCAGGGTAAGTTTGTACTCCATTCTCGTTAACTACATCACATACTAACTATACTAGGTGCAATCCGACTTCTTGCTGCAGATGGTCCTCGTCAAGTTGTCAATGCACTCACCTTGTACTCTGTCGCCAGAGCGAAGTTGGTCCCGGACGATGTGAAGGACGGAAAGTCTCCTATTTTGCAGTTCTTCAGTAACCTCGAGATTTTAGCCTCCGCCAACAGGACTCAGACGGTTATTCTCAGCTCCATGTTGTTTACTTTGGTCATCTGGGTAGTTACGATGCTCTGTCTCGCACTGGCTCTCGTCCTTTACCTCTTCTTTCTTTGGCACCACATCCACAATGAGACTCTGAATGGCTTCTGCCGTAGGAAGATTGAAACAAGATTGGAGAGAATCGTCAAGGCCAAGACAGAAAAGATCTGGGCTAAACAACAAGCGAAACTGGCCAAAGAGGAAGCGAAGAACGGAGGTCGAATATCTCCAATGTCGGACTTCCAGTCGGACAAGATGTCAGAATTTGCTGGACCTGGAAGACAGCCAACTCTACCTTCGCTCGAAGACTCACCGCCAAAGCCTGGAGAGTTGCAAAGAACCGAGTCCATGGCAACACTTCCGCCGTATACATCCAAACCCGGAACACCTCTCGACGCAAATCCTCCTCCATTGCCTCGTCAACCTACACTTCCTGACCTTGGTCGGCCTGGCCCTCCATCACGCTCCTTTACCTCATCAACAGGAATTTCCCAAGCAAGCTATGGTTCAACGACCAATCTTCTGGGTGGTGCTGAGCCTATGGATTACTCTGACCCGCGGCCAATGTCGCCGGCAGGATCCTATCCAGGTAAACCAGCACCATATAATAGACCTGGCACATCCAACTCCAACCGATCATACGGTCCACCACTCAACACACCATCCAACGATCCCCGCTTCCCGCCTCCCGCCCGCACAAACACCGGCTTCAGCAGCACAACGGGCCGAAACAGTCCCATGAGCGCCACCTCGACCGACTACCTGCTGTCGCCGGAGCTCTCGCGGCCCGGCACCGCGGGACCCACCCAACGCCGCTCACCGCTCAGCCCACTCACACCATACGGCGACCGCGCCGCCACGCCGTCCTCCCGCGCCGGCAGCTACGAGATGGGGCCACTCGGCGGCTCCGCGACCGACGCCGTAGTGGACTCGTACTTCGGGCCCTCCGCGGCGGCCGCACCCGCGCCGTCGCGCACGCCCGCTCCGCGCCCCACCAACTTCGGCCCGCCGACCGCCTTCGGCCCGTCGACCGAGCCGCCGCCGCCGCGCCGCGACTTCTCCGCGCCCGCCGGCTTGCAGCCAGCACAACGGAGCGCCACGCCCACGCGCAACTTCGCGCGCCCGCCGCTGCGCAGCGCTACCGCGCCGATTCCGCATGATGGGTATGGCCCGCCGGCGAGGAGCGCAACAGCTGGGCCGGCGCAGATGGGTGAGCAAGGGTGGAGGGAGTGAGAGGGATGGCTGGATGGCTGGATGGTTACGAGTGATGCGATGCTGATGACTGCTGCATGGCCTTTGCGCTGCGACTGCTTACCTATTCGCTTCTGTGTGGCTCGGCTGGGCGGAGCTCTGGGTGGACTTCGTCTTTTTTCGTGCATGGTTGCGCGGTGGAGTTTGAGTGTGGCTGCGGCGTGGTGTGGGTTCGCGCGGCTGTGAGGATTGATTTAATGTCTATGCCCGCTGGATTCAAGATCCCGGGCCTGATATGCGTGGCTGCATTTTCAAATGTCAAACAGTTTTGAACTTGACCATTTTTGATGTGCTTGAATGTGAACGGTTCGGAATGTGCAAATGACAGTGCCACGGCTAAAACTTCAGCTTTAGATTGGCAGCAGGAAATAACTATCGAACCCATGGGTATTACACGATCGATCGTGTCCGATAAGTCTTGCTTTACTTTTGGTTTGCCTATGATGCTTCATCTAACCACCGACGCCAAACTAAATGATATTGCTGATTGAGTGGGAAAGAGTAAGGTGATTAGGGGAGGGTGAAGAAGAGCGACGCTACATCAAACAATTTCCGCTCAAGGAGACGGAATTGAGTGGCAAGAAGTCACAAAATGTCAAGCTAAATCCCGTGACCGAGTCACAGCGGAGCTGATACCACCGAGAAGCTGTAGATATTGCTCCAAAACTACATGATCACCTCGTTGGCAACGTCCTAGACTCAGTTAGCTTCACACACTGCAAATCATGTGCTTCAAACTCACCCTCTTCAGCGCCTTATACGGCAAGCAGATACAATTCTGCACGCGCACCTCATCCCCAACAGCGCACTCCTTGCCGAGAATCGTAATGCTCTGGATCTTGACGCCGTTCTTGACGATGCTAGTGGAGTGGCTGGTCATGGGCGTGGGCGTGCCCTCGACGCGGGCCCACGCACCCACCACGCTGCCCCAGCCCACAATCGAGTACAGCACGCAGGCGTCGTGGCGAATCTCCGTGTCCTCCAGCACGATGGCCTCCTTGACGCGGACGCCGGGGCCGATGCGCGCGCGCGCCCCGACCGACACGTTGGGCCCCAGCTTGGCGGACGGGTCGACGGTCGCGCTCGGGTGGATGTACACGGGCGGCAGGATGTTGGCCGACGGCTTCGCCAGCTCGTCGGACTGCGCCTGGAAGGCTTTGGTGAGGTACAGCGCGTTGGCTGGCACGGCGCTGCCCGCCGTCTTGATCTGCCGCCAGAAGTCCTTCGTCTCCAGCACGAAGAACTGTCGGCTGTCGGCCAGGTCCGACAGGATGTCCTGCTCCAGCCGGATCACCTCGTTGCTCTCGTCGTCGTCCGCGCCGTTCAGCACCAGCGACGACTCCAGGTTCTCCGAGCTTGGGTACGATAGCAGCCGTGGGCGTTCGCTGCGTCGGCGGATGGCGCTGCGGATCGCTGGGAAGATGCACTCCGTGTCGAACAGGTACACGCCGCAATTGATCAGGTTGGAGATCTTGGACTCGGGTTTCTCGACGTAGTGTAGCACTTGCTTGGAATGCGGGTCGCTGACGATGCATCCGAAGTTGGTGGCTACATCCTCTTGCACACGTGTGCCTAGAATCACCGCTTCGGCGTCTTTCTCTTCAAACATGTCCAGCATTTGGCCAAGTGGGAAGCTGCAGCACACATCGGCATTCAGTACGATGAGCTTGTCTGGCCTTCCTTTCAAGATGATGTCTCTGAAGTGGTACAGGCCTCCTGCTGTTCCCAGAGCTTGGTACTCGCGTAGGTATTTCAGCGAGATGGATGGGAAAGTATTGCTGCAGTCCTTGATAAAGTCTCGGAATGCAGATTCATCGTAGTAGCCGATCAGAAAGACTTCTTTGATCTCAGGGACTTTTGCGACTGCACGCATGCAATGCTCGATTATAGGATGACCAGCAACTTCGAACAGTGGCTTAGGGACGTCAAGGGAAAGAGGTCGAAATCGAGTGCCTCTGGATGGACCACCGACCTGTACTTGTTCTTAGCATAAGCAATAAAGCTGTTTTTAATGGATATTGCATACCAGAATTACTGCCTTTGTGCTTTTCTGACCCGACGGCCGTGAGCGGTGTGGGACTTCGAGGGATGCCATTGTGGATGTGCAGCTCACGGAATCAAGTTGAAGCAGTACAAATAACTCAAATCTGATCAGCAATGGAAGAATTGCAATTGGAACAGTGAGTGGCAACGAGAAGATTGAGAGCTGGTTGTATTGAAAAATTAGCGACGAAGAGTCGAGTACGATAATGAGGCTGTATATCTAAAATTGTTAATATGCAACGTGGATCTTCAAGCGCGCCCCTAAGAGGCAGAATCAACCACACACGTGCTTCCCCACGGACTCTCTCTCCACCGCTTATTTCGTATTCAAATTATCGTGAAGCTTGCGCGGCTTCGAATTGCCGTAGCGAACCCTAGACCATTGGCAAATCTCCCTGAGACTCCTGACACTCACCGTGGTCGATGCAATTCCACTAGCCTTCAATCACCGTCCAAGCCGTCTTGGACGACATCGTCCACAGTTATCCGCTCAATGACACTGTCTATGATCATTTCAGTAGGACGAAAGTGATCTTGCAGGGCTACGCGATGATAATGACCTGAATTATCAATTTCATGGCCTGGACCGCATCGTATGATGTCGACCGTTCCACCAGGATGTTTCGTGATGGCTTCTAAGGAAATCCATTGCTCTTTGGAGGATTTGCTTCTCTGCAAGCCGAGCTCTCACAAACCGGTGTAGTTCTACTGCTGGAGCAACAATCCTACGACATCTATGTCTTTCTTTGTTCAGTTTGTGTTATCTGGCGCAGAGTCGTGGATTCAGCTCCATATTCACTTTGCTGGCCGATTGGATCACCCGGGCTCTATCTGTGGATCCTGGAGGATACTTTCAAGTCTTCCGCGTTCAATCGGTCTTGGAAGTCTTAAAATTATTGCTGTGAAGTGCGCCTCTCTAGGCATGCCGGTGCTCATAGTTCAGTTCTTTCCTCCCAAAGGGGCTTGTGGAGAGTCGACTTCGTAAGATGAAAACTCTCGCAGATATAGCTAACTGCTTCTTAGTTTTTGAGGAAATCAAAACTTCTTGTGAGAACTGGTAGTTTTCGAGATATCAAGCTCACACGAGTGACTTTGCTTTGACTCTTGAGCAAACATTCAAATGAGAGCTGTGCTATAAAGACGTAACACGGCTCTTCAGAATTCAACTTGACTCAACTCACCAGCAATATTTCTCGTGTTTGTGTCCCACACATATCCCACTTTAAATTTTCTCTGAAATCTTCTTCGTTTGCTACTTCATTTTTTCGTCTGCTACTATTCACCCTTCATCTACTTCTCTCAAGTTATCAATCCATCTCATCGTCATCACATACCTACTACACATCGATGCCTCCGAAGAACAGCAAGCGTAAGCAGGAAGTCATTCCAGCGACTCCACCGAGCCCCATAGATGGTGCTAGGTTGCCTTCTAGGCCATCGTCTAATGTTGCTAGCCGTGGTGACACCGAGGATGAAACTATGATCAATGGTGATGCTCAACCAACTTTTGCCGGCAATGCAGAGCCTTCAAATGCGATTAGCGCACCTACTCAAGAGAGCGCACCTCCTCAAGCACCTGAAGCGGCTTCTGCGAAGGACAGCCTAGATCTTCTAGGCGCGGGTGTGAAAGTCTTGCTTCATGCCATTAATGATTTAGCTCGTCATGGCATCGACACCACTGTGCCGCTACCAAAGATTGTTGTTGTTGGTAACCAAAGTGCGGGCAAGAGCTCATTGATCGAAGCAATTTCGGATATTAAAGTCCCAAGGGACGTTGGAACATGCACCCGCTGCCCTTTGCAGATTACTCTGACATCGGATGAATCCGACAACCCTTCCTGGCTTTGCAACGTGTCGTTACTCAAAAGGTTTGACTACTACAAACCTAGTCAACTGCCTGAGATTGATGAGGCCACTGGCAAACCTCCTCCTTTTTATCCGTGGAGGCAACGAGATTCTCCTATCACGACTCCATTTATGACCGTCCGCAACAAGAACTACCTGGAGACTGCTATTAGGGCGGCACAGGTCGCAACTCTCAATCCTGGAGTTAATCCCAAGACCTATGTGGGAATGGACGCGACAGCCGGTGCAATCAGCGTCGAGTTCTCTCCCAATCTGGTCTGTCTCGACGTAAGTCTGCTAGCAATCTTCTCTTCACATGACTAATGCTAACCGTCACTACAGATTCAGGGGCCTGGCCTACCTAATCTCACCTTCTATGATCTCCCCGGCGTTATTGCTCAGACAGACGCAGTAGATCCTCATCCAGTCAAACTAGTGAAGAATCTTGTTCGAAACTACACCCAAGAACCCAATACTTTGATCCTTCTTGCAACTCCGATGGACGCCGAAATTGAAAATCTTACCGCTGCAAGTATACTCAGAAAGGCTGGAGCGGTTGACCGTTGCATCGGTGTTATCACCAAACCGGATAGACTGCCGGGTAATGATCGCGTCCAGCACTGGAATAACGTACTGCGTGGCGAGGTATTCAAGCTGGGACACGGCTACTTTGTTACCAAACAACCCTCCCAAGTGGAACTGGATGCCGGTATTACTCATGCAGATGCTCGAGAGGCTGAGAATGCTTTCTTTGCTTCATCTGATTGGGTGAAGAAGTTCTCTGGCTTCGATGATCGACTCGGTACAGAGAAATTGCAGCACTTCTTATCGGATCTGCTGGCTAAACTCATTCTCACCTGCCTTCCCGATATCCGCTTTAAGGTTCTTCAAAAACTGTCACAAATCGAAGAGAAGCTCGAACAGTTGCCAGAACCACCCGAAAACGCGCTCCACGTGGTTACCACTGTGGTGACTGCATTCAACCACAAACTTCAAAGCCGTCTGCAAGGTGGCTTCTCTGAGAATAAACTGTTTAAGGAGTGGAGAACGATCAAAGATGACTTTCATAAAGCTATCACTCAATCCCAAAGGCCTGCACTACTTTTCCGCCATGATCTAGGTACGGATGGCTCTGCTTCTGCTCAGTCCACACCTCGTCAAGGCCGACAGACTCCCGCGAAGGTTGAAGATGTCATCACGGTGGACTCCGACGTTGAGTCTACGGGGACGCCGTCGAAGAAACGCAAAGGTCGTGGAGGCCGTTCAATCCCTCTGACGCCCACGCCTTCGCGCGCTTCTACCAGCAATGCGATTCTGAGTAAACGATTTACGCTTCCAGAAATCCGCTCACAGCTAGATGACTCCTCTTCATCGGGCCTTCCCGGTGGGATTGACCCACAGGCTGTGGACGCAATGATCCTGCAAACCCTCGAAAACTGGGGAACACCTCTCGAAGCGCTCTTCGCCGCCGTCGAAAACTCGCTCCAGTCTCTCTTCTTGGACACAACCAACGAAGTCGCCTCGGAATGGCGCACAACGGCTCTGTACCGAAAACTCTGCGAGCTGAGCCTCAGCTTCCTACGCACGAGCATGAGCGACCTGCGCACGACCGTGCCGGCGCACACGCTGGCCATGGAGCAGCGCAAGCCGCTGACGGAGAACGAAGCGGCGCTAGAAGCGCACATCGCGCAAGAGCTGGAAGCGCTCACGGCGGCGCGGCAGCGGGCGCGCACGGAAGCGCAGGCCGAAGCGGCGGAAGCCAGCGGCAACGGCAAGGGCGAGGAGCGCGGGCGCAAGGCTGCCGACAAGGACCCGCGGCCGCACCTCGGCCCCGACCCCTTCCAGCGCGAGGTCGAGGCCATGGCGCGCGTGCGCGGCTACTACGCGGTCGCGGCCGCGCGCTTCGTCGACACCGTGTGCCAGGCCGTTGAGGTGGGGCTGTTTGCGCGCGTGCGCGCTGCGCTCGACGGCGCGGTTGTGGCCGGGCTGGGCATTGGTGGGCGGGACTGCGCGGAGGCGTGTGGCCGTTTGCTCGAGGATGATGAGCGCCGTGCGAGGGAGCGGATTGCGCTGAAGGAGGAGCGTGCGAGGCTGGAGAGAGCGAGGGTTCGCCTTGATGAGCTGGAGGGGGAGTTTGGTGGCAGGGTGCTTGCTGC
>Ga0335073_10003992_pt1 | contig 20596 bp, 10 predicted proteins | sample Lox_Sample_22_FD_207093 | JGI IMG/M metagenome (GOLD analysis project Ga0335073, IMG submission 207093) | Soil microbial communities from Loxahatchee National Wildlife Refuge, Florida, United States - Lox_Sample_2.2 | ecosystem: Environmental > Terrestrial > Soil > Wetlands | place: USA...
ACGACAACGAAAAACTGTAAAAGCCGGCGAGGCGCACATCGCGCAAATCCAGTACCGGCTGACATTGCCGGCCGTTCAGCGGAATCCGCATCACCGCGGGATTTTTCGACCCCTGAATGTGATAGATGAATTGTCCGTCGTGCGACCAGTAAGGGAAACTCAGGAAACTGCCCGTCTCGATATCGTGCCATGTGCCGGTGGAAAAATCGAACAGCCCGAGTCGGGATGCGTCCACGCTCAACGCCGCGAGATACCGTCCATCGGGCGACCAGCGCGGCGAAAAGTAATTCTCCGATCCCGGGATGTCGGTAATCCGGTGCGACTCCAGATCCACGATATGAATATTTGGTCCCGCACGGCGGCCCGCCGTGGCGGAGGTGCCCCCATAACAGATTCGTTTCCCGTCGGGCGACCAGTTCGGGTCCATTACCGCTTCGTTCGGCAGGGCCAATTCCTCCGGCCGGCCGCCCGCGAACGAAACAATATAAATGCGCGGCAACTTTCCGGGAGCCACCATGCCATACGCGATCCTGGCTCCGTCCGGCGACCAGCGCGGGACCAAGGCGTACGAATACGGCGCCGGTTGCGTGAGTTGAACCCGTTCGCCGTAGTCGACCCGGCTTCGCCACAGTACTCCGTCGGGGAACGTGACATACGCGATCCACCGGCCGCTTTTCGAAAAGGTCACGAAGTCGGCCGAAATTCCCTGGAGCAGCGGGACAAAGCTGTTTCTCCATTTGTCATAGCGGATCGCCTCTCCGCGCGGGGTATATCCTCCCGCGAACAGCCGGGTGCCGTCTTTGGAAGGCAATGGCGCGGCGAATGCCGTGGCGCCGGCCGTCAGTTGCACGGCGTGCGGAGCGCCGCGGCCGATTCCACGCGCCTCCGGCAGGATCCAGATCTGTCCGAGCTGCGAAAAAACGAAATTGCGGCTGTCGGGAGTCCAACGCCCACAGCAGGCATTTGACGGACCATGGCTGGGGAAAACCAGATGCGTGTTTTTGCCTTCCGAAGTCACCTCCCAGATCGCCTCCGAGTGATGCGCTTCGTCGGCCAGCGTGAAGCGTATCCTCTTTCCGTCCGGCGCCCAGGCCGGCGCCGTGACAGCCCCGGGAACTTCGCATAGCTTGCGCACGCCGCTGCCGTCTTTTTTCGCCAGAAACAGTTCGCCGCCCTTCGAATATGCGATCTGCTGCCCGTCCGGAGACCAGGCGCCGGACGATCCTTCCAGATTGCCCAGACGATACGGCGGCGCGCCCAGAACCGGCACGATCCACAACAATTGCCGGTCATAGGAGCTGATCTCCGCGGCCAACAGAGAGGTGCCGTCCGGCGAAACGTCGAGGAGCGCGAATTCAGGCGACATCATCGGAAGCCGGGACGGTTCGCCGCCGTTCACGGTCATCTCCGCGGTCCAGTGTGCCGCTCCCGAGCTCTCGTTCAGGTACAGGCGGACGCCGTCGGTGGCCACTAGCTGTTTCATTACACCGTCGTTGGTGAGCTGCTTATATTGGACGATTTCCGGGGGCTTTGGCGGACGGAGCAGGATCCAGCCCGCCACGCCCAATGACACCGCCGCCGCGAAGGCCAGCAGCCACCGGCGGAGGGTCTTCGAGGATTTCGCCAGCGGCCGGCGATCCGGCAAGGAACCGCGCTTGAGGCGCATCAGATCGCTGCGCAGCTCCGCCGCCGATTGAAACCGCAGTTCGCGATCCTTTTCCAGCGCCTTGGCGACAATCCGCTCCAGTTCCGGGGGCGCCTGCGGATTCCAATCCCGCATCGGCTTCGGCTGCTCCGCGACGATTTGATGGAGCGTCGCGATGCCCGAGTCTCCCCCGAACGGGCGATGTCCGGCCGCCGCCTCGTACAGCACGATGCCCAGGCTGAAAAGGTCGCTGCGCGCGTCCACTTCTTCTCCCCGCGCCTGCTCCGGGGACATATACGCCACGGTCCCGACGGCGATGCCGGGGTTCGTCAGCGAGGTTCCCGCCGCCGGGCTTTGGGGATCCTTCGGCTGCGGTTTCGCCAGGCCGAAATCGAGAACTTTCGCCTGTCCCGCCGGCGTTACCAGAATATTCGTCGGCTTGATATCGCGATGAATGATTCCCTTGCCGTGCGCCGCCGCGAGTGCATCGGCAATCTGAATTCCCAGGTCGATCACGGCCGAAGACTCGAGTGGCCCGGTCTCGATCGCTTCGCGCAGCGTCCGGCCTTCCAGGTACTCCAGCACCATGAAGGGAGCGCCCTCGTGCCAGCCTACGTCGTGCACGATGCAGATGTTGGGATGATTCAGCGCCGACGCGGCGCGCGCCTCGCGGCGGAACCGTTCCAGCGCATTCTCCTGCGCCGGCGATCCCAGCGGAGAACTGGCGGCGCCGCCCAGTTCCCGCCGCAGGAATTTAAGCGCCACCGGGCGGCCCAGAAGGGTATCTTCGGCCTTATATACCACCCCCATGCCGCCTCTTCCCAACTCCGCCACAATCCGGTAATGGGAAATGGTCTCGCCCACCAGTTCTTTCTCCGCGCTGGACTGTGTCTGGGTGGTGACCACCTGTTCCAACACTCCCGAGACCGCCTGCAACGCGGGAGTCTCCAGGAATCGATCCTCCTCCCGATCGTTTGCGAGCAGCGACTCGACCTCGCGTTTTAGATTGCCGTCCGCGCCGCACGCGCTGATCAGAAACGCCGTCCGCTCTTCCGCACGCAGCTCGCGCGCCGCGTGGTACAGACGTTCGATCTGCGACCACCGTTTAGACACCATAGCTTTTCTCCGCGCTCAGTTCGCGCCGCAGCCAGCTCTTGGCGAATCTCCAGTCCCGCTGCACGGTTTCTTCGGAGACTTTGAGCACCGCGGCCGTCTCCTGGATGTTGAGTCCGCCGAAGAAGCGCAGCTCCACTACCCGCGCCTTCCGCGCATCGCAGTCTGCCAATGCCGACAGGGCGTCGTCGAGCGCTACCAGCGCCGCGTCGGGTTCGCGCGCGCCCACAAAGGCATCTTCCAATCCCACCAGGTGCGCCCCGCCGCCGCGTTTGAACATGTTGTGCGAGCGCGCCCAATCTACCAGGATGCGCCGCATCACGCGCGCGCAAACGGCGTAGAAGTGAGCGCGATTCTGCCAATCGGCATGTACCGAATCCACTAACTCCAGATAGGCCTCATTTACCAGCGCGGTGGTCTGTAAGGTATGGCCGGAGCGTTCGTGGGCCATGTGGCGGCGCGCGAGGCGATGAAGCTCATCGTAGACGAGAGGCGTCAGCCGGTCGAGCGCCTGCGGCTCGCCTTCACTCCAGGCGTGTAAGAGCTGAGTTACCTGGTGCGACAACGGCTCCATTGATTTAGCCTTTACAGACCTATTTATATAAAAATACCGCAGATCCCGGTAAAAGGTTTCATCGGAGTTGGATCGCGCGGGATTTTGCGGCCGGGCGGGGGTTCGGATGACCGATTTACGCGTGATGAAGTGAATGCCACCGCGAAGATGGCAGACGACAAAATAGGGGCATTACGCTGCGAAACGGCCATCCACGGAATCCGTCAGCGCCTGCCCGCACCCATTGATAAAATACCGGGCAATGAGACTCACGATCGCTCTGTCGCTTCTGTGCGTCCCCGTCCTCGCCGCTGCGGACTGGAAGGTGGCTGACACGCCGCTTACGACCCCCTGGACCTCGCAGGTGAATCCTACTCACGCCTTGCCCGAATATCCCCGCCCGCAAATGGTCCGCAAAGACTGGATCAACCTGAACGGGCTGTGGGACTATGCCATCCGGCCGCGTGAAACGCAGGTGAAGGATTGGGACGGTCACATCCTGGTGCCGTTTCCGCTCGAATCCGCGCTTTCCGGTGTGAAGAAGGCGCTCGCTCCCGACCAACTGCTGTGGTACCACCGCTCGTTCGTCGCGCCTAACCTCAGAGGCAAGCGCCTGCTGCTGCACTTCGGCGCCGCCGATTGGCAAACCGAGGTGTGGATCAACGGCAAGTCCGTAGGCAAGCACGAGGGCGGCTACGATCCCTTCACGTTCGATATCACGCCCGCGCTCAAAAGCGGCAAGCAAAACCAGGAGATCGTTGTATCCGTCTGGGATCCCACCGACAGCGGCGGGCAACCACGCGGCAAGCAGGTGCTCCATCCCAACAGCATTTGGTACACCGCTGTTTCCGGAATCTGGCAGACGGTATGGCTGGAACCGGTTCCCGAGCATTACGTCTCGGAACTCACCATGACTCCGGACATCGACGGCAACCGGCTCCATCTGACGGTGCATTCGCCCTCTTCCGGCGAGTACGGTGTCCGGATTGCCCTTGCCGGACAGACGGTGGGACAGGCAACCGGGCAGCTCAACACGCCATCCGAGGTGCTGCTCAGCGACATTGAGCCCTGGACGCCCGATACCCCAACGCTCTACGACGTCGAGATCTCGCTTCCCGAAGGGGACCGCGTCGCCAGCTATTTCGGCATGCGGAAAGTGGAAATTCGCAAAGATTCCGCCGGGTTCAATCGCATCTTTCTGAACGGCGCTCCCTTGTTTACGATCGGCCCCCTGGATCAGGGCTGGTGGCCGGACGGGCTGTACACCGCGCCCACCGACGCCGCCCTGCGCTCCGACATCGAAACCCTCAAGCGAATGGGGTTCAACATGTGCCGCAAGCATGTGAAAGTCGAGCCGGCGCGATATTACTACTGGTGCGACAAGCTCGGCTTCCTCATCTGGCAAGATATGCCCAGCGCGATGCCGAAAGACCACCCCGCGGTGAAACGCAATGGCGGCGCCGACCTGCCTTTCACCACCGCCGAAGATGCCGATTACCGCCGCGAGCTGGAAGCCGAGATCCACAATCTGCACAATGTCACGAGCATCGTCGCGTGGGTGCCGTTCAACGAGGGTTGGGGCCAACACGACACCAACGCCATCCTGCGATGGGCGAAATCGCTCGATGGCTCGCGTCTCGTGGACGGTCCCAGCGGGTGGGAAGACCGAGGCTATGGCGACATGAAGGACATGCACGATTATCCCGGCCCCGCGATGTATCCCGTAATGGACGATCGGGCTTCCGTCCTCGGCGAATTCGGCGGACTCGGGCTGCCCATCGAGGGGCACCTGTGGTGGAACCAGCGCAACTGGGGCTATCGCACGTTCGCCGACACCACCGCGCTCGAGGCCGGCTATGAAGCTCTCATGCAGAAGTTGGAAGGCCTGGTGCGCCAAGGCCTCGCCGCCGCCGTCTATACCCAGACCACCGACGTGGAAGGCGAAGTCAACGGCCTCATGACCTACGACCGCAAAGTCATCAAATACGACGTCGATAAATTAGCACAATGGCACAAGCGCCTGATCGCGGAAGGCTCGGGCAAGGGGACTAAATGAGCGCCGCCTGAAGGGCGCGGAAGATTCCTTAAACGCAAGGCCAAAGCTCCCCGTGGCCGCGGCGCTGGACGCGTGGGCGGGGTCTCAATTATCCACCGGCTTTTCTTCGATGTGATCGATCACCAGCACCTGCACCGGACGCTTCTGCTGTTCGAGTTTCAGCCCGAGCTGTTTGGAAATGGCATCCGGCAGCGACAGAGCGCCCGAGGGATCCGACGCGCCTTGAAGGCTGGGGCCTGCGCTGGCAGCTCCGCCGCCATCGCCCCTGCCGCCTCCCCGGAATTCACCCGCACCGCTGAAATTCAGTGTGAAGGTCCAGCCGCCTTCGAGCCCCGTAGCGTCCAGGACATCGTTGTGAACGTATCCTGGCGCGATTTCCTGGAGCAGCTTCGCGAACTGCGCCATGGTCATATTCTGGCATGAGACGTAACGGCCCAAGGCGGGATTGGAGCTGCGCGTTTCCTTCTGGTCTCCCAGGGCTCCGTTGACCCACTTCGTGCGCGTCGCGGGGTCGGCCTTGAGCATCTTGGGCTTTACGGCCAAGAGCGTAAACGCGTTCATTGGCCGCTCTTCCATGTGGACTTGCAGCTTGAACCGCTCGATCAGTAAATTCCTGAGCATGGGCACGAGCGCGTCGAGATTGACGGGGAACTGTTTGTTGGATCTCGGCGTCAAGTCGCCCAGCGCCACGCCGGCCGGGGCCTTGGCGATAATGTCATAACGCGCCGTGTTGAGCCACTTGGGCGCGTTCACCAGAGCGCTGTCGTCGTTCGGATTGAAGTCCCAGGCAATCAGCACCAGGGTTTTCAGATCCATCCCGGGCAGAAGCACGCGTCCGTTCTTGATTTCGGGCATCACGTTGCCGTCGCGCTTGGAATCGCTCGGTTTGATCTCGGCGGCGTCGAACTCGGTCGGGATCGGAGGAAACGCCTTCTGTGCATCGGGAGGGTCCGCCGAGGGTGTTTCGTTGGCGCTGTCCACTGAAATCACGGGCATCGGCGCGGTGGAAAGCTCCAGTTTCAGGCCGAGCTGCTTCTCCATGGCGTCAAAGATCGGAATGGTCTCGCCCTCGACCTTGATATTCGCCGGAACTTTCGGGGTGTAACGGAAAGTGAAATCGTACGAACCTTTGAGTCCGGTCTGATCGACCACCGGCTTGTTTTCGAAATACCCGTTGGCGCCGGGAGCATTGGCGACGGTCTCCGCCAGATTGGCCATGGTCGTACCCTGGCAGGTATACGCCAGCGTGGGAAGCTTGATGGCCGGCCGGCCCTCGCCAGGCGCCGGCGGAGGGCCGGGAGGCGGCATGTTCTCGATTTTGAAGTTACATCCGGAGCCGCCCGACGACTCCTGCAGTTTCGGACTCGCGCCCGCCTTCAAGACATACGCCGTCATCGGCTTGCTGTCCTTGTGTAGCACCAGCCCGAACCGCGCGGCCAGCAGCGATTGCAGCATCAGGCGCCGCGCCTCCGCCGTCGAATTCGGCGGCGCCATGGCGAGCACATCGTAGCGATCGTACTCGAGCCAACTGGGACCGCCATACACGAGCTCCGGGTCGACGTTATACGCGGCATGAATCAAGTCGACCATGGTGGCGTAGTGGATCTCGTACCGCCCATCGCCGAAAAACGGTCCTTTGGTGGCCGGCAGGGCGGTGCGCGGGCTGGGATGCACGGACGCGACGATAAAGTGAGCCGCGGTGCCGGATTGAGCGACCGCCGCGCCGCAAAGCAGTAGCGATGAAATCAGTCCCCTCATAATTCAACCTCCAAACCACCCGTAGCCGGGCCGCGACCGCGTGGGAGCGCCGCTTTTAATTCACCAGCATCACGTGATCTTTCCAGAAGTTCACCTTCTGGCCGGTGGGATCTACCACCGTCACCTGGCAATCGTATTTTCCGGGCGGCAATTTATTGAGCGCCACGCTGAACCGCATGGATACCGCCTTGGATTTCGGATCCATGCCATCCTTGACGCTCAGAGGCGGTGTTTCGAAGGCCTTGTTCTGCCCGCGATAGAACGTGACGTACGCTACCAGCGGGCGCTGCGTCTCCGCGCCTTTCTCGTACGCCTGTAGAAACACGTAAAGATCCTTGTTCCGGTTAAACACGTTGTTGATACTGGGCATCAGCTTGATGCCGTCGAGAATCATGGGATTTACCGACGGCCCTTTATCCTGGTTTTTCGACGTGTACAACGCGTCGGCCTTATTGATGAGCTGGCTGCCGAACACCACCGAACTCATCGGGACCTTAGTCAGTTCTTTATTCAGGTTGGGAATGGTGAAGTTCTTGATGTAAGTGCCGATGCGGCCCGTCTCGTCGTCGCGGGCCAGCACTTTGATGACGTACTTGCCCGGCAGCAGAACCAGGTTGGTGTCCCACTCGATGGGCATGTGCTGGAGTTGTTGTGCCGTCTCCCCGGAGATTTTCTGATCCACGTGATCGCGAATGTTTCCGACGGTCGAGCCGTACTCATCCTTCACTTCGCCGACGAGGTCGATGGTGGTCCGCTCGGCGCCGCCTTTGCGTGCCAGTGCCAACTCGCTGCCTGGAATCTTCATGGCAATTCCCGTGAAGTACTCGGCGGAATTCAACTGGAAGTAGTTCACCTGCAGGGAAAGATCGATCTCGGTCATGGGATCGCCCATCATCAGCGCGTCCTGCAACTGGCGGTCCTTGTCCGAAGAGGTGAATTTCTCCCAGGTCTTATTCGCAAAGTAAACCTGCCGGTAGTCCAGCTTAGCCGTGGCGTCCTCTTTGAGCGAGATCTTGATGCGCCGCATTTTGCCATCGAGCTTGCTGTTGGTGGTGTTGTAGCCGATCAGGTAGTAGTCGGAAACCGAGGCTTCCGCCTGCTCGACGCCCGTAGAAAGATCGTTGTTGTCGAGCAGCGCCTTGCCGCCGGTATCGGTGGCGAGCGCGTACATGGTATCCTGCGATGCCTGGAAACGGTTGGTCTGCGCCAGCATGCCGCCGCCGTTGGCCAGCGCCGCGCCGCCGGGCGAACCCTGCGTGGCGTTGCCCATTGGCGCGAGGGCCACCAGACCGCGGGCGTCGATGCTGTAAATCACCGTGTTGGCGCGGATGGCAGCATTGGTGGTTGCCTGGAATTGGGCCTGGTTATCGATGCCGCTCAGTTGTAAACCGCTGGCGAAGTAAATCAGCACCTTCTTCTCGTTGAGCGAGCTCAACATTTTGAGCGCGGTTTGCAGAGCAGCAAGCTGCCGGTTGGTGTTGAACAGATTGAACTCGCTGTCGTCTTCGCCGAAGGCTGACCCGGTGTCGGCGGCATCGGCATCGCTGTTCACGTCATCCAAGCCTTCGTCCGCGATGGCCATTTTATTGATGGCCATCAGCAGGTCGTCGCGCTTGTCGGTGAAATCTACCAGCACGCGGGTAGCTTCCCCGTCGTACTTGACGATGGCCATGAGATCGGCCGCCTTCATTTCCTTGGCGATGAATTTATCGGCGGCGTCGAACGCGCGAAATTGATCGGTGGGAGGCATGGCGCTGAGATCGAAGTACATCGCCAGGAGCCGCCGGTTGCGATATTTCAGGTCCCCCGGCGCCTCCGGCAGAATCTCCATGCGGGTGAGGGAATCGACTTTGGACTTGGCCGTGTCGGCCGTGATGGGAGGCGCTTTAGGGACTTCCATAGAGGGCAGGACTTCGTCCTGCATCTTCTGGTAGTCGCAGAATGTGATAGTCTGCGGCACGTTATCTTCGGTGACCACGAAATCCTTGGCCGTTAGGCCCTCGATGGGCTTGCCGTTCTTGTCCTTGACGCTGACCGCTTCCATCACGGTGTTGACGTTCATGGTGAACGAGTACGGCTGATTCGACGGTTGCGCCGCCTGCTGCGGATTCTTCGCCTGTTGCGGTTTCTGTTGCGGCAGCAGGGTAGTTGCCGCCAATAAAGTGAGAAGCAAAGCAAAGGGAATGGTTCGCATAGTTAGAATGTCCATCGGAAGGTGGCTGAAAGCGCGCGCATTCCAGCGGGATTCGTGAACTCCCCGAACTTGCCGTAGTTGGCGAGGTCCGGATTAAACGTGTTATAGACACCCCAGTTACTGGGGTGATTGAGAATATTGCTGGCCGCCACGGTCAGGCTGTACTTATCCTGGAACGACCGCTGCATCGACCCGTTGAAGGAGAACTGGTTCGGTCCGTAAAGGAGATTTCGGCCGACGTCGCCGAACTGACCCTGGACCGGCGCCGCGAAAGCCGCCGGATTCAGGAAGAGTCCGCCGGCACCGCCGTACACATTGCCACCGACGTAATCCGGCCGCACCACGCTTGCCGCGCTGCCTCCCAAGGGCACGGGATAGATCGGCGTGAAAGGCAGCCCGCTGCCTACCGTGACGTTGGCGAGGAAGGTCCAGCCCTTCAGAATCAGCCCCCGCCAGCCGCTGAGGAGCGCGCCGCCGTGAACTCCCACGCCGGTGCTGTACTGCATCTGCAGGTTCAAGTTGTGCCGCTGATCGGTATTGGAAGGCCCGCGTTCCGCGGACAGATTTTGCCAGTTCTGAGCGATGGCGTTGAGGGGCAGTGCGTTGCCGCCCTGACTCGCCCCACCGTAACCGATCAGCCCGCCGGAATCGTCGATCGCGTGAGCGTAGGTGTACGTGATGTTGCTCGAAATACCGCTATGGAACCGGCGGCGCAGCGTGAGCGTGCCGGCGTTGCGCGAGGTGTTCCCGTTGGAGGTCAGGAACGTATAGCCGGTGCAGGCAACGCAGAAAGGTTCGCCGCCCGGCGCGTAAGTGTTGGGCTGGAATTCCTGCAGCCAGCGCGTTCCCTTGATGCCGGAGTACTGCGCGGTCAACACCAGGGATGCCGCCAGATTCTGTTGGACCGAGACGTAGTAGTTTTGCGTATAACCCACGCGCAGATTGGGATCCACCGCGAAGGTATCGGCGGTCACCGCGCCCGTCGGGCTGAAACCGTTGGCCATGGTCAGCGGTGAAGTTGGGCTGTTGGGCACGGTGAAGCTCTTGGAAAACGGCGCCTGCTGGTCCATCGCCATGGCGATGCCCTGGTAAATGGAGGTGTTGTAATAAACGCCATAGCCGCCGCGCACCACCATCGAGGAGCCGAAGATCGGCCGCCAGGCGAACGAAAGCCGGGGCGAGATCTGGTGTTTATCGGGTCTCAGTAGCGAGTTGGGATAGTGGTAGCCGGTCAGCGACCCGACCGGCGACTGTGCCGTCACGGGCGCTTGCGAGCCCCACCCTGGAGCGATGTCCAGGTTCGCCAGGCGCCCGTATTCCTCGGTGAACGGAGCCTGGTAATCCCAGCGCACGCCCCACTGGAAAGTAAGAGAAGAATTCACGTTCCAGTTGTCGTTGACATACAAATCGTAAATGCTGGAGTGCAGGTACTTGTCGGCGTTGCCGAGAGCGATGCTGGCGGTATCGGGAACGCCGAACAGGAAGTCCGCGAAATCGTAGCCGGTTGCCTGGCCGGTGAAGCCGAAGCTGCCGCGCCCGTTGGCCTGCCCTACCAGGCTTTGATCCACAATTTTGTAGTCGCCGCCGAACTGGAAGTTATGCGGGCGCCGAATCCAGGTAATCTGGCTGCTCAACGCCGGTGTCTGATTGCGAATAAAGTTCTCGTTGGCGTCCCCCAGTCCGTAGATACCGCTGCCCGCGAAGCCGATACCCGGCGGCCCCCAGTTGCCGGGCGTCTGGTCGTTGCCCGTAATCCCGGCTTCGCCCGATACGTTCGTCTTATTGGCAAAGAAAGGCATGATGCGTACCGAGTAGCGGGTGTAATCCACCGTGAACTGGCCGTATAAAGTCCGGGAGAAGTTGTGAAACCAGGAGGCATCGTCGTGATAGCCGTCAATGTGTGTGGTGTCCGTCCATCCCAGGATGCTGGTGCTGTCATTACCATTCGTCTGGATCGCAAATAACGTATTGATCCGGTTCTTGTTACCGATCGGCTTGAAGACCCGGGCGACGAACTGGTCCTGAATCTGCCGGGCGATCGACTCGGCCTGATAGTTCCACAGCGAGCCGGGAGCGGTGAATTGGGGCAGGGGATAGAAGCCCAGAAAGTACTTCGCCTGCGGGCTGATTTCGTTGGCCGGAATGACGGCGTTGGGAACCGGCTGGCCGGTAGTCGGGTCGGTGATGACGATCGGGTTGCCCTGGGCGTTGGTGACCTGCGAAAAATCCCCATTGCGCTCGGCCTCCGTCGGCATCAGTTGCGAGTTGTTCGTGGCGGTGCGGTTCCGGGTGGTCTGAAAATTCAAAAAGAAGTTTCCCTGCCAGCGGAACAAGTGGGGAATCCACAGAGGGCCGTTTACGGAGCCCGAAAGCGTGAATCGAGTGTATGGAGTGCGCGGTGTATCCTCGCCAGTCAGCGAGTAGTTACGGGCATCCAAGATGTCGTTGTCGAAATTCGTGAAGGCGATGCCGCCGCTAAACAGCGAGCGGGGGCCCTTGCGTCCGTTGCCGATGGCGCGGCGCTCGATTCCGTTGCTGGTGCTGCCGTTCACCACGAATGCATCGGAAGCGCTTTGCGCTTCCGCGAGGCTGGGCGGTGCGTTGGAGGCCGCGCCGCCATTCGCCGGGCCATTGTCGCCCGACGCATTTACGTCGATCCGCTGAAAGCCCGCTTGCGGCGTGGCCGGCGCGTTCCCCGCACTCTTCTTGCCCTTTCCTTTCGCCGCCGGAGCCGCGTTGGCGGTCGACGGGGTGGCCGGAGTGGATTGCTCCGGCGCGGCGGGAGTGCCCGATGCCGCCGGCGCAGCCGTTCCGGCCGGCGGCGCCGCGGGAGCCGGTTGTTGAACCGGTTTGATCTCGTCGAGCGAGAGCATCTTGAGATCCCACTCGGCGCCCGGAGCCCCCGCTAGCACCCCGATTTCCTTCGTCTGCGGCGCAAATGCCTGCATTTCCACGGTGATTTTCCAGGTGCCGTCTTCGAGATCGGGAAAGCTATAAAACCCGTTGTCGTCGGTAATGGCGACGAATTTCTTGTCATCCTTGGCCGCCGTTACCGTGGCTCCGGGAACCGGTATGTTGCCGAATTTGACGACTCCATGATGTTCCGCCGCAACCAGATTCATTACCATCAGGCACAGAATGGCGCAGAACAGTAAATGGCGTGAAATCGCCTTCCATTTCATCGGTAGTCTTGCTCCTTCAAACGAATTCCTCTAGATTCTTGCCGGTAAGTTGGCGCGCACGGGGAGCCAACGGTTATTTAGTTCTCCGTCGGCACCTTCTCCGCATGGTCGATTACCAGGATATGCGCCGGGTTTCGTTTGGCCTCCAGTTTCAGGCCGGAATTAGTTTGTAAAGCCTGGGCCAGGGTTTGTCCGGGGTCGTTGTTGGTGTCCGCGGACGGTTGCGGGCCGGAACTTGCCGCGCCTCCCGGCGGAGGGCCCATGGCCATCGCCAGACCAAATTTCCCGCCCATTCTCTCCGTGTCGTCGGGCGTCCACGATAAATCGAAAGCGTAAGTACCCTTCAGTCCGGTTAGATCGGTTACCGGGCGATCGGTCAGGTTACTCAATAAATCGCAAAGTCTTGAAATGGTGGCGTTGCCGGTGAGATGCCGGCCGGTAGGACTGAGCATGATGCGGAATCCGGCGCGCGGCGGCGCGCTACCCGGACCGGACATGCTTCCGCCTCCTGGAGGCGGAGGCGGCATGGGCGGTCCGCCGCGAGGCGGCGCTGGCAGAGGGGGTGGATTGTCGGGGTCGATCTCCTGCAGCTTCGGGCCGCCCTTGGCGACCGACAGCGTGTAGACCGCCATTGGCTTCGTTTCGTGATGTAGCGCGAGTTTGAAACGATCCGCCAGCAGGCGCTGCATCATCAAGCCGACCTGAGCCTTGTCCGCTCCCTTGAGAATGGTGGCGATCACGTCGTACCGCTCGCTATCCAGCCACGCCGGACCTTCGACCTGAAATTCTTTGACACCGTAGGCGCGCGCCGCCAGCGTCTTGAGAGTCACGCCGGTATACGTGACCCGCCCGGGATCGCTGGAATCCGGTCCGCCACCCATCCGGACCATGATCATCCCATTCGCCGGAGGCGCCGAAACCTTCACCGACGCCGCTTCGAACTCCGGCAACGGCGTCCCGGTCTGTGCGAATGCGGCGATGGAGAAGGCGATGGCCAGCGCCGGCGTCGCGCCCACATGTCCCTTTCGCGTCATCAGTTCTCCACCGGCGCCTTCTCCGCGTGGTCGATAATCAGCAGGTCCGCCGGACTCTTGCGGGCGTCCAGCTTGAGCCCGAGTTTCTCGTCCAAAGCCTGCGCGAGCGTCATCGCGGGCTCCGCGCCGGCGCGGGCTTCCGGACCATCCGGGCCGCCAGGACCACCCGGTCCACCGGGTCCGCCCGGTCCACCACCGCGGAACATGCGTCCGCCATCCATGCTGTCCGGCATCCAAGTAATATCTACGTCGTAAGTTTTAGAGAGTTCCGTCTGATCGATCACCGGCCGCTGCATCTGCCGTGTCAGAGCGTTCGCCAGTTGCGCCATGGTCATCTGACCGGCCAGCCTTATCCCATTGGGGGACATCATCATACGCACCCCGGGACCGCGGCCCATGTCGCGCGGACCATGCGCCTGAGGGGGCGGGGCATCCGCCGGCGCCGCTGCCGGTGCCTCCACTTCCTTCATCTTCGAGCCGTTCTTTCCCACCACCAGCGCGAACATCGGCATGGGCTTCGTTTCACGATGAAATTCGAGCTTGAATCGGTCCTTTAACAGCGTCTGCATCATTTCGGACGCCTGTTCCTTGGTGGTGCCCGGCGGCATGGTGGCGACCAGGTCGAAGCCCAGGCTATCGATCCAGTCCGGTCCTTGCACCTGAAAATCCTTGAGGTTGTAAGCCATTTCCACCAGCAACTTGACGGTCACGTTTTCGTAGGTGAAGCGTCCGGGGTCGGTGGATCCCGGCCCTCCCGACATGCGGCGCATCACCCGGTCCACGGTGCCTGGCGAGGCAGTCGGTTTGAGCGATGCGGCTTCGAAGGATAACGGCTGGTTCTGCGCCAACGCGGCCGAAGCCGCGAAAACGAGCATACTGGTTCCCACTACGGTACGTATCATTGGTAGATCTCCTTTCCGCACAGTGGGGTCACCCGCTCACACGCATTTCGTGCTCATTTGTTCCGGGACCGAACCGCCTCTGTGTTTGACGATATTGCCCCTGAAAGGATTGGAGCTTCCCGAAGTTTTGCCAGTTCCTACTATTCTACTGAAAATAAATGCAGTTCTAATGACAACGCCCTCCCCTCATAGCCTGCCCGCGCACCTGGATCGGAGTATCTTATGCTTATAGACGCCGGTTTCGGTCCAAACTTGCAGACAAAATCGCCCAAATCTACGAATTTTTTAGTGAGTGGCAGGCAAACGTATTGCCTCTGTCCGCCCCGTGAGTTCCCGAATCAAAGTGCAAGCGAACAAACCTGCACAAATCTGCACAAATTGTGAGGCGGCCGAGTCATTGGCGGGCCGGACCGTCAATTCGACGAGGGCCGCTCAATCCGGTCGATGACGAGGAATTTTACCGGCCCTTTAGTGGATTCCACTTTCAGGCCCAGTTGATCGCGCAGAGCTGTCAGCGAGCTTGGCGCCGGCGCATCCGCCGGCGCGACCGCCGCGTCCGCCGGCGCTTTCGTGGCCGTGTCCGGCCGCCACTCGAGCGTGAAATCGTATCTCCCGGCGAGCCCGGTCCGGTCGATTACCGGGCGTCCCTTTCCTACCACTCCCGAAAGCGAAGCGGCAATCATGTCCATCGTGGCGTTGCGATACCCCAGCACGATCACACCGCCAGGTTTGGGGAATAATCCGATGGAATCGCAGTACGCCGGGAAATTATCCGGTCCGGCTTCCACCTCGCCGCGCGAGACGCGATCCGGCGCGGGCGTGTAATAAGGGTCCAGGAACTCTCCGCACGGACGCCCGCCGGCATGCGGAATCAGTTTCGGCCCCAGTTTGCCCGCCTTGACGACGGTCAACGCGTAAACCGGCAGTTCCTTCGTCTCGAAGTGTACGCGCAGCTTGAACCGCTCGGCCAGCAGCGACTGCATCATCAGCCGCATCTGGTCTTTGGTGGGATTGGGGATGGGCGCCCTCGCCTCGATTGCGTAAAAATCCTCGCTCACCCATCTCGGTGCGTTCGCCAGCATCTCCCGTTCTACCGTCGCCGGAAGCCAAAGCTTATACGCGAACTCGATATACGTCAGGACCGTGAAGCTGCCCCGCAGATACCCGCCGGTCGGTTTGTAGGAGTCGCTGGCGTTGATGGGAAAGGCCGGTTCGAGGATATCGCCGTTGCCCGGTTTGACGGAAGCGACATCGAAAGCCATCTTGCCCGCGTCTTGTGCGGCAAGGACGGCAATCGCGACAAGCGCCAGGGCAAACCGTGCGGCCACGTCTCAGTTTGCCACGCGCCGGCTCAATTCTCCACCGGAGTTTTTTCCACATGTTCCACGATCATCACCTCGGCCGGCACGCGCTTCTGCTCCACCTTGATCCCTAACTGATCGTTCATCACCTGGATCATCATGGAAATGGCGTCTTCCATATCGGAAGGCTTCTGCATCGCGAAGGTGGAGGCGTCGATCGTAAAATCCCATTCGCCTTTGAGGCCCGTTTGGTCCACCACCACCGCTTGCAGCGGCGACCCGGCCATTTCCGCGAGTTGCGCCAGCGTGACGTGCGTGAATGCGATGTTCAAACCCTTGCCGGTGGGCTTCAGGTCCATCGGCCCGTCTCCCTCCGAGGGTTTCATTTTGTGCCCGCCCTTCGCTATGGACACCACGTAAGCCTGCATTTCTTTCGTCTCCCGATGGCACGCCAGCTTGAAGCGCACCGCGAGCAACGTCTGCATCATCTGCCGGAGCTTGTCGTCCGACGACGGTCCCGCCGCCTTGGCCGTGATCTCATAACGGCTCGAATCGAGCCATCCCGGACCGATAATCTGCACGGTTTGCATGTGATACGCCCACTGGATGACGGCCCTCAGCGGCATGTAGGTCATGGTGACGCTGCCGGGATCGGTGGTGACGTTGGGCCGCACGCGCATGCCTTCGCCGGAAGGGCTGGCCTTGACCGACGCCACTTCGAACGCCGGCGGCTCCGAGGTTTGGCCGAACGCCCCGAGGGCGCCCGAAATCACAAGTAGGTTCGCTGCCAAAGCTGCGCGCATGGTTTCTCTCGGGTCTCCTGAAGTTGAGGACGCGAACGAACGGCGCTTCTTAACCCCGGCGATCTCTATTCCGATCGCAGCGCCACCAGCGGATCCAGCATGGCCGCCCGCCGCGCCGGAACGAAGCACGCCGCCGCCGACACCGCGACCAGCGTCCCGATGGCGATTCCGAAGATCAGCGGATCGCGCGGGTTGACGCGAAACAGCAGGGGCGCCATCCACCGGGTGAGCAGCAGCGATCCCACTAAGCCGGTTGCCAGCCCCGCCGCCACCAAAGCCATTCCCTGCCGGCCCACCAGCAGCGCCACATTGCCCGCGCCCGCGCCGAGCGCCATCCGCAGCCCGATCTCACCCGTCCGCTGGGTCACCAGGTACGACATGATTCCGTACACGCCGATCGACGCCAGCACCAGCGCCGATCCCGCAAAAAACGCCAGCAGGATAAACGCGATGCGCCGCTGCGCGATGGAATCCGCGACCACTTCTGTCATGGGCTGCACCGCGAAGACCGGCTGCGAGCGGTCCACGCTGAGGATCGCCGCTTTCATGGGAGCCGCCATGGCTGCCGGTTCGCCCGCGGTTCGCGCCAGCACCGTGAGGGGAGAGACGCCGACCAGCCCCGGCTGCTGATAGAACGCGGTGTAAACCTGCACCGGCGTATCGCGGTCGAGCCCCGCGGTTTTCACGTCGGCCACCACCCCCACAATCTGGCGCCACTGCGGAGGCGTGCTGAAGCCGATCTCCAGGCGCTTGCCGATGGGGTCCTGGCCCGGGAAAAAGCGCTCCACCATGGTCTGGTTGACCACCGCAACCAGCGGCGCCGAAGCCAGATCGGTCTCCTCCAGCGGGCGCCCGCGAACGATGCGCATCCCCATGGCGCCGAAAAATCCCGGAGTGACCGCGAAGAAGTTGACCACCGGCGCCTGGCTCACCGCCAGCGGGGGCCGTCCTTCAAACCGCATGATGTAAATCGGATTGCCGAGCAGCGGCAGGGCGTTGGTGATGCCCGCCACGCGCACGCCCGGAAGAGCCGAGACCTTGTCCACGATTCCGCGCGCGAGCTGAATCTGGAGATCCTCGTGGTTGGCGTACCGCGCCACCGTCGGTTGAAGCTGCATCGTCATCAGGCGGTCCGGCAGGAACCCCATTTCGACGTGCGCGATTTCGTAGAAGCTGCGCAGCAGCAGGCCCGCACCCGTCAGCAGTACCAGTGCCACGGCAATCTGTCCGGCGAGCAGCCAGCTTCGCAGGCGCCCACGCGCGCTGGTTCCGCGCGACCCCTGCTTGAGCATGGCATTGACGTCGATCCGCGCCGCGTGCCACGCCGGAGCGAGGCCGAACAACAGCCCGGTGAGCAGCGAGAGCCCCAGCGATAGCTCGATTACCCGCCAGTTCAGGGCCACGTCTTCCAGGCGAGGCACGTTCGCCGGCGCCAGCCGCAGCAAGCCGCGAAATCCGATTGCCGTAAGCGCCAATCCCGCCGCACCTCCCAGCAGCGCCAGAATCACGCTCTCGGTGAGCATCTGCGCCAGAATCGCCGCCCGGTTCGCGCCCAGCGAGGTGCGAATCGCCATCTCGCGCTGCCTGCCCGACGCCCGCGCCAGCAGGAGATTGGCGATGTTGGCGCACGCGATCAGCAGCACGAACGCGACCGCACCGGCGAGAACCATCAGTGCCGGCCGCACCGTGCCCACCAGGTCGTCGAGAACCGGATTCACCACAATGCCTTCGTCCTTGTCGAGATCGGGATACCGGTCGGCCAGCCGCGCCGCGATGGTTCGAAACTCCGCCCGCGCCTGCCGCAGTGTGACGCCGTCTTTCAGCCGGCCGATCGCGCGCAGCATATGAAAATCGCGGCGCGCGCGCGTCTCGGCATTCATCGGCAGCGGCCCCCACATTGTTGCTCCCGCCGGATATTCGAACCCGCGCGGCATCACGCCGATCACCCGGCGCACCTGCCCGTTGATTTCCAGGCTCGCGCCCAGCGCTCCCGGATCGGCACCGAAGCGCTGCTGCCACAGCCCATAGCCAAGCAGAATAACGGTATCGCGACCCGGCTCCATTTCGTCTTCGGTGAACATGCGGCCCAGGAACGGCTTCACGCGGAGCGTCGCAAAGAATTCCGGATCGGACACCGCGCCCAGGTAGCGCACCGGCTCGCCGCCGTTGGCGGTCACTCCGAAGGCCGCCGGCTGGTAGGCGCCCATCGCCGAAAGCACGTGATTCTGCTCCCGCCAGTCATAATAATTGGCCGGCGCGGCCACCAGTGTGGGCAACTGTCGCACCGGAAGGCTCGCCCACACATTTACCAGTTGTTGCGGCGCGGCAAATGGCAGCGGCCGCAGCAGGACGCCGTCGACGATGCTGAACATCGCGCTGCTGGCGCCGATTCCCAGGCCGGCCGCGAGAATCGCCGACACCGATACGATGGGGCTCCGCCGTACCATGCGCAGGCCGAATCTCAGATTTTGCAAAAGCATGGCTCGCTCCGATTCCGTTCAGACGAAGCGTAGCAGAATCCGGAGGCTGGCAGCGGGTACGCCGGTTGCGACCCGCAATAAATCCGCGGTGAAGAGACGCGGCCGCCAGGGAGCGTACCTTTGGTAATGCCCGGATTCAGTGACTGGGCTGCCACACTGTGCCATTTTCCGCGCGTGTAAAATGCCAGCATGGTGCAGGAGCTTCGTTACTCGTGGCGCATTCTCCGCAATTCACCCGCCTTCGCGGCAGTGATCGTCCTGACTATGGCTTTGGGTATCGGCGCCAACACCGCGGTATTCAGCGTGGTACACGGAATCATGTTGACGCCGCTGCCGTACAAAGATCCCTCCCGCCTGGTGGACATTTTCGATCGTAGTCTCAAAGACGTGAACGCGGCCCACGCATTTGGCACTTATGGCGACTTCGAAGAGTACGCCAGCCATGCCCGCAGCTTTGATAGGATCGCTTTCGCAACCATCGCCGGGCCGGCGACCAGTATGACCAGGGATGGCGCCACTCGCTACGTTGCGACCGTCTTCGCAAGCGATGATTTCTTCGCCATTCCCGGCGTGCCTGCCGCGCGCGGGCGCACGTTCGAGCACGGCGATCTCAGCCGCAGTTGCTCGGTGGTGCTGAGCGATCGCTTCTGGACAGGCTCGCTCGCGGCCGATCCCGGCATCGTCGGGAAAGCTCTCGAATTGAATCACCGCGCATGCACTGTTCTCGGAGTCATGCCCGCCCAGTTCGAGTTTTACAATCGCGGCACGGAGCTTTGGATGCTTTTCTCTCCGGTTGACGCCAAGCCGGGCGAGGAGCATTACGGCTTCAGCTTCGCGCGCCTCAAACACGGAATCAGCATCGCGCAGGCGCAGACCGAATTGACGGCACTGCATAAACAGATACCGAAGTTCGCTTGGCATCGCGATTACACACCGGTTGTGAAGAACCTTCAGGACGATTTTGCGTTCCTGGCCGGCAGCAATCTTCGGGCGACGCTGGCAATTCTGCTGCTCGCCGTTGTTCTGGTGTTGGTCATCGCGTGCCTGAATGTGGCGAATCTGTTGGTGGCGCGATCGTCGGCGCGGGCGGGGGAGTTTGCGATTCGCGCCGCGCTCGGATGTGGCCGCGCAAGACTGGTGCGGCAGTTGTTGATCGAAGGGATGCTCCTTGCGGCAATGGGGGGCGCCGCCGGCGGGCTGATCGCCGTGTTTCTAGTGCGGTATTTCATTCACCTGAGCCCCATAGAATTGCCTATCGGCAGCCACGTTTCGGTCGACCTGCCGGTACTGGCTTTTGCCGCTCTACTCACCATAGGCACCGCCCTGATTTTCGGGACCGCGCCCGCGTGCAGCGGATCGCGCGCGAAGCTGGGTTCCGATCTGCGCGGCGCCAGCCGCAGAGCGGCTTCCTTTGGCACGCGGCACCTCGCGCCAGCGCTCATCGTCGTCGAGACTTCGCTCGCGCTGATACTGATTTCCGGGGCCGGACTTCTGATGCGCAGTGTCCTGAAATTCAGCGCCGCGCCACTCGGCTTCGACCCCGATGGCGTCGTCCTCAGCTATATCAACTTACCC
>Ga0335073_10003993_pt1 | contig 20595 bp, 26 predicted proteins | sample Lox_Sample_22_FD_207093 | JGI IMG/M metagenome (GOLD analysis project Ga0335073, IMG submission 207093) | Soil microbial communities from Loxahatchee National Wildlife Refuge, Florida, United States - Lox_Sample_2.2 | ecosystem: Environmental > Terrestrial > Soil > Wetlands | place: USA...
TCCCGTGTGTGCGCATGAACGCCGGCAGGTCCCTGTGCCCGAGCAGGTAGTTGCACACGTCTTCGATCGAGCCGAACTGGGGGTGCGGCGTCCTGGCCGGGACGAACACGCACGGATGCCCGCCGTCGAACGAGTCGAAGTAGTTCACGTAGTAGAACCGGCGCACCCACCGGTCGATCCCGAGCAGGTTGAACGCGATCGGCGAGATGAAATACACCGGCGTCTGGTTGGTGCGGAAGAACCCGCGTAGCTCCGAGATCCCCTGGAGTGCGGTCGCGCCTTGGGTCATCTCATCCCTCCGTCTCTCGTCGACGACCGCGCGATTCTATTTTTCGGAGGCGCCGTCGGGCGATTTGTCGGCGCAAGGTAACGTGAGCCGGGTGCCTGGACGGCGCAAGCGCCTGGCTTTGATCGCCGCAATCCTGGGATCGTTCGTTGCCGGTCTGGACGCGACCGCCGTCAATGTCGCGCTACCGGCGATCCGCGCCGACCTCGGAGGCGGTCTCGCCGGCCAGCAGTGGGTCTCGAACGCGTACCTCCTCGCGCTCGGGTCGTTGATCCTTGTCGGCGGCTCGCTCGGCGACCTGTACGGCGAGCGGCGCGTGTTCTCGATTGGGGTCGGCGGGTTCGGGGTGGTCTCGCTGCTGTGCGCGATCGCCCCGAGCATTGGGTTCCTGATCGCGTGCCGCGCGCTGCAGGGCGCGTTCGGAGCACTGCTGACGCCGAGCTCCCTGGCGGTGATCGTGTCCGCGTTCCCGCGCGACGAACGCGGCGGCGCGATCGGCTCGTGGACGGCCTGGTCGGCGATCGCCACGGTGATCGGGCCGCTCGCCGGCGGCTACCTCGTCGACGCGGTGTCGTGGCGGCTGATCTTCGCGGTGAACGTTCCGTTCGTGATCGCCACACTCGTGATCGTGTCGATCGCGGTGCCGCCGCGGCCGCCGGGAACGTCCCATGCCCGCGTCGACTGGCTCGGCGCCGCGCTCACGTTCTTCGGCCTGGCCGGCCCGGTGCTGGCGCTGATCCGCCAGCCCGTCGTCGGGTGGAGCAGCCCTCAGGTGTGGGGGCCGGGGATCGGCGGCCTGATCCTGCTCGGGATCTTCGTCGACCACGAGCGCAGAACGCCCGCGCCGATGCTGCCGCTCGGTCTGTTCAAGCGGCGCAACTTCGCGGTCGGCAACCTGCAGACGTTCACGATGTACGGCGGCCTCGGCATCACGTTCTTCCTGCTCGTGTTGTTCCTCCAGGAGGTCGCCGGGTACAGCGCGCTCGAGAGCGGATTCGCGCTGCTGCCCGTGACGATCGTGACGTTTCTGCTGTCCAAGCGGATGGGGCGGCTCGCGGACCGTTACGGGCCGCGCCTGTTCATGGGACTCGGGCCGCTGACAGCCGCGGTGGGGCTGGCATGGATGACGCAGCTCAGCGCCCACGTCGACTACGTGACCGACCTGCTGCCGCCACTCTTGTTGTTCTCGCTCGGGCTGGCGTCGACGGTGGCGCCGCTGACCGCGGCGGTGCTGTCCGACGCCGACGAAGGAAACGCGGGGATCGCATCCGGGGTCAACAACGCCGTCGCCCGGGTCGCCAGCCTGATCGCGATCGCAGCGATCGGGGCCGTCGTTTCCTCACAGTTCAACTCGACGCTTGACCAGAACCTGGCCGCGGTCAGGCTGTCGGCAGCGGCTCGGACCGCGGTGTCCCAGGCGCGCAAGTCGACGCTCGCCCGGGTCGACCCGGCGGTGACCGGCGTGCAGGTCGCGCACGCCGTGCAGTCGGCGTCGGTGGACGCGTTCCAGGTCGCGATCGGAATCTCGGCGGCGCTCGTGGCGCTCGGCGGCGTGCTCGGCTTGGTCGGGATCCGCAACCCGCGACGTGTCGTCCGCTGCGAGGACTGCGCTGGGGGCCAGCTCGCCGGTCAGCCGCTCGACGCCGCGGGCGATCCGGCGCCGGCTGCCGCGTCCGCGCCCGCGACGGCGGCGACCGCCGGCTCGGTCACCTGACGCTCGGGATCGCCGGCCGGCGACGGTCGCAAGCGGCGGACCGGGCGAACATCCATCGGCAGCAGCTCGACCGCCGCATAGGCGCGCGACTCGAGCGTCGCGCAGTCCTCGATCACGACCAGGATCGAGCCGTCGTTGACGAAGCGAGCGACGACCCGGAACAGGCGGCGGCCGTCGGTGAGGTAGCGGTCCGGAGCCAGGTCCCGCACGCGGAGACGGCCACGACGGCGATGAGATCCGAACAACGGCATGAGATGACGAGTCTCGTCGCTGAACCGTCGCGTTGCAACTGCGCAACCGGCTAGAGATCGGTTCCGCCGCCGATTCGACCGCAAACTACGCGCCGGTCAGGTCCCGGCGGGCGAACGCCAGCGCCGCGGCCGCAGCGGCCAGCAGCCCGATCGCGACCATCACCGCGGCAGCGCCGGCACGGAACGGCTGCGCCGGCACCGATCCGACATGCGCGAACGGCGTGATCTCGACGAGCCACTTGGGGGCCCCCAGCAGCGAGCCGATCAGCTGCCACAGGAAGGCGACCGTCACCAGCCCGTACGCGATGCCGGCGGCCGCTCTCGGCGCCACCGCGTAAGCGAGCACCGCGATACCGAGGAACAGCAGCGCCGTCGGCAGGCAGTTGACACCGGCCAAGAGCATCCGCGGCAATGTCGGTGCGACGTTCTGCGTGGCCGCGCCCACCCAGGCGAACACGCCGGCTGCCAGCGCCAGGGCGATCGCGCCGGCGACGGCGAGTGCCAGCCTGCCGTTCAGCCAGCGAAGGCGGCCCACCGGAAGCGCGAGAAGCGTCTCCAGCCGCTGCTCGGACTCCTCGTGCCTTGCGGCGGCGACCTGCGAGCACGAGAACACGCTTAGGACGAGCACGAAGAAGATGAACGAGAACCCGAGGTAGCCGCGCGGGGTCACGATCGAGCCCTCTCCGAGTTTCGCGAACTGCCGCTGGAGCGACGGGGAGATCCCCGCCGATGAGATGCTCTTCGAGATCACGCCGACGATCAGCGCGAACGCCCCGATGCCACCGAGCCACACGGTCAGGCTGGGTAGCTCGCCCCGGAGCGCCTGAGTCGTCGACGACGACAGCAGCCACAGTCGAGGATCGGCGCTGTCGCGGGCGGCGAGCAGCCCCGCGCCGACGTCCCGCCGCGCGGCGAGTCGCCACGCGCCTAGCAGCGCCAGTGTCGCCGCCGCGATCGGGAGGAGCAGCACGAGCGGTTGCGCGCCGGTGAAAGGGCGGAGCTCCTCGGCCCATCCGAGCGGCGTGGCCCAGCGCAACCAGCTGAGACTCCCCGACGTGTCGGCGACCACCCGCAGCAGGAACGACAGCACCACCACCGCGCCACCGAGCTCGAGCGCCATCCGGCGCGTCGGCGCGAGCTGGCTGGCGAGCGCACCGACGCCGGCGAACACGGGGACCATCGACACGATCGCCAGAGCCAGGTACGCCGACCCGCCGGCTGCCAGGCCCCCGATCACCGAGCCCGCGAGCACCGCGACCCAGAGCAGCGCCGCCCCGGCGGCGATCCCCGCGACCGCGCCGGCGTAGATGTTCCCCCGGGACACCGGGGCCGCGAGCACGAGCTCGGCGCGGCCCGCGTCCTCTTCGGCCCGCAGCGCGCGCACACCGGCGAGCAGCCCGTAAATCGCTGCCAGGATCGCCAGGATCCCCCCGGTACGCCAGGCGCTGTAGCCACCGATGGTGAGCAGGTCGTACGCCTTGCCGTAGAACAGCACCACGGCCTTGTTGTGGCCGAAGCTCTCGGAGAACGCCAGCCGTTCCGCGAGCGTCGAGTAGGTGTGCCGGTAAGCAACCGGGTTGAGGATCGAGGCCACCGCGAACAGATAGGTGAACCCGATCGTCCGGGCCCGGGCGTCGCGGAAGTTGCGACGGGCAAGGAGCCAGACCGGCCTGGCGGCGGAGCGCCGCGGCGCCGCCTGGGCGGGAGACCCGCGACCCGGGACCGTCTCAGCCGTCGCCGACACGGCCGTCGGAGGAGTCGTAGTGATGAAGGAAGATCTCCTCGAGCGACGGCTGGCGGCTCGTGAGGCTCGTCACCGGGTGCCCGGCCAGCTCGTTGATCAACCGGCCAACGTCGCCCGAGACCTCAAAGCGGAGGGTGTCCGGGCCGGCGGTCGCGACCTCGACGCCCGGAAGCGGATCGAGCTTCGGCGGCGGACCGGCGAACGTGACCTCGATCGTCTGCGCGCTCAGATGCCTGAGCTCGGCGAGCGTGCCCTGGTCGACCAGGCGCCCGGCTCGGAGGATCCCGACCCGGTCACAGGTGGCCTCGACCTCGCTGAGGATGTGTGAGGAAAGGAACACGGTCTGGCCGCGCTCCTTGGCCTCCGCGATCGACTCTCGGAACGCCACCTCCATCAGCGGATCGAGCCCGCTGGTCGGTTCGTCGAGCAGCAGCAGGTCCGAGCGAGTCGCGAGCGCCGCGACAAGCTGGACCTTCTGCCGATTGCCCTTCGACAGAGCCCGGATCTTCTTGCGCGTATCGAGCTGAAAGCGCTTGACGAGCTGATCGCGATACTCGACGTCGACCGCCCCGCGGAGACGGCCCAGGAACTCGAGCGTCTCTGTGCCGGTCATCGAGGGCCACAGGAACGGCTCCCCCGCGACGTAGGCGACGCGTTCGTGCGCGCGGACGGGATCGCCCCACGCGTCGACGCCGAACAGCTCGGCCCGGCCCGCCGAGGGCCTGTGCAGCCCGAGTAGCAGCCGGATCGTGGTCGTCTTGCCGGCGCCGTTCGGCCCCAGATAGCCATAGACCTCACCGGGCTCGACGGTCAAGCCAAGCGAGTCGAGCGCGAGCGTCGCTCCGTATCGCTTCGTGAGCCCGTCGGTTCTGATGGCGGGAGTGGGCGTGGACACGGGATCGCCCGCGGGAGAGCGGCGCTACGGATGCTGCTCGGCCAGGACGATCTCCGCCTGGTCGCCGTCCATCCAAATCTCCCAGCGCCGCGACGCGGCGTGTTTGGGGTCGTGGAAGTGGTAGGGCCGGCGCCCGTCGAACTCCATCCGGCGCAGATGACAGACGCCCCCGAGAACCGACGCGATCCGGCGCCGGGGCCAACCGATCGCGTCCTCGATCTCCGGGAACGGACGCGGGCGATCCGGTGTCGCGGCCAGCCCGTCGAGCAGCTCGCGCATGAGGTCGCTGCACCGGTCGTAGAACCGCGCGATCTCGTCCGGGTCGGACATCGCGTTCTCGGGAACGCACTCTCCGAGCGTCAAGTTGCTCGTGGTCGCGGCCATCGGCTCGAGCCAAGCGTAATCGGTCGCGCCTCCCGGCCGTTGACCCAACGCGGCGCGGATAGACTACGAGGCCCGTCCCCCCGGGAAGGAAGCAGCTTGGAGCACGAGCACACCGAGCATGTGGCCGCTCGGCCCGACCGGATATTCGCGCTGCTCGCGGACGTGGCCAACCTCCCGCGGTACGTTCCCCAGCTGACCGCAGCTGAGCATCTCGAAGGTGACAAGGTCCGGGTCGAGGCCCGCTACGAGGGCCACACCCAGAGGGGCGACGCCTGGTTCCGGACCGACGAGGCGCGGAGGCGGATCGAGTGGGGCTCACCCGGGAGCGACTACCACGGCTGGCTCGAGGTTGACGCCGACGCGGACGGCTCCCGTCTGACGTTGTTCCTGGCGACGGCTCACGGCGACGCCCCGGATCATGAGGTGATGGGCACGCTGGATGCGATCCGCCGTCTGGTAGAGGCCGACACGTAGAAGCGACCCCCACATTCGATGAGGAGCTGCTGCTCTGGCTCGGCGATGAGCCCGCCTCGGACCGGGCCGCGGATGCCGATCGGATTCGTGAGATTGCCGGCGAGTTCGCGCTCGGCTTCGACCGGCTCGCCCGTATCGGTCCGGCCGTAACCGTGTTCGGGTCGGCGCGCACGCCTCCCGACCATCCGCACTACGCGCTGATGCGGAACGTCAGTGCGGCGGTCGGGAGGGCCGGGTTCGCGGTCATCACCGGTGGTGGCGGCGGCGTGATGGAGGCCGCGAACCGCGGCGCGAAGGACGTCGGCGCGCTGTCGGTCGGATGCAACATCGAGCTGCCACACGAGCAGCGGCTGAACGACTACCTCGACATCGCGCTCCGCTTCCGCCACTTCTTCGTTCGCAAGGTGATGTTCGTGCGTTACGCGTGCGCGTTCGTGATCGGACCGGGCGGCTTCGGCACCCTCGACGAGCTGTTCGAGTCGCTTACGCTGATCCAGACGCAGACGATCCGCCACTTCCCGGCGGTCCTCGTCGGGGAGGGCGAGTGGGACGGCCTGATCGACTGGCTGCGCGCACGCGTGCTCGCCGACCATCGGATCGACCCCTCGGACCTGACCGAGATGCGTGTGGTCAGCGATCCGGATGAGGTGGCGCGGGTCGTGGTCGCGGCGCGGGAGCGCCAGCTCGAGGAAGCCGGGCGATGAGCGACGTCCGGCCGTGCCGGGACGAGGAGCGCGAGGCGATCCTGGGGATCGTCAACCTGGCCGCCGAGGCGTACCGCGGCGTGATCCCCGCCGACCGGTGGCGCGAGCCGTACATGCCCGCGGGCGAGCTCGACGAGGAGATCGCCGCGGGCGTGGCGTTCTGGGGCTTCTATGAGTCGAGCGGCGAGCTGCTCGGGGTGATGGGAATTCAGACGGTGCGAGATGTCGACCTCATCCGCCACGCGTACGTGATGCCGGGACGGCAGCGCGGCGGCGTCGGCAGCTCGCTGCTCGAGCACCTGATGGGCGTGAGCAACCAGCGGATGCTGGTCGGCACGTGGGCCGATGCCGTGTGGGCGATCGGCTTCTATCGTCGCCACGGATTCGAGCTCGTGACGCCCGAACAGAAGACCGCACTGCTGAGTAGCTACTGGACGATCCCCGACCGCCAGATCGAGACGTCGGTCGTGCTGGCCTACCCCCCGCTCTAAGCGCAGTCACACTTTTCCCTTACGCACGCCCTACGTCGCTCTTAGCGGCGACTTCGCGCCGCGGCCGACACTCCGCGTGCGATGACTGCCGCCGCCGTGACCCCCAACCTGCTGCCGCGGCTCCTGAGCGGGGTCGGCGAGCGGCCGATGGTCGCGCTCGACGAGCACGTGGCGGTACACGGCCCGCAGCCCGACCTGCGCAGAACATCGCCCGAGCGGCTGATCGAGATCGTGGAGGCGGCCGGCCTTCGCGGCCACGGCGGGGCGTCGTTCCCGATGGGACGGAAGCTCCGTGCCGTCGCAGCCCGCCGCCGCCAGGCGGTCGTGGTCGCCAACGGCGCCGAGGGTGAGCCGGCGAGCAAGAAGGATCGAGCCCTGCTCCGCGAGGTGCCGCATCTGGTGCTCGACGGCGCGGCCGCCGCGGCCCGCGCGGTTGGGGCGCGCGAAGCGATCGTCGCGGTCGCGACCGACGACGAGCGGAGCATCCACAACCTGGGCATGGCCCTGCGCGAACGGACCGGCGCGCGTATGAAGACCGACCCGAAGTTCGACCTGGTCGGACTCGAGCCCGGCTACCTGGCCGGACAGGAGAGCGCGCTCGTGGCCTCCCTGAACGGCGGTGCCGCCAAGCCGACATTCGGCCCGCGGCCGTTCGAGCGAGGCATCGGGCGGCGTCCGACGCTCGTGCACAACGTCGAGACGCTCGCGCACATGGCGTTGATCGTGCGCCACGGCCCGGGGTGGTTCCGCGAGCTCGGAACGTCACGTGACCCGGGGTCGGCACTGATCACGCTGTCGGGCGCCGTCGCGGGACCGGGCGTGTACGAGATCGAGCAGGGCATGCCGCTGATCGAACTGCTTGAAAGCGCCGGCGTGCGAGAGTCGCTTGCGGCGGTGCTCGTCGGGGGGTACTTCGGAACGTGGCTGCCGGCGAGGGCGGTCCCCGGCGTTCGCCTTGACGGGGAGTCGCTCGCCGAGCACGGAGCCACGCTCGGAGCCGGCGTCGTCGTCGCGCTCGGGCCGGATGCCTGTCCCGTCGCCGAGACGAGCGCCGTCGCCGAGTTCTTCGCCGCCGAGAGCGCCGGCCAATGCGGACCCTGCGTCCACGGCCTGGATGCGATCGCGAGCACCGTCCATCAGCTCGGCACCGGCAACGCGGCCCCGACGGCGTGGAGCGATCTCGAGCGATGGACGAGAGATCTGCATCGACGCGGGGTCTGTCAGCACCCCGACGGAGCCGTCCGGTTCATCTCGAGTGCGCTCCGTACGTTCGAGCCCGAGTTCCGGGATCACGCGCGGCGCGGGCCGTGCGACCGATGCGCGGGCCCCGGGGTGCTTCCTGCACCGATCCGCGAGCGACGCCGGCGGTAGCGGTGCGGCTCCGGGTGAACCCGGTCCAGTGCGTGGCTCACGGCCTTTGCGCCGAGCTGCTCCCCGAGGCGGTCCGCCTCGATGACTGGGGATACCCGATCATCGCCGACGGCGTGCTCGAGCCTGAGCTCGTCGAGCTTGCCCGTCGCGCCGCGGACGCGTGCCCAACGCTCGCGTTGCTGCTCGAATCCGAACCGAACTGAGACCGCGTCCGGTGCGGCTGAAGTCCGCCGGGTCGCTGCCGATCACATGGACGGAGTCTCACTCGACCGACCCGCCAGACCTCTCGTGCATATCCAGCCAGTGAGCGGCCCGACCGCGAACGTCGCCCCCGCCGGCGGTGCGACGGCGGGTGGGTCGATCAGCGAGCTGGCCCAGCAGCACGGCGTCTCGCGCGACGCGCTGGTGCAGTTCGTACAGACGAAGATCCAGCAGGGGCGCGAGGCGAGCGGTCAGCCTCCGCTCGATCAATCGACGCTCGACCAGCTCGTCGATCACGCCCTCGATCACAACCGCGGGCCGGGCGCCGGCGGGGACGAGCCGGGCGCCGAGGAACCGGCCTCGGCCGGCTACACCGCCACCGCGCAGAGGGCCGGGAGCCGCGGTGGCGCGTTGGGGACGATCTCGATCTTGGCCTAGAGCTCTCGCGGTCCTGGCGGATAAAGGCGGGCACCTGAGGGCGGGGGAGCGGTGGCCCTCGGCCGTTCGTGATGCGCCCGGCATGTAAAACGCGTCACCGGAGCGCCTCCGGTCGGACCGTGCCGTACTAGGCATGCCCCACATGCTTAGTACGGCAAGGTCGATCGGGGTCCCGTGAAATGTCGTGATATGCAGGTTCTGTCGGGAGACCGCCGACGAGGCAACCATCTAGGCTCCGGGGCGTCCACCCCGAGCCGAAGGAGGCCCGATGATCGCCAGGATCTGGCGCGGCGCCGTCGCTCAAGCCGACGGGGACGCTTACGCGGAGTACATGGACGGGACCGGCATGGCGGGTTACAAGAGCACGCCTGGGAACCGCGGCGCGTGGATGCTCCGACGCGAGGTCGACGGGAAGACCGAGTTCCTCATGTTCACGCTGTGGGAGTCGATTGACGCCGTCAAGGCGTTCGCCGGCGAGAAGCCCGAGGTCGCGGTGTTCTATCCCGAGGACGACCGCTACCTGATCGAACGCGAGGAGACCGTCTCGCACTACGACGTCGCCGGGTACGTGTCGCCGTGACCCAGCGGGTGGTCGCCATGGGCGGCGGCGGGTTCTCGATGGAGCCGGACAATCCGCTGCTCGACACGTTCGTCCTGTCGCTGGCGCGCTCGCCTCATCCACGGGTCTGCTTCCTGCCGACCGCGAGCGGCGACGCCGAGGGATACGTCGCCCGGTTCTATCGCGCGTTCGCGCCGGTCGACTGCCGGCCCACGGATCTGCAGTTGTTCTTTCGGACGGTCGGCGATCTCGAGGAGTTCGTGCTCGCCCAGGACGTGATCTACGTCGGCGGCGGCAACACCGCCAACATGCTCGCGGTGTGGCGCGTACACGGCCTGGACCGGATCCTCCGCCGCGCCTGGGAGGAGGGAGTCGTGCTGTGCGGCCTGAGCGCCGGGATGAACTGCTGGTTCACCGAGTCCGTCACGGACTCGTTCAGCCTCGCGCAGCTGGCGCCGCTCCACGACGGGCTTGGGCTACTCCCCGGCAGCGCCTGTCCGCACTACGACGGCGAGGAGGAGCGCCGGCCTGCGTTCACCCGGCTCGTGGCCGCTGGCGAGCTCGCGGACGGCTGGGCGGCGGACGACGGCGCCGCGCTCGTGTTCGCCGGCACCGAGCTCGAGGAGGTCGTCGCCTCGCGCCCGCACGGCCGCGGGTACCGGGTGGAGCGGACCGGCGGCGACGGGGCCGGGGAGCGGGCGTTGCCGGCGCGGTACCTGGGCGCATAGCGGGGCTGATAGAACTGCGCGACATGCCGCGCGCGGTCCGGTTCGATCAATACGGGGATGTCGACGTCCTGAACGTGGTCGAGGTCCCCCGCCCGGTTCCGGGGCCCGGGCAGGTGCTCGTGAGAGTGAAGGCCGCCGGGATCAACCCGGGCGAGGCCTCGATCCGCAAGGGGCTCCTGCACGAGCGGTGGCCGGCGACGTTCCCGTCCGGCGAAGGCAGCGACCTCGCCGGCGTGGTCGAGGAGCTCGGGCCCGGCGTCGAGGGGTTCGAGGTCGATGAGCCGGTGCTCGGGTGGACAGACGAGCGGGCGAGCCACGCCGAGCTCGTGGTCGTGCCCGCCGAGCAACTGACGCGCAAGCCCGCGCACGTCTCGTGGGAGGCCGCGGGCGCGTTGTTCGTCGCCGGCACAACGGCGTACGCGGCGGTTCGCGCCGTGAAGGCGTCGGCGGGCGACACCGTGGTCGTCTCAGGAGCCGCCGGGGGCGTGGGGTCGCTCGCCGTACAGCTCGCCGTGCTGGCCGGCGCGACCGTGATCGGCCTCGCCGGCGAGACCAACCACCAGTGGCTGCTCGAGCACGGCGCGATTCCGGTGGCCTACGGCGACGGCGTAGCTGGCCGGATCCGCGAGGTCTCCGACGGTCACGTCGACGCGTTCATCGACACTTTCGGCGGGGGGTACGTCGCGCTGGCGGTCGACGAGCTCGGCGTCGCGCCCGATCGGGTCGACACGATCATCGACTGGGAGGCGGGGCAGAAGTACGGCGTCAAGATGGAAGGGACGGCCTTCGCGGCCAGCGCCGCCGTGCTGGCCGAGCTGGCCCAGCTGATCGACGAGGGCCGGCTCGAGGTACCGATCGCGAAGGTGTACCCGCTGGAGGATGTCCGAGACGCGTTCCGCGACCTCGAGCGGCGGCACACGCGCGGGAAGATCGTGCTCCGGCCGTAGCGCGACCGCGCGCGGCGCCGCTGAGCAAGCGCCCCCGGCGGGCGATCCACGGTCCTGCGCTTGGCGGTTCCAGCCGGTGCTACGCCCCGGACGCGGTGGGAGGCACGACTAGCACCGGACACGGCGAGATGTGAAGCAGCCGGTTGGTCACGCTTCCCAGAAGAAGCCCGCCGATCGCGCTGTGGCCACGCGAGCCCGCGACGATCAGGTCGGCGTTCTCCTCTTTCGCGGCCTTCACGACCTCGTTCGCCGGCCGGACGCCAACGTCGCCCGTGATCTTCAGCTCGGCATCGATGCCCTCCGCCTTCAGTTGCTCCGTGAGCTCCTTAAAGTGCTCCTGAAGCTCCCCCTCGTCGACCCTCCGGGGCGCAGACGAGGTCCCCCCGATGCCTTCGACCCTCTCTACGGCGTGCACGATCGTCACCTTCGCGCCACCTTCCTTCGCCAGCTGCTGCACCAGCGAGAACGCCTTCTCGGCGTGCTCGGAGCCATCGGTAGCCCAAACGATCGACTTGAACATCTGGCCCTCGTCTCCTCTCTCTCGGGTTCGACAGGCGGTCGCCTGGCCTCCCATCTCCTACAGACCCAGCGATTGACCTCCGGCTGTCCGCGGGCATTATCGCGCCAGGGCGACCCGGGAGGCGAGGTGCATCCGTCCTACCGCCCCGCCGAGCCGAAGGCGGCCAGCACGACGCGCCGACCCGCGACACTTGGCCGATGACCCAACACAAGTTCTCAAGCGACCAGGCGCGCGACATCGGCGAACGAGTCGGTATCGACTGGAGCACCTCGCGATTCGACGTCGAGCAATTCCGAATGGGCCTCGGAGTCGAGCTGGAACATGGCCGCCGTGATCCCGTGACCAATGTCAGCAACGACGATGAGCTGACCACCGGCAAGATCGCCTGGGCGCATCTCCGTGAGTTTCCCGACTACTACACGCGCCTCGAGAAGATGGAGGCCGAGGCTGAGGCCTACTGGGCCGAGCGGGATTAGTACGGAACCGCCCCGTGGCTACGCCACACGGCGAGCTCGAGCAGCGTGTCGAGCCGAACCCCGGTGCCCGACAGCACGCACGTGTGGCCGCGGCGCAACCAGGTGACGATCAACCGGCGGTTATCAGTAGACGCGTGGACGACGATGCCGCTGCGCCTGATCGTCTCCGCGCCTGGCGCGCCCGGCAGCCGGGTGCCGGGGACGATCGTGTAGGCGATCCGCCGGCCCTGGTTGCGGTAGAAGACCGTGGTCAAGGCCCTCCCGTCCACGTCGTCGTTGCGGACACCGGTGGCTTTCCAGCCGAACCGATCCTCCCAGTACGGGAACGGAAGTCCCGCGGCGCGGAGATGCGGAAGCGTCGCGTGGTCGTCGGGCGGCTCGGGCACCTTTGCGATCGCGGGACGGGCGGCGAGCGTCGCCGCGTCGGCAACCGTCAGCCCGGCCTGGCCGCCGCCGATCGCGGCCAGCGCCCACACGAGCGCGCCCAGCGCGCCCGCGACCCCGACGCCGAGCAGACGCGGACGATGGCGCCCGGGGACCGCGAGTACGGGCCGGCGCAGGCGAAGCGCCGGCGGTGCCCCCACCCCGGCGTGCGCGCGGACCGCGTCGACCGCCCGGCGCTGGTCCCGCAGCCGCGACTGGAGCTCGCCCGAGCCGGCGACGGAACGCTCGACGGCCTCGCGCCTGGCTGGGTCGAGCGTGCCATCGGCGAGGCGGGCGAGGTCGCGCTCGGTGGCGCGGGGGTGTCGGCCGGGGGTGCGCATCGACCTCTAGCCGGGCGTTCCGGCGAGGGCTGAGCGTTCGTCGCCGAGCGAGCGCGCCAGCCTCTGCCTCGCTCTGTACAGACGCGTGGTGATCGTCGCCTCGCGCACCCGCAGGGCGCGAGCCGCCTCGCGGTAGGACAGCCCGACGACGTCGACCGCGACCAGCGCCTCGCGGAACGGGTCGGGGAGCTCGGCGATCAGCGCGTACAGCTGAGACGCGTCGAGCGCCGCCTCGGGCGCGCTCGCCGAGCGATCCTCGACGCGATCAAGCTCGTCGGGAAGAGGGTCCGCCCGAGGCCGGCGCGCGGCGGCGCGAAGCCGCGAGAAGTGCGTGTTTCGCAGCACGCGCAGCAGGTATCCGAGGTCCTCGCCGGAGCGCAGCATGCGTGGCTTCTGCAGGACGCGCGCGTAGGTGTCCTGGACGAGGTCCTCGGCGTCCTCGCGGGAGCCGCACAAAGCCCAGGCCGCGCGGTAGAGCCGGTCGAGGTGGTCGCCGAGGTGGTTGGGATCGAGCCGGCGGGCGGGCGCCGTGGCTCCCGCGGCCCCGGTCAGGGCGTGATCGGCGGCGATCGGCACGGCTCAGCTGCGGTCTTCGGTCATGTGCGGGTGCGCCCTCGGGCCTAAAGACTCCGCGGCGCCCCGGGTCCTTCCCGCGGGCCGCAGCTATTGCCGGCGCGCGGCTCGGTGGCCGCCGCGGGTGTTGCGGGCGGGCGGGCTACGTCGCGGCCGGAAGGCTGAACCGAACGCGCGTGCCAACCGGCGCCTCGGCGAGCCAGATGCGGCCGCCGTGGGCTTCGACGATCGCGCGCGAGACCGCGAGCCCGAGCCCCGCGCCCGGGTTGGTTCGGGCCCTGTCGCTTCCGCCCCGGTAGAACGCGGTGAACACGTGCTCGCGCTCCTCGGGGCGGATCCCGTCGCCGGTGTCGGCGACCTCGAACTCGATCCCGGCGCCGACCGGCTGGGCCCGCACGACGACGCTCCCGTCCGCCGGCGTGTGCCGGATCGCGTTCTGGATCAGGTTGAACAGAACCCGTTGGAGCTTCTCGGGGTTGGCCTGCGCCGGGCACAGCGTCTCGGGTACGTCGGCGAGTACCGCCACCCCCTTGCGCTCCGCCTGCACCCGCATCGCCTCGACCGTCTCACCGACCAGCTCCTGAAGCGGCACCTGCTCGATCGACCAGCGGATGTCGCCCGCCTCGAGTCGCGAGAGCTCGAACAGGTCGTCGATCAGCACGCTCAGCGCATCGATGTGCGTGCCCATGCGGCGCAGATAGAGACGACGGGTGTCGGGGTCCTCGACGATGTCGTCGCCGATCGCCTCCGCGAGCAGCCGGATCGAGGTGATCGGCGTCCTCAGGTCGTGCGATACGGCGGCGATCAGGTCCCGGCGCGCGGCATCGGACTGATCGCGGCGCGCCTCCTCGTCGGCCAGCTGCATGATCATCGAATTGGCGGCGGCGGCGAGCTGAGCCAACTCGTCGTGCGCGCAGGTCTCGATCCGGACGTTCCGGTTGCCGCGACCGACGGCGGTCAGCCCGTCGCGGATTGCCTGGACGTCGCGCAGGATCCCGCCGGCGACGAACCGAGCCGCGACGATCGCGACGAGCCCGGCGACGGCGACGATCCCGGCGGCGAGCGCGGCCTCGCGGTCGGAGACCACCATCAGCGACCAAACCACGACCAGCGCCACCAGCACGGGCGCCACCACGATCGCCACCACCAGCGCGAACTGGCGCGGAAGCGAGCCGGCACGGAGCCGGGCCCAGGCGGCGATTTTGCTCAGGATCACGGCTGGAACCGGTAGCCGACCCCCCACACCGTCTGGATGTGCTTGGGCTGTGCGGGATCGGCTTCGATCTTCGACCGTAGCCGGCGGATGTGGACCGTGACGGTCGAGGTGTCGGTGTAGAAGGAGTACTGCCAGATGGCGTCCATCAGCTGGTTGCGCGAGAACGCCTGGCCGGGGTGGCGGGCCAGGTATAGGAGCACGTCGAACTCGCGGTGGGTCAGCTGGACCTCCTCGCCGCGGACGTAGACCTGCCGGGCGGTCGGGTCGATCGCCATGTCGCTGAGCTCGATCGGCGCCTCCTGCGTCTTGGAGGCGTCGACTCTCCGCAATACGGCGTCGACGCGCGCGACGAGCTCGGCGGGTGAGAACGGCTTGACGACGTAGTCGTCCGCGCCGAGGCGCAGGCCGATCACACGGTCGGATTCCTCGCCCTTGGCGGTCAGGAGGATCACAGCAACACGGTCACGATCCTGGTCGCGGAGCCGGCGCATCACCTCGAGCCCGTCGATCCCGGGGAGCATCAGATCGAGCACGACGAGATCGGGGCGCTGGGTGGCGGCGGCATCGAGCGCCTCACGCCCGTTGGCAGCAACCCGCGTCGCGTAGCCCGCGCGGTTCAGGTAGCGGGCGACGACCTCGGCGATCGTGGGCTCGTCGTCGACCACGAGCACCGAGCCCCGGACATGGTCCTCCATGGTGAGGATTGTCGCAGCGTCGGTGGGTCGAATCGACCGGCGCCGCGCCGCATTCACCGGTTGTTCAGATCCGGTGAGAGCAACCTCACGCGGGAAGCAACCCGACGCTGACGGCGTCCTCACACACGAGCCACTCACCTGGGGGGCAAGGAGATAACGATGAACACACTGCGCATTCCGGCGGCCGCGGTGCTGCTCACGCTGTTCGTGAGCGCGTGCGGATCGTCGTCCTCGACCTCGACCCAGACCGCGGCAAGCGCCGCGGGGACGACCACCGCGTCGCCGGCGCCACCCGTGACCACGACGACGGCGCCGACGGCCGCGAAGCCCGCGCACAAGCACAAGCGCCAACGACACGCCCACGCGAACACCCACGCCGCCTCGCACAAGGCCGCCGTGACTGCCGCCGCGACCCACACGACCGCGCCACCGCCGCCGCCCCCGCCCCCCGCGACCGAGACGATGACGACGCACGCGGCACGGGCCCCGAGCACCAGTTGCATCCCGCAGAACGGCGGTGGCGACGACGACTCGGACAACCACGGCGGCCCGAGCGACGGCGACGGCTGTCTCTAGCCGCCACGCTTGTAATAGTCGGCGTTCAGCCGCGTGTAGTGCTGCCACTCGTCGGGCAGCTGGTCCTCGGCGAAGCACGCGTCGACCGGGCACGCCTCCACGCAGGCGTCGCAGTCGATGCACTCCTCGGGATCGATGTACAGCTGTGCCTCGTCGTCGAACCCCGGCTCATCCTGGGTCGGGTGGATGCAATCGACCGGGCAGACCTCGACGCACGAGAGATCCTTGGTGCCGATGCACGGCTCGGCGATCACGTAGGTCATGAGCGCAGCGTTACACCTCAACCCGGGTTGAAGTCAAGTCGAACATGCGGCAGACGTCGATCGATTCGCAGTCGCATTCGCTGCAGATCTCGAGCAGCCGTCGCACCGACACGGCACGTTCGATCAGCTGATCGAGCTCGGGCAGCTTCGCCAGCGCGAGCTGGCGGAGCCGCTCGTGGGCGAGCTCGTCGCGCGAGCCGAGCAGGTCCCGGATCTCTTCCAGCCCGAACCCGACCCGCTGGGCCGCGTCGATGATCGCCAGCCGCCTCAGCACGTCGGACTCATACCGCCGCTTGCCCGAGACGCGCTCGGGCGCCGGGAGCAGGCCCCGGGCCTCGTAGTACCGGATCCGCGACGCGCTCATGCCGGCCTGCTCGGCGACCTCTCCAATCGCAAGCTGCTTTCCATCCTCACTCATGTCTCGCAGTATCCTGCCCGCTGCCGATGATCGGGGACATCCTCTGGACCCCACCCGCGGACTGGCGGGGCACGACCGAGATCGGGCGGTTCGTGAACTGGCTGCGCGACCGCCTCGGCCTCGACTTCAGCGGCTTTGATGACCTGTACCGCTGGTCGGTCGACGACCTCGAGGGGTTCTGGGGCGGACTGTGGGAGTTCTACGGCATCCGCGCGACGCCGTACGAGCGCGTGCTCGGCAAGCGCACGATGCCCGGCGCGGAGTGGTTCCCGGGAGCCCGCCTCAACTACGCAGAGCACCTGATCGGCCTCGAGGAGGACCGCGATCGGATCGCGGTGGTGGCGCGGTCGCAAACTCGCGGGCCGCGCGAGCTCACCTTCGGCGAGCTGATCGCGCAGGCCGGCCGGGTGCGCGCGGGGCTTCAGCGTCTCGGCGTGACCCAGGGCGACCGCGTCGTGGCATACATGCCGAACATCCCCGAGACGCTGATCGGCTTCATCGCGACCGCGAGCCTGGGCGCGATCTGGGCCACGTGCGCGCCCGAGTTCGGCGCTCGCAGCGTCGTCGACCGGTTCGCGCAGATCGAGCCGCGGGTGCTCATCGCCGTCGGCGGCTACGGCTTCCGCGATCGGTACATCGACCGCCGCCCGGAGGTCGAGACGATCCGGGGCCGGATCCCGTCGATCGAGCACGTCGTCTGGGTGCCGTTCGGAGAGGCGCGGATCCCGGACTCTGTCTCCTGGGAGGAGCTGACCGAGGAGAGCGCGCCGCTCGAGTTTGAACAGGTGGCGTTCGACCACCCGATCTACGTCCTGTTCTCATCGGGCACCACCGGGCTACCCAAGCCGATCGTGCACGGCCACGGCGGCCAGCTGATCGAGCACCGCAAGAACCTCGGGCTCGGCTGGGACCTCAAGCCGGGCGGCCGGATCCTGTGGTTCTCAACGACCGCGTGGATGATGTGGAACGCGCTCGTCGCGGGCCTGCAATTGCGCTCGTCGATCGTGATGCTCGACGGCGATCCCGCTTGGCCCGACCTGCTCGAGCAGTGGCGGCTGGCCGAAGAGCTTCAGCCGTCGGTGATGGGCGTCGCGCCGGCTTACTTGATGGCGTGCCGCAAGGCGGGAATCGAGCCCGGGCGCGAGTGCGACCTGAGCAGCATCCGCATGCTGTGCACGGCGGGCTCGCCGCTGCCGCCGGAGGGCTACCTGTACGCGTACGAGCAGCTCGGCCCGGACATGTTGCTCAACAACGGCTCGGGCGGAACCGACGTCTGCACCGGGCTCGTGTCCGGCAGCTTCGCCCAGCCGGTGTACGAGGGCGAGATCACCGGCGCGTGCCTGGCCGTCGACGCGCACGCGTTCGACGCCGAGGGCAACGAAGTGATCGGCGAGCTCGGCGAGTTCGTGATCACCGAGCCGATGCCGTCGATGCCGGTGGCGTTGTGGGGCGACAAGAACGGCGAGCGCTACCGGTCGTCGTACTTCGACGTGTACCCGGGGGTATGGCGCCAGGGCGACTGGATCAAGTTCACCGAGCGCGGCAGCTGCGTGATCACCGGCCGCTCCGACGCGACGCTGAACCGTGGCGGTGTCCGCCTCGGCACCGGCGAGTTCTACGCGGTCGTGGAGGACGTGCCCGAGGTGATCGATGCGCTCGTCGTGCACCTCGAGGACGCCGGCGGCGGTGCCGGCGAGCTGCTGCTGTTCGTCGTCCTCGGCGACGGCGCCGAGCTCGACGACGCGCTCCGCGGACGGATCGCCGGCGCGCTCCGAAGCGAGCTGTCGCCGCGACACGTGCCCGATCAGATCGTTTCGGTCCCGGCAATTCCGCGGACCCTCACGGGGAAGAAGCTCGAGGCGCCGGTCAAGCGGATCCTGCGCGGCGAGTCCTCGGACCGGGTCGCCAGCCGCGACTCGCTGCTGGATCCCGCGGCGCTCGATGCGTTCGTCGCGCTTGCCGCCGGCCGCCCGTCGTAATAGGCGATTTGCAGGGCGGTACCATCTCGCCAGGGACCGGAGCTGTTTCGTCCCCAGAGGGAGATCGACCGAGAGGACATTCGCTTGGCGCAGGCGCTTGCAACGGAGGTGGCGTCAGGCACGGCGATTCGCGAGCCGGAGCGCTGGCGTGTCGCCGGAGGCGACCTCAGGCAGAGGCTCGAGTCGTGGTCGGAGATCTTGGCCGCGACACATCTCGCGTTCGAGGTCCACTCCACCGACCGCACCCCGGCCGAGTTCCGCGGCACCGTGACGCGGCGGCCGATCGGCGACCTGATGCTGGTCGATTGCGCCGCCTCCCCGTTCCTCGGCCACCGCAGCCGCGCGGTCATGCGCCCCGACGTCAAGCACGAGGAGATACTCGGCTTCCAGCTCGTCTGCAGGGGGATCGAGACCGTCAGCGAGGGTTCGCGCGGCCTGGCGCTGTCGCCCGGGAACGTGGTGCTGTGGGACGGACAGCAGCCGACCGACGTCGAGATCGTCGAAGCCTTCCACAAGCGGACGCTGCTGTTCCCGCGCGACCGCGTGCTCGCGGTGTGCCCGCGGCTGGCAGAGCTGAGGGCGCTCCCCCCGCTCGACGACAACGGGCCCGCGCGGCTGCTCGTTCGTTACATGAACGCGCTCGCGCTCGAGCAGCCCAAGCTCGAGGCGGCGGCCGGGTTCGCCGCCGCCAACGCCGCGCTCGAACTACTGCGTGCGGCGGTGGAGCCGTCCGTCCCGACCAGTCGCGCCGCCGCCCGCGAGGCGATGCGGGCGGAGATCCGGCGCTACGCGAGGACCCATCTGCAGGACCCGGAGCTCGGGCCGGCGTCGATCGCCCGGGCGTACTCGATCTCCGTGCGCGCGCTGCATGCGTTGTTCGAGGACGTCGACGCGTCGGTGGCGGGGCTCGTCCGCAGCGAGCGTCTCGCCCGATGCCTCGAGGACCTCCAGCGCCCCAACGGCGGCTCGGTCACCGACATCGCGTTCCGCTGGGGCTTCTGCGACGCCGCGCATTTCTCGCGCGTGTTCAAGCGGGCGTACGGCGTCACCCCGAGCGATGTCCGTCACGCGGCCCAGCGCGGCGAGCGGGCGATGCCGGATCGCGCCGGCGCGGCGTAACCGCTCCCGAGAGATCCGACAGTTCGACCATGGCGTTCACCACGTTGAACATGGTTAGATTCGGGGTCCGGTGCCGAGCAGTATGTGATCGACCATGGCCTCGCGTCGGTGATCAGCCAGAGCTTCGGCGCCACCGAGCCGACGTTCCAGGATGCGAACGGCAACTTCGATCCGCAGCTGATCTACAACCTGCGGTACGCCTTCGAGGACGCTGCCGCAAACGGGGTAACCGTGCTCGCCGCCTCCGGAGACGACGGCGCGACCGACTATGAGCCGAACGGGATCGACAACTACCCGTTGCGCGTGATCGACTGGCCCTCGAGCGATCCGCTCGTGACGTCGGTCGGCGGCACCGAGCTACAACTGAACAGGGCCGGCAACCGCACCGCGCCCGACAGCGTGTGGAACGATCCCCCGAGCAGCTGCTTCGGTCTCTCGCCGTGCGCCGGCGCCGGCGGCGTCTCGGCCGTGTTCGGTCGACTGGTATGAGAGCTACCCGGCTGGTCCGGGCTTCACCGCCGTTCCAGGGGGATGGGGCCCGATCTGCGGCACCAGCGAGGCCTCGCCGTTGTTCTCGGGTGAGGTTGCCCTCGCCGACCAGGCCGCGGGTCACCGCTTGGGGCTGATCAACCCGGCACTGTACGAGATGGGCGATGGTCACCTCTCGGGGCTGACCGACATCACGATCGGTAACAACACCGTGACGTTCATCAACAGCGACGGCAACACCTACACGGTCAAGGGCTACAACGCCACGCCGGGCTACGACCTGGCCAGCGGAATCGGCGAGTCGAATATCGGCTTCCCGC
>Ga0335073_10003994_pt1 | contig 20592 bp, 18 predicted proteins | sample Lox_Sample_22_FD_207093 | JGI IMG/M metagenome (GOLD analysis project Ga0335073, IMG submission 207093) | Soil microbial communities from Loxahatchee National Wildlife Refuge, Florida, United States - Lox_Sample_2.2 | ecosystem: Environmental > Terrestrial > Soil > Wetlands | place: USA...
CGAGGAGCCGGTCGGCGGCGGTGCGGCCGGAATCGGCGATCTCGGCGAGTGGCTCGAGGAAGTGACTTTCGTCCTGGCCGGTACTGTCGAGCCGCCGGCGCCGTCCGAGGCCAGCGCGGGCGAGAGCTACCACCTTGACGGCGAGATCGCGCACCGTGCCGTCGCGGAACGGCGTCTTGAGGCCGAGGCGCGGCACCTCCAGGCGCAGCCGCTCGCGCTCCTCGAGCGTCCAATCGGCGACAAGATCGCAAGCGCCGTCGAGCGCGGCGCGGTCGTAACAGAGGCCGGTCCACAGCGCGGGTAGCGCGCACAGCCGATGCCAAGGACCGCCATCGGCACCGCGCATTTCGATGTAGCGCTTGAGGCGGACCTCGGGAAAGACGGTGGTGAGATGGTCGTTCCAGTCGCTCATGCTGGGTACTTGGCCGGGCAGCGCCGGCAGCCTTCCGGCGAGGAAGTCGCGGAAGGATTGCCCGGCGGCGTCGAGATACTGCCCGTTGCGGTAGACGAAATACATCGGCACATCGAGCATGTATTCGACATAGCGCTCGAAGCCGAAGCCGGGCTCGAACACGAACGGCAGCAGCCCCGTCCGATCCGGATCGACGTCGGTCCAGACATGATTGCGGTAGCTGAGATAACCGCTCGGCTTGCCCTCGACGAAAGGCGAGTTGCCAAACAGCCCGGCGACGACCGGCTGCAGCGCGAGGCTCATGCGCATCTTGCGCACCATGTCGCTCTCGCTGTCGAAGTCGAGATTGACCTGCACGGTGCACGTGCGCAGCATCATGTCGAGCCCGAGCTTGCCCTTGGTCGGCATGTAGCGGCGCATGACGGCGTAGCGGCCCTTCGGCATCCACGGCACATCCTCACGCCGCGCCGTCGGATGGAAGCCCAGCCCCAGCACGCCAAGGCCGAGCTCGCTGGTCACCGCGCGCACCTGCCGGAGATGCTCCGTCACTTCTTGACAGGTCTGATGCAGCGTCTCGATCGGCGCGCCCGACAGCTCGAACTGACCGCCCGGCTCGAGCGAGATCGCGCCACCCTCCTCATTGCCGAGGCCGACGAGATTGTCGCCGTCCTGCACCGGCTTCCAGCCGAAACGCATCAGCCCTTCGAGCAGGGCGCGGATGCCGTCCTTGCCGCCATAGGCGACGGTGCCATGGTCTTTGACGCGGAAGACGAACTTCTCATGCTCGGTGCCGATGCGCCATTGCGCCGGCGGCTTGGCGCCGGCGGCAAGGTACTCGACGAGCTGCCGCTTGTCGGTGATCGGCGCACCGCCGGAGTGCGATGGAGCAGACACGGTGCAAAACCCCCGATCCCCTGGTCATGACGAACGATCATCGGCGTCAGCGCCGGAGCGGCGCAGACCAATCGCCAATGAAAGCTTGCAGCACGGCCAACGCCGCCAATGCCGCAGTGTCGGCGCGCAGCACGCGCGGGCCCAAACCGACGGGTGAAACAAAGGGAAGTTTACGAAGGGCGTCAAGTTCCGTTTCGGCGAAGCCGCCCTCCGGCCCGACCAGGACCGCCCAGGGCCCAGGGGCGGCATGGCGCAGGGTCTCGGCGATGGGCGGCGCAGCCCCGCTCTCGTCGCATAGCAGCAATCGACGCGGCGCGGGCCAGCGCGCCATGAGCCGTAACAACGACTCGGGTTCGGCCAGCTCGGGCACCGAAAGCCGCTCGGTCTGCTCCGCCGCTTCGATGGCGTTCGCGCGCAGCCGGTCGAGATTGACGCGCTCGACCATGGTGCGTTGCGTCAGCACCGGATGAAGCACCGCGACGCCGAGCTCGGTCGCCTTCTCGACGAGGAAATCGATGCGCCCGCGCTTGATCGGCGCAAAGAGCAGCCAAAAATCGGGCGCGGCTTGTTGCAGGCGGTGCTGCTCGTACAGCGTCACCGAGCACCAGCCCTTGCCGACGCCGTCGATGCGGCCGAGCCACTCCCCGTCGCGCCCATTGAACAGCGCGAGCGCCGCGCCCTTCTCCAGCCGCAACACCGTTTTCACATAATGCGCCTGCGACGGCGGAAGGCCGATCGAGAGGCCGCCGGCGAGATCGGTGGTGACGTAGAGGCGGGTCTTTGCGGCAGTCATGGATGGGCTTGGCCGTGACGCGGGCGGCGGGCAAGATGGCGCCGCTGCGGAGAGTAGCCGATGATGATGACGGCCGACATGGCGATGCCGCCCCCTTCCCCGCCCCTGCCGCGATGAGCGACATCCGCAGCGGCGACTGGGCGGAGCGTTACGCGCCGCCCGCGCTCCTCCCCTATATCCGCCTGGCGCGGCTCGACCGGCCGATCGGCACCTGGCTGCTGTTGTTTCCGGGTTGGTGGGCGATCGCGCTGGCGGCGCCGGGCTGGCCGGATTGGCGCCTCATCGCCCTCTTCGGCATCGGCGCGGTCGTGATGCGCGGCGCCGGCTGCACCTTGAACGACATCATCGACCGCGATTTCGACGCGCGCGTCGCGCGCACGCGGACGCGGCCGCTGCCGAGCGGAGCGGTGTCGCTGCGCCAGGCGGCGCTCTTTCTTGTGGCCCAGCTCGCGCTCGGCGCCGCCGTGCTGGCGAGCCTCGACCGTCTCGCCGTGCTGCTGGGGCTCTTCGTGCTGCTGCTGGTCGCGACCTATCCGCTGATGAAGCGCGTCACCTATTGGCCGCAATTCTTCCTCGGGCTCAACTTCAATTGGGGCGCGCTCATGGGCTATGCGGCGGCGAGCGGGCGGCTCGACGCCGCGGCGCTCTGGCTCTATCTCGGCGGCATCGCCTGGACCCTGGGCTACGACACCATCTATGCCCATCAGGACAAGGAGGACGACGTGCTGATCGGCGTCAAGTCCTCGGCGCTGGCGCTGGGCGCGCGCACGCGGCCCTGGCTGTTCGCGTTCTACGCCGCCGCCGCGGCGCTCTGGGCCGAGGCGGGCGCGGCGGCGGCGATGCGCTGGCCGTTCTATCTCGGCCTCGGCGCGGCGCTGCTGCAGCTGCTCTGGCAAGCGGCTCGGGTCGACATCGACGATGCCGCCGACTGCCTCGCCAAGTTCCGCTCCAACCGCTGGACCGGCTGGCTGCTGCTCATCGGCATCATCGCGGCCCATGTTGTCTGAGCCCGCCGCCTTCATCCGCGCCAACACAGCGGTCGCCGCGCCACCGCTCGTACCGGAGATCCGCCTCCATCTCGCCACCGAGATCACGCCGCTGTGGCAGGCGACGGAAGCCGTGCTCGACCGCACGCAGCTGCCGCCGCCCTATTGGGCCTTCGCCTGGGCGGGCGGCCAAGCCCTGGCGCGCCACATCCTCGACCATCGCGGCCTCGTGCGCGGCCGGAGCGTGCTCGATTTCGGCGCCGGCTCGGGGCTGCTCGCGCTGGCGGCGGCGCGCGCCGGCGCGGCGCGAGCCGCTGCAGCGGAGATCGATCCCTTCGCCGCCGCCGCCATCGCCCTCAACGGCGCGCTCAATCGCCTCGAGGTCGCGGTGATGAGCGAGGATGTGATCGGCCGCTTCCCGCCGCCCTGGCAGGTCGTGCTGGTGGGCGACATGTGCTACGAGCGGCCGCTTGCCGAGCGGCTCACGCTCTGGCTCCGGCAGCTCGCCAGCGCCGGCGCGCTGGTGTTGCTCGGCGATCCCGGCCGCGCCTATCTGCCGAAAGCGGGGCTCGTCGAACTCGCCCGCTACACCGTACCGACGCCGCTCGATCTCGAAGACCGGACGACGCGCGAGGGCGTGGTGTGGCGGCTCACCGGCGACACGATCCCAGAAGAGCCCGCACCATGAGCTACACGCTGACCGAAATCGCGGCGGCGGGCTATCGCTCGCTGCGCGCCATCCGCTTTCCGCTGCGCCGTCTCAGCGTTTTCGTCGGCGCCAATGGCGCCGGCAAGACCAATCTCTACCGCGCGCTGCAGCTCATCCAGGCCGCTGCCGCGGGCCATCTCTCGCGCGCGCTGGCCGCTGAAGGCGGCATGGACTCGGCGCTTTGGGCGGGCAAGCGCCAGGCGCGCAAACCGCCGCGGATCAAGCTCATGGCGGCGCTTGGCGATGCCGATGGCAGTGATGCCCCGGCGCTCGCCTATTCCTACGCGATCGAGATCGGCCTCCGGGCATGTACCGAAGCGGCCTTCGCGGTCGAGCCGCTGATCAAGGAGGAGACGCTCCTGCTGCACCGGGGACCGCGCCAGACCAGCTTGCTCGAACGCCGCGGCCCTGCCGTCTTCGCCCGCGACATCGAAGGCCGCCGCGCCGCGCTCGACCACGAGCTGTTGGCCTCGCAGACCGCTTTGGCGGCGATCGAGGATCCGCCGCGTTTTCCCGATCTGTACATGCTGCGCCGAACCATGCTCGACTGGCGCTTCTATCACGATTTCCGCACCGATCCCGCGGCACCGCTGCGCCGGCCCTGCCTTGCCGTCGCCACGCCGACGCTGTCCTCCGACGCCGCCGATCTCGCCGCCGTTCTCGCCACCCTCGTTTTTATTCGCCAGGACACGCATGATCTCGATCAGGCCGTCACCGATGCGTTTCCGGGCGCTCGGCTCGTCGTACCGGGGCCGGGACGCACCGCATCTTTCGGGATGGTGTTCGCCGAGCATCCGCAGCGCACCTTCGAAGCCGACGAGCTCTCCGATGGAACGCTGCGCTATCTCGGCCTCATGGGCGCGCTCTTGGCCTATCGCCTGCCCGCCTTCATCGCCCTCAACGAGCCGGAAGCGAGCCTCCATCCCGGGCTGCTGCCGCCGCTCGCGCGGCTCATCGCCAAGGCGGCCGAGCGCACGCAGATCTGGGTGGTGACGCATTCCGAGCCGCTCGCCGCCGCGCTGGAAGAGCATGCCGGGGTAACGCCGATGACCGTGATCAAGCGCGCGGGCGAAACCTGGATCGAGGGATTGCGCCTGGGCGGCGACTTCCGCGACGAGGAAGAATAACCGAGGCTCGAGCCGCAGGCGCGGCGTCGCGGCCGCTAACGCTCGCGCAAGCTGTCCTGCTGATAGCGCAGCAAGGGCGACAGGAGATAATCGATCACCCGCCGCGATCCGGTTTTGATCTCGACCGTCACCGCCATGCCAGGCGACAGATCGACCGGTTTGCCGTCGATCTGCATCTGCGTCTGGTCGAGCGAGACGCGGGCGGCATAGACGAGCTCCTGGCCCTTCGGTTCGCTGCTATCGCCCGCAGCACCGGTGGCCGGCGCTTCCGCAGTCTTCTCCTGCGGACTGTCGCGCGCGATGGCGTCCCGCGACACCGTCAGCACCTTGCCGTGCAGCAAGCCGTAACGGGTGAAGTTGAAGGTGTCGACCTTGATCGCCGCGGTCTCGCCCGCATGGACGAAGCCGACATCGCGGTTCGGCACCATCGCCTCAATTTCGAGGTGGCTGTCGGCGGGGACGATCACCATGAGCTGCTGCGCCGGCGTCACCACGCCGCCAACCGTGTGCACCGCGAGCTGCTGTATCGTTCCGTCCACCGGCGCAGTGAGCGTTTGCAGCGCCGCATGCTCGCGCGCCTTGATCAGCTCCTCTTTGAGGCTCGACGCCTTTTGCTGGGCCGCGACGAGATCGCCGAGATTGGTGCGGGTGAATTCCGACTCGCTCTCTCGGCGCTGCTCCACCAGCGCGGCAAGCGCCGCTTTCGCCTCCTCGAGCCGGGCCTGCTGTACCTGCAGCTCCTGCTCATGCTCGACCAGATCCTGCTCGATCTCGAGATAGGTGAGGCGCGAGCCGACCTCCTTCTCCATGAGGTACTTCCGCGCCTCGACCCGCTGCTGCAGCAGCGGGATCGCCATGGTGAGCTTTTGCACCGTCGCCGCCACGGCTGCTCGGTTGGCCTCATTCTGGGCGACCTGCCGGTCGAGCCCGGCGAGCTTCGCCCGGAACTCCTCGATCTGGCTCAGCATCAGCGCGCGCTGGACCTCGATCTGCTGCGGCGTGGCGCCTTCGGGCGCCGCGAAACCCGCCGGCGCTCCGGACACCGCCGCCAGCACCGCGGCCAGTCGGGCGGTGTCGAGCTCCGCCGCGAGCCACTCCTTGGCGAGCCGATCGCGCTCGGCGTCATCGATGGTCGGATCGAGTTCGACCAGGACTTCGCCGGCTTTCACCGCTTGGCCGTCGCGGATATGAATGGCGCGCACCACCCCCGTCTCGAAGGGCTGCACCACCTTGGTCCTGCCGCTCGGCACGATCTTCCCGGGAGCGGTGGCGATGATGTCGACATGGCCGAAATAGGCCCAGGCGATCGCGGCGGCGAAGAACAGAATGATCGTCGCGCCGATCGCGCGACCGACCGGCGAGGCCGGCGTCTCGACGATCTCCAGCGCCGCCGGCAGGAATTCGCGCTCCACCATCCCGCGCAGCGGCCGGCGGAAAGGTACCGGGAGAGCGATCTTGGGCGCCTCAACGAACTTCATGGATCCCCAGCTGCAAGCGGTGGAGGCTCGCATAGCGGCCGCCCGTGCCGATCAGCTCGTCATGGCTGCCATCTTCGATGAGGCGGCCATTCTCGATGGTGATGATGCGGTCGGCACGGCGCACGGTCGAGAGCCGGTGCGCGATGATCAGCACCGTGCGCCCTTCGGACATCTTCCGCATATTGTCCTGGATGATGCGTTCGCTCTCGTAGTCGAGGGCGCTCGTCGCCTCGTCGAGGATGAGAATGCGCGGGTTGGTGACCAGGGCGCGGGCGATGGCAACACGCTGGCGCTGGCCGCTCGACAGGCTGGCGCCGCGTTCCCCGACCATGGTGTCGTAGCCCTGCGGCAGCTCCAGGATGAAGTCATGGGCGCCGGCAAGCTGCGCCGCGGCCATCACCTGGTCGAGCGGCAGCCCGGGCGCGGCGAATGCGATGTTGTCGCGGACGGAGCGGTTGAAGAGGACATTTTCCTGCAGCACCACGCCGACCTGGCGCCGCAGCCAGGAGACATCGACCGCGGCAAGGTCGACGCCGTCGACCAGCACGCGGCCGCTCTCGGGAATGTAAAGACGCTGCACCAGCTTCGCAAAGGTCGACTTGCCGGAACCGGACGGGCCGACGATGCCTACGACCTGGCCGGCGGGAATGCGCAGGCTTATGTCGTGCAGAACCTCGGGACCGTCGAGGCGATAGCGGAAGCTGACATGCTCGAAGGCGATGCTGCCCTGGATTGCCGGCAGCGCGGCGCGCCCGGGGTTGAAGCTCGGCTCGGGCACGGTGTTGAGGATGTCGCCGAGCCGCGCGATCGAGATGCGCGCCTGATGGAAATCCTGCCAGAGCTGGGCGAGTCGCAGCACCGGCTGCGCCACGCGACCGGCCAGCATGTTGAAGGCGATGAGCTCGCCGACCGTCAGCTTCCCCGCGATGACGAGAGAGGCGCCGAAATACAGCGTCAGCGCAGTGACCATCTTGCTGACGAGCTGGACGAACTGGCTCGCCGAATTGCCCAGCGACAGCACTTTGAAGCTCGCGCCGACATAGCCGGCGAGCTGTTCTTCCCAGCTTTGCTGCATCTGCGGCTCGACCGCCATCGCCTTCAAGGTCTGGATGCCGGTGATGCTTTCGACGAGCAGCGCCTGGTTCTCCGCGCTGCGGTTGAACTTCTCCTCGAGCCGCCGGCGAAACAGCGGCGTCACGCCGGCGGAGATGGCGACATAGAAGGGCAAGGAGGCGATCACGATCCAGGCCAGGAACGCCGAGTACCAGAACATCACCGCGATGAAGACGGCGGTGAACAAAAGGTCGATGACCAGGGTCAGCGCCGAGCTGGTGAGGAAGTTGCGGATGTTCTCGAGCTCGCGGACCCGCGCCACGGAATCGCCGGCACGGCGCGCTTCGAAATAGCCGATCGGCAGCGCCAGCAGGTGGCGAAAGAGCCGCGCCCCCAGCTCGACATCGATGCGGTTGGTGGTATGGGCGAAGACATAGGTGCGCAGCGTCGCGAGCACCGTCTCGAAAATCGAGACGGTGATGAGGCCGACCACCAGCACGTCGAGCGTCGTCAGGCCGCGATGGACCAGGACCTTGTCGGTGACCACCTGGAAGAAGAAGGGCGTCACCAGCGCGAAGAGCTGCAGGAAGAACGAGGCGACCAGCACCTGAACCAGGATGGCGCGATATTTGTGCATCGCCTGCAGGAACCAGGTGATGTCGAAGCGCCGCGCCGGATCCGTGAGCGCGGCGCGGCGCGCCAGCAGGAGCAGCCGCCCGGTCCAGCCTTCCTCGAGCTCGGCGCGGTCGACGAGGCAAGGCCCCTCCGCCCGCGGGTCCTGGATCAGCGCGCGATTCTCGACGATCTTGCCGAGTATCCAAAATCCGCCATCGCGCCGTTCCAGGATCGCGGGAAGCGGCGTTCCCGCCAGCCGCGGCCAGCGCGTGGTGATCGACCGCGCCTTGAAGCGAAGCTCCTTGGCGCAACGCAACATGTCACCGAGGGTGAGCGGTCTTTGCCCGAAGCGATGGCGGATCTGCTCGGGGTCCACCGCTGTCCCGTGCAGCCGCAGCAGCAGCACGAGAGCGGCCAGGCCAGAATCGTCGGTGCCGGGCGTACGCAGATCGTCGGGCATCCTCCCTTGGACCCTCCGTTATCGAATGAGCGGCCTCGCCTTCGATCGGCTCACGCCGAAGCGGTCCAATGCGCGGCAATGGCGTTTTGCAAAGTCGGATCGTTCGGAGCTTGGGCGACCGCGGTCGGGTCGAAGCCGGGGTGATTGGTCGAGTAGGTGGCCATCGCCTGAACCAGCTGGGCCACCTGGTTGTTGAGCAGCGTCTGGCCGCCCGCCGTGATCTGCTGGAGCTGATTGTTCGGGCTGGCATACCAGCCGGCGACCGTGACCTGGCTGCTGGAGCCCATCACATCGATGTTCAGATCATTGCCCGATTGGCTGAGCCAAAGCTGGTTGTCGGCGACGCCGCAGCCAAAATCCAGCTCGTTGCTTGGGTTTGCGCTCGAACCGGGCCCGTTGTTGATCGTCGCCGGCCCGTCGCCGCGCGCGTAGTCGTAGAAGCCCTGGGCTCCGGTATTGGCCATCGCGGTAGCGCCGGTTCCGGCAATCAGCGTATCCGCCGTGCCGTTCGCCGTCGCCGCTTCGTTGCCCGGTCCGAAGGACGAAATCGTATTGCCGTCGCCGTTGACGGCGATGACGTCGCCGCCGCCGCTCATCACCACGGTCAGGCCGCTGCCATTCGCCGTACCGCTGCTGTTGGCGCCGAAGGTGACGCCAGAGTTGTCGGCCGTCACCGTGTCGCCCGTGCCGGTAATGCCGAAGCTGGAGGAACCCGACGCCGAAATCGTATTCGAATTGCCGCCGACGACAACGACATCGCCGCTATTGGCGGCCACCGCGTCGCTGCTGCCAGACACGGTGAGGTCGCTGCTCGCCGTCAGATTGACGGTGCAGGAAGACGCACTGACGACATCGCCGGTGCCGACCGCCGTCAGCGTGCTGCCACCGGCCGACGAAAGTTGGTTCGAATTGCCAATGACCGTAATGTCGGCGTTCGCGCCGACATCGACGGCCATGCCGTTGCCGTTGACGGTCTCGCTGACCCCGTCGCCAATGGTCAGGGGAACGTTGCCGGCATCGGTCATCGTCACATCGGCGACGCTGCTCCACGCCGCTCCGTCATAGGCGCTGATCGCCAGCGTGTCGCTCCCCGCCGCGGGACCGCCGTTGTAGAAGAGACCGGCGAGACTGCCGACAGTGATCGTCGGGTCGGCGGGCAGGCTTGTCGAGCCGTTGCTGAGCGAGCCGTCGGGCGTGCCGCCGCTGCTCGAGACGAGCGTCAGCTGGTACATCGAGATGGGATAGCCGGCAAGATCACTGGTCGAGACACATTGCGACAGTGCAATCTGCTGACCCAGAACCGCCGTCTGATTGGTTCCGGCGATCAGCGGCGTTTCTGCCGCAGCGAGCGCGTTCGCCAACCCGGCGCCCTGCAGCGTCGCCGGATCGCCGAGATCGGTCGCGCTGGATAGGAGCGCCTGCTCGATGGTCGCGTTGCTGGCGCTGGGCGCGAGCTGCTCCAACAGCGCCGCGACCCCGGCAACGGTCGGGGTGGCAGCCGAAGTGCCGAAGAAATCGCTGAGACCGCCGGGCACGGTGGTGGCGATGCCGTCGACGCCGGTGATATCAACCTTGTTTATGGGTTCGGCGATGGGGTTGCCGCTGCTGTCGAACAACCACTCTGTCCCGGCGCCGGAGGAGCTGAAGCTCTCCAGCGCGTCATCGCCGGAATAGGCGGCGGCAACCGTGATCGCATTGGGATCTTCGGCGTGACCGATGACCGTCCCGACATTGGCATCGGCAATCGAAACCGGGTATCCGTCCCCGAGCGCCGCGAGTTTCACCAGGCCGGGCGCGGGACCGCTCAGATCGCTGATCGTGAGCGTGCCGGCGATGGTGCTGGCGGTCGGATTCGCGATCGAGAGCAGCGTCACCGGCTCGCCATTGTAATCGACAACTTGGCCCTGGACATACGGCGCCAGCGCCCCGGTCGCCGTGAGGTCAAGACTGCTGGTGACGTCGTCGAGCGGCTCGTTCCACTGCAGATCGAAAATGATGTCGGATTGCGGGCCGATGGTGACCGATTGCGGCGTCAGCGAAGACCAGCTCGCCTGATAAGCGTTGCTCGCATTGTTGCCTGCCGCCGTGAAGTAGAGGGCGCCGCCGGCGACGACATTGTCGATCGCCTGCGAGATCACGCCTTCCTGGAACATCGGCTCGTCGTAATAGGTGACGTCGTCGAGGATGATGTTGCAGCCGGCTGCGCCCAGCGCCGCGATGTTGTTGGCGAAGTTCTGATCGCCGCCCTCGGCGGTGGCGAAATAAAGCTGCGCGCCCGGAGCGATTTGATGGACCAGCTCCAGCATGGCGCGACCTTCATCGCTGCCATTTCCGTAAGGGTCGTCCTGCAGCACCGTGACGTTCGCCGGCAAGGCACCATCGGCCTCGTCGGCGGCGGCGCCGCCGAGATTGTCGAAGCTGTCCGACAGCACGCCGATCTTGATGCCGGCGCCGGTGACGCCGAAGGTATCGCGAAGCTCAGTGGCCGCGAGAGCGGTCGAGCCGCCGGTGCCGACCGCGGCACCCGTTGTTGGCAAGAGCGCCGCGCCGGCAGCGGGAACGTCTCCACCACCCGGCGCGCTGGCGGCGGGTAAAGCCGTATCGGCGCCGGACGAGGACGATGCAGCGGCCTCTCCCGTCGCAAACCCATAGGCCCCGAACAGGGCAGAGCCGAACACGTCCGGCATGCCCCAATCCGCGGACGGCGATGAGACATCCGTCCAGAGCGACTGAGAGCGGTCAGCCGGATCGCTTTGACCGTCTTCGGCCGCGGTCTTGCGCCGCGCGTCGGCGAGAAGCTGATTGACGGTCGTCATGCGGATTGACCCCGAGCACTCCCTCCCTGTGCCACAAGCAGCCCACCGACGCTACGCGAAACTGCAGTGAAACGCTTCGCGCCCCGCGTGAGTGCGAGGAGCGCCCATAAAAGACACGGACGAAACAGTTACGGCGCAGACCGATCAACCTGAAGATGCGACACGATACGAATCGTCAGACGGCGATGTGCGGCACTGCGGTCAACCGATGGAACTGAATCGCTCGAAGCGATCGTGATGCGCGAGTCAGGAGGCGCGGCGGGTCCCGGCATCCTCTTCGATGATGCGGAACCGGATCAGCGCGTCGTCGATGGTGGCGCGGGCGCGCGCCTCCCAGACCCGATGAGCCTCGTCATAGCTCGCGTAAGGGCCATGCCGCTCTTCCTGTGTACCCGGCGCGAGCCGCTCGAAGCGCGTATCGGCATATTCGCCGCCAACCACCCAATACCGTGCCATGGTTCCGTCCCGAAATAAGCGCCCTCGGTGCCGATGGTGGCTCGCCGCTACAGCGCGACCTATAGTGCCACGACCGCCGTTAACGCAAGGTTTTCCATGCCCTACGCGTCGCTCCGCGATTTCGTCGCCCGGCTGGAAGCGGCGGGCAGGCTGGTGCGCGTCAAGACGCCGGTCTCGCCGGTGCTGGAGATCACCGAGATCCATACGCGCCTTCTCGCGGAGAAGGGACCGGCCGTGCTGTTCGAAAATGTGGTTCGCCCGGAGGGTGGACGCTATGCCATGCCGGTGCTCACCAATCTCTTCGGCACGGTGGAACGCGTTGCCTGGGGCATGGATCGAGAGCCGGACCGGCTGCGGGAGATCGGCGAGACCCTCGCCTTCTTGAAACAGCCGGAGCCGCCCGGCGGCTGGCGCGAGGCGCTCGACATGCTGCCGCTGCTGAAGACGGTGCTGGCGATGAAGCCGAAGACGGTGACGAGCGCGCCCTGCCAGGAGATCGTGCTCACCGGCAGCGAGATCGACCTCGCTCAGCTGCCGATCCAGAGCTGCTGGCCGGGCGAGCCGGCGCCGCTCATCACCTGGCCGCTGGTGGTGACCAAAGGGCCGGGCGAGCGGCGCGAGGATGATTACAATCTCGGCATCTACCGCATGCAGGTGACGGGCCGCGACACCACCTTGATGCGCTGGCTCAAGCATCGCGGCGGCGCGCAGCATCATCGCCGCTGGGCGGCGGAGCGGCGCGAGCCGCTGCCGGCGGCGGCGGTTATCGGCGCCGATCCCGGCACCATTCTCGCCGCGGTGACGCCGGTGCCGGACACGCTGTCGGAGTATCAGTTCGCCGGGCTGCTGCGCGGCCGCAAGGTCGAGCTGGTGCCGTGCCGCACCGTGCCGCTCAAAGTGCCGGCCCAGGCCGAGATCGTGCTCGAAGGCCATGTTGCGCTCGACGAGCTCGGCGATGAGGGGCCCTATGGCGATCACACCGGCTATTACAATTCGGTCGAGCGCTTTCCGGTGTTCCACCTCAGCGCCATCACCATGCGCCGCGATCCGATTTATCTCTCGACCTTCACCGGGCGCCCGCCCGACGAGCCCTCGGTGCTGGGCGAAGCCTTGAACGAAGTGTTCATCCCGCTGCTGCAGCAGCAATTCCCCGAGATCGTCGATTTCTGGCTGCCGCCCGAAGGCTGCTCCTATCGCATCGCCGTGGTGGCGATGAAGAAGGCCTATCCCGGCCACGCCAAGCGGGTGATGATGGGCGTCTGGTCGTTCTTGCGGCAGTTCGTCTATACGAAATTCGTCATCGTCGTCGACGACGACATCGATGCGCGCGACTGGAAGGATGTGATGTGGGCGATCTCGACGCGCATGGACCCGGCGCGCGACATCACCGTCGTCGAGAACACGCCCATCGACTATCTCGATTTCGCCGCGCCGGAGTCGGGCCTCGGCGGCAAAATCGGGCTCGACGCCACCAACAAATGGCCGCCGGAGACGCGGCGCGAATGGGGGCGCAAGATCCGCATGAGCGACGAGATCATCGCCGAGGTCACGGCGAAATGGGCGAGCTATGGTCTGCCGGGAACGGGGAAACCGATCTGGAAGTAAGGGAGGCTTGCCTGCCCTGTGCGGCTCTCGCGGTTGCCGAGCAACCGCTGACGCCGCCGCGGACTGACCCGCTGCGCGGGTCAGCCGCGACTTAGCCGCGCGCCATCAGGCGGTCGATCTCGTCTTGAGCGAGGTCCGGGCTGCCGGCGATTTCGACGGTGAGTTTGATCGGCTCGCGCGGCGGCTCGGCCTCTTCTCCGGCGGTCGCGGTATGCTCGACCATGTGCTCGAGCATATGGTCGAGGGCGCGGAGCTGATCGACGGCGCGGCGGATGCGCTGGCTGGTGAGGTCCTGGAAGCTGCAGGCTTCGAAAATGGTGCTCACCTGGTAAAGGATCACGGCCTTCCCGTCAGAGCGGTTGGCGGCTTCGCGGATCGCTTCGGCAGCGCCGAGGATGCGGTTGGCGGCCTCTTCGGTGGCGTGGACGACGCTCTCGAGCTCGACGCCCGAGTTCCGCGTCGCCGCCACCGGCAGCGCCACGACGCGCGAGAGATGCTGGTGCATGCGCTGGAGCTGCTGGGTGAGGTGGGTCTCGCTGAAATCGACCATCTCGACCGTGGCATGGATCTCGGTGCTAAGCTCGGAGATACGGCGATCGACGAAGCGGCGCAGCTCCTCGAACATGCCGCCGACTTCGGCGCGCACGGCATTCTGCACCAGCTGCGCTAAACCGGCGCTTGTCTCGCCGTCCATGGTCCACTCCTTGCTTCTCTTCCCCGACGGGACGGAGCCGGCACTTTGCCCTCTCGGGGCTTAAGCCTGCGTTAAGCGCGCCGTCATTCCGGCAGTGGAATGAGCTCGTTGTCGCCGATGACCGGGGCGAAGCGGCCGGCGCGCCAATCCGCTTTGGCCGCCTCGATGCGCGCTGCGGAGCTCGAGACGAAGTTCCACCAGATGTGGCGCGGCTCGTCCAGGGGCTCGCCGCCCAGCAGCATCAGCCGCGCGCCCTCGGGCGCCGTGACGGTGACCTCAGCCTTGGGACGAAACACCAGCAGCTGCCCCGGCGCGTAGCTCTCGCCGCCGATCTCGATCCTGCCCTCGATGAGATAGGCGCCGCGCTCCTCATGCTCTGCGGGCAGTGCGAGCCGGGCGCCCGGCCCGAGCGTGGCATCGGCATAGAACATGGGCGAAAACACCTCGACCGGCGAACGCTTGCCGGCAAAGCTCCCCGCAATGAGCCGCACGCTCTTGCCCTCGCCCTCGATCAGCGGCAGCGCCAGCTTGGCGTGATGGCTGAAACCCGGCGCGGTCTCTTCCTCGCGCCGCGGCAGCGCGACCCAGGATTGGATGCCGGCGAGGCGCTGCGGCTTTTGCCGTAGCGCGGCGTCGCTGCGCTCGGAATGGGCGATCCCGCTCCCGGCCGTCATCCAGTTCACCTCGCCCGGCCGGATGGGCTGGATATTGCCGAGGTTGTCGCGATGCAGGATCTCGCCCTCAAAAAGATAAGTCACCGTCGCGAGGCCGATATGCGGATGTGGACGCACATCGAGCCCCTGCCCGGCGGCAAACTGCGCCGGTCCCATCGCATCGAAGAAGATGAAGGGCCCCACCATGCGGCGCTGGGCGAAGGGCAGCAGCCGATGCACCGTGAAGCCATCGCCGAGATCGCGCGAGCGCGGCAGGATCGCCATCTCGATGCCGTCAGGCAATTCCACCGCCTTCGGCTTGTCTCCCGGTTGCCCGCTCATGCCGTGCCTCCTTCGCCGCTTCGACAGAGATGGTGGCGCCCTGCGCGCTTGTCGCCCCCCGGTGCCCTTGCTAGCGTGCCCGCGGCGTGTTCGGAGGGCGAGCGATGCCGGTTATTGATGTTCACACCCATATGCTCAACCGCGAGTGGCTGGAACTGCTGCGCCGTCACGGCAAGCCGCGCTACGAGCTGCGCCAGAGCCTCGATGCGGCGGAGGGCATCTTCCTCGACGGCGCGCCGTTCATGACGCCGCAACCCGGCCATTTCGACTATGATTTGCGCATCAAGGCGATGGATGCGGCGAAGGTCGACCTCGCCATCCTGTCGCTCACCTGCCCCAACGTCTATTGGGGCGGCGAGCCGGTCAGCCTCGAAGCCGCGCGCGTCGCCAATGACGACATGGCGCGCGCCGAGAAAGCCTATCCCGGCCGCATCCGCTGGATGGCGTCGCTGCCCTGGGAGTACCCGCAGGCGGCGATCGCCGAGCTGAAGCGCTGCGTCGATCAGGGCGCGGTGGGCGTCATGGTGCTCGCCAACATTGCCGGCCGCTCGCTCACCGATCCGCTTTTCGCGCCGGTCTGGCAGGCGATCGACCGCCGCGCGCTGCCGGTGCTGGTGCATCCGACGGCGCCGCCCGGCACGCCGGAGATGGATCTCCGCCAGTACAATCTCATCGCCTCGATCGGCTTCATGTTCGATACCAGCCTTGCCGTGGCGCGGATGTGCTTCGACGGCTTCCTCGACCGTTTCCCCAATCTGAAGCTGATCGCTTCCCATTCCGGCGCGGCATTGCCCTACCTCGTCGGACGGCTCGACATCTGCTTCGACAACATGAATGCCTGCCGCACCAAGACCGAGACGCGGCCGAGCGAGTATCTGCGCCGCATTTATTATGACAGCGTCACCTACAGCCCCGGAGCGCTCGCGCTCTGCATCGAGGTGGGCGGCGCCGATCGCGTGCTCTACGGCTCCGACTACCCGCACAATATCGGCGACATGAAGGGCATTCTCGCCCGCGTCGATGCTTTGCCGGCAGCGCAACGCGACGCGGTGCGAGGCGCCAACGCGCAGCGCATCTTCAACCTCTAGGCTGTGCTGACAGCCGGCGCAGACGCGCCTATATGGCCAATGTAAGGCCGAGCAGTGATCGGGGAAACCGCCATGCCGCAAGACACCGCCTTGAACCAGCTTGGCGATCTCATCGCCAAGGCGCGCCGCGCCGGAGCCGAGGCGGCCGACGCCGTCCTCTTCGAAGGGGTTTCGCTGTCGCATGCGCGCCGGCTCGGCCGCACCGAGAAGCTCGAGCGCTCGGAGAGCTATGATCTCGGACTGCGCGTTCTCATCGGCAAGCGCCAGGCGATCGTCTCCTCGAATGATCGCGACCCCTCGCGCGTCGACGCGCTGGTCGAGCGCGCCGTGGCCATGGCGAAGGCGGTGCCGGAGGACCCGTTCTGCGGCCTCGCCGAGCCCAGCGAGGTCGCGCGACGCTGGCCCGATCTCGACATGGTCGATGCCGAGGAGCCCGCCCCCGAACGCCTCATCGAGCGTGCCGCCGCCGCCGAGGATGCGGCGCGCGCGGTTCCGGGGGTCACCAATTCCGAAGGTGCGGAGGCAAGTTGGGGCCGCTCGCGCGTCGCGCTCGTCGCCTCGAACGGTTTTGCCGGCGGCTATGGCAGCACCGGCCACAGCGTCAGCGCCGCGGTGCTCGCCGGCGAAGGCACGGCGATGGAGCGCGACTACGACTACACCAGCGCCGTCCATGCCAGCGATCTCCGCGATCCCGCCGCGGTCGGTCGCGAGGCGGGAACGCGTGCCGTCCGCCGCCTCGGCGCCCGCAAGGTCGAGACCTGCCGCGTGCCGGTGGTTTACGATCCCCGCATCGCGTCGAGCTTGCTGCGCCATCTCCTCGGCGCGATCAGCGGCCCGGCCGTGGCGCGCGGCACCAGCTTTTTGAAGGACAAGCTCGGCCAGCGCATCTTCCCCGTCGGCATCGCCATCATCGACGATCCGCACCGGCTACGCGGGCTGCGCTCGAAGCCCTTCGACGGCGAGGGCATCGCCAATCGGCGCCGCGCGGTGATCGAGGATGGCGTGCTCACCACCTGGCTGCTCGATCTTGCCTCGGCGCGCCAGCTCAAGCTGCAAAGCACCGGCCATGCCAGCCGCGGCACCTCCTCGCCACCCGGCCCGGCGCCGACCAATCTCTGGCTCGAGCCTGGACCGGTGACGGCACAGGAGCTGATCGGCGACATCGCCTCAGGCTTCTACGTCACCGAGCTCATGGGCATGGGGGTCAACGGCGTCACCGGCGATTACAGCCGCGGCGCCGCAGGTTTCTGGATCGAAGGCGGCGAGATCGCCTATCCCGTCAGCGAAGTGACCGTGGCCGGCAATTTGAAGGAGATGTTCCAGCATCTCATCGCCGCCAACGACCTCGAATTCAAGACCGGCATCGACGCGCCGACGCTCCGCATCGACGGCATGACGGTGGCGGGCGCGTGAGGGGCGAAACGAAAGCTCTGACGCGACGCGCGGCGAGTGGAAACACTCGCCGCGCGCGTTTGTCGGACCACCGGCGCCCGCATGCGGGCGCCGGTGTTCTGCTTCTCAATAGCCGGAGAGCCGGCTGCCGGGCTGGTAGATCTGCCGCGCCGTATCGTCCTGAGGGCCGTGGTTGCCCACGACGTCTGGCTTGCCATTGACCATCGGCACGGTCGAAGCGTAGCGCGAATCCTGCGCCGCCGCCGTTCCCGCCGACTGGCGGACGATGTTCTCACGGTAGCCGGTGGCGCTGTCATCCTGGAACGAGCCGGATTGCGCCGCGGCTTGCGGCGCTCCCGCCGACTGCCGGACGACGTTTTCACGATAGGCCGTGGAGCTGCCGTCCTGGAACGTATTCGCCGACTGCGCAAAGGCGCTCGGCGCGATGGCGAGCGCCGCGACAACGGACAGCGCGGTCAGGGAAGCAAAACCCACCGCTCGCGAATTGACTGTCATGATCCTCTCCTCCAAATGGACCGGGCGCGACAGCGTCGCGTCCCATGCACGGCGTGGAGGATCGCCCAGACGAGGTTGCACGATAATTCGGTATTGCTCGAAGACAGTCTTCGGCCCTGGATTAGGGCAAAATCGCCAAAAACACTCTTTGGAGCGGCCGAATGATCGCAGAAATCCTGGCGTTTTCGGCGGGGCGCCGGCCGTCGCAACCGGAACGGCCTAGGGCGGCGCCGATCTCTAACTAACTATACATAAGACCTCGTGCACCCTCATGGCGCCGGCGCCAACCCTTCACCCCAGAGGCCGCATGGACCGCATCACGAGCATGACCACCTTCGCCACCGTCGTGGCCAGCGGCAGCTTCGCTGCGGCGGCACTTCGTCTCAACATGTCGCCGGCGACCGCCACCTATCACGTGCAATGGCTCGAGCAGCGCCTCGGCGTCCGCCTGCTCAACCGCAGCACCCGCAAGCTGAGCCTCACCGAGGCAGGCAAGGTCTATTACGAGCAGTGCGCCGTCATCCTCGCCCAGATCGAGGATGCCGACAGAAGCGTGTCGGTGATGAACTCGATCCCCCGCGGCATGCTGCGGCTCAATGTCGCGAATGTGCTGTCCTACAGCGTGGCGCCGCTGATCGGCAATTTCAGCATCGCCTACCCGGAGATCGGCGTCGAGCTCACGACCACCGACCGCATGGTCGACCTCGTCGACGAGGGCATCGATGTGGCGATCCGCTTCAACATGCAGGAGGATTCCAGCCTGATCATGCGCACGCTCGGCCAGTTCCGCGTCATTCTCTGCGCTGCCCCGGCCTATCTCGAAAAACACGGCGCACCGCACCAGCCGAGCGATCTCTCCGACCACAACTGCGTCGCCTATATGTATCGCGGCTTCGACAAGCTGACGCGCGAATGGCACCTGATCGGGCCGGAAGGCGACGTGACGGTGCCGGTGTCGGGCAATCTGCACACCAACAGCGTCGCAACGCTCATGGCGGCGGCCAGCGACGGGCGCGGCATCGTCATGGCCTGCAGCCGCACGGTGGAACGGTCGCTGCGCAGCGGCGAGCTCGTCCGCGTGCTGCCCGACTATCATCTGGGCGAGTTCCCCATCGCCGCCGTCTATCCGCACCGGCAGCACCTCTCGGCGAAGGTACGCAGCTTCGTCGATTTCGCCGCGGACCATTTCGCCGACGAGCCCGTCATCCCGGCCAACGACACGCCTCGGCCCGGACGCACCAAGGTCGCGCCGCTCCGCCGGCTCGTGGCACCGAGCGCGTAGCGCCGCTGCCGCGGTCACGCGACGATATTGGCGCCACCATCGACATAGACCGTGCTGCCGGTCAGTCGCTTGGCATAGCGACCGCGCGCGCGCTCGAGCGATCGACTCAGGGCAAGGGCGGGTTGTTCGGGAAACAGGCGGTGGCGGTGAGGTTGTCGCTGCCGACGAGCAGCACGATCTTCGGTACGACCGAGGTAAAGGCGAAGGCGAGGGAGACTTGGGAAAAGCCGGTCTCGCCGCCGCACGTGGCATTGTGGTTCAGCGTCACGTCCGCACTCGGCACCGTGATGCCCCAGCCGCCGGCGACCTGCTGGATGTAGCTCGTCGTACTTGTGCTGTTGAAGCCGCCGCCCGAAGCGCAAGAATTCGCCAAAATGCCCATGCAGCGGGCGCCGGCGATGGCCGCCTCCTGCAGCGCCTGTTTCGTCCACAATAGCCGGCCATACTCGATGACGCCAAACGCCATCATCAGCAGCGGCATCAGCACCAAGGCGAATTCGACGGCGCTGGCGCCGCTCCGGTCGCGGCGGAGCGATGTCTTCCGGCGCAGCGTCATTGGGTTTCCACCGCGGCCGCCTGGACGATGGGGCCGGCCGGGACGAAGCCGAAGCTCGGAAAGAAGGACGAGACCGAGCGCTGTGCCGTAATGGTCACGAACTGGCCGGCATGGATATTCCCGGAACAGGTGGTGCCGGCGGTGACGGCGCCACCCCAGCTCCACTTCCCCGGCGTGCCGGTCAAGCAGTAATAGGAGTCGGCCGCGGAGGCGTTGCCGCCCGAAGACACGCTGCCGTTGGTGATGGAGACGGTGGGGCCGTTATTGACGATCACGGTGACGCTCGCCCAGCCCGTGCCATTGGCATTCGCCACGGTCGTCGCGATCGAGTTGGCGAGGGTCGCCCCCTGGGTCGAGTTGACCTGCGCCGTGTTGACGGCCGCGGCCTGTGCGCCGGCCGAAACGGCAGAATCAAGCTCGAACTCGGTGAAGAGAACGTTGCCGACGTCGATTGTGCCGGCGAGCAGCGTAAGGAACACGATGGCGAAGATGGCAAATTCCACCGCCGCGACGCCGCCGGTGTCGGCGGCGAGCGCCGTGAAGAGGCGCCGTGGGCGCACATAAACGGCCATTGCTGCGCTCCTCCGGCTCATTGCACCAGGTTGACCTGGGTGCCGGCGCTGCCGCCGCCAAGGCCGGTGCAGGTCGTGCCCGCCGCCGAGCCC
>Ga0335073_10003995_pt1 | contig 20587 bp, 22 predicted proteins | sample Lox_Sample_22_FD_207093 | JGI IMG/M metagenome (GOLD analysis project Ga0335073, IMG submission 207093) | Soil microbial communities from Loxahatchee National Wildlife Refuge, Florida, United States - Lox_Sample_2.2 | ecosystem: Environmental > Terrestrial > Soil > Wetlands | place: USA...
ATCATATCGGGCGCGAGAAACCAAAGAGTTCGCTAAATGAGGGACATCCGTAATCGGCGAAAGAGTGACAATTCAGTTCGGCGTTGACACCTAGATAACAAATATGGGAGAGGGTTAACAAACATGGGAGGGGGTTCATCTCCACTTTCAATCAGACGCGTTTGTTTTCTTCGGCGCCACTGGCGATCTTGCCTAGAAGATTTTCCGATCATGCCTGAGCCGCGATGAAGGTTTGAACGTTCCAATTAAGCGCTATGTCTCAGATCGCTACCCTCTCATTTTCAGGTGGCTCAGCATCAACCGCCGCGTCGGCATCTTCGCCAATAAAGCCTCGACCTCATGGACCGCAAGCGTGCGGCCTAGCCGTTTGCTTTCCATGGCGACCATGATGCTCTTTTGAAGATCATTCAGAGCTATATCGGGCATGACGCGCCATGATGCGAGGCTCTCCTGCGGCTCAATCGTGGGGAAATCCGTACGGGGCGTCGCGCGGGTCAGAACATTGTCGAAGCTGGGCGCGGCCTTGATTCGAGTGCTGGGTAACATCTTGTCGTTTGGGATACTGAGCCAATCGCGGATAGTCGCCAGGATCGATGTATGGTCATACGGCACCTCAGTCGTGCTGCGGAAGACCGTTCCTGCTTCGATGTACGGTGAGATCAATAGAGCGGGCACCCGTACACCGAAGCGATTGAAGCGGAAACCTGCCTCTCCGGGATTACTCACGGCATCGGGCGTCGCCGCATTCCATGGTGGCGCGACATGGTCATAGCATCCGCCGTGCTCATCATAGGTGACTAGCAGCAGCGTCTGCTCCCAGGCTTTGATGTGGCCGTTCGCTTGTACAACGCCGAGCGCTTGCACCGCGCCCCACGCCAGGTTTTCGAGGAAGCGCCGTAGGTTGCCAAGCTCCGGCACGGGATAAAACCGCTGATGCTGAGTTCCAAAGCGATGGAAACTATGCGGCACTAAATTGAACTGCGAGCAGGATATATCCCTTAAGATCGCCCGATCGCTGTCGCAATCATCGGGTCCACCTCAGGCAACGCTATATCCCCGGGACCTATCGATTGTTAAAGCGGTACTTTAGATTCTTGACGAAAGTATCCCCGCTCGTCGGACCATGAAGCGCTGAGGCTCTCGTCCCTCCATTCGCGAGTGCAATCGGCCGAACACCGGATGGGTGTGACGGTTAATGTCAATTATATTCCGTATTTCTGACGGCACGCAGCGGCGCGATTGTGAGCTCCCCCTAACCTTCAGGTGATAGTCTGCGAGACCGGATTATTTACGTTAGTTTGAGGAAATGATGAAGGCACTGATTGTCGGCGGTACCGGCCCCTCAGGGCCATTCCTGGCCAACGGTTTAATTGAGCGAGGTTACAAGGTCACAATTTTCCATCGCGGAACCCATGAGATCCCCGAAATTGTGCCGGAAGTGGCGCACATCCACGGCGACCCCCATTTCCGCGAGACGATCGAAGCTGCGCTCGGCGATCGCACTTTCGATGTAGTCATCGCGACCTACGGGCGGATCCGTTTCGTCGCCGAGGCACTGGCCGGCAAGACGCCGTGCTTTATCGCGATCGGAGGAGTGCCCAGCTATCGCGGCCTCGCCGACGCGTCTGCCAATTTTCCCGCCGGGCTGAAAGTTCCCGTTCCCGAAGATGCGCCATTGGTGATGAGCGAACAGGAGCAGCGTTTCTCTTGGCTAATCAAGAGCACCGAGGACGTCGTCTTGAAGGCCCACCCGAACGGCGTGGTGTATCGCTACCCATATGTGTATGGGCCGTATCAGCTGGTGCCGCGCGAGTGGAGCATCATCCGGCGGATTCTCGACAAGCGGCGCACGATTTTACTACGGGACGGCGGACTTTCATTGATGACCCACGGCTATGCGGCCAATCTGGCGCACGCCGTGCTACTCGCGATCGATAATCCGACAGCAGCGGCAGGGCAGATTTACAATTGCGGCGACGAAGAGCAGCTCTCATTACGGCAGGTGTGCGAGGTCATCTGCCACGAGCTCAACCACGAGCTTAAAATAATCAGCGTTCCGGATTCGTTCGGCTCGGCCGCACGCGCGCTTTCGCTTAATGGCAGCGTACACCATAGTGTGATGGATCTTTTTAAGATCAAGACGCAATTAGGTTACCGCGATTTGATTCCGGCGGTTGAAGCCATCGCGAAGACCGCGCATTGGTATGTCGAACATCCGCCCGAGCACGGAGGTGAAATTGAGCAGCGGTTGCAGGATCCTTTCGACTATGTCGCGGAGGACAAGCTGATAGCGATTCTGCAGGAAGCCGGCGAACGCGCGCAGGCGCTCACTACCCACAAGATCGGGCGAATCGCTCATCCCTACCCGCATCCGAAGGAGCCTAATCTGCAGCGCGATCATCGTAATCGTTGAGCCAGCAGAACCGGGCATCGCTTTTCCCGCATCGCGAGCGATTAGCGATGGTCTATTGGCCATATCAATTGTGGTATGATAACCGGTGATACCGATGAGTACGAAAAAAGTGGCCATTACAATTGACCAGCATCTTCTCAGGCGCGTGGATACCCTGGTCAGGCAAAAAGCCTTCGCCAGCCGTAGCGGGGCGATCCAACAGGCAGTCGTGGAAAAGCTCGCTCGGCTCGACCGTTCAAGGTTGGCCCGCGAGTGCGCCAAGCTCGATCCCAAGGCCGAGCAAGCTCAAGCGGACCAAGGCCTCGAACGCGATCTGGCCGAATGGCCCGAATATTAAGAGGCGAGATTCGTTGGGCCGATCTCGATCCGGTCAAGGGCCGCGAGCAGGCGGGCCGGCGCCCGGTCTTGGTGCTGAGCCATGACGTTTTCAATGAGCGCTCGGGAACCGTCATCGCGATGGCTCTTACCAGCCAACCGCAGCGAGCCGGCTTTCCGCTGTCGTTGGAGCTCAACCTACGTGAACTTCCAAAGCAATCGTGGGTCAAAATTAGTCAGATACGAACGCTGTCTGTTCAACGCCTGGGCGCCCGGCTGAGCCGCGTGCCACCCGAGGTCATCGAGCAGGTCATCGAGGGTCTCAGCGAAATCATAGCCTAGTTGCTCAATTGTGCCCCGCTTTTCTTAGCACATAAAGCACATTATGTGATTCCTTAGGCCCGCATAACTGAGAAAGAGTAGCGCGGGGCATACCTCTGGAAAGGAAAATCTGGTTTGCAGATTCGCATTACCAGCTCGCAGCGCCGGTGAACACGCCTTTTCGGTAGGCTTGAGAATCGGATCATAGAGGCGAATTACCTATATTGAGATACGGTACAGCTGACTGTATGAAACTGACTCCGCAGGAACTGAAAAAAATCGCTAGCCTCACACTGGACCAATACAACGCCGACGCAGAGGACTTTTGGGAAGGCACCCGCGACCATGACGTAAGCCAGAATATCGCCGCTTTGCTGCGATATATCGAGGTTAGCTCACCTTTCACGCTACTGGACCTTGGCTGCGGGCCAGGCCGCGATCTCAAAGCCTTGGCCGATCGTGGCCACTGCACGATCGGCTTGGACGGCGCTGCGCGCTTCACCGCGATGGCACGCGCCTATAGCGGTTGCGAAGTATGGCAACAGAATTTCCTCAAGCTGGATCTACCTGAAAGCTATTTCGACGGTATCTTTGCCAACGCCACGCTCTTCCACGTACCGCGCCAGGAGTTGCCGCGCGTATTACTGGAATTGCGTGCGGCGTTAAAACCGCGCGGAGTGCTGTTCAGTTCGAACCCGCGGGGTGAAAATGAAGAGAGTTGGAACCAGGGTCGCTATGGCTCATTTCACGATTGAGACTCTTGGCAAATTTATATGTCACGTGCCGGCGCCGCCGCCGAACTGCGCCTGCCAATCAATGTCCCCAACCCGGCCCACGCCCAGTTCATCGCCCGCGAATCCTCCGACCCGCTGGAGGGCACCCGCGCCCTCACCGCCACTCGCGCCCGTCAATTGATGGGTCTGCCCTCCGGCGACGAGGTGCTCGACTTCCGCGACCGCGCCATTTTGAAAACCTACCTGTATACCGGTATCCGGCTGGCCACCGCCTGCCGCCTGCGGGTCAAGGATTTTCATCAGGACGGCGAACAGGCCACCCTCACCATCAACGAGAAAGGCAACAAGCACCGCACCATCGGCATCCATTTCGCCGCCGCCGAGGCTCTGGCCGAATATATCGCCAAGGCCGGCTTAGAGGCGGGAGCGATTTTCCGCGCCCGGCGCGCCGTCCATAGCGCCGAGCTGGGCGACAAGGCCATGAGCGAAGCCAGTATGTATCGGGTCATCGCCAGCTATGTGGCGAGGCTACCCGGGGCCGTCAAGGAAGGCGCGCGGCTCTACAGCACCCATTCGCTGCGCGCTACCACTGCTACCCTGCTGCTCGAGGCCGGCGTCGATATCCGCAAGGTGCAGGAGCTGCTGGGCCATCGCCACGTGACGACTACTCAGATTTACGATAAGCGGCGGCGTACGACTAAGGAAAGTGCTTCGCATGACGTGCCAATCTAAAACCGGAGAAACTCGAACCCAAATAAGATTGCTACAAAGGATGATTGAGATATGGATTGGAAGGAACACGGAGTGAAGATCGTGCATGCAGGGGAACTCGACATGGACACGCCGCAGACATCTGGGATGACCCGGGCGGCGGCGATCACACATGCACGCACCGGAGCAAACAAACTGTGGGCAGGCACCATGGTGGTACAGCCCGACGCGAAGACCGGACCGCATCATCATGGGGAACTAGAAACAGTGCTTTACGTGGTGAAGGGGCGCGTCCGTATGCGATGGGGAGATCACCTGGAACTCAGCGGAGAAGCGCGGCCCGGAGATTTTATCTATGTGCCACCCTACGTGCCGCATCAAGAGATCAATGCAAGTCTGAATGAAATTTGCGAGGCGGTTGTGATTCGCAACGGACAAGATCCGATCGTCGTGAAATCTTGATGTGGAAACGCCAGAACCGGCGAGCGCGGGGCTACCAGGCATGCCGTTCCATCCCCATCGCTGAGATTGCAGGAAGATGACACGGCTTTCCTGCCATCACTTCCGCGCCAATGGAGTACGGCGGACGAGCATATGCGTGTCGGATGTTAGTGGCATTGACTGCCGTCTGAACTATGACGTGGTCGAAAGACATGATAGAAGGCCGGTGAAAAAACGCGCCCGCGCGTTGAAGGGAGTATGCAGAGTGAATCGTCGCTTTGATGCTAATTTTGAATCAAATCCGTTTAGGTTTCGCCGTCCGTCTATGACCAGCACGGCACAGAGAGAGTTGGGTACTCGTGTGTTTACTCCCAGGTGGTGGAGCAAGCTTGCCTTAGCGCTGCTCATCTGGCTTTTCTGCGGCGTTGCCGGGGCTAGGCTGGCAGCAGCGCAAAGTGTGCCAAGCGGAACTGTTGAGCTCTCAGGCGGATCGGTTGCCGTGGGTATTGGATATACTTGGGGCCATGGCACCCTCATATTTGACGGCAGAGGTATGGTTTGAAGGTGCAGGGCTTGTCGATCGTGCAAGTCGGTATCAGCCAATACACCGCTTCAGGAACCGTTTATGGGTTGACGAAGCTTTCCGACATCAACGGAATTTACACAGCAGTCTCAGCAGGCGCGGCGGTCGCTGGCGGCGCAAGTGCGACCACCATGAAAAACTCCAACGGCGTTGTGATCCAGTGGGTAGCTACCCACCAGGGCATTAACTTGAGCCTCAGTGCCAAGGGTGTGAGCATGCATTTGGAGTAGCAATTCACACGGCAGCCGCAAGCCAACGATGTGTTAAAGGGACAGGTTTGCGCATCGTTGAATTCTTCGCCGAGCTTACACAGCGCCGAGTCGCTGCAAGCAAGTTACGGTGAGATTACTTCATCTGGAATGTAGAAAATGGTACGGTTTCAGACTTCGCTACAGTGAGTGGCGGTCCTTGATTTGGGATCGTGATGTTGTTTGTTCGATCATACGCAGTGTCGATACATCAACACTGCCCTCAAGAGCCGATTGGGTGCATCTTCTGTTATCAAGTATCGGTCAACGCCGGTTGAATTATAGCCCATCCCAATGGGAAAACCGTCGATGTAACCTAATCCGCCTGTGATTTCCCCGGCCGCTGCGCTGCGGGCGGCGCGGTAGTGAAACATCTTCTCGCGTTTGTAGATCTTTAGTTCGAGGCGTGCCCTGTCGGCCATCCCCTCTTCGTCGGTCATTATTAAATTTAAAGCATATTATGTGCTATTGAGTCCGGAACAGAGCGGGGTGTCCTCTGTTGTTTGGCTCTGCAGTCGGTCTCTTCAGTGCGACTTCAAGAGCGTTTAGAATATGCTCGAAACCCGGCACCTAGCTCAGTGAACATCTGCGATCCCAGCACAAGCTTGAAAATGGCGCGATCGTATTACCGCCACATTGGTGTCATCGTTCTCATGTGGGGTGTCCGCCGCGTAGAGTTCACTACACCGCTTAAATTCCATTCGCCAGCGGTCCATCCCGCGCAATCCATAAGATGAAATGGTGACGAGACTGATTCGCGTATAGCGGTGGCTTTCGATTTCTGCTTCCTCGATGCTGAGAACTTACGAGTTTTCGCGGTTTTACGATCTTTTGTGCGTATTTAGCCTGGCACTGTTTGCCAACTCGCTTGGAATTTCCCGTCGAGGTTGCTGATCCTGCATGGCACGGAATGTGTGTCAAATTCAGTATGCTATGTCATCTCGAAAACGGTGTCGGGAGTAATAGCGATGAAGACCAACGTTCTGGTGATTGCTGTGAGCGTTATCGCATTAGTAGGCTGTGGTCCAATTGAAGATGGCTCCGTACCGCACAGCCTCAGTGGCGCGACAACGAACGCTGAATTATCTAATTCGACCTATTCGCAATACGATTACTATCCGGAGATCGACGCGCAACCAATAGGTCGTCCGTACTACGTAGTGAATGGTCAAAAGGTGGACGAGCCAGGTTGGTGCGGATATGGCTACGAATAAAGGGGTCGTAAGCTTGGGCGAATCGTTGCGGTAAAAGACTTAGAAAGTTGCCATTTGTCTCCAATATTGTTACTTGGTCGAAGACCACCATTGAGGATTGTCGACCCTTTCTGGGTCATTGATGGGGTCATCTGATTGCCCGGCAGCGTGAACCTACCGTGCTCAGTGATCATTTCGCTTTCCGGCTAGATCGTACTTCCATCGGCCCGAACTCGGCACGCCAATAGCCGTCAACTGAGCGTCCTGCGATTAATGCCCAACGTGGTGATGCGGGACGCCAAGGTAGATGGCTTCATGCCGAGTAATTCCGCCGCACCGCGAGGTCCGGATACCCTTCCGTGGGTCTGTTGCAAAGCTCTTATGATGGTCTCACGTTCCTGGCGCTTTAGTTCGTTCCGCACAGGGAGTGCGCCCATCGCACCCGTCCTTGCTTGTGCCTGAATCTGATCGCGTGCCGGCGGAACAGGTAGGTCGAATGTGAGCGGACCTTCACGCCACAGAATGATTGCGCGTTCGACCGCGTTTTGAAGTTCACGCACGTTGCCGGGCCAATCATACGAGGCGAGCTCATCTAATGCCGACTTGCTGATTGACGGCTCGGGACGATTCATGCGCCGTGTACTTTGTCTGATAAAATGGGCAACCAGTGGCGCTATGTCCCGGCGGCGCTCTCGCAGCGGTGGCACTTCGATCGGAAAAACACTTAAACGATAGAACAGATCCTGCCGGAAACGACCCTCCTCTACTTCCTTCTTCAAGTTCCGATTGGATGCGGCGATGATCCTTACATTAACCTTGCGCGTGCGGGTGTCGCCCAGTCGTTCAAGCTCTTGCTCCTGCAGCACTCTGAGCAACTTGGCTTGCATCGCAAGGGGTACTTCGCCGATTTCATCGAGGAATAGCGTACCGCCATCGGCGAGTTCAAACCGGCCGGATTTGTCTTTGAGTGCACCTGTGAACGCTCCTCTTACGTGACCGAAAAACTCGCTTTCGAACAGACCTTCTGGTACCGCACTGCAGTTCAGTTTGATTAGAGGGCGTTCACGTCGCCGGCTTTGCTCGTGGATGGCTCGCGCAACGAGCTCCTTTCCGGTACCGCTTTCTCCGGTGATCAGAACGGTAGCGTCGGCCGGCGCGACGAGTTGAACCTGCTGCATCACCTTTCGCAGGCCAGAACTTCCACCGATGATCTCGCCAAAGTTCTGCTCGATGCGGATTTCATCGAGCAGGTACGCGTTATGAGCCTCGAGGCGCGCCTTCTCCCGTTCCATCAGCACCTGGTCGGTCATGTCAAGAAACATGATCCGCGCATATTTCCCGGCTTCGCGCTTCGACCACCACTGAACCCATAACGGACGGCCGTCTTCCTTGCGACGCAACTCGAGTGCCTGGCCGTGAGCTTCAGTCGCGCTTTCTACCAGCTTTAAGGCTTCGCGCAGATGGTGTTGGACTTCCGGAGTATCGGGAAATATGGATCGCCAATCAAAACCCGCCATCTCCTCGGGCTTGATCCCGAAGATATGCGCTGCCGTGCGATTACCCCGGATGATCCCTGTCTCGCTGCCAACAACGTATGCGATTGGTGCCTCCTCAAAGTAATCACGGAAGCGCTCCTCAAGCCGCTTGTTTTCCTCCTCCAACAGAACCTGCTCGGTAATGTCCTGGAACATGCTGCGGATGTATTTGCCGCCCGGCTCCGGCCTGCACCACCATCGAACCCACAGCGGCCTACCGTCGTCCTCGCGGCGCAGTTCGAGGACCATCCCCTTTTCGTCCGTTCCGGTCGTAAAGAACGGCAGCGATTCCTGGCCTCGGTGCTGCCCCTCCGGAGTATCGGCCCAGAAAGAGGTTCCAAGTGCCCCTTCGATCTCCCCTGGCTCAACACCGAGGATCTTCATCGCTGTGCTATTGGCTCGGAGAATGCGCGTATCAAGGTCTTGCATTACGTACGCTATGGGTGCTTCCTCAAAGAGGTCCCGGAATTGGACCTCGCTTTGGGCCAGTCGCTGGTTCGCCTCCCGCAGTTGCTCGCTGGACGTGCGTTCAACCTGTTCGAGCCGGGCGACTTTCTCCGCGTAGAGCCGCAGTTCCATTTGATTCATCGCGAGCGCAGCCAACGCTCTCAGCATTTCTGCCTCTCCGGGCAGAAGCTCGCGCGGTTTTTGGTCCAAGACCCAGACGGTTCCAAGATTCACACCGTCTTGCGTGCGAATCGGAGCAGCCGCGTAGAAACGGATGCCGCGGTCATGGACAAAGGAATGGCCAACCGCTCGCTCGTCAGTGGCGGCGTCTCGCAGATGATAAATTCCCGCTGAGAGCATCGCCGAAGAACACAGTCCGGCGTCGCGCGCCGTCTGCTTGATCTCTATACCGAGTCGCGATTTGAACCAGATGCGATCGTCATCCACCAAACTCACGCCAGCCATCGGCACCTGAAAGAAATTAGCCGCCATTTCAGCGATGCGATCGAAAGCGGGCTCCGGGGGAGTGTCGAGAATCCGATAAGATTGGAGGGCCTTCAGGCGCTCAGCCTCGCTCTGGTGGATCAATGTTTTCATCGCATCAATGCTCGCACCGTCCGCCTCCTCGTGATTGGACGCGGTCGCCGAGATTAAAAGCCATGCTTCTAACTCCGGGGCCTTTTTCAAAATTTTCGCCGTTTCAGACACTTTGGGCAATCGATTAGTCGGCAACGGAAAGCGTCCTCTTCATCTCGGCTGCCATCGCAAAAAAGGGCCCAAGCCACGTACCAACAACGTACAACGCATCGCTGCAATAGAGGGAAACGTGCCGCTTTCTCGAGCGGTGCTGCCAATTGCCCGGCGGTTATTCTGATCGAGATAACACAGTCGAACCAGAATCCGCTCTGTTTAGCAACTTTCCACTCGGCTCGCTTCGCCCTGGTCCGAAATTACACTCTCACGGATCGTTCCTCGTCGAGTCCGTAATGCCTCCTCAGCGTCATCGTCTGCCACCGCCCTCAGTGCTTCGGGTGAGCTAACGTTCCACCCGGCATCGATGAGATTGAGATGCATTGATTACTCCCGGCCGGAAATCAAATTCCGACTGCTACGTTCTAAAAATGTTGGCGCGAAGAATCGTAAAATTGAGATTTTTCGTAACCGATGTTTTCGTAGGCAATCCGGAAAACATCGTACCGACGCGGTTTCTCAGCGTTCGGCGCTTGGCACGAAAAGTGTGCTTACACCCTGACTAATCGACCGGAACGGCTATGAGTGAATCCAGAGACCAGAATCGCATCAAGCCAGTCGATCCGGATCAGGTAACCGGCACGATCAGGCAACTGTTCACTGAGATACGCACGAAATTCGCACTGGTGCCGAATCTGTTTCGGGTTCTTGCGAATGCACCGGTGGCGCTTGAAGGACTCATCGGATTGACTGCAGCACTCGCCGGCGGAGCACTCGGCGAAAGAACTCGCGAGCAACTCGCACTGGCCGTTGCTGAGAGCAACCTGTGCCCTTACTGCTTAAGCGCGCACACGGCTATGGCTGCGAAAATCGGGCTGAGCCAAGTCGAAATCGACGACGCCATTCGCGCTAGCGCGGCCAACTTGAGAACCGATGCCATCCTTAAACTCGCGCGCAGCCTTGTCGTTCAGCGCGGGGAACTCACCGATGAGGACTTGGACCGCGCACGTGACGCGGGAGTAAGTGACGCAGAAATCGTCGAAACGGTCGCCAACGTCGCGCTTAACATTTTCGAGAACTACATGAGCCACGTGGCGCGCGTCCCAATCGACTTTCGGCAGGACGACTCTGGGGACACATCAGGCGAGGGAGGCAAGCCCAATGGCCAACGTTGAGAGATATGGCGATCTGATTATCGGCAGTGGAATCGCCGGCAAATTCGCCGCCTGGACCCGCGCTAGTCGCCGGGGCACAGCAATTGTCGAGCGCGGCCTGCTCGGCGGCGCGTGTCCCAAACGTCGCCTGCCTGCCGAGCAAGAACCTGATCTGGTCTGCCAAGGTAATCTCCCTCGCCCGGCGCGGAATGGAGTTCGGACTCAAGACTGAATCGTTGACCGTGGATATGGCCGCCGTCCAACGGCGCAAGCGACATATGGTGAGAGAATTGCGCGACATACACGCCGAACACATTGCTGCCAGCGGCGCGGAATTGATCAGAGGCCTGGCCCGATTCATCGCGCCCCGCACTGTGGAAATCGAGCCACACGACGGCAGCAGGAGAACGATCAGAGGAGCGCGTGTCTTTCTCGACCTCGGCTCACGCGCGGCAATTCCACAAGTGCCTGGCCTGGCCGAGGCTACGCCGATGACACATGTCGAGGCGCTGGAGCTTGATCGCTTGCCCAAGCACTTGATTGTACTCGGAGGCGGGTACGTCGGCCTAGAACTCTCGCAGGCCTTTCGCCGGTTCGGCTCGAATGTGAGGGTGATCGAACATGGTTTGCAGCTCGCCAGCCGGGAGGATCCTGACGTCGGCGCCGCGCTGAAGGACTTGTTTGTCGATGAGGGAATCGAGGTCTTGCTGGACTCTACGGTTCGCCGCGTCGAGGGACGTTCTTGTGATCGCGTTCGAGTTTCCGTTAGTGACGAACGCGGCGATCGGTTGATCGACGGTACCGATCTCCTCGTCGCGCCTGGCCGCGAGCCAAACACTAACGGAATTCGTCTCGATAAAACCGGTGTTCAACTCGACGAGCGCGGTTACATCGAAACTATCTATCCAGTGTTCGGAATTAGAGGCGCGTGTTACCTCCTTGGCGTCTCGGAATGGATCTTCTGCCTGCTTATCTTCATAGGCTTCTGGAACAAGACCGCCGGCGTGCTTGGTGCGCTGGGTGGGATAGCTTCGTTTGTCGGTACCAGAACGATCATTCCGTTCATGCCGGACGGCTGGGCAGCCTCTGCCGGCGGCTTTCCCGCAATGACGGAAAGAGTCGCTTTCCTGATGAAGGACCTCGTACTGCTGGCAGTGTCCTTCTACCTCCTCAAACAAGACTTGCTGCGATTGTCGATTGAACGATCGACGGACACCAGAGATGAGTCCTATTCAGGGGAATTGCCTATCTCGCCCAACAGTTCGAAAAGAACTGCGTAGGACAAGAACGGGAATCGCGTACGGAATCCATCAGAGAACGAAGGAGAAAGCAATGCAGGCACTACAAGGTAAGGTTGCCGTGATCACTGGAGGTAGTAGCGGAATCGGCCTCGCCACTGCCAAGCGTTTCGTCGCCGAAGGAGCGTTCGTTTTCATCACGGGGCGGCGACAAGCGGAGTTGGATAAGGCCGCGGAGGAAATCGGCAAAAATCTCGTAGCCGTGAACTGTGACGTATCCAAGCTGGAAGACCTCGATCGCTTGTATAAGGAAGTCACAGCCAGGAAAGGCAGAATTGATATCCTGTTTGCGAACGCAGGCATGGTCGAGACGTTGGAGACACCGGCCGTGACCCCAGAGCACTTTGACAGGACATTCGACACCGACGCCCGCGGTACCTACTTCACCGTGCAAAAAGCCTTATCTCTGCTTAGCGATGGCGCCTCGATCATTTTGACCGGCTCAGGTGTATGGCAGAAGGGAATGCCGATCTACAGCACTTACGCTGCCGCCAAGGCAGCCGTTCGCTCATACGCTCGAACCTGGGCGGTAGAGTTTGCACGCCGAGGAATCCGCGCGAACGTAATCAGTCCAGGACCAATCGAAACACCTATCTTTGAGGGACAGTTTTCGAGCAAAGAAGCGGCTGACCAATTGAAGGAGCAATTCAAGGCGAATATTCCACTAGCCCGCATGGGACACCCGGACGAAGTTGCGTCGGCGGCATTATTCCTCGCTTCCAACGAGAGCAGTTATATCACCGGCATCGACCTGCCTGTTGATGGTGGCCTGGTATCAGTCTGACCGGTTTGTCGTGGAGATGGGGGGGCAGCATCAAGCTCTGAACTGCCGCTTTCTTTGGCCAATCGGCGCGCTCAAAGAGGTATTTTACATGAGTCTGGATAGTCGAAAAATTCGCTTTGGTCTTTGGTATGACTTCCGGAACCCATCGCGGTGGCGACAGTCGGCCGACAGACTTTACTCCGAAACCCTCGATCAAATCGCATGGGCCGAGAACCACGGATTCGACGACGTTTGGCTCTCGGAGCACCATTTCATCGAAGACGGTTACCTCCCCTCGATTTTGCCGGTGGCCGCAGCCATCGCTGCACGCACCAAAAGGATCCGCATCGCTTCTGGCGTGCTGCTGCTGCCTTTTCACAACCCCGTACGCCTTGCCGAGGATATCGCAGTAGTCGATGTGCTCTCCGGCGGACGTTTGGAGCTCGGCGTCGGAGTTGGCTTCAAGCACGAAGAGTTCGAAGGTTTCGGTGTACCTTTCAAGGAGCGCGGCGCCCGAACCAATCAATCACTCGAAATTATTCGTCGCCTGCTCGCCGGAGAGACCGTCACCTTTAAGAGCGAGTTCTTCGACTTCACGAATCTCAAGGTAACGCCCGAGCCGATCCAGAAACCGCGTCCACCTATATGGCTAGGAGGCTTTACGCCGCCTGCGCTCAGACGCGCGGCTCGCTATGGCGATGGGTTCACCGTGCCAGGCGCCACCCGCGAAGTATACGACCAATATCTCGCCGAGTTGAAGAAGCAGAATCGGCCCACCGATAACATTCGATTCGCGAGCGCCGTTTGGTGTTTGCTGGTATCCAACGATCCCGAGAAAACCTTCGCCGAAGCCGCCGACCACGTAATCTACCAGGCCAACAATTACTCCAAATGGCTAACTGCGGCCGGCCTCAATCCCCTATCCGAGCATCTGCGGGATCACGAACAGCTGCGCAAAAGCGGGCTGCTCCAAGTGCTCACCCCCGACGCTGCCGTAGAAATGATTCGGACGTTCGCCGCCGCCGTTCCCATCACCCACTTCTATTCATGGACGCTACCTCCCGGGCTGCCTCCGCAATGGGCGCAAGCGCATCTCGAGCTCTTCGCGTCGAAGGTGATCCCGGCGTTTCGCTAACCGCTCGCGACGGCGGACCCTTAATAAGGAAATCTCGGCAATTTCCTGGAAAGCAATTGATTCTAAGAGGAGAACACCATGCAAAACCGTTCAAGCCCTGATTACTTTACTGCCTATCACAACCTAAAGCTGACGCGAGATGCCGACGGTGTGCTGGTAGCCGAATTCCATAGCAACGGCGAACCATTCATTATGACCGCGCAAGCTCACGCAGAATGCCTTCTACCGGATTGGGCAAGATCGAGCGAACAAGATCGTAATCCTGACAGGCGCGGGCGGCCAGTTTATTAGTGACGTCGATTGGTCATCTTTCGGCGACGTCGCCGATCCAGGTGTTTGGAGCCAGATTCACGACGAAGGTCTTCAGGTTTTGGAAAACATCGCCAACATACGCGTGCCGGTGATCGCGGCTATCGAGGGGCGTGCTCATGTGCATTCAGACTATGCGCTACTTGCCAGTGTAATTGTGGCTGCGGAGAGCGCGACCTTCCAAGACGTAGCCCACTTCGCTGCGGGCATTGCTCCCGGTGACGGTATCTTTACCACCTGGAGTTACCGCGCTGGGAGCGGGACGAGCGGAGGCATTCTTGTTGAACCCACAACCGCTGGCGGCGCGTACCGCGCACGAATTGGGGGGTAGTTGCCGAAGTTGTGCCCACTGGTAAGGCACTCGGCCGGGCACGGGAATTGGCGGAGCTGTACTTGAAGGCCCGGAAGTCACGCTTCGGAACCCCCGCATCCATTTTATTTAACCGTTGAAGGAGCGCATCGTGCGGGAAGTTGGCTATGGATTGTCGCTCGAAGGAGCGTCATCGGCCGATCTGGCGAAATCAATCCCAGTCAGGGGCGAGCCTCCCTCGCAAAGGTAAGGTCGCATGAGGAGCACCCAGCCCGGAAGCCACTGGGTCGAGTGATTCCGGTTCGGCACGGGTTCCAGCCCAATAAGAGACTGATCGTGTTTCGGCTAGTCGCGTCCGAGGTGATTCCGGCGTTTCGCTAAACCATCTCGCAATGCGACTGAGTCCAGAAAAGCCTTGTGGATCGTCGAATTAGGCTTCATTCGACCGACATCCTCTGTGGTCATGGCGCTGCTGATGCTTGTTGTTGATCTCTCTTTCGCCATGATGAATATCGATATCGTTGCCGTAAGCAAATTCCCGGTCGCACGCTCGGCTACAACTACCGGAGGGCCTTTTTCATCACCGAGCGCGCCTACTCGACTACTGTTAATGGCATCGCGCCATCGAATCCGAGTCGATCGAAGATTGGGCTCAAGAGGATTTACTTTAATTCAGGACACACAGCAGAAGTTAGGTAGCTATAGCGTTCCTGCCGCTATGCCAGCCCGCACATCTCCCTCCAAGTCTGGGTCCAAGCGGCCATTGTACACTTTGATGCGGGTACCATCGGGATCGGCAAAGTAAATAGCGGCTGTCCGTGACCCGTCGTTGTGTAGCCCGCCCGCCTCGAACCAGCGCGCGCCAAGGTTGTCTAGGATGCCCTTGGTCCGGTTCACTTCCTCAATGGAATTCGCCTCGAAGGTCAAATGGTGCAAGCCCTGGCGGCACTGCTCCAACTGGCCGCCACCGTGCTCCCAAAGCGTGAGGACGGTCTTGCCGCCGCGCGCCATCGAGGCAAATCTGCGTGGAAGCTGGAGCGACTCCTCGGCCACGCGCACGCCGAAGACCTCCTGGTAGAAGGCCTCGGAGATATCGAGATCGGAAACATTCAGGCCGATGTTGCCGAGTGCGATAGTGCCAGTTTTGGGTGTCATCGCGATGACCTCCGTGTATCGAATCGTTGCCGCCAAACCCACGCATCATCCATGCCGAGGCTCATTTAGTTCTGAATTAAACAAAATCAATCCAGCGCGGACGGGCCCGATCCACAATTCGCGCTGGGCCGCATGGGGATTCTGTGCCGCAGGCACATTCCGGCACGGGTCCGGGTGATCCGGCGTTGCATCGGGCGGATTCGCGAAATGCCAGTGATTTCGCGAACAGTGAAGGATCGCGGGTCTCGCGCACACATATGGCTTTAGTTTAGAAGTAAATTATTTATGGCATGACTATCGCACCCATTGGAGAGCATGATGCCGAAAACTTCCAGCCCGTCCGACCAGTCCTCACTTGCGGCGCAAGTAGTGCCGGCTGCCGACCAATTCTATCGCGAACTTGCGCGGGCGCTGATCAGGGCGAATTTTCTTTTCACCAACCATCCTGAGCGCACCTACCATGCATATGACCTTAACCTGGCCCAGGTGGACGTGCTCGCCGTGCTGGCTGACGCCGGCGAGGCGGGCCTCACTTGCTCGGACATCGCGGAAAAAACCCTGATCACCAAGGGGGGCATTACTGGGATCCTGGATCGGCTCGAAGCCCGCGGCTTTATCAAGCGAATGCCGTCGCGCGACGACCGGCGCAGCGTGCTGGTGCGATTGAGCGCGAAAGGCGTCGAATTTTTTCGCAAGTTCTACCCGGAACTGGCACACAACAACCGAGCGCTGCTTGAGAAAGCGTTTCGGCCCGATCAACTGAAGGAGTTCAGCAAGCTTCTCAACCTGCTGATTCGCAGCCTGGAGGCGGAATAGCCGAGGACAGCAAAGCTGAAATCGGAGTTCAGCGATGGAAAAGAACGGATTTAGGCATGCCCGCGGGAGTGTCACTCAAGAGCCACCGCCTGCGAATATCGATAAAGCGGCCTCGGCTGAGACCTCCCAGCGTGACCCGACGGATGATCTTCGCAAGGAAGTCGGTCAGCTCCGGCTTGAAGTGGAGGGGCTGCTGGAGCGGCAACGAGCTCTGCAGCGAACTCCGCTATCGAATGACACCGGCGAGCGCAATGACGCGGAGGACCAGGAAAGCGAAGCCCAGCCGAGCTCTCCCGATCGCGCTGGCCGCTTTCGCCGCCATCCAGTGAGACTAACACTGGTGCTGCTGGCCGGCGCTTTATTTTGCGTCGGCGGGCTGCGCTTCTGGAATTATCTCCAATCCTATGAATGGACCGACGATGCGGAGGTCGATGGCCATCTCGATCCCATCAGCACGCGCGTCAACGACACCGTCGTGCACGTCTACGTCGAGAACACCTATCACGTGAAGAAGGGGCAGGTGCTGGTGGATCTCGATCCGCGCGACTTTCAGGTCGCGGTCGAAAACGCCACCGCCAACCTGGCCGAGACCCAGCAAGGAGTGAAAGCCGCGCAGCAGAACTACGATCTGAGCGTGGCCAATCTCGCCGCCGCCATCGCCACTGATGCCAAAGCTCAACTGGACGTCAAGCGCTATGGCGAACTGCTCAGGCAGTCAGTGATTTCAAGCGAGACTGACGACGAAATCATCACGATCGGCAGGGTCGATGCGGCCGCGGTCAATTCCGACCGTGCGGCGGTTGCAGCCGCGGCAAGGTTGATCGACCAGGCGCAGGCCGCGGTACAGGCCGCGCAGGCTTCGCTGGATCAGGCCAGGCTTAACCTGAGCTACACGCATATCGTCGCGCCAGCCACCGGAGTGGTCGGCGACAAGACCGTGCAGCTGGGCCAGCGCGTGCAACCAGGCGAGCAGCTACTTACCGTCGTGCCGCTCAATGATATCTGGATCACGGCTGATTTCCGTGAAACCCAGTTACGCCGAATGCGTCGCGGCGAGCCCGTCACGGTTCACGTCGATACCACCGGACGCGACTACAAGGGCTACGTCGAGGGCTTACCCGGCGCGACCGGTGAGCTCGACAGTCTGCTGCCTCCCGAAAACGCGACCGGCAACTATGTCAAAGTGGTGCAGCGATTGCCGGTCAGAATTCGCCTTTACCCGGGCGAGGATCCGGACCATCGGCTACGTCCCGGCATGTCGGTTGAGCCGACGGTATGGGTTAACAGCGACCAAGCAACTTCGGGTGTCGTGACGGCAATGCGATGAGCGCCGCAGCAAAAATTATCGACCGGCGCGGTTCGTCGAATCCCTCAAAGCGCCGGATCAATCCGTGGATTATCGCGGCGGTGGTCTCAATCGCCGCATTCATGGAAGTGCTCGACACCAGCATCGCCAACGTCGCCCTGCCCTACATGGCGGGCGGCCTGGCCTCCAGCCTCGACGATGCGAGCTGGGTGCTGACATCTTATCTGGTGGCCAACGCGATCGTGCTGCCGATCAGCGGATGGCTTTCTATTCTGTTCGGGCGCAAGCGCTTTTACATGGCTTGCGTGGTGATCTTCACGATTAGTTCATTTCTGTGCGGAATCGCACCTTCGCTAGGGATGCTCATTATATTTCGCATCATTCAAGGGGCTGGCGGCGGCGGCTTGCAGCCCGTATCGCAGGCGATCTTGCGGGACACTTTCCCGCCCGAAGAGTTGGGCACCGCATTCGCAGTGTATGGAATGGTGGTGGTACTGGCGCCGGCCATCGGGCCGACGCTCGGCGGCTGGATCACGGACAACTATCAGTGGCGCTGGATTTTCTACATGAACGTGCCAGTCGGAATGCTTTCGCTGCTGCTGGTGTCACGCATTATCGAAGACCCGGCCTATCTCACCGATCAGATAAGGAAGCTGCGCGGGCATGTGACTATTGACTATATCGGCATCGGTTTTTTGGCGCTCAGTCTGGGCGCTTTGCAAGTCGTGCTCGACAAGGGCCAGGAAGACAACTGGTTCTACTCGCCCCTGATTGCGACGCTGGCCCCGATCTTTCCAGTTGCGCTGGTGCTGTTCGTTATCTGGGAATTGACCCGGCGCAAGCCGGTGGTGGACCTGCGGATGTTCAAGAACCGCAACTTCGCGGCGGCGGCGGCGATGATTTTCGCTTTCGGCGTGCAGGTCTATGGCATGACCGTTTTCACTCCGCAGTACGTCCAGGCATACATGGGGTATGACGCGGAGCTGGCCGGCAAGACCCAGTTGCCAGGGGCCTTGCTGCTCGTCCTTCTGATGCCGCTGGCTGGGATGCTGGTCAAACGGATGCAGGCGCGCTGGCTGATCGGAGTGGGCTTTCTGCTGAGCGCCCTGGCGGCCTTCCATGTCACGTATAACCTCGATCTCAATATTAACTTTCGCACAGCCGCGATGTTCCGCGTCTGGCAAGCGGTCGGCCTGGCGCTGCTGTTCGTGCCCATCAACACCGCCTCCTACGTCGGGGTTCCAGCGGAAAAAGGCGGCGAGGTTTCCGGCACAATGAATCTGCTGCGCAACATCGGCGGCAGCGTCGGCATCTCGATGGTCGAGACCATGGTGACCCGCCGGGAGCAGTTTCATCAGGACGTACTTAGCGCTCAATGGACTCCCCCGCGACCGGCCTTTCGGACCGTGACGAGCGGCATGAGCGCGGACCTTTTCCATCGGGGTCTCACCCAACCTCAGGCGGCGGCTCAAACTACCTTGCGCATCTACAACTCCGTAATCACCCAGGCCAGCGTGCTGTCGTACATGGACGTGGCGTGGCTGCTCGCGATGCTGTGCCTGGCGATGATTCCGCTGGTGCTGATGCTCAGGCAGAACAATCCGCAAGCGGCGCCGGTGAGCGCGGAATGAGCACGGCCCCCGGCGCGACAGGAGAAGAGACGTTGAGCTTATCGATCAAACTTGGAGATGCGGGGCACGCACGCCGCCACAAGATGCTCGCCACGCTGGTTCTCTCATTTGCACTGACAGCGGATTCGATTATGTGCGGCCCGCCCGCATGCGCACAGAATATTCATGGCGGCGGGCTAATGTGGCCCGTTCCAGTTTCCTCGGCAAACACCGTAGTTTCGACCGGCGCCGGAATCCTGATGCAGTCGTCAACCAGCTCAGCGAATCAGCCATCGCTCAATACCAGTTTGCCGGCACACCCTCCATCGGTCACAACGAACTCCGAACCCGGGTACGAGGCCGATCGGCGAGGCTTCTCAATAGCCATATCCTTTTCCACTTCTCAGACCGGCCCCGCACGTAAAGGAGCTTATGTGCTATAAAATGGTCCGAGCGGGCAGGGTGTAATGAATGTGGAGTGCTTATAGCGTCTAAGGCCGGATCACCCGGCCAGTAGTTCGCTTAGTGCAGCATCGATGAAATGATTGTCGGCGGCATTTACGCCAAGGCCAGCCGCGTGTCCCCAGATTGAAGGAATCGGCCGCAGTTGCGCATTCGGCATCTGTTCAACCTCAAGCGCATTGTCTCGCACGCGAAAATAGAGATCGGTTTCGCAAGGCATCACTATCGCGCGAGCTCGGATAGCTCTTAGAGCAGCGGCGAGATCGCCGTTATAAATGGGATTCGCGCCGATGTCGGCGCATTGCCACGTCCGCAGCATCGCGAGCAGGTCATTCGCATCGCGCCGCCGGAAGAAACCTTCCAGAAACATCACAGCGTCCTCGAGAGACGCCAAGCCCATCTTGTTGTACTCGTGTTCGCGAAAGAAGTCCTGCGAGAAGGCCCAGCCGGCGTACACCCGGCTGAAGGCGCGCAATCCCTTGACCGGCGGAGTTTGATACCAACCGTCTGCAAATGCTCCGTCCGCGAGCAACGTGGCTTTAACCCCTTCCAGGAACAGATAGTTATGGGGAGAGGTGCGTGCCGAGCCGCAGAACGGCGCGATGGCCTGCACCATGTCGGAGTACAGCGCGCCCCAT
>Ga0335073_10003996_pt1 | contig 20585 bp, 23 predicted proteins | sample Lox_Sample_22_FD_207093 | JGI IMG/M metagenome (GOLD analysis project Ga0335073, IMG submission 207093) | Soil microbial communities from Loxahatchee National Wildlife Refuge, Florida, United States - Lox_Sample_2.2 | ecosystem: Environmental > Terrestrial > Soil > Wetlands | place: USA...
AAAAAAGGTGGAGAAGTAAAGTACGTGTTACCAAACTACAGCAACAGCAAAGAGGGCTACATCTTGAAAGAAGGGGAAACCGTGAAGGAAGACCAACAGATACTGACTCTCGGAAACGAACGATTTGCTATTCCAGAGGTCTTGTTCACGCCATCTGATGTTGGTTAGTTTCTGGCTTTTCTTCGAGCTAATGTCCAGGCTCAAGGCAAGGTGGAATCACAGATGCGGTGATGCAAGCTATCGCTGCGTCTCCTGAAGAGGTCAGATCACTATTATTAGCGAACATCGTCCTAGTAGGAGGAAATTGCCTGCTCCCAGGGTTAGCAGAACGACTGTACGTTGTCTCTCGTACGATGTTTTTGATAAATGTAGACAGAAAGAAGTACGGTCTTGGTCACCGGCGAACCAGGTTGTTCGACTGATAGCCCCTCCAAAGTAAGATCTCTTCCAATGCTGTCTAAACGATTAGTCCCATTACTTGTGCTTGGGAAGGAGCTTCAGACATGGTGTCAAATAAAAGGGCATTCAAGGAAAAATTGGTCACACGGAAGGAATACCTAGAATATGGGTCAAACATTTGTTCCACAAGATTTGATACCCCAAGGGCTTTGCAGGAGGGCAGGAAGGAAGTTATTGACGTCGATGATATGTACTGAATCAAGGAAAAGATATGTATCCATACGCAACTCGTTGCAATCTTGCACATTTGAGATCCAACAGATTGTATCGTTGAAAATAGTGTTTATTGCATACATAATTGAAATCCAACTCACCCGAAAAGAGAGGCGTAGTATTTTCTAACATAGGGCTATCTAAGGTATAGTTTGGTGAGCGACGGCTCCTTCAATTGAAGGCACCCAAGAGAGCTTGCTCTTGGCGAAAAGCTCGTGCTCGGGCTTGTATTCAGTCTTGTAATCATCCAATCCACCGACGCGGATGACTTGGACGGAATCCTTGGTGGTCAGCATAGCGCAAGATCATGACGGTACCAAAACTTCGAGGACACCATAGACAGAAGATCCACAGTTTCCGCAGAAGTGGTGTTGGACATATTTGCCACTGGAGCCCTTCTCGTTAAATTGCTTGGGCTTTCCTTGGAGGAATTTGATGGAATTGGCAGGAAAGACAATATCGGAAGCAAAGGCACTTCCAGTTTCTGGGACAAATTAGAGGGACTCAATTGGCGGTCAGATTACCCTTTTGGCAAGAAGTACAATGGCAGATTGCCTAAAACAAGTCAATTGCGACTCAATCAAGGGATCTCACTTTCAAGACGGGATCTCCAGAGACTTCATACTTGATTTCACCGCAAAGACAGGATCCGTGAAGAGTTACCATTGTTGAAAATGTTCAGAATTAGGAATTCGGCAGATAAAATTTTCGTCCGAAGTAGGCAAGATGCCCCTCTTCTGACCTTTTATACTGTCAGTCGGAGGGGAAGAGCGGGGCATCTGACAAAGGGCCCGACAACGGCTCCGTTGAGTCCACCCGCGGCGCTCTGAGAGCCGTGAGCGTGATATCTGCTGGCCAATGGTTGCTGCATAAGTCGAGCGGGGACAGATATGTGGCAAGGCGAATGATGCCATTTCTGGCGTATTGAAGAGGGGTCAGGCCAAATCACCGGAAACTTCCCGTCCTCCGGATCAGCGATCCGCTCGGCAGTTCCCCGAATCGCCAGAGGCCTTCAAAGTCTCTCAGAGAAACGGATCAAAGTCACCGAATCCTTTCCAGAGTGCTGAGATCAATTAGAATGTACTTGAAGCTATTAGAACAGAGTGGTGTGGCGTCGGATATCGATTATGCTTAATTATGCACCAGTCGGCGGCCCAGCGTCAGGTGTATATCCTCACTGGTCCCCAAACTCGGTGGTGACTACATGACATTTATCACCTAGTTATTAAACCCCTCAATAGCTGCTAAGAATCGTAAATACAACCCGTAGTCGTCCTCCGTCATTATTTGTCCTTGAAAACGGTTATTGGTTGGAGTCCCGTTTCGATTATTCAACAATTACTCTTGATTTCAGATATCACGCCTGGTATCTCATAGTTTACATTTAACGGCCAAGAAGCCTTAGCTAAGCCGGCTTCATGCTAGTTCCAAAGTCTCCCACTTCGTCCAAGCCACGATTCTTTCCGGTAGCTTTAAATTCTTCTCGTAATAAGTCATACTCTTCTCCAGCTTTTGTCAGCTTCTCTTGTACAGCCTCAGCTCTGTCTTGAAGTTCCTGGCTTTCCTGATCCAGCTGCATAACCATCTCTTGTAACTCAGCACGTCGGCTCTTCATAGCTTCCAATTGGCCTCGCAAGCGGGCCATAACAGTGGGATACGGTTGCACGGGAGGTATCTCGTCAGGTATTGCATGCGGATCCCTCTTGACTGGTTTAACCAAGTTAGGTTGAGCCTTCGCAATCTGCTGATTCTCCCATTCATTCTCATCGACTTCAGACATGGCTTCACTATCCGACTGATACAATGCTTCCTTAATTTGATCCTGCTTATATTTCTGTTGAGCTGCTTCCATATTCTTCTGGAGACGTACTGGTTCGTCAACAAAAGTCGCATATGTGTCTTCATCGTCGGAATCTCTGCGCCGTCGTGGTTTGCTTCCCTCCTGTTCTTGGAGAGACAGATAATCTTCGCCTCGAGCACGTTCACGTCGACGTTCTTTGAGAGCACGTACAACTGCTTCGTCGAGAATTTCTGCTGGTCGAGCAGAAGTTGTGCCTGCAACAGACTCAACAGACTTGACTGACTCCAGCGACTCATCCTCTGAGATGTATCGACTTAAATCCTTGGGAGTAGAAGGTGTTGAATCTCGTAGTTGGTTCAGATAGTCTTTGGTATACGAGGGACGGGCAGGTAGGGCAGCAGCTTCCGAAGGAGTTGTTGGCAGGGAATCGGCCTGTAGTCCAAATTTGCGACCCTTAGTAGAGTCCGTGATCTTTTTGCTTAAAGCAGATCGTTTGGGAATGAAAATTTCTTGATCATCAGCCTCCTAAGATATTAGTGCCATTATATTTAAGTAACATACCTCTTCAGCACCGAAACTCAGCTTAAGTTTACTCCCACTTGACTTCTTCCCTAATTGTGGTCGATTAAGTCGTTTGACGGCAGGAATGGTTGGAGGTTCAAGGTCGATCGACTCTGTTGCAGACGTTACATTCTCGACATCTTCATCCTCATTATCAAAAGTAGAGACAACGACCTTTGGCTTTGGCCGTCGTCCGCCTGCGAATCCTTGCATGCTTATGCCTCCAGATTCTCAACCTCCAGGGTGATCGTTGCGTCGTTTTCAAAGTCCGTCGTGAGATTTTCTAGGGCAATTTTTCGAGGGTTAAAACTCACACTCAATTCGGCTAAATATCTAAGCGAGCCGATCTGAAGTCATATCGAAGCGGCAATCTCCGTCTTACTTAAATATACGAGTCAGTCATTCTCGCTTCGTCATCTCGGTGAAAGGGAAGAATGGCTCCCTCAACCCTCCAAATCCAAGCTAATTCCACAATCGCTGCCTTGAAAGCTGCGTTTGATCATTTCACTTCTAGCAATTATCCCCCAGAATGGGATTTGCGGTTTCATATTACTTTCGCAGTGTTCCAGTCGCTTCTTATGATTACGAACAAATTTACTGCCGAGGAGGTTACTCGACTTGACAAGTTATCTGACTTGATAGTTCCAAGCTATGACGACAAGGCCTCTCCCACCCCCGAAGGGAATGTGGGTGATTCCCGTCGATGTACCACCTTCAGAATTCGTGCAAGAGGAAGTGTCGGAGCTGGTCCGCAAGGTCATAACCAAGCTTGGACCAATAAATAAACTGGAGGTGACTGTCGCGAATATTGCAGGTGAATGGCAGGGAGAGAAAGCATCTCCAGATCTGGGCTCTTCTCTGTTGTCAAGGCAGCAACAATTTGACCGGTTGACAAACGATGCTAAGAGCGAGGCTGTCATTTTGTACTTCCATGGAGGCGCATATGTAGTCGCTTCACCAGATGTACTTCGTCCAACGACTCGCCGACTGGCTCGAGATTGTGGTGGAAGAGTATTCTCTGTCAGATACCGGCTTGCTCCACAGCAGCCATTCCCAGCGGCCCTGATAGATGCTGTAATGGCATACAAATATCTTATTGATCCTCCAGCCGGAGCTATGCACTCTCCTATAGATCCAGGTAAAATAGTGTTTGCCGGTGATTCTGCCGGGGTACAATCCCTTAGAAGTGAGGAGCTTACTTTAGGGTGGCCTGGCAGTCGCTTTAATGGTTTTCTTGGCTTATGCTGCTCCAGCATTTCCTCTTCCTGCTGGCGTGATAGGCGCCTCTCCATGGCTGGATCTCACACATTGTTTCCCATCTGCAAGGATCAATCGAGGACTAGACTATCTACCAAATCCATGGGAAGGTCCAGCAGCGACAATACCAAGCCCCGCATGGCCACTTCCCGAACCCCGATATCATTATTATTCCGATGATCCGCTGCATCCCCTGGTATATCCTTCAAAATTCTATCATCTGATGTTAGGTCTCGCCTGTGGTCGTTGCCGGCGAACTACCGAAATGTCCACCTGTCCTCCTCATAATTGGTGATAACGAATTCCTGAGAGATGAAAGTAGTAATTAACCCTCTCTCTAACATACCTAACATCAGTCTATTTTGCTTCGCGGTTTTCAGCCAATGGAGGAACCATACGATTACAGAATTATCAAGCTATGCCACATGTTTTTCAAATGTTTAAAGGGCCAGCCGTTGAAAAAAGTTTTGCAGAATATGCAAAGTTTATTCATGATGTTACGACCTCGGATGGGAAAATACAAACAGAATTACAGATTTTTAATGGAAAGGGGATTCTCTTGGAAACACCACTGGACTTTGAGAATTATCCAATTGCTGTTACAAAGGAACAGGTATCTCCCCGCACATATTACTGACCTAATGATAGCTTCTCGCTAGAATGCAATCGGAAATAGAAAGACGTCGTGAACAGAATGCACGCCTCAAAGGCCTCTCGGCTCGAAAGTCCTGAGGTAGAGAAAGAGAGTTAGATAGAGACATAAGCGCGGAATGCCATAATATACTGCATAAGTCTTAGCGTTATGATACTTATTTAATTATCTCCATCCAGGAATTGTTGAATGATATTTCCTTCGTTCCTCCTTCAATTCGTGAATTTCTGCCTTTAACCTCTCATTTTCGAGTCGTAAATGAGAAATTTCCGTCTCCCATCTCTGTCCAATCTCACTTCGAAATGTGACAAATTGTCTCACCATGTCTAATCTCAACTTCTCAACCTCACGTCTCAGGATCGATTGTAATTCTAGCACATCAAGTGACTGAATACCCGAGGAAGACGCGCTCGTTCTGTTGGCTATACCCTCCGACATGTAGGCCGAACCAGTCGTCCTGAATGCCAGAGCTGTTACTACATCTGCCGGATTGCCCGCGACCTCAACCTTCACTTGAGGGTCTTCCAACGTCTCCATCCACAAATCCTTCCTCTTCTTTCTGGGACTTTCACTCCCTTTATTCTGGATCCCTCCATTCACAACTTCCCTCACCGCAGGTTTCTCAGGACTCTTCCTGATGGTTGGAAACGGACTATCGTTTTCGAGCTCGGGAAGGTGACCTAACGAATCACTTGAATTCACATCCACACGATCCTGTAAACTGATTCGTCTTCGAGGTGAAGGCGATCGGGCTTTAAGCCGGGTAATCTCATATTTGGTATCTTTTAAGATTGATTTAGTGGGTTTGGGATCGGTCCGTTCAGGCGGCAAATTGTCTTTTGTTGAAGGTTGAAGAGCGTTTGCACTAGACTTGCTAGACTTTGAATCGGTCTTGTTGTTCGGCGGTTTAACACTTACGGAAATTGCAGTATTTCCGACTAGGGATAAGGTTTTGGAAGCACGGTGCTTGATATCGTGTTCTGGACGTTCTGCCTCATTATGTGCTATTGTCCGATGGTCGACGCTCTTGTTCATCTTGTGGGTTTTATCTTTTCTCTTTTCGGGCTGAACAGGTTGCGCTTCTTTCGACTTGATTGGAGAGAAGACATCCAGATCGGGGATTGGAACATGTGAAGAGGCTGACGCTTTTGCAGCAGTCTTGGCCTGTTTGTTCCCGCTTCGCGCAGGTTCCCCTTCTTTGGATCGCTAGAACATCAGGTCCATACAGAAAGAGAGGATGTACAGATTTCCCTTTGAACGGAAGGACAGATAGAGTATCATTGAATTGAGACATGGCTTTTCTTGAAGCTGATTTTTAGTCTTGATGTCTTAATTCAGGGATTAATCTTGCGATAAAACTTCATAAAGACTGTGCTGTGTGGGATGCGTAAACAAAGTCATGTTTCGGGATCTGTGTTGCGGGTGGACTTGGTTGCGACGGGCAACGGAGCTGTCCTAGCGGTCCGTGCCTCGAGGGACAGAAGGGACGCATTTTTCCAGACTTCCAAATAGTAGACGAGTTTAGTCAATGGAAATATTATGACGCCTCTTAGCGAAAGTATTTGTTGCTCGATGTCAAATGACCGAAAAGGTGATGGAAGAATGAAAGTATATGCGTACCTTAATCGGTCGTATATTCCGATCGGCCATTTACACCTCAGGAGACGTCGTGTTAAGGGCCATGAGATCAGTGGCTGAGCCTCGTAATATTGCCAACTTATTAGCAAACTAGCTCGTTCCGGCGCCGCACGGCACATAAGCCAAGCTATCTTTAAACCCCCTGTCCCACTAAATGCCACCTAAAGTACACCAATCCCCGTAACGGCGCAATATCCCGAGACAGTTACATTATCCGGTTAAATTCCTTGGCTCATCCACTTAATTCGTTTCATGTTTCCCTGCGGCCAAGGAATTAGACTATATTTTATAACGTTCGGACCTTCGAAACTGAGGAACATCATACCCACTGCATCACCACCCACCACTATTCTGTGAAAAACTCTATTCCATTCTGTCGTCATGAGATATTTCTCGGCGGAGATGTTGTCTTTCGGTTATACGCTGGCATCCTTGATGATTCTACAAGGTGCCGATGCATTACCTGTTCGAAGGAGCTTAATTGCTCGGCAGCAAAACAGTAACTTTCCATCCACTACTACCGCAACGCCGTTCTTGGTACTATCTCACTGCAACTCAATACTAACTCTTGTCTAGGGACTTGTTGCAGTAGCTGTGCTTGTTCCTTTAACACTCATCGTCCTCGGACTTTGTGCCTACCGCCACAAACGTGCCCTTCTCAAACCAACTGTCGGAGTCCCTGTCAATCCGATGGCCGTGCCCACACCGAGAAGAAGTCGTCGGGGTGTTTGGCGAGCAGAACAACCTGAAGAAGGATTACCGAGTTATACGATGCAACCTACGACGGGTGAATTAAGTCTTGGAGTAGGAAGAAAGAGATCCGAGCCTGAACTAGAACATCGGACCAGCGGAGACACAAGTGACAACGGAGATGCAACCACAAGAGTCGAAGCACCTAGTCAGGAGACTGCAGAAGTACCGGTTGTTGTGCGAAATCCGACAGAGGAGTTGCCGCCTTATATACCACCTCCTCGACCTGCTGTTGTGAAGGATGAGAATGGTGTCGCTAGACTTGCTTCAGCAACTCAGGCTACGAGGGTATCGAGCAACGTTTCGGGAGAGACGGTGTAGTTTTGGGTTGTTTTTCTGTACGTGTATGCTTGTTATACATGCTTTGGGCGGGGAAGGGCAAAGGAAGTGTCGTGGCTTAACGAATTGGAATTTGTATGGAAACGATATTGGATTAGCATCTATCTATCTAGATTTGGGATTTTGAACTTTAGTTCAACATAGAGATCACGTCTTTTTCTGTTCAACAGAACTGCGTGATCACCAGTCCTCCCCTGATACTATTCCGCGTAGTCGAATGATTCTGCTCCTCCTCCGAGAGTTTGACTCTCGTGCTTGAGTTCCAGAAATTTGCACTTTTGCGGTCACACCAGCCACCACGCAATGCCGAGAATCTGCCTCAGGTGGGACATACGCACCACAGCCTCAAAATCAAAGCTTTTGAGCCCTTTAAAGAAGTTGGTGCAACCAGAACCAGGAAGGGGTGACGACTGTTCCTGAAAAAGCCGCAGGTTCCGCTTTGTGACTAAGCCCGACGCGGCCTGTGATTGGTCAGAACCTTTTTATGTCATCCAACGCGTCTCCAGAAGCGGCCTTAATTGAAACTCACGCGTCTTACTTTCACTACACGCGCCGGCATCAGTGTACATCACTGACAATCCACCTCTGAAATCCTTTACGCTGCGAAAGCTATTCACGAGTCCTAACGATGTCTTCACAAGGAGGAGTTCCTCCTACTTCTCCTCCTCAACGCCATTCGACACCGTTATTCATGCCTGCTTCGTCGTCACCCGTCCAACAAAATGTCGCGTCCTCGCTTGGACTTACTCCACGCATGGCCCGTCTCGGACAACCTCCTCCTTCTTCGATGGCAGGTGCTTCCTCACCTCTCTTCTATGGTGGAACAAGTTCCAGTATTGGACGCAGGACTCCTGGACCTCGTAGCAGTGGCCTCTCTCGAAACGATCTCGCAAGGTCAGTTTTGTCCCCTAATCAAGTTTGGACGAGTACTAATTTGTGTAGGGGATCAATGAGTCCACGAGCTCATCGACGTGGTGATCTAGGACAACAATATAGTTCCAATTCGATCACTTCTCCCCTTCAACGTCGTGAAGTATTTCTCGTACGAGAGAATCAGTCGGGTCAATTAACTTCTGAATCGCAAGTTGTTGCTGAAGATGATGATGGTCAAACACGAGTGATTTGGGGTACCAATGTCTCCATCACAGAAAGTATGAAGAAGTTCAAGGAATTCTTACTTGGGTTTCAAAAGAAATATCGTCTTCGTGCAGACAATGTTGCCTTCGATGAAGGAGAAGGTGAAGAATTTACTTATGTCGAGATGTTGAAAACAGTACATCTTCCGGTCGTGGTACAGGTTACTAACTTTTAGATGCGAGAAACTCACTTGTCATCATTGAATTTGTTTGTTCCGGATTTAGCCGCCTATCCACCTTCCAAACACTTGGCAACTCAACTCCCAAACTACCCAGCTGAAATAATCCCGATGATGGACGCAGTCGTTCGCGATGTCCTTGTAGATTGGGTTGTAGAAGACAAAGGCTCAGACGACGAACTTCGTGAAATCGAAGAAATTTCCTGGAAAGTACGTCCCTACGGACTCACCAACGGCGGTCGTGGAATGCGAGAATTAGGACCCGGTGATATTGATAAGATGGTTACTATCAAAGGTCTAGTGATTAGATCTACTCCTGTCATTCCAGACATGAAAGCAGGTATATCCCCCCTTTCAAAGGAAATGACTTATGTGTAGCATTCTTTAGATGCGGTGCTTGTAATCAGACTACCATTGTGGAGATTGATCGGGGCAGGATTAGTGAACCTACTTCTTGTCCTCGTCAAGCATGTCGTCAAAGAGACATGATGGAATTAATTCACAATCGATCTGAATTCGAAGATAAACAAATCGTTCGTTTGCAAGAAACCCCAGGTACTTCCTTCCTCTTATCACCTTCTAACCTTCCAAGATGTCGTCCCAGATGGTCAAACTCCACATTCAGTTTCTATTTGTTTCTACGATGAACTTGTCGACGTATCGAAACCAGGTGACCGTATCTCTGTCACTGGAATCTTCCGATCTGTCCCTGTTCGCGTAAACCCTCGTCGTCGTACAATCAAGTCCCTTTACAAAACATATCTCGATGTAACGCATATCTCTAAAACCGACGCCAAGCGTGTGGGAATTGATATTTCTACTCTCGACACAGAGGTTCGCGAACAACAAGCTGAGAGTGATCAATCTCGCCGTGTCACGGCTGAAGAGAGGACAAAGATATTGGATATTAGCACCCGAGAAGATGTATATGAGCTTTTGTCCAGGAGTATCGCACCTTCCATTTGGGAGATGGATGATGTCAAGAAGGGAATCTTGTTGCAGTTGTTTGGAGGAACGAATAAGGTGTTTTTGAAGGGTGGTGGCCCCAGGTATCGTGGCGATATCAATATCTTGCTTTGTGGTGATCCCAGTACGAGTAAGAGTCAGATCTTGCAGGTAATGTAGTGTCAAGTCTATATCTGATCAAGTAGTATGTGCACAAGATTGCACCCAGAGGAGTGTATACCAGTGGAAAAGGCAGTAGTGCCGTTGGTCTCACAGCCTACATCACCAGAGATGTGGATACTAGGCAATTGGTTCTTGAAAGGTATTCTTACACTTTTGGCGAAATCTGATTATAAGTGGTGCATTGGTCCTATCTGATGGTGGAGTCTGTTGCATCGATGAGTTCGACAAGATGTCTGATTCTACTCGTTCTGTTTTACATGAAGTTATGGAACAGCAAACTGTGTCCATTGCAAAAGCAGGCATCATCACCACTCTCAATGCCCGAACTAGTATCCTTGCGTCCGCTAATCCCATCGGGAGCAAATACAATCCTAATTTACCCATTCCTCAGAATATCGACCTTCCACCAACTCTTCTTTCAAGATTCGATCTCGTGTACCTTGTTCTTGACAAGATTGATGAAGTCACGGACCGTCGATTGGCAAGCCATCTCGTTGGAATGTATCTCGAAGACCGTCCTCAAAATGCCTCGTCTCAAGATATTATCGTACTTTCCCATCTCAAAGCAAGCTAACGATAGCCCATCGAACTGTTGACCAGTTACATCTCATACGCGCGAGAAATGATCAAGCCTGTCATCTCAGAAGAAGCCGGCGAAGAATTAGTCAAGCAATATGTCGAAATGAGAAAACTCGGCGAAGACATCCGTGCAAATGAAAAGCGCATCACAGCTACAACACGACAACTCGAATCCATGATCCGTCTATCTGAAGCACATGCCAAAATGCGCTTTTCCGAAGAAGTCGAAATTTCCGATGTCAAAGAAGCAGCTCGTCTCATCCGTTCCGCTATCAAGGAGTACGCAACGGATCCGTTGACTGGTAAGATCGATATGGAACTTATCACGACTGGTTTGTCGACTATGCAACGTCGTGCACGATCCGATTTGAGACGAGAAGTCGTTAAATTGGTGGAACAGATGACTACCGGAACGAATGCACCTGCTAGAGTTACTGATTTAATGAGAACATTGAATGAACAGAGTAACTTGAATGTTAGTGCAGAGGAATTGGGAAGCGTTTTGGACGGATTGGTTGCGGAAGGAGGTATTGTAGTCAGTGGAGGCGGAAGTGCGAGGACGATCAGGAAAGTGCTCGGTGCTACTATTCTTTAGGATTATGACGACGAGGATTTCACAAATAGTTTAACATATTGTTATTTGTTTAATAGTTCCTAGCAGGCTGTGAAATATGTATTCCGTATGTTTTAATAACTCTAAACCCACGTTCCAAACATCCGTACGGGCGAAGGATCGACGGCATATGCGAAATGAATGATTGGCGGATACTTTTGGCTGATTTCTCGTGCGAAGATAGGACCGTGATAAAAATAGCTGATTTAAAGTTCGTCTCTAGATACATACAAAGAAACACAATTTGACTTTGAAATTCAATTGCAGCATCACTATGCGCTCGGACCTCCCGTATGCAATTGGTACTATGCGGTAATTTTAGTGCTGGGCCCGGTGCTCATATTAATATTAGGGGGCTGCAGTCCTCTGAAGGGCTGTTGTCTCAAGTTCAACGCAAATTGGAAAAATTCGTGCCTGACGCATCAACCACGAAGCTTTGTTCTTCGCGCTACATGTCTTCGCGATCCTTTCCATTCAGGACGTAACCGTACGAAAGAGACACGTTGCTGGCTGTTGCGACGACCGGAGCGATGTGGGAAGTTCGTCAACCCGAAGACGACGAATATGAGCTCCTCAATTTGGCGGAGCAAAATCGGACGAAAGATACGAGCGACAGTGATGCCAAGGCCATTTCATCAGTCAAATTGGAGACGGAGTCATATCAAAGTACTTCGAGGCTTATAGTCTATTTGTTCACTTTCATTACTGCCGTGTTCTTGGTTCTGACGAGTGCTGCGGTGGGATCGAGTATCGCGTCGAATAAGAAAGCCAAATTCAACATCAGCAATATACTGCCCTCTGTCGGCATCCAAAGTGGCGATTGCGATACATTGAAGTATGTGAACTTGACTTTTCATCTTCTCATCAATTGCCTTGGAACAATTATCATCGGATGTTCCAACTACTTGCAGCAAAGTAATTGCCCCGTTAGCCCTTCACTGACTGTAGTCTGTACGAGTCCAACCTTTAATGACATTCAATATGAAATGAAAACATACGGAGACGTTCCGTTCGGTTGCAATTCTCCGACAGCACTATTTCGCAGAGGCCAATCATCAGTCATCATAATATGGATGATTTTCGTCGTAACGTCTCTTCCGATTCATCTCTTCCTCAACGGCATAACTGGCTATTCCATTCAAGCCTACCCTGTATCCGGTCAAGTTCTCTCCTTCCAAGACCCTTCTTACAGTCTTCTCATTAACGAGACTCTCCAATACGCCCACCTTTGGGCTCCGGGACAAATCAATATCACCGACTGCGCAACTTATCTCGCCGATGCAGAAAATTGGGTCACAGAATTCAGCAACATCACCATCGTAGTTCAACAAGATTCTGAGGTCCCTAAATACCAAAATTTCATCAATCTATGGAATTCGGCTAGTGGAGAGACCGAGGGTCCACCAACTCCAGACGAATTACATACATGCTATTTGCAACAAAGTAATCCTATCTGTTCAGTGACCGTTCGATGGTTTCCTCTCGTAGTCGCGACAATTGCAATGCTCATCAAGACCATCACTGCCTTCCTGGCCCTGAGAAATTCACATCATTTCAAATATCGCTTGTACAATTCTTTGGGTGATTTTATTGCCGTCGCAACGAGACATCGAGAAGAATTGAGCGTACCGGAAGAATGCCTTGCCAATAAAGGGGAGTACAAGAAACAGAAACTTCGATCCTTGAGAGGTGGATCAGGCGGAATTCCCAAGCGAGCCGAATACGCGAGGCATTTCTGGATTCAGTATCTTGACGTCTGGGATTACTTGATTTGGCTATTTTGGGTTGGCAGCATTGTCATTATCTCCATCTTTCTCAACAAAAGTCTCGATGTTGTCAAAAATGATTTCCGAGGCGAAGATTCTGAGACAATTACGAATATTTTCGACTTGTTCGCAGTCGCAGGATTCGGTAAAGTCAGTCTGTCATTTATCATTTCCAACTCGGGTGGTCAGACGGCTGTTCAAGGAGGAGGCGCAGTTGGACTACCCTTACAAATTGCCCTTGCCAACGCTCCGCAATTATGGCTGTCGACATGTTATCTGTTGTGGAATAATCAGATTACAAGGATATGGGGAGAACATGAATGGCGGAGTTATTCAGGAAGACGGAAGCCTCCTAGAGTTTCGTATGGAACTAATGTCCCCGGTCTACGGAATACCCGATGGTTACAGCTGCCCTACGGCCTCAGTCTACTCATTATGATCATCTCTACAACAATGCACTGGATAGTCTCTCAAACGCTGTTCGTCATAGAAGTCGAAAACCAATCTGGTCTTCCCGTGCAAAATGGTGTTCCTTCTCCAGATGCAATCATTTTCACAATATGTTATTCTCCAACAGCCATCTTTGTCATTGCTGTATTGGCCGGTATTGTTATTCTCGGTATGACCATGTACTATGTCACTCCCTTCCGAAGCTGGATGCCGTTTATGGGTGGATCCGCAAGAGTGGTCTTCGCAAGCTGCACAGCTTTGCCAAAAGATTTACCTGAAGATGGAATTATGTGGGGAGACGTTTCAGATGAGTGGGGAAGATTAGCAGGGTTTGCTGAGAATGCCAGGGGTCTGCAGGCCCATGAGATATACCCTATGAGATATAGAAAGCCGACAACTGAGACAACTGCTAAACCACCGTTTGCAGCAAGGACACACACGATGTCAAGTCAACGAAGTAAGATTTCATACGACGTAGAGACGTATTCCAATGTTTCTAGGGCTTCCAGTATATATCCGCCCTCATACAAAGCGATGCCGAGGTTGGGCGAATTGCGTTATCCAGAACCCTCATCACCGACATATCCTGAACGAAAGACTTCGAGATCTACGAGTTTTTCAACGGAGCCATCTGGCTTGGTATACCCAGATATGTATGATGCATCGTCAGTTGCCAGGGCGGACCACATTGGGAAGACCAGATCACCAACGGCAAGAACAATTTCGACTATTTCAGAGGGTAATCGTGAAACGCTCAACATCGCAACATCCCCCACTGATCTCGAACCTGTCGCTGTCAGGGTCGGGAGAGTCTATCAATCTCCACAAACAAGTAGACCGACTAGGAATAATGGAATGGGAGCAGGTTACGGAGAATACACTGGGTCACGGTCAGATCTATCATCTGACTTGGAACCTATAAATACAGAAGAACAACTAATGTATACATCACCGCAGCCACTGGAGGACGATTCAGATGAAGAACCAGAATGGAAAGGGTGGGGTGTGAATCCGGTTGAGAACGAGAATGATGATCATTCAGAAATGGGGAAGGAAGACGAAGAGAGGTGGCGAGGATGGGGTCAGTGACAATTTAAGTTTGATGTTCAATTGGGGAATAGGGATATCGTGGAGTTAGTAGAGTAAAAGTTAGCAGGAAAACATACATACTTATCTAGTGAGATCTATCTTGATTCTCGTTGAAATCGCACTCGCCACAACCCAATGAAATCACTGTGTCAGGCCTCCGACTCCATATCTTACAAGAAATCGCATTTAGAGATCTTCGTGAACGAAAAGTTTCGAATTCCACAAGTGATCCAAATTTCCATAGCGTTTTTCCCCCGTTCTTGTCGTAATTGATTCCATAGCATCAAAATCCTCTTGAGATAACTCAAATAACTCAAAGTTGGTCTTGATCCTCGATTCCGTACTTGATTTAGGGATGACACTGTGTCCACGTTGAACTAGAGTCAGTCTGTGTATCGACTGATGCGATGATACCAAGCCACGAAAGAATCACTTGTCCTGGTTCTTTCCCGGTCTTCTCTGCCACTTTCAAGACAGTTTCATCTTTCAGAGGAAGCTGAGCTCCATATTTCCTATGTCCTCCAGGGTGCTGACCGCCGAGAGGAGAATATGCTGTGAGATGAATGTTATGCTCCTTGCTAAATTTCTGAAGCTCCGGTTGGATAAGCCAACTATGGGTTAGATCAAGACTGAAACCAGAGATACGGATGAATTTCAATCTGGTTCACAGCAGGAGGGATCTTCGCCGTTTCCAATAACTTCTCGAGCTGCTTTATATTGAAATTCGAAACTCCTGGCAATTTAGTGCGCATAATGAGAAGAAAATACCAATTGAGCGAACCTTTCCGTTTGCAACAAGCGCCTCCATATCTTTCCAAGTTTCTGAATGGTCGTCCGTCCTTTCTTGGTCGATTCGGGGCTGATCTCAGCAACTTCTAAAATGTAAGAGGATGTACCTTCCCGTCAGGATGGGTAGCGACGGTAACCTTATCTTCCTCGGCATGAAAGGCAATTGGCCCTGAGAACATTAGCACAATCAAAAATTATGCAAACAATGAACAAGAAGGAGGTCAATATAATCAACTCCTAAATTTTTCAAACTCTGTTCAGCGCTCAAGGCGACATTCCTGTGCATGTGGTTCCATCTAACATTACTTTCGAAGTACATGAATACTTACACTTTGGTGGTAATGAAGAGTTCCTCTCGTGGGATCCCGCTCTTTCGAATGGCCTCTGCAACAGCGGGTTCAGTGCCGTAAGCCCATGCGGTATCAATGTGACGATAGCCAGTCTGCAAAGCGAAAAGGGTAGCCTGGAGAAGGGCCCCACGCTGAGCTTCGACCGCATCCCAAGTACCGAATCCAATTGCAGGCATTTCATGTCCCGACGAGAGCTTAAAGGACGTAGGAAGAGTCATTTTGAAGAAGCGAGTAAATCGGACAGCCAGTTCTGCTGAATTCCCGGAGGCGAAATTGCGAAATAAATAAGGGGACTTGGGAGATTACGGGACCTCCGACGGAGTTGCCCCTTTACTAATCCAGGCAATCGGGAATGAGAGGACGGGGTCTCCGCCGTATCCAAGCAAATCTTATCTCTCCGGCAACACAGTTAATTCAGGGACGAATGAACGAAATCATGATGACCGGAAATTCTTTAGTTCCGTTTCTTCCAACCAAATAGCCGGCCGAAAGGCGACATTTTGATTTTCATCTCAACTTGAATTGGTCACAAGAATCTCAGCAAATTTGGAATTGTCGCTATGCTTTCTGACTCTCCAGACTTTTCAGTTCTCTCATTGGTAAATGCACAATCCTCCCGAATCCTCTTAAGCTTCTTGGTTGATGTAATAGTACACGTCCAGCAAGTCCCATAGCATTTCTTTCTACAAAATAATGCAATCTAATCATTTTCGACAGCTGTTTATTTGCTGTTGCAACTTCCACTCCATCCGGATGTGAGATGGCCAAATTGTATACTTCGCTTGCCTCCTCTGATAACTTTTCCAATTCCTCGTTTGAAAGACGTGACACAAAGTCTTCCGCGACCGGAACAATCTTTACGGGAATAGGTATCGATTCCGGGAGTTGATAAACCGTCAACTTGTTATACTGCTCACGTAACGGTTCATCTGATGATGTTGAACCAAATAAGATCGAGGCTCGCTGTCTCTCAGAGTCGCTGCCGATTGTTTCGAGGAGTTTGTTCATTTTGGTGACCACGCCAGGAGGAGCAATGAGTTCTTCGGCTGCTTTGAGGAAAGGAAAGATGGTATTAGGAAGAGCAGGAATGTGAGCTTCCCATTCGGTTTGGTCCACTTGAGCACAGCTGGACTTGTCATATCTAATGCTGCCCGGTGCCATATTGCAGACATCTGCGACAATGGAGAGAAGGGTGGTGATATCAAGAACTATTCGCCGAGGCGGAATACCTTGAGATTCGGGGGTTGGAGCGCCAGGAGCATAGTCAAAGATAGGATAGAACTCTGACCGGCAGCGATACCGCAATCCCATTGAATCTAGATAAGTGAACAGCCCATGGTCCTGATTTCTGTCAAGATAGGGCAGGAGAAGAATCGGAGTGGCTCCTGCTATTCGTGCTGCAGCGAATAATTGCCTTGCGAGGACGCCAATGGCAGTTTGAGGGATAAATTCCTCCTCATCCTCCTTTCTCTGGAGTTCTTCATTCTCCTCATCACTGTCCAATTCATCCCACTGTACTCGGATGAGATCGTGGTTCAGTCTCTTCTCGTCTATAGTCGAGATTTTCAAGAAATATCGCGTTCGACCCACATCTCCGGCTACGACATCAATTTGTATGGTAGGTGCACTCTGGACTGTCCGAGATCTTTGACTTCGAGCGCTTCGTAATCGTAGTTCGGAGGAAGGGCCATAAGGGAAATATTTCTGGATAGCGTAGATGTGCGGAACAGACTTGGCTACTTTCCAGATTTCGTGCAAATATTTGTAATTTGAAGAGCGTATTCGAGAGACCTCTTCTGTTGCAATGGCCTATTGTCAGAATGGAAATGGAGCGTGTAACCTTTTCTACAGAAGCGTATTCGGTTTGAACGGTCCGAAAGAAGGCCCAAATGTCGTCTCCCTTGCTGTGTTCTGGAGCATCTGAGAGATCACAGCCTACGTATAAGCATTACAAACGCATTCAAAGGCACCTTTATAAAGCCTTATGTCGTCCAGGAGCTTCAGGCACTGGCCCAGAGCAACATCTGGATTCGTTGTCATTTGGATGAATTTCGCTATTGTGATCGACGCGAATGTAATTCCGAGATTATTTGAGTCATGTTCCTGATTTTCACAACGTGCATAACAGGCTTCAGCAAAAAATCAACCGGAAAGGATTTAATGAATTTAAAGCATTATTATTGAGCATATGAACATCTTCGTTACTGTCTCGCCGTGCTTAATCATGCTTTCCTTTTGCAGTTTTAGTTTTATCAAGTCTAAAGTTAATAATGACTCTGAAAGATGTGAGTTACGGCGTGTCCTCATCATCGTCTTCATCTGCCCAATTCCCGAACTCATCATCTCCAACAGAAAATACAGCTGTACCATCTTCAGAATCTCTTGTCTCTGTAGGCTTTGGAGCTTCATGATTATCTGATTTCGCAACACCGTTCTGCTCCGTTGGTTTGGGTGGTGGAGGTGGTGGATGATCTGGAGGATCATAAAGTTCCGCATCTTCTTCTCCTAATTCAAGATCGTGTAGACTGCTCAGATCGAATTCGTCATCATCTTGTCGAAGCTAAAATTAATTGATGAGATACGAGGGAACAGACCTCTTCGCTCATAGCAAAGCGTTTGTTGTTATCCGTAGGACGAAGGATGTATATAATAGTTGCAAACACGACGAGATATAGAACATTCAACCATCCGTCCAGGAAGAACCATCTGCTCTTCCAATTTTCTGGTGCAAAGTCATCTGTTGAGCTCCTCGCAAAAGCAGCAACATTGATAAAGAAGAAAGAGAAAAGAACAACTACACTCCAGAGTAACAATCCCCAAACGCGTTTATACATTGTCATTTTGACGGTCTGTTTGCGTTCTGCTAGGTCCTTGATGGTATAATTAAGGGAATGGATGATCCAAACGTAGAATGCGGTAGTTGTTGCTGTTAATGGGACAATGATAAGGAGAACCCAGGGTGATGCTGATTCAGGAGTGACAAGCATAGCTCCAATAGCAAATACGATGCCAAATACGAAATGTGCAACTCCCAAGGCTTGACATTTCCACATAGTAGAACCAAGTGATGGCCTGGAATTAGTCGGACTTTGTAAAACGACTTACTTGACAATCGAGTATCCCATGCAAACTATCAGCAACATGAAGAATGACAATGCTCCTCGACCAGCATTCATAATCGCAACAATGAACATTAGCACCCGTGACCCAACGTTATTTCCATTTCGGTTGATGTAGTCATAGTAAAACCAAATGAATATCATCTCAATGACCATGAATCCGATGATAGCCGAGATATAGTGCTATTATCAGCGCTATTAAAGCATGGACGTACTTGTATCGGAAGAATATCCTGACGATGTTGAAAGAAGAGGAAGCCCCATAATACTCCAATCAGGGCATACACAATCGCAAGAGCTCCGTAAAATGCAAGTTTCGGATACTCCGCAGCATTGAGCTCACCAAAAGCATTCCTCCATTCCACAATCGCATTGTACTGTACATCCTCGCTCATAGAAACCGTCGCAACACAATAATAATCAGTATTCGTAACATAATATTTCCATGGCTTAGGATTAGCCAGATCTATCGCCGCTGTAAATATTGATCCAGGTGCAGATGCATTAGCAACGAGAAATTCTCCAAAATGTTCCTGTGTACATAGTCCGCGTTCGATTGATGGAGTATCGCAGATATATATTTTCTATTTGTTAGAGAAATCCAGGGGAGAATAACCAGTCCATCCTCGTCCGGAACTCCGACATCTAATACATCTTCCCAGCCGAAGATGATGAGACTGACAATTTGCGGTTCATCCCCTTGTATGGGTGTGAATATGACGTTTATGTAGGGGTCAGTGCTTCCTCCCATTGCGCTTTTAGGGTACATCCCTCGACATTGTTCGCGATGTACTTCTCGTTCGTCCTATTGTGCGCTATTTAGACATGCAGGTTTACAAAGCATAGAAGGAGACTTACGAGGTAATCTTCCATTGCCAGGACATTTGATATACGTATCAGAGTAAGAAATAGGACCAATGAGCTCAGTCGATGAGCCCATTTATGTGTTCCCATGTCTTCCACGTAACTTTGTCCGAGTCGTCCTTGGCCTTTGATGCAATCAAATGCGTGTTGCTACGAACGTTGCAGTTTACAAAAAGCAGCTCACGTGATTGGCGATCGCGGCCGAGTCGCAATCAAGGAAGTCTCGAACTTTTTTGACCCAAGTATGACTCTCAGGCAGCAATGAATTTGTCAGGCACCATCAATACGTTTCGTCTTCTTTATGCTCCGAGGCTTGCTAGACCACATGTTGTCCTGAATCAGTTCAGCGACCTGACCTTTCCGCTCGGAAAGTGCATTGTCGCTAACGTAAAGAGATTGCATGGAATTGAGGTTCCTGAGCCGGATATTCGAGCCGTGGTGCTAGATAAGGATAATTGTATCTCACGACCACATGCACTTGAAATATATCCGCCATATAAAGTAATGGCCTCCTCGCGACTGTGTTAACCATAGGAAACTTGGACGAAGTTAATTGACGAATACGGCACAGACGGAATACTAATAGTGAGCAACACGGCAGGAACAACAGGTCACGAGGACAAGGTATCTCCCTTAGAAGAGGTATCTAATGGAAAGGCAGTGATATTAGAGAATGCGCTGGGGGTCCCAGTTCTACGTCATTCAATAAAGGTAAGACCTTGACATGAAGAAACTTAAGCCAGAAACCTGGCTGCCATGAAGCCGTACTGCAACACTTTCTCTCACAAAATCCGCCGAAAGTCACTCACCCAAGCCAAATCGCCGTGATAGGAGATCGAACGTTAACGGACGT
>Ga0335073_10003997_pt1 | contig 20584 bp, 17 predicted proteins | sample Lox_Sample_22_FD_207093 | JGI IMG/M metagenome (GOLD analysis project Ga0335073, IMG submission 207093) | Soil microbial communities from Loxahatchee National Wildlife Refuge, Florida, United States - Lox_Sample_2.2 | ecosystem: Environmental > Terrestrial > Soil > Wetlands | place: USA...
ATCATCAGGCCGTCCCTGCCTCGAGCCGAAGGCAGGATCACGGTGACTTCTTCGCCGTACCTGACGGCCAGCTCCTCGACCATCCGCAGCGTGAGTGCATCATCTCCGCATACGACGAGGTGATCGCGGTTGCCACGCACGCGGGGATCAGTGGCCACGGCGCGATCCTAGCCAAGGTGGGATATATCAGGGTGAGGCGAGCCGGCCGAGCTGCGCGGGTAGCGCCGCGGCGGCGGCGCGGTCGAGCAGGAACAGCGTCTGCTGCCTGCCCCGCGCGCCCGCCGCGGGGACCTGCACGGGGCCGGCCGCCGACAGCGCCAGCCGGATGGCGCCCGCCTTGTCCGCGCCCGAGGCGATGATCCAGACCTCGCGGGCGGCGGTGATCGCCGGAAGTGTGAGCGTCAGCCGCGTCGGCGGCGGCTTGGGCGCCCCGTGCACCGCCACCACCGTCCGCTCCTCGTACAGGGCCGGCTGGCCGGGAAACAGCGAGGCGACGTGGCCCTCCGGGCCGATGCCCAGCAGCAGCACGTCAAAGGAGGGGACCTGGCTGTGATCCTCTGGCTGGGAGGCCGCCAGGAGCCAGCCGGCGTAGCGGGCGGCGGCCCCCTCGGGGTCGGGCCCGTCCGGGCCGTCGGGCCCGGGCATCGGGTGCACTCGCTCCGGGCTCGCGTCGACGTGGTCGAGCAGCGCCTGCCGGGCCCCGGTCTCGTTGCGCTCGGGGTCCCCGGCCGGCAGGAACCGCTCGTCGCCCCACCAGATGTCCAGGTGGCGCCAGTCCACGGCGTCCCGGGCCGGTGCGGCGGCGAGCTCGGCCAGCACCCGGGTGCCGACGCCGCCGCCGGTCAGCACCAGCGACGCGTGGCCGCGCGCGGAGCTGACGTCGACCAGCCTGGTCACGAGGCGGGCGGCCACCGCCTTGGCGAGCAGCTCTCCGTCCCGGTGTATGAGGACCTGGGGGGCGGTGATGGTGTCACCTCCACGCGCCGGAGGCGAAGCGGGCCAGCGTCTCGCCGTACACCTCGTCGGGGTTGAGCCGGCGCAGTTCCTCGGCCAGCAGCTCGGCGGTGTCCCGGCGGTGCAGCGCGACCCGGCGCTCCGGCTGGCCTGGCCGGCTGAGCGTGGCGGTCCGGCCGTCCGGCCTGGTGATCGTGATGTCGCCGTCCTCGGTCATGAACCGCACCTCGGTGATGCCGGGCCCGCCGGACTCGTCACGGGAGAACGGCAGGCCGAGGCGGCCGCTGAGCCACGCGGCGATCAGGTCGGCGCTCGGGTTCCGCGGCTCGGCGGCGACCGAGCCGCCGGTGATCTCGCCGTGCGGCTGGTCCAGGGTGGCCGCCAGCAGGGAGCGCCAGGGCGTGGCCCGGGTCCAGGCAAGGTCGGTGTCGCCGGGCCGGTAGCCGACCGCGAGGCCGGCCAGGGTCTCGGGCGGGTCGGGCGCCGACGCGGCGTCGGTGACCCGGCGCTGGGCCAGCATGCCGAGCGGATCGCCGGACGGCGTGGCGGGGCCGCTGCGCGGCCACCAGGTGACGACCGGCGTGTCGGGTACCAGCAGCGGAGTGACCACGGAGTCCGCGTGCAGCCCCATCGGCCCGTACATCCGCAGCAGCACGGTCTGCCCGGGGGCGCCCTCGCCGGTCCTGATCTCCGCGTCGAGCCGGGAGTCGGCGCCGAGGTCCCTGGCGATCACCCCGAGCACCCGGCAGGGATGCTCCCGTCCCGCCTGGGTCGCCGCGCGCACCGCGTCGTACTGGGCCGACTCGTCGGTCATGATGATCAGGTTGAGCACCATGCCGGTGGTCGGGCCGCCCATCTGGTCCCGCGCCCTGGTCAGCGCGTCACGGATGGCGTGGGTGCTGGTGTCGGTCAGGTCGATCATCATCGCGCCTCTCCGCCTTTCTCGGGCGGCTAGAGCCGTCGCCAGGCCCGGCCGTCGCGGGCGATCAGCGCGTCCGCGCTCGCCGGGCCGGGCGTTCCGGCCGGGTACTGCTCTGGCTTGGCGTGCCCGGCCCAGAACTCCTCGATCGGGTCGAGGATCCGCCAGGACAACTCCACTTCCCGCTGACGGGGGAACAGCGGCGGGTCGCCGATCAGCACGTCCAGGATCAGCCGCTCGTAGGCCTCCGGGCTGGACTCGGTGAACGACTCGCCGTACGCGAAGTCCATGTTCACGTCGCGCACCTCCATCGCCGACCCGGGCACCTTCGAGCCGAACCTGACCGTGATGCCCTCGTCCGGCTGCACCCGGATCACCAGCGCGTTCTGGCCGAGTTCCTCGGTGTCGGTCCTCGCGAACGGCAGGTGCGGGGCGCGCTGGAACATCATCGCTATCTCGGTCATCCGGCTCGGCAGCCGCTTGCCCGTCCGCAGGTAGAACGGCACCCCGGCCCACCGCCTGGTGTCGACCTCCAGCCGCACGGCCGCGTAGGTCTCGGTGGTCGAGTCCGGCGGGATGCCATCCTCCTCGAGGAAGCCGGGCACCTCGATCCCGCCCTGCCAGCCCGCGGCGTACTGGCCGCGCGCGGTGCCGACCGCGAGGTCCTCTGGGATCTTGACCGCGGAGAGGGTCTTCTCCTTTTCCATGCGCAGCGAGTCCGCCTCGAAGGAAACCGGCTCCTCCATGGCGGTGAGCGCCAGCAGCTGCAGCAGGTGGTTCTGGATGACGTCGCGGGCGGCGCCGATCCCGTCGTAGTACCCGGCCCGGCCGCCGATGCCGATGTCCTCGGCCATGGTGATCTGGACGTGATCCACGTAGCCGCGGTTCCAGATCGGCTCGAACAAGGTGTTGGCGAACCGCAGCGCGAGGATGTTCTGTACGGTCTCCTTGCCCAGGTAGTGGTCGATGCGGAAGACCGAGGTCTCGGGGAACACCGCGCTCAGCATCGTGTTGAGCTCCCGCGCGCTGGCCAGGTCGTGCCCGAACGGCTTCTCGATCACGACCCGGCGCCAGGGCTGCGGCGCGCCGGGGCGGGCCGGCGGCGACGTGGACAGCCCGGACCGCTTCAGCTGCCCGACCACCTGGGGGAAGGCCTTCGGCGGCACCGACAGGTAGAACGCGTAGTTCCCGCCGGTCCCGCGCTCCTTGTCGAGCTCGGCGACGGTCTCCGCCAGCCGGTCGAACGCCTCGTCGTCGGCGAACTCGCCGGGCACGAACCGCACGCCCTCGTAGAGCTGCTGCCAGACCGTGTCCCGGAACGGCGTCCGCGCGTGCGCCTTGACCGCGTCGTGGGTCAGCCGCGCGAAGTCCTCGTCCTCCCAGTCCCGGCGGGCGAAGCCGACGAGAGAGAACCCCGGCGGCAGCAGCCCGCGGTTGGTCAGGTCGTAGATGGCCGGCAGCAGCTTCTTGGTGGCCAGGTCGCCGGTCACGCCGAAAAGGACCAGGACGCACGGCTCCGCGACCCGGGGGATCCTGCGATCACGGGGGTCGCGCAGTGGATTGGATCTCATGCGGTCATCTCATGATTGATCGTCCCGAGGAGCTCGTTCCACGAGGCCTCGAACTTCTGCACGCCCTGCTGCTCGAGCACCGTCACCACGTCGTCGTAGCCGATGCCCAGGCCCTCGAGCCGCTCGAAGACCTTCCTCGACTGGTCGTACGTGCCGTGGATCGTGTCGCCGCGCAGCGTGCCGTGCGCCTGGGTCGCGTGCATCGTGGACTCGGGCATCGTGTTGACCGTCTCCGGCGCGACCAGCTCCACCACGTACATGGTGTCCGCGAACGACGGGTCCTTGACGCTGGTCGACGCCCAGAGCGGCCGCTGGATCCGGGCACCCTTCTCGTGCAGCGCGGCCCACCGGGAGGAGCTCTCGTCGAACCTCTGCTCGAAGAGCTCGTAGGCCAGCCTGGCGTTGGCCAGCGCCGCCTTGCCGCGCAGCGCCTCCGCTTCGGGCGTGCCGATCTTGTCGAGCCGCTCGTCGACCTCGGTGTCCACCCGGCTGACGAAGAAGGACGCCACCGATGCGAGCTTCGACAGGTCACGCCCGGCCGCCGCGGCTTCCTCCAGGCCGGCCATGAAGGCGTCGATGACCTCGCCGTAGCGCTGAAGCGAGAAGATCAGGGTCACGTTGACGCTGATGCCCTCGGCCAGGCTCTGGGTGATGGCCGGGAGGCCCGCCTCGGTCGCCGGGATCTTGATGAACAGGTTGGGCCGGTCGACCAGCCACCACAGCGCCTTGGCCTCCGCGAAGGTCTTGCCCGTGGTGTCGTTGGCGATCCGCGGGTCGACCTCGAGCGAGACCCGCCCGTCCTGGCCGTTCGTCTGGTCGTACACCGGGCGCAGCACGTCGCAGGCCCAGCGGATGTCATAGGTGGTGATCGCCCGCGCTGCCTCTTCGACGGACACCCCGCGCAGCGCGAGGTCGGCGATCTGCTCCTCGTACGCGGAGCCGCTGGAAATCGCCTTCGCGAAGATCGTCGGGTTGGACGTCACGCCGCGCACGTGCATGTCCCGCATGAGCTGCGCCAGGTTGCCGGTGGACAGGCGCTCCCTGCTGATGTCGTCGAGCCATACCGCCACGCCGGCGTCGGTCAGCTGTGCGAGTGTGTCGTCAGGCCGGGAATTCATGACACTTGCTCCTTGTGCTAGTCGCCGCCTGCCCCGGCGCCCTGCCTGGCCAGGCTCGTCCGGGCGGCCTGCGCCACCCGCTCCGCGGTAATCCCGAACTCGGCATACAGGGTCTGGTAGGCCGCCGACGCGCCGAAATGCTCCAGGCTGACGCATTCGCCGAGGTCACCGGCGAATGCGCGCCAGCCGAGGGCGATGCCGGCCTCGACGCACACCCGGGCCCTGATCGCCGCAGGGAGTACCTCCTGCTGATAAGAAGCGTCCTGCTCGAAGAACCATTCCACGCACGGCATCGACACCACCCGGGCGGACGTCCCCTCCCGCTGCAGCGCCTCGCGCGCCTCGAGCGCGATCGGGACCTCGCTGCCGGTGGCGATCAGCACCACGTCCGGCCGGCCGGCCGCGCCCTCGGCCAGCACGTACCCGCCGCGAGCCGTGCCCTCGGCGCTGGCCAGGCCGGTTCCCGGCGAGCGGTCGAGCACCGGAACGCCCTGCCTGGTCAGGCACAGCCCGGCGGGGTGATCTGCCCGCTGCAGGATCGTCCGCCAGGCCACCGCGGTCTCGTTCGCGTCCGCGGGGCGGACGACGTCCAGGCCGGGAATGGCCCGCAGCGCCCACAGGTGCTCGACCGGCTGGTGCGTGGGCCCGTCCTCCCCGAGCCCGATCGAGTCGTGCGTCCACACGTACGTGACCGGCAGCCGCATCAGCGCCGCGAGCCGCACCGCGGGCCGCATGTAGTCGCTGAAAACCAGGAACGTCCCGCCGTAGGGCCGGGTCAGGCCGTGCAGCGCGATGCCGTTGGCGATCGCGCCCATGGCGTGCTCGCGGATGCCGAAGTGCAGCGTGCGGCCGTACTTGTTGCCTGGGTACAGGCGGGTCTGGTGCACCTGCGGAATGAACGACGGCTCGCCCTCCATCGTGGTGTCGTTGCTCCCGGCCAGGTCGGCCGAGCCGCCCCAGAGCTCGGGCAGCACGCCGCTGAGCGCGTTCAGGACCTTGCCGGAGGCCCGCCTGGTGGCCAGGCCCTTGGCGTCCGGCGGGAACGAGGGCAGCGCGGACGCCCAGCCCTCGGGCAGCTGCCGGCCGGACAGCCGGCCCAGCAGCGCCTTGCCCCGCGGGCTGGCCGCCGCCCACGCGGCGAACGGCTCCTGCCAGGCGGCGTGGGCCCGCTTGCCGCGCTCGCCCACCTGGCGGGCATGGCTGACCGCCTTGTCCTCGGCCGGGAACGTCACCGCCGGGTCGAAGCCGAGTATCTGCTTGGTCGCCGCCACCTCGTCGGCGCCGAGCGCGGCCCCGTGCGCCTCCCCGGTGTTCTGCTTGTGCGGCGCCGGCCAGCCGATGATCGTGCGCAGCGAGATCAGCGACGGCGCCGCGTCGTGGTCCCTGGCCGCGATCAGCGCCCGGTACAGCGCCCCGACGTCCTCGGCGTAGCCGTCAGGGCCGCGCCAGCTCAGCCGCTGGACGTGCCATCCGTAGGCCTCGTACCGTGCGCAGACGTCCTCGGACTTCGCGATCGCGGTGTCGTCCTCGATCGAGATCGTGTTGTCGTCGTAGAGCACGACCAGGCTGCCGAGCTGCTGATGACCGGCGAGCGACGAGGCCTCGTGGCTGATGCCCTCCTCGATGTCGCCGTCGGAGGCGAACGCGTAGATGTGGTGGTCGAACGGGCTGGCTCCCGGCGCGGCGTCCGGGTCGAACAGGCCGCGCTCGCGGCGCGCCGCCATGGCCATGCCGACCGCGTTGGCCAGCCCCTGACCGAGCGGGCCCGTGGTGGTCTCCACGCCCGGGGTCAGCCCGTGTTCCGGGTGGCCGGGCGTGCGGCTGCCCCAGGTCCGGTAGGCCTTCAGGTCGTCCAGCGTCACCCCGTACCCGGAGAGGTACAGCTGGATGTAGAGGGTGAGGCTGGAGTGCCCGCACGACAGCACGAACCGGTCCCGGCCCTGCCAGCCCGGGTCGGCCGGATCGTGCCGCAGCACATGCTGGAAGAGCACGTAGGCGGCGGGGGCCAGGCTCATCGCGGTGCCGGGGTGACCGGACCCGGCCCGCTGCACCGCGTCCATGGCCAGAACCCTGATCAGGTCGACGGCCCGGGTGTCGGTCTCGGTCCAGTCGAGCGGGTCCTTGGCGGGCTGGCTGCTCACGCGGGGTTGCCTCCTTCTCGCGCGGCACGGATACCAGAACGACCCTATCTCCCGGGGGGCCGGCCGCCGGCTGCCCGTGCGTTAACCACGGGTTAACGCCGGCCGTCACGCCCCGCCCCAACCCCCGTGCCTCCTTCACTGCCGTTGCCTCGCGTCGAGCGAGGCGGCGAGCGCGTCGGCGACGAGGTTGACCGCGACCACCGTCAGCATGATCACGAAGCCGGCGGGATAGACCTCCCACCAGTAACCGTCGAGCAGGAACGTGGTGCCCTGGGAGAGCATCCCGCCCCAGGTCGCGGCCGGCGGCGGCGGCCCGAAGCCGAGGAAGCTCAGCGTCGCGAGCAGGATGATCGCGTCGGCCACCTGGAATGTCGCGCTGACCACGATCACGCCGAGCGCGTTCGGGATCAGGTGCCGCGCTATCACCCGCCGCCTGCGCCCGCCCATCACGGTGACGGCCTCGACGAATTCACGCGTGCGCAGCGACAGCGCCTCGCCGCGCACCAGGCGCGCGGGCCCCAGCCAGGACAGCAGCGACAGCACCAGGATCAGCAGCCCGGTGGTCGGCCGCAGCACCGACGACAGGTAGATCAGCACGAAGATCGCCGGGATCGCGAGCGCGATGTCCACGACGCGCATCATGACCGCGTCGGCCAGGCCCCCGGTGTAGCCGGATACCGCGCCCCAGGCCACCCCGAGCGCGGTCGCCAGCAGCGCCACCGCGAAGCAGATCTCCAGCGTGCTCTGCCCGCCTGCCAGGAGCCTGCCCAGGATGTCGTAGCCGTTGCTGTCGGTGCCGAGCGGCCGGCCGGGCCCCGGCGGCATGTTCGTGAGCGCGATGTTCGCGTGCACCTGGTCGGTGTGGTAAACGAGCGGGCCGAGGAAACAGCAGGCCGTCAGCGCCGCGATGATGGCCAGGCCGAGCAGGCCGAGGCGCTGGCCGGCGAAGGCGCGCAGCACCCGGTGGGCCGCGGCGGGCTGGTCCGGCTGGGCCGGCCGCGGCAGCACAGCGACGGAGGGGCCAGCGGAGGCGGAGAGGGCCGGGGCGGCGGATGCGGGGGGCAGGTGGCCGCCGGCCCGCGCGCCGTCACTCATAGCGGATCCTCGGGTCGAGAGCGGCGTAGGCCAGGTCGGCGAACAGGTTCCCCAGGACCGTGACCACGCCGACGAGCACGGTGATGCCAAGCTCCACGGGGTAGTCGGCGTTCACCGCCGCGTTGTAGTACGTGAGCCCGACCCCCGGAACGTTGTACACGTACTCGACGATGAGGCCGCTGGTGATCACCGCCGGGAACGACAGGCCGACCAGCGTCGTGACCGAGATGAGCGAGTTGCGCAGCACGTGCCGGCTCAGCACGAGCCGGGCGGGCAGGCCCTTGGCCCGGGCCACCCGCACGTAGTCCTCGGCCAGCGTGGCGATGGCCGCGGCGCGCATGTAGCGGCTGAACAGGGCGATGTTCACCAGCGTGAGCGTCAGCACCGGAAGGACCAGACCCCGGGGGTCGGCCAGCAGGCCGCCGACGGAGGCCGACTGCGGCGCCTCGGCCGGGAACGCGTGAAGGCCGATGGACAGGGTCGCGATCAGCAGGATCGCCAGCCAGTACGACGGCATCGAGTACAGCGCGAACGCGGCCGACGTGGCCAGATGGTCGGCGGCGCGGCCCCGGCGCACGGCCTGGGCGATGCCCAGCGGGATCGCGATCAGCAGCGCCAGCACCAGCGCGGCGCCCACCAGCAGCACGTCGTTCGGCAGCTGGTGCAGCACCAGCGAGTCCACGCTCTGGTTCAGCCGGTACGAGTAGCCGAGGTTGCCGCCGGCCAGGTGGCCGACAAACACCGCGTACTGCTCGATCAGCGGATGGTCGAGGCCGTTGGCCTGGCTGAACGCCGCGATCTCGGCCCCGCTGGCCCGGCTGCCGAGTATCGCGCGCGGCAGGCTGCCCGGGATGATGTGCTCGAGAATGAACGTGACCGCGGTGACCCCGAGCACCACGATCGCGGCCTGGCCGAGCCGGCGCAGGACGTACCCGGTCACCTCAGCCCGCGGCCTTCGTGAAGTACCACTCCTCGGGGTTGATGAAGCCGTAGGCATTCGGCGTGACGCCGTGCAGGTTTGACTGCACGGTGATCAGGGTGCCGGGGCTCGGCTGCCAGAAGTCCGGCAGCTGCAGCCTGACCGCGTCCGCGTAGGCGTTGAGCGCCGCCTGGGCACCGCCCGCCGGGGCCCGCGTGGTCGCGACGATCAGCTTGTCGACGGCCGGATCCGAGTAGTTGTTGACGTTCCCGAGCGCCCCGGTCTGGAAGATCTCGTCGCCGGTCGGGTAGTGATCGGGCTGGAACAGCCACGCGGTGCCGTAGTTCCCCAGCTCCCAGCCGCAGGCGGCCGACGACGGGGCGCAGGACAAGATCGTGGCGGTGACCGTGGCCGCGGTCTGCTGGTTTAGCGAGATCTCGATGCCGACCTGCTTGGCGACCGACTGCAGGTCGGCCATGGCGCCGTCGGTGTACGGCAGGCCGCTGGGGTACATGAGCGTGAACGTGAGCGGCTGGCCCGCCTTGATGCCCGCGCCGCATTCGCCGGCCGCGGTGCCCGGCCGCCCGCAGGTGCTGACCCCGTTCGCGACGATCCGCCAGCCGTGCGCGACCAGCAGTGCCCGCGCGGCCGGCACGCTGAACGGGTACGGGTTCACCGACGCGGAGGCGTTCGCGTACGGATTGGGCGGGCTGGCAGGCACCGGGCTGTAGGTGGGCACGCCCAGGCCGTCGTAGTAGGCGTGGATCCACCCGGTCTGGTCGACCAGGTGCTGGAACGCCTGGCGGAAGTAGAGCTGCCGCAGGATCGGGCCGACCGTCGGGTTGTTGAAGTTGGGCTCGATGTAGTCGAAGCCGAACGGGTAGTTCTTGATCAGCTGGTAGCCCTGGGAGCGCAGGTCCGGCTGCTGCGGCAGGTCGTTGTCCGGCACGTAGCCGACCGAGACCTGCTGCGCCGAGCTGCCCGGGCCGCCGGTCGCCGGGCCGGCCCGCAGCACGGAGAACTCCGCGGCCGCGGACGTGAACGGCAGCTCGACGAACCGGGCAAGGCGCGGCTTGTCCGGGCCGGAATAGCGCGGGTTGGGCACGAACGTGGCGGTGCCGTCGGTGGTCAGGCTCGTCAGCTTCCACGGGCCGTCCACCACCGACCAGACCGGGCTCGACGCGTACCCCGACACGCGCGTGGCCTGGCCGTTCAGGAAGCCGTACACCGCCCTGGCGCCCGCGGTGGTGGTGTCGGGCAGGTTCGCGGCGGCCGGCGACGGGGCCGGGCCGGCCAGCGAGGTCCGGTCCCAGGCGATCGGCAGGGGCGTGATCTGCGACAGCTCGTTGTAGGTGAACCAGAACGGGTTGTAGCTCGCGTTCAGGCGGAGCCGGATCGTGGTGGCGTTGACCGCCTGCCAGGAGACGACGTTGTCGGGGAAGCCGCCGGGCACGTAGTTGGCCCAGTCGGCCTTGTTGGCCTTGAGCAGGTTGATCCAGAACCCGACGTCGCGGGCGCTCAGCGTCTCACCGTCGGACCAGGCGTAATGCTTGAGCGTGATCGTGACCACCCGGTTGCCGTCGCTGTAGGCGGGCGGGTTGGCGAGCGAGAGCCGGTAGTTGACCGACGTGCCGCCCTGGTCTCCGTACCAGTACAGCGGCAGGTACAGCAGGGTCTGGAAGTCACTGGTGTTGGTGACCGTGAAGTACTGCCCCGAGACCAGCGGGAAGATGTAGGTCGGCGGGGTCAGCGGCTGCTCGGCGAAGTACGCGGTGCCGCCCCGTACCGGCGGCCCGCCGGCCGGGCCCACGGCGGGCGCGCTGCCGGAGCAGGCCGCCAGGGCGACGGCGGTCGCGCAGCCGAGCCCGAGCGCGGCGAGCGCGATGCGGCGGTGTGCGAGCCTGGCGACCGTCATGGCGGGCCTCCCTACGCCGGCATTACCCGGTCAGGTTCGAACGGTCGGTGGCGCGCAGGCCATGCGGCCAGCCACCCTCTCAGCCCGGTCAGCCCGAGCTCCCGTGTGGTTTTGGCTTATGTTACCGCGCCGGCATCTGCCGCCGTGGACCGTCCCGTGCCGGGCACGATGAGGTCGAAGGACGACCGCGTCCGTATCCGGCCGAAGTAGGCACGCTCGGCGGCCAGCCAGTCCTCGTCCCATTCCTCCGGCGCGACCCGCAGCCGCAGCCGCCGCAGCCGCTGCGGCTCCGGGGTGTCGACGAACACCGCCCGGTCGACCAGGTCGGACAGCTCGGGCGCGGCCGAGAACACGCCCTCGACCACGATCAGGGCGTCCGGTACGACCCTGACCGTGCCGTCCAGCCCGTGGCCGCGCTCCCAGTCGAAGCGGCGGAACGTCGCGCCGCGGCCGGCCCGAAGCGGCTCGATGGCCTCGGCCCGGAGCCTGCGCCAGTCATAGTAGCCAGCTAGGTCGCGCGGTGAGCGTTGGGGATTAAAGCTGGTAGAGGCGGGCGGGGCTCGGAAAAAATCATCCGTGTGGACGAGCGCGGCGCCGGTGGCGGCGGCCACGGCGGCCGCGATCGTGGTCTTGCCGGAGCCGCCGGGCCCGTCGATGGCCAGGACGAGCACCCCGGGACGTCCGGCACGCCACCCGCCGGCCGCCGCGGTGACCCGGCCCGCGCTACCGCCGGGGGACATCCGCGGGCAGCGTCCGGCCGGACGGGGCCACCGCGGACGCCAGGGCCTGATCGCCGGCCGGCCCGGCGCCGCCCGGCACCGCCACGTGGCCGCGGTCGCGCAGCGCGAACAGCAGCCGCACGGCGGTGATCCAGATCAGCACCGAGCCGGTGACGTGCACCCAGACCAGGCCGGCCGGCAGCCCGCTGAAGTACTGCGCGTAGCCGATCGCGCCCTGCGCGCCGATCAGCCCCAGCAGCAGCCAGCCCAGCCGGGCCGCCTGCCGCGGGGCCCCGGTGAGCCGCAGGCCGAGCACCAGCGCGATCACCAGGCCGCCGAGCAGCCAGCCGATGTCGGCGTGCAGCTGGGTGACGCCGGCCAGCGGCAGATGGAAGCGCTTGATGTCGCCGGCGCCGGCCAGCGGGCCGGTCCCGGTGACCACGGTGCCCGCGGCGAGCATGAGGCCGAGCACCCCCACCGCTCCGGCGGCCAGCAGCCGTACCTCGCGGGGCACCAGCGAGCGGGCCGGCCCGTCGCCCTCGGCGCACCGGACGTAGAGCGCCACGGTGGCGGCCACCAGCGCCATGGACAGCAGGAAGTGCACGCTGACCCAGACCGGGTCGAGCTTGGTCAGCACCACGATCCCGCCGAGCACGGCCTGGGCCAGGATCCCGGCCGGCTGGGCCGCGGCCAGCCAGAGCAGGTCCTTGCGGCGGCGGGCGCCGTCCGGGCGGTACCGCCACGCGGCGACGCAGACCAGGATCGCGACCACGAAGATCGCGACGGTCACCAGCCGGTTCCCGAACTCGACCCAGCGGTGGATCAGCGGGTCGCCGGTGGCGCCTCCGGCCACGATGCTGGTGGCCGTGCACCGGGGCCAGTCCGGGCAGCCGAGGCCGGACTCGCTCAGCCGGACCCCGGCGCCGGTCATGATGATCCCCGCCGACGCCGCCACGCCGGCCAGCGCGATCCGGCGCATCGAGGCGGTCGACGGCGCCAGCACCGCGCCGGCCAGCCGGCGGTAGGCAGGGTGGCCAGGCACGAACATCATCGTAAGAGTCTCCCGCACCGGCCGGGAGCGGGACAGGCCGGCTACTCCCACCGGAAGAACCGCGCGGCGAGCGCGATCCCCGCCGCCGCCCAGACGACCAGGACCAGGAGGTCGCGTGCGGGCAGGCCGCCGCCATGCTGCAGCACCGACCGCAGCCCGTCGGACAGCGCCCCGGACGGCAGCAGCCGCAGCACCGGCCGCGCCCCCGCCGGGAACTTGGTCAGCGGGAACAGCACGCCGCCGATTCCGAGCAGCACCAGGTACACCAGGTTCGCCGCGGCCAGGGTCGCCTCGGCGCGCAGCGTCCCGGCCATGAGCAGGGCCAGGCCGCTGAACGCCGCGGTCCCCGCGACCATCAGCAGCACCGACCACACGACCGCGGCCGCGCCGCCGCGCGGGCCCCAGCCAAGCGCCAGCGCGACCACCACGATCAGGACCGACTGCAGCACCTCGACGGCCAGCACGGTGAGCGTCTTGGCGGCGACCAGCCCGCGCCGTGACAGCGGCGTCGCGCCCAGCCGCTTGAGCACGCCGTAGCGGCGCTCGAACCCGGTGGCGATGGCCTGGCTGGTGAACGCCGTGGACAGCACGGCCAGCGCCAGGATGCCCGGCGCCAGGAAGTCGATCCGGGGGCCGGGCCCGTAGCTGACCAGGTTCTCCTGGCTGAACGCGGCAAGCAGCAGCACCGGGATGATCACGGTCAGCACCAGCTGCTCGCCGTTGCGCAGCAGGGTGCGCAGCTCCAGGCCGGCCTGGGCGCCGATCATCCGGGCCGGCGGCGCCGCGCCAGGCGCCGGGGCGGGCCAGTCCTGCGTGATCTCGGTCACGAGCGCAGTTCCCGCCCGGTGAGCTCGAGGAACACGTCCTCCAGCGTGCGGTTCTCGATCCGCAGGCTCTGCGCGAGCACCCCGTGCTCGGCGCACCAGGCGGTGACCGCGGCCAGCAGCCGGGGGTCGACCCGGTCGTGCACCTCGACCACGTAGTACCCGGCCGGGGACTCCTTCGCCAGGCTTCCCGGCGGGAGCGCGGCCACCAGGCTGTCGGTGTCCAGGCCCGGCTCGGCCCGGAACCTGAGCTGGCCGGCGGTACCGGTGAGCTCGCCCGGCGTCCCCTCCGCGACCAGGCTGCCGTGGTCGACGACCGCCACCCGGTCGGCGAGGCGCTCGGCCTCCTCCATGTAATGCGTGGTCAAGATCACGGCCGCGCCGGCCTTCCGCAGCCCGCCGATCAGGTCCCAGGTCGCGTGCCGGGCCTGGGGGTCGAGCCCGGCGGTGGGCTCGTCAAGGAACACCAGTTCCGGCCGGCCGATGACCGCGGCCGCGAGCGAGAGCCGCTGCTGCTGCCCGCCGGACAGCCGCCGGAACGGGGTGCGGGCGCAGCCGGCCAGGCCGAGCCGGTCCAGCAGCAGCGAAGGATCCAGCGGATGGGCGTGGAAGCGGGCCATCACCCGCAGGTACTCACCGGCCCGGGCCGCGGTCGGGATGCCGCCGGACTGCAGCATCACGCCGACCTTCGGCCGCAGCGCGGCCGCGTCCCTGACCGGGTCAAGGCCGAGCACCCGCACGGTGCCCTCGTCCGGCCGGCGGTAGCCCTCGCAGGTCTCGATCGTGGTGGTCTTCCCTGCGCCGTTCGGCCCGAGGATCGCGGTCACCTGCGACCGCTCGGCCCGCAGCGACAGGCCGGCCACCGCGACGGTGCGCCCGTAGTGCTTGACCAGACCCGTGATCTCGACGGCCGGAGCGGAACACACGCACGCGAGTCTACGGGTACCGGGCTGCCCCGGGGCCCCGGCCGCCGACCCGGCGGCCACCCCCAGGGGATATCAGGCCCGCCGGGTCAGGCGGGGGCCGGGGCGGGGGAGCGGTCCCGCGCGGCGCCGACCAGCGCCCGGAACAGGCTGGGGTCGTCGCCGGCCTCGGGGTGCCACTGGACGGCCAGCACGAACGGGCTCTGGGCGGGGTCGAGCTCGAAGGCCTCGATGGTGCCGTCGGTCGCCCAGGCGGTCGCGGTCAGCCCGTCGCCGAGCCGGTCCGCCGCCTGGTGATGATGGGTTGGCGTGCTGATCGGCACGTCGACCTCGTCGTGGCCAAGGATCGCGGCCAGCCTGCTGCCCGGCGCGACGTGCACCGGGTGCGCGCCGAAGGCCCCCGGCACCGGGGCGTGGCCGTCGTGGCCGACCACGTCGGGCAGGTGCTGGTGCAGGCTGCCGCCCCTGGCCACGTTGATGATCTGCAGCCCCCGGCAGATCCCGAGCACCGGGAGCCGCAGCGACATGGCGGCCGCCAGCATCGCGAACTCGGCGGTGTCGCGCTCCTCGCGCACGCTGCCGGTCTGCGGCGCGGACTGCGCGCTGTAGCGGGCCGGGTCGATGTCGCCGCCGCCGGACAGCAGCAGGCCGTCCAGCCGGCCGACCGCGTCCTCGATGCCGGGCACCGGCGGCAGCAGCACCGGGATGCCGCCTGCCGCCGAGACCCGGTCGGCGTAGCGCCGGGGCAGCACCATGGCCTGGTTGTCCCAGACCCCCCAGCGGGCCTGCTCGCAGTAGGCGCTGAGCCCGATCAGCGGTGCGGTCACGCCGTCAGCCATCGAACAACCTCCCCGTCCCGGCGGTCACAAGGGTGTCACATACGCGCCGGAGATCCCGCCATCTACCAGGAACTCGGACGCGGTGATGAACGACGCGTCGTCACTGGCCAGGAATGCTACCGCCGCGGCGATCTCCTCGGGCTCGGCGAACCGCCCGACCGGGATGTGCACAAGCCGCCGCGCCGCCCGCTCCGGGTCCTTGGCGAACAGCTCGCGCAGCAGCGGCGTGTTCACCGGGCCCGGGCACAGCGCGTTGACCCTGATGCCCTCCCGCGCGAACTGCACGCCGAGCTCGCGGCTCATCGCCAGCACCCCGCCCTTGGACGCGGTGTAGGAGATCTGCGAGGTCGCCGCGCCGAGCACCGCGACGAACGACGCGGTGTTGATGATCGAGCCCTTGCCCTGGCGCCGCATGTACGGGATCACATGCTTGCAGCACAGGTAGACCGAGGTGAGGTTGACCTCCTGAACCCGGCGCCAGGCCTCGAGCCCGGTCGACAGGATCGAGTCGTCCTCCGGAGGAGAAATACCAGCATTATTGAACGCGATGTCAACCCGGCCATGCCGGCCCGCCACCGACTCATACAGCCGCTGCACCTCGTCCTCGCTGGTCACGTCGACCGCGATGAACGTGCCGCCGGTCATCTCCGCGGCCGCCTTGCCCGCCGCCTCGTCGATGTCGGCGGCCACCACGATCGCTCCCTCGGCCGCGAGCCTGCGCGCGCTGGCCAGGCCGATGCCGCTGCCGGCCCCGGTGATGACCGCGACCCGGTCCTGCAACCGCCGCATGCCTGGGCTCCCCTCGTTGCTGATGCTCACTCGGTGGCGATGAACACGTTCTTGGTCTCGGTGAACGCGTCCGGCGCGTCGGGCCCGAGCTCGCGGCCCAGGCCGGACTGCTTGAACCCGCCGAACGGCGTCCAGTAGCGCACGCTGGAGTGCGAGTTCACCGACAGGTTCCCGCTCTCCACCGCGCGGGCCACCCGGATCGCCCGGCCCACGTCGGAGGTCCAGATGGACCCGGACAGGCCGTAGGGCGTGTCGTTGGCGATCGCGACCGCCTCGGCCTCGTCCTCGACCGGCGTGACCGTGACCACCGGGCCGAACACCTCCTCGGTGTAGGCCGGGTCGTCGGTCCCTACCGGCGCGAGCACGGTCGGCGCGAACCAGTACCCGGGGCCGTCCGGCGCGCTGCCGCGGAACGCGACCGGGGCGCCCTCGGGCACGTAGGACGCGACGTGCTCGCGGTGCGCCGCCGAGATCAGCGGGCCCATCTCGGTGCCGGGCAGCGCCGGGTCGCCCACGGCGACGTTCTTGACCGCGGGCTCGAGCAGCTCCATGAACCGGTCGAGCACCGAGCGCTGCACCAGGATCCGGGACCGGGCGCAGCAGTCCTGCCCGGCGTTGTCGAACACCGCGTAGGGCGCGCTCGCCGCGGCCCGCTCCAGGTCGGCGTCGGCGAGCACGATGTTGGCGCTCTTGCCGCCGAGCTCGAGCGTGACCCGCTTGATCTGCCGCGCGCACCCGGCCATGATCTGCCGGCCGACCTCGGTGGACCCGGTGAAGACGATCTTGCGCACCGCCGGGTGGTCGACCAGACGCTGGCCCACCACGCTGCCCTTGCCCGCCAGCACCTGGAACACCCCGTCCGGCAGCCCGGCCTCGGCGGCGAGCTCGCCGATCCTGAGCGCGGTCAGCGGGGTCATCTCGGCCGGCTTGGCCACCACCGTGTTCCCGGCGGCGAGCGCGGGCGCCATGCCCCAGGCCAGGATCGGCATCGGGAAGTTCCACGGCACGATCAGCCCGACCACGCCGACCGGCTCGTGGAACGTCACGTTCAGCCCGCCGGGCACCGGGATCTGCTGGCCGATCAGCCGCTCCGGCGCCGCCGAGTAATACAGCAGCACGTCGCGCACGTGCCCGGCCTCCCAGCGCGCCTGCCCGAGCGGGTGGCCCGACCCGGCCACCTCCAGGCCGGCCAGCTCGTCGACGTGCGCGTCCACCGCGGCCGCGAACCGGCGCAGCAGGCCGGCCCGCTCGCCGGGCGCCACGGCGCGCCAGCCCGGCTGCGCCGCGACCGCCCGGGCGATCGCGGCGTCGGCGTCCCCGGCCGTCGCCTGAGTCACCGTGGTCACCGGCTCCTCGGTGGCCGGGTTCAGCACCGTGAACTCGGACATGCGCTTGTTTCCACCCTTCCCTTATCGAATTCAAGGCGGGCCGCGGGGCCCGCGGCGCTAGAGGCGCTCGAAGCCCCGCCGCAGCTCCCAGTCGGTCACGGCGGCGTCGTAGGCGGCCAGCTCGACCCGTCCGTAGTTCGCGTAGTGTTCCACGACCTCCGCGCCGAAGGCCTGGCGGGCCAGGTCGCTCTTGTCCCACAGCTCCAGCGCCTCGCGCAGCGTGTGCGGGACCCGGGCCGAGGTGTCGAGGTAGGCGTTGCCCTCGACCGCGGGCTCGAGCGGCAGCTCGCTGTCGATCCCGTGCAGGCCGGCCGCGATCATCGCGGCGACCGCCAGGTAGGGGTTCACGTCGCCGCCGGGCACCCGGTTCTCCACCCGCAGCGAGGGGCCGTGCCCGACCAGCCGCAGCGCGCAGGTCCGGTTGTCCGGGCCCCAGCGGACCGAGGTGGGCGCGAAGCTGCCCGGCACGTATCGCTTGTAGGAATTGATGTTGGGCGCGTAGCACAGGGTGAGCTCGCGGAGCGCGGCCAGCTGGCCGGCCAGGAAATACTCGCCCAGTTTCGACAGGCCGTACGGCCCGTCGCCCGCCATGACCGGGGCGCCATCCTCCGCCCGCAGCGAGAGGTGGATGTGGCAGGAGTTGCCCTCGCGGGCGTTCGGCTTGGCCATGAACGTGATGCTGGTCCCGTCCTGGGCCGCGATCTCCTTGGCGCCGGTCTTGTAGATGGAGTGGTTGTCGCAGGTGGTGACCGCGTCCGCGTAGCGGAACGCGATCTCGTGCTGGCCGAGGTTGCACTCGCCCTTGGCCGATTCGACGTACATCCCGGCCCTGGTCATCTCGTTGCGGATCCGGCGCAGCAGCGGCTCGATCCTGGAGGTGCCCAGGATCGAGTAGTCCACGTTGTACTGGTTGGCCGGCACCAGGTCGCGGTAGGCCTTGGCGGCGGCCTGCTCGTAGGAGTCGGCGTAGACGATGAACTCCAGCTCGGTGCCGACCATCGCGGTCCACCCGCGCCCGGCCAGCCGCTGCTCCTGGGCCTTGAGTATCTGCCGCGGCGAGGCCAGCACCGGAGCGCCGTCCAGCCAGGTCAGGTCCGCGATGACCAAGGCGGTGCCCTCGTGCCAGCCGATCCTGCGCAGCGTGGCCATGTCCGGCATCAGCACGAAGTCGCCGTAGCCGCGGTCCCAGGACGACATCGCGTACCCGTCCACGGTGTTCATGTCCACGTCGACCGCGAGCAGGTAGTTGCAGCCCTCGGAGTAGTGCTCGGCCACCTCGTCGAGGAAGAACTCGGCCGACAGCCGCTTCCCCTGCAGGCGGCCCTGCATGTCGGTGAAGGCCAGCACGACCGTGTCGATCCGGTTCTCGCTGACCTCCACCCGCAGCTGCTCGAGGGTCAGCATGCCGCGGCGGCGGCGTTGCTGCCCGTGACCTCGGTACTTCGGCGGCATGGACATCCCATCAGGTTAAGCGCGCGGCGGGCGGGCGGCCTGGCCGGTCACTGCGAGAGCTCGCGCTCGATGGCGGCGAGCTCCTCGGGCGTGCCCTGGACCTTTGGCCCGGTGAACCAGTTCTTGGCCGCGACCAGCCAGTAGATGCCGGCGAAGCCGATGACCGCCACCACGGCGACGACCGTGTAGTTGAAGTTGGACCAGCCGATCGGGCTCGCGGTGGGCAGCATGAACAGGATCGTAATGAAGATCACCCAGACCACCGCGATGATGCCGACCGGGTAGCTCCACCGGCCCAGGTGCCAGGGCCCGCGCTGGAAGCTCGAGCCCTGCCGCAGGCGCAGGAAGGTCGGGGCAACGTACGCGATGTAAAGGCCGATCGTGGCGATCGAGGTGACCGCGGCGTACGCGGCGCTGTTCCATAGGTAGGGCAGGCCGAGGATCAGCGCGCCGGCGGCGGCGAGCCAGATCGCGTTGGTCGGCGTCCTGGTCCGCTTGTTCACCCGGTGCCACAGCGCCGAGCCGGGCAGCGCGCCGTCGCGCGAGAACGCGTAGATCATCCGCGAGTTCGCAGTCACCGAGGACATCCCGCAGAACAGCTGCGCGCCGATCGCGACCAGCAGCAGCAGCTTGGCGCCGGTGTCCCCGATCGCGTTCGCGAACACCTGCGCCGGCGGCACCAGCGCGCCGAGGTCGTTCGCGTACTGAGTCTTCTGGATCGCGAACGTGATCCCGATCAGCAGCAGCCAGCCGGCGAACAGGGAAACCAGGATCGACATCACGATGCCGCGCGGGCCGCTGCGCGAGGCCTTGTGGGTCTCCTCGGTCATGTGCGCCGACGCGTCGTAGCCGGTGAACGTGTACTGGGCCAGCAGCAGGCCGAGCAGCAGCACGTAGAACGTGCTGTGCCAGCCGGTGTTGTTGAACGTCGAGGTGAACACGTACGACGCGGTCGCGTGGTGGGAGGGCACGAACGTGAGCACGGCCACGATGATCAGCACGCCGAGTATGTGCCACCAGACGCTCACGTCGTTGAGCAGCGCGACGAGCCGGATGCCGAACTGGTTCAGCAGGCCGTGCAGCGTCAGCACGCCGGCGAAGATCAGGATCGTGACCCAGTGCGCGGTGCTCACTCCCCAGGTCAGGCTCAGGAACGCGTTGATGAAGAACGCGGCGCCGAAGTCGATGCCCGCGGTGATCGCCACCTGGCCGAGGAAGTTGAACCAGCCGGTGAACCAGGACCAGGCCGGGCCCCGCTTGCGGGCCAGCTTGGCCGACCAGTAGTACAGGCCGCCCGCGGTCGGGAAGCTCGAGCAGACCTCGGCCATCGCCAGGCCGACCATCAGGGTCATGATGCCGACGATCGGCCAGCCCCAGACGATGATCGCCGGCCCGCCGGTGTTCATGCCGTACCCGTACAGGGTCAGGCAGCCGGACAGGATCGAGATGATCGTGAACGACACGGCGAAGTTCGAGAACCCGGACATCCGCCTCCGCAGCTCCTGGGCGTAGCCGAGGCGGTGGAGTTCTTCTTCGTCGCTGGACAGCGGCGCTGAGGCCGCCTGCTCGTTGATCGCCACGGCGTGCTCCTCGGGGTCAGGGGCGGTGCTTGCCTGCCGCCAGGTCTGGCCTGCGGCCGACGTTAATGGTTCAATACCGAACCAATGATGAACGGACGATAGGCGAATGTTCAAGACCCCGGACCACATTCGCCACATGCGTCGCGCTGGCACCGGCAGGCGGATGCGAGGGGGATCCGCGTGCCGGGCCTGCGCGCGCCGTAGGGTCGGGGTGAGGGTGCTGGCCCGGCCGCGTCGGCCGGGCACCGGTGCGGCGGAGGGCGATCGTGACGGGCAGCGGGCTTGACCTGGGCGGCATGCTGCGCCCGGTGCGCGAGGGCTTGGCGTTCGAGGAGACCGTCGAGCGGCTGCTCACCGTCATCAAGCTCGGCTTCGTCGGTCCGGGGG
>Ga0335073_10003998_pt1 | contig 20563 bp, 23 predicted proteins | sample Lox_Sample_22_FD_207093 | JGI IMG/M metagenome (GOLD analysis project Ga0335073, IMG submission 207093) | Soil microbial communities from Loxahatchee National Wildlife Refuge, Florida, United States - Lox_Sample_2.2 | ecosystem: Environmental > Terrestrial > Soil > Wetlands | place: USA...
GGCAGCGTGACCGGCGTGGTGGCGCCGCTGACCGGCACGGTCACGAACGTGGTGGCCCCGCTCACGGGCACGGTATTCACTGCTGCCGGTGCACAGGCCCCGGTCTCCGGTGCTGGTGTGCACGGGGTGACCTGGTCGCTTCAGGCGGCGGGCGCGACGGCGGATCGAGCTGCCGTGCCGATGCTGGGCGGCGGTGCTGGCGGGTCCTGGCTGCCGTCGTCGGCAGGGGCGGGTGGCGGCGGTGCGCCGTTGCCGTCGGTGCCGGCGCCTTCTGGGCTGCCTGCTGTGCCGGGTGGCGGCGCGAATAGTGCGAACGGCGTCAGCGGCTCTGGTAGCGGCGCCGGCGGAAGCGGCTGGGGCGGTGCGCAGGGTGGTATCGGCGCTGCCCTGATCGCGCTGCTCATACTCGTATTGCTGCGGCTGGCGCGTCGTGCCGCCGCGGTTCCGATCTGGCGTGCCTACCTGCCTGAGGTGCCGCCAGCTTAAGTCCTTTCCTTCCAACCGGTCCGTTCTCGCGTCCGGGCCAGCAGCGTTCGGGCGCTGAACCCCCCTCAGAAGGAAAGGCACATTCGTGCATGCGTATTTGAAGTCCGCGTGCGCCGTGCTCGCCTTGAGCATCCTGGTCGTCCTGGTGGCGGCCGGCCTGAAGGGATCAGTCTCTCCAGCTCAGGCGAACATCCGCACTGCGAGTAGTACTACTCAGGTCACCCTGGCCAGCACGCTGAGCGTGGCCGCGGCACCGAAGACGGTGGCGCGTCCCGGCTCGAGGTATGCCGTGCGGCCCGGTGACACGCTGTCCGGCATCGCCGCGCGGTTCGCCGTGCGCGGCGGCTGGCCGGCGCTATACGTGGCCAACCGGCCGCTCATCGGTTCTGACCCCAACACGATCCGCCCCGGCACCGTCCTGGTGCTGCCTGGGCGGATGGCTCCGGTCCGCTACACGGTTGCGGCCGGTGACACGCTGGCGGGCATCGCCGCCGTGTTCGCCGTGCGCGGCGGCTGGCCGGCGCTGTACGCGGCCAACCGGCGGGTCATCGGTTCTGACCCGAACACGATCCGTCCCGGGACCGTGCTGACGGTCCGGCGCCCGGCGGCGCCGAAGCCGGCGCCGAAGCCGGCGCCGTCCGCGACGCGCCCGGCCCGCCCGCACCCGGTGCCGCCGCCGTCGGCGTCGGCGGGTAACGGGCAGCGTCCCCTGCCAGCGGGAACGGGAGCTCCGGCCGCCAGCGGCATGCCGCGGTGGCTGAAGACCATGCTGCTGGTCGCCGGCCTGGTCGTGGGCGCCGCGTTCCTCGCCGAGCCGGTGCTGCTGGTGCTCCGGCGGCGGCGGCGGGCCTCGGCCCGGGCCACGGCCGTGCCGGAACCGGCCCGGGAGCCGGTGCTCGTGCCGTCGCCGCGCGACGGCCGGGAGCCAGGTCCGGGGCGCCCCGCCGCGGCGGAGGCCGGCATCGTCCTGGCCGACTATGACCGGGTGGTCGTGACGCAGAGCCTGCACGACGGCACGGTCTACGTGCTGCGGCCGCCGGGTGAGGATCCGCGGGTGATCTTGCGGGCGGCCCGGCTGGTGCTGCCCGAGGACCTCTACCGGGAGCTGGCCGTGCAGCTGGGCATGCCCGCCAGCTGGCCGATCGTCATGGCCGACTATGACCGGGTGGTCGTGACGCGAAGCCAGCCTGACGGCGCGGTCTACGTGCTGCGGCCGCCGGGTGAGGATCCGCGGGTGATCTTGCGGGCGGCCCGGCTGGTGCTGCCGGAGGATCCTTACGAGGAGCTGGCTGAGCAGCTCGGCGTGCCCGCGGGGCTGCCGATGATATGACTATGCCCGCGGGGGCGGGCCGGGCGGATGTCCGGCCCGCCCCGGGCCCGCGGGGTTAACGAGCCTCCCAGGTCCCGTTCGGCCCGGTTCCGCAGCGATTCGACCAGCGCGGCCACGTGCCGCCGCTCCTCGGGTGTCAGCTCGTCGATGCTGGCGATCAGGAGCTCACGCTCCGGGTCGCCGGGGTTCTCCGGCTCGCCGGGGGCCTCGTCGTAGTAGTGCAGCCCGGTGGACGCGGCGGCGGCGGCGCGGACCGCCGAGACCGGCACGTCCAGGCCCTTGGCCAGGGCGTCGATGGTGGCCGGGCGCGGCGGGCGGGCCAGGTTCCGGGTCGCGGCGAGGGTGTGGACGGTGGAGTGCGGCAGGCCGCCACGGCGGGCGACCTCGCGGTAGGACCAGCCCCGCTCGCGGAGCCGCTGCTGGATCAGCCGCTGCAGCGGGTTGAGCGCAGGCTCCAGCGGCGCGGCGAGGCGCGGCTGCTCGGCGGGCGGGTCCTGCTCGTCCCCCGTCGCCTGCGAGGTCATGGCCACCAACCTTAACCCGCCTTCCTCTAAAGGAGCCCCGTCGTGATGTCCCGAGATTAGTCGTGGCTCGCCGGCATTGACTGACTCGGAATGGGTAGTGTACGGTGGTGACCGTACAGTACGTTCGACAAACAGCGTACACCAAGTCCGTGGCCCGGCGCCATAGGGGTGCCGAGCAGGTAAATCCCCCGGGCTGCCTGGCCCGGGGGGCGATCGCCCCCCAAGGAGGCACCATGTCCACCATCACGATGCAGGAGCTGGAGCTCGAGTCCGCTGAGCTGCTCCCGGCCCGGGAAACCCTATGCGCCTGCCGTTACTCGCACTCGAGCACCTACATCGACTCCGGGAACGGCAACGGCGACGGCAACGGCAACGCTACCTTCGGGCTCCTCAACGTTCTGAGCGGCAACAACGGCAACCTCGACGGCAACACGGTCGTCGTCTTCGGCCACTAACACCTGCCTGGCTCGCAACAGCCGCCTGCTGTGCAGTCTGTCCTGAGGGGGGCTGCACAGCAGGTTAGGAGGGCCGCCCCTGGGTTCCCTGGGCGGCCCTCCTGCTACTTCTGGCGCCGAGTGGTGAGCATGCATACGAGGGAGGAGCAGACCCGTGACCGCAGTCGCAGGGCACGTGACCGCCGGGCGCGCCGTGCCCGCCTTGCCCGCTGCGGATGCGCCCGGGCCCGTTCAGGTGCCCCGACTGGCCGACGGGGTCGGGTTGCTCGGCGAGTACAAGGGCTCCGGCTACACCCAGCCGCCATCGTTGGTCCGGCGGGCCGACGGCCAGATCATCCAGATGTCCCCGCTGCTTTACCAGGTGGCCTGCCGGATCGACGGATCCCGCGATCCGGGCGCCATCGCGGCGCTGGTCAGCACCGACCTCGGCCGGTCACTGGACGCCGAGCAGGTCCGCTACCTCATCACCGCGAAGCTGCTTCCCCTCGGCATCGTCGCCGCAGAGGGCGTCCCGCGCGCCCTGCCGAAGGCCAACCCGCTGTTCGCGCTCAAAGCACGGGGCACGTTGCTGCCCGAGCAAGCCGTGAACTTCGTCGGGGCGTTCCTCCGCCCGCTGTTCCAGTGGCCGGCCGTCGTGGCCGTAGCCGTCAGCATGCTGGCCGTGGACTGGTGGCTGTTCGCCGTCCACGGGCTGGGTGGCGGGATCCAGCAAATCCTGCGCGACCCGGTGGACTTGCTCGTCGTGCTCGGCCTCTCCCTGGTCTCTGCCCTGTTCCACGAATGCGGGCACGCGACCGGCTGCCGCTACGGCGGCGCCCGACCGGGCGTGATCGGCGTAGGCCTCTACCTGGTCTGGCCCTCGTTCTTCACCAACGTCACCGACTCCTACCGGCTCAGCCGGGGTGGCCGGCTGAGGACCGACCTCGGCGGCCTGTATTTCAACCTGATCTTCATGCTGGCCCTGGCTGGTATCTACGCGGCCACCTCGGCCCAGGTCCTGCTCCTCGTCATTGCCGTCACGCATCTGGAGATGCTGGACCAGTTGCTCCCGTTCGTCCGCTTTGACGGCTATTTCATCCTCAGCGATCTCATCGGCCTGCCGGACCTGTTCGCCCGCGTCGTGCCCATCGTGAAAAGTGCCCTGCCCGCGGGCCGTCGCGACCCGCGCGTTGCGGGCCTGCGCCGCGGCGCCCGGATCGTGGTCACCGGCTGGGTGCTGTGCGTCATCCCGCTACTGCTGTTCACCATGGGGTACCTTCTGCTGCACCTGCCCGGGGTCGAGCGGGCGCTTTGGCACTCCGCCCGCATGCAGGCGCACCTGATGTCCGTTGCGGTCGCCGGTCATCACTACGCGGTGGCCGCAGTCGATGCGCTTGGTGCCGTCTTGGTGATCCTGCCGGGCGCCGGCTCGCTCTATATCGCGGCCAGGCTGGCGCGGCAGGTCGCCGCCCTGGGCGGGCGCTGGTCCGTCGGCCGTCCCGCCCGCCGACTCCTGGCCGCCGGGGCCGGCCTGGCGGTCCTGGGGGGGCTGGCCGCCTTCTGGACCCTGCAAGGCCAGTTCCGTGGCTGGTAGCCCTGGCCCGCATGACACCCCCCGGGCCTGCCCCGCCCGGGGGGCCAATCCTCTCCCCGAAGGAGGCTCCCATGTCCGCTGTCCCTGTCATGACGTCCGCTGTGCCTGCCGTGACGGCTCAGGATCTCGAGATGGAGCACGCCGAGCTGCTCCCGGCCCGGGAAACCCTCTGGGTCACCCGGCTCTACCCGCGCTGGAACCCGGGAGGGCCCATGATGCACTACCATCCGGATCCCCCTGTCCACGTCGCTGAGTAGGCATGACGCCTCACTCTCGCCGGTGAGCTGCGCGCCATGCGCCTGATGTAGCCGCCGCAAGGGAGCTCCCGCCCAGCTGACCTTCCCGGGCTGGGCGGGTCCCCTTGGCCTGGTGCTATGCCGGTGCCTGGCCCCCGCCTGCGCTAGAAGCGTCCTCTTTCCCCCCGCTTACTGGCGCAGGCGGGCCAGTCCGGCCTTTAGCCAAGTGCGGCTCGCATAAGCAGGAGATTGAATGATGAGCCTGGGCGGAGGCCAGTCCTTCAGGTCATGGCCTCCGCGGCACCCGGCCCGACACGCCGTTCAGCAGCCAAGTTACAGGCTCTGGACCTCCGGACTCTGTAGCATCGCGGCATGACCGAGATATCCGCCCCACGCCCCTGGTGCATCCCGGTGGCCAACCAGAAAGGCGGCGTCGGCAAGACGACCGTCGCGCTCAACTTGGCCGCCGCTATCGAGGACAGTTCCGGCAGCGTCATCGTGTTCGATGCCGACCCGCAGCAGAGCGCGATGGAGATCGCGGCCGCGGGCTTGCTGCCTTTCGAGGTCCGCCCGGCCCTGTCTGCGGCCGAGCTCGCCTCCATCAGCCAGGTCCGCGGTCCGGACACGGTGATCATCGACCTGCCGGGCAACCTCACGGATACACCGGTCCTCGGCGAGGTTCTGGCTGCTAGCGACTTCGCCGTTATCCCCGTGGTACCGGAACGGGCGGCGATCCTGCCGACCCAGCGCACTGCGCAGATCGTCGCGGACCAGCGGCTGCCGTTCAAGATCCTGTGCAACATGGTGGACCCGCTGCGCGGCCCGGCGCCGGTAGAGCAGCTGCGGGAACTGCTCGATGCGCAGGGCCTCCCGTACTTCCGGAGTTTCGTCCGGCGGTACGTCGCGCACCCGCAATCCCAGCTCGACGGCCTGCCGGTGACCGCTTACCGCGGTGACCGCTCGTGGCGTGCCGCGGTGGATGACGTCCGGCGCGTCCAGGTCGAGCTGCTGATCGAGCTCGGCCGTCTCGCCGAGAGGACGCCGGCATGAGTCCGGCCAAGCGCGGGTCGCTGGCCGGGCTGCAGCCAGTACCCGCCGCGCCGCCACCGCTGCCTGCGCGCCCGGCCGCGTCACCTGCGGACACACAGGCTCCGGAGCAACGGACTCCAGAAGTACGGAGTCCGGAAGTACAGACTCCGGAGGCAGTCCGGCCGAAGGGCGTGCAGCAGGCCGGAGCCCCGGAGCCCCGGCCTCCGGCAGAGGTCCCGGGCCTGCCGAAATACTTGCGCATGGAACGCAAGGAGCTGCTGATCTGGCCGGACCAGATCACGCAACTGTCGATCCTTGCCCGCGTACTTAACAGGAACCGCAGGGGAGCGGGGGAGCGGATAACCACGAACACGCTTATCCGCGTTGCCGTGGCACTCCTGCTCAGCCGGTCCCAGGACCTGGCGGGCGCGACGGAGGAAGAACTCCGCCGCTCCCTGGGACTCCCGCCGGGCTCCTGAGACCGCGCTCACAACCACGCCGCCGCCCCGAGCGGGTGATAACCCGCTGTATCACCCGGCCGGATGCCGGTGCCCGGCGCTACCGTCCGGGCTATGCCCGGTGATCTCGAACCACTGATCGCGCCCTTCTGCGCGGCCGCGGCGGGCCCGGTAGTGCTGGCGGGCGGGCTGCCCGGCCGGATACGGGCGGAGCTGGCAGCTGTCAGCGCGCTGGGGGGGTGGCGGCGCTTGGCCTGGGCTTTCGTGGCTGTGCGGGGAGGTCCGGGCGGCCGGTGGTTGCGGCGGGTCGGCGGGATGCTGTTGTGTGGTGCCCGGGTGGGGGTCAGGCGCTGGCCGGGCTTGCCGTTGCCGGGTGCGGGGTTTTCTCCCACAGGAACGGGGCGAAGATCAGCTGGTATAGCCCGCGCCAGCAGGCGGCCCAGTTCATCATCCAGTAGACGGGGAGCAGGGGGGCGAACATGGCGGAGGTCATCTGGCGCCGGCGGGCTGCGGTGAAGACCAGCCCGCTCCAGATCACCAGGGTCGCGGCCTGGATGACCGCCAGGAGCAGGCTGAGGTGCAGGTGCTGGGCGTACAGGCCCCGGTACCGGCTGGCCCAGATGGCCAGGCCGGCGGGCTGGGCGATGTAGAGCAGCGGGGTGCCCGCCATGAAGGTCAGCATGGTGGCGGCACCGGTGCGGCCGAAGGTGCGCCAGGTCCGGGTGGGGTTGCGGGTGTGCACGAGTGCGGTGAGCATGAACCCCTTGAGCCAGCGGGTGCGCTGCCGGATCCAGGACCCGATCTGGTACGGCATTTCGCCGTAGGTGACCGAGTCGGCCACCTCGACCCGGTAGCCCAGCGCTGAGCAGCGCATCCCCAGGTCAGCGTCCTCGGTGACATTCCAGGCGTCCCAGCCGCCTAGTTCGCGCAGCACGGGGGTGCGGAAGTGGTTGCTGGTCCCGCCGAGCGGGATCGGCAGGCCGAGCCGGTCCAGTCCGGGAAGGGTGAGCTCATAGCGCAGGCAGTATTCCAGGGCGAACTGGCGGGTGATGAAGTTCTGCCGGGCGTTGCTGACCATCAGCTTGGCCTGCACGCAGGCCAGTGTGTCGTCAGCGCCGCGGAATTGTGCTGCGACGAGGCGGAGCTGGCCGGGGTCGGGCCGGTCCTCGGCGTCGTAGACGACGATCAGCTCGCCCTTGGCGAGCAGCAGCCCGGCGTTGCAGGACCGCGGCTTGGTCTGCGGCTTGCCTGCGGGGATCTCCACGATCCGGATGAATTCCGCTGGTGCTGCGGCCATGATCGCTTCCTTGGTGGCGGTGTCGCGCCGCTCGACCAGGATGAGGGCCTCGAGCCGGTCTTTGGGGTAGTCCAGCTTCTCCAGGCACCGGATCATGTCACCGATCACGTCCTGCTCCTGGTAGGCCGGGACCAGGATGGTGTAGCCGGGCAGCTGTTCGCCCGGAAGGTCCGTGCCGGGGTGGCCTGTCCCGGGTTGCGGGCGGCGCCGCATTCCGGCGGCGGCGATCACCAGGTGCCCGGCCGTGATCGCGGTGATCGCTGCGACCAGGATGATCCACAGCACCACAGGCGTGATCACCAGCAGCGCGGCGGCAGCTAGTGCCGCGGCCGCGCCGCAGGCCCGCTGCCACCGTGAGAAGCCGCTGCTGGCCGCCAGGTGCGGCGTCTTCCGCGAGAAGTTGTTTGCCATGTGATCAGCGACCTCCTCGGTGCGCTCCCGGAGCAGGCGATCTTGGTCCAGCGGCGGCATAGCGGCAATCGTGCTGAGCGGATTATCAGGCTGAGGGTCAGGGCCGCGTTGTGCGGACTGCACGGCGCGTGCGGAAGTGACGGGTACGGAAGCCATTGTTCTCTCCATCTGTGTGATGCCGGATATGCTGATACCTGAATGGTTTCCCGGACGGGCATGTCAGGTCCCTAGGGATAATCCCTAATCCCGGTCCCTGGGAGGGGCCGGGTGATATCAGCTGGGATTTCCCGGCTGATTTACTAGCCTGGGCTGCCGGGCATGACATGCTGCGAGGGCCGTCAGGGCCGGTATTTTCCTGCCTGTGGCGAATACGGCTCCGGAAGGGTTCCGTGAACGCCGGTGATCGCGGCTGGCCGGTGGTGAGATCATCAGCTATTTATGTGCCTGGCTGGATGAGGGCCCTGGCCGGGAACCCGCGACAGCGGCCGCGAGCAGCCCTGCTGACGGGCAGCGAACCCCTCGTAACAGCCCATCTAGCTGGGAAGAGCGGACACAGCCAGGGCTCCCGCCCGTACCGGTCTTGGCACCTGAAAACTCAGCGCAGCGCAAGCCCGGGCATTTTCGGCGACCCGTCGGCCTGGGCCAGCCAATTCAGAGAACGGCCTTGCCGGGCGCGCCGGCCCAGCCGGCCCCGTTCCCGTTGCCGCTATCGCAATTGACTGCCTAGTACCGGAATTGCGCATGCCGAGAACACGTCATGAGCCAGAAACACGGTGACGGCGCGCAGTTCAGTGCGTGTCCGGGCAGCGGCGTACAGGCCCATTCGAAGCGCATGCAGAAACGTGCTTATCCGCCAGGCTTGCGGTCAGTCGCTTCTCCCCTGGTGCGGAACAGGTCTGCCGGCCATGGTTCCCGGCTTTAGCGGCGGCCGGTTACGTGATTTGTGCAGCTATCGGGCAAGCCAGGACCCGGCTGCGGCATCCGGGTAGGGCTCTACGTAATTCTCGCCGTTCCAGCCGTGGTAGGTGACCTCCCGCGCGTCAAAGTCGGCGACATAGCGGAGGACTCCTGCGCGCCAGGCCGCGGCGAGGAACCCGGCGAAGGTGCTCATCCCGGCCTGGTCGGCGCGGATCGCGCGGATCAGGGCGTCGGGGTCGAACGGCGGCACGTCGAGAGAGCCGGTGGCGATGGGCGTCCCTTGCTGGATGACGGGGCCGAGGTCGGTGATGTAGAGGCTCTGGGCGGCGGGCAGGAACCACTCGTTGCGGTGCACGCCCGCCTGGTGCAGTACTTTCGCCAGCACGGGGAATCCTCCGGTCTTCGGCCGGATGGACAGGGCATGGGCCTGTGCTGAGCGGAGATTCTCGATCGCGGTGGTCATGATGTTCGCCTTCTTATCGCGGGTGAGGTCCTGCGGGTGTCTTGCCGGGCTGGTATATGCGGCCGATCGCGGCCCTGGCCGGGAAGGACGGGAGCCGGGTGATGATGGTCACCGCGGCCAGGGTCAGGCCGGGGCCTGCTGGGGGCTTGCGGTGGTGCGGGTGGTCTTTGCCTGCTGGTTCTGGGTGTACCGGTAGGCCAGGTACAGCGTCCCGAACGGCACGATGACTCGCAGGAGTACCTGCCGGCTGCTGGCTGAGCCGGCCAGGGCCAGGGAGATGTCGCCGAGGATGAAGGCGAGGCCCCAGATGGCCGAGATCCGCCGGTTGGCGTTCCGGAACTGCCGGGTGTGCCAGAGCTCGGGGGGCGTGCTGTTCCGGGCGTAGGGTCCGGTGAACGGGTGCCCGGCGAGGATCGACCCGAAGATCAGGGCCGTGAGCACCAGGTGGGACCCGAGCTGGGCGTAGCGGGACCAGATCTCGGTGTGCGCCGGGTGGGCGATGGCCAGGGCCAGGCCCAGCGCCGCGAAGTAGCACGGGCCGGCCACGTCGAGCATGCGGGCGCGCCGCCGCCTCGCGGCTCGCGCGAGCACGGCGGCGGCGGCCGCGAACGCGAGGCAGACGGCTGCGGGCAGCGGGAGCAGCCGTGATGCCGGCAGGAAGGCGAGCCAGGGCGAGAAGCTCCAGATCAGGTCGGTCATGTCAGGTCCTTTGCAGGGCGGGCAGCCTGGCGTGCGCTGAGGGCTGTGCGGGCTGGGTGGTGACGGGGTTCCGGTGTCGTGGCGGACGGCTGGCCCGGCCGGAGCGTGCGGTCCGGGTGGCCGGGGTGCCCGGGGGTGGCGCGGGCGGCCCGCGTGCGGGAGGGGCGGCCGGGTGCGCGGGCCGCCCCTGCCGGGGTGGTGCGGGCTAGGAGGCGGGGGTGCCTGCCCAGTCGGTCAGGCTGGACTGCTGCTGGTTATGCATCTGGGCGTAGTCGCCGTTGCCGGTTCCCGGGTCGGTGACGCCCAGGTAGGCGCCGGACGACTTGACCTGCAGGCCGTAGCCTTCGGCCTGGCCGGGCACCGCGCGCCACAGCTGACTGGCGGCCCCGTCGGTGCACGGCTTCGCGTCCACGTCAGTGGTGTTGATGGCCTGCAGGCAGTAGCCGTCGTAGTCGTTGCTGACGAGCTGGCCGTAGCCGGTGCCGCCGGGTTCGGGCCGGTAGGTCCATAGCTGGTTGGCCTGGATGGCGTTCCCGTTCATCGTCTGCTCCCAGGTGTCCGCCTTGTACAGCCCGAGGCCGGCCAGGGCCTCGTTGACCTCGAGCAGCTGGGGGCTGCCGGCCGCGCCGGTCTTGGTGAAGGACCACACGGTGCCCGCCGGGCCGAGCGAGGCGGGGACCTGGCTGGGGGTGATGGTCCAGTGGGCGTTGGGGTGGTAGGTCCCGTGCTCGATGGTGCAGTCGGGGCTCGCCTTCATCCCGCATTCGGCCGTGTTGGTGCCGACGGCGGGGACGTAGAAGTCGCCTTCGAGCTCCTGCTCGGTGTCGCCGACGCGGTACGTCACGTGCATGTCGGCGATGGCGTCCGTGCCGTACACGGAGATGGTGTCGGTCCCGCCGTTGCCGCCGACGGTGTGGCCAGGCACCGGGGCCGGGTCGATGACCTGATGGGGGCGCACGAGGTCGACCTTGACGAAGTGCAGGACCTGGTTGCTGGTGTTGGTGACGTGCAGGGTGATCGAGGAGAGGTAGCTGGACGCCTCCGCGTTCCCGGCATGGTCAGGCCCGGTCATCATCGCAGCGGAGCCGGCGGCCGGGGTGCCGGCCGGGCCTTGTGCCGCCGTGGCCGGCTGCCGGTGCACGGCCGCGGCCGCGGAGTAGCCGGCCGCGTGCAGTGCCGCCGCGTTGCCGTCGGCCGGGTGCGCGCTGCCGCAGGCGGCCAGCGCGCCGCCCAGGGCGAGCGCCGCGATGGCGATGGCCCCGGCCCGGGCGGCTGTCCTGGAGAGCGGGCGGGGGCGTGACGTGCCTGGCATGGTGACTCCTTCGGTTGTGAGGCGCCCGGGGTGCTCCGTCCGCCCTCTCGTCATGACTACATGATGCGATCTAGGTAATAAGTTGTCAAGTAGGGTTTATAATGTCATCATGGCATCATGGTACGATCACGCCGTGACAGGAGCCGCGAAGATGGAAGCGCTATTCGCCGAGCTATTCGAGGCCGCCGGCGCCAGCCGCCGGTGGGGCGAGATCCTCGCCTCCCGCCAGGGACTCACCCAGGCCCAGTGGCAGACCCTGTGGATCGCCGCCGCCGGCCCGCTCACCGTGCCGCAGATCGCCCGCCGGCTCGGGGTCAGCCGGCAGAACGTGCAGCGCGTCGCCAGGGACCTGGCCGCCGCCGGAATGGCCGCATTCGGGCCCAACCCCGACCACAAGTCCTCGCCGCTGCTCGAGCTGACCCCGGCCGGCCGCACCGCCCTCGACCGCATCAACACCGCCGCGGCCGGGTCCAACCAGGCGCTCCTGCAGCGGCTCTCCGAACCCGGCATCGACCAGCTCCGCAGCCTGGTCACCCACCTCAGCCAGGCCATACACGAGCTCATCGACGCCGAGCGCCAGCCCGCCCCGGACACCCGCAGCTGACAGCGCCCGCTCCCCCCGCAACCGGCAACCACCAGCTAGAAAGTCAGCCACCCACCAGAGATAACGGGCCTGGAGTTGCCGCTGCCCGGCAGGGTCAGGAAACCTTCCAGGTGCCGAAAGCCTGGCCCGTGCCAGTACGGCAGCGATCGCGCTGCACCCTAGCCTGCAGTGCCGACTCGGCGCGCACCTGCTCGGCGCCGCCCCAATTCCTGGTGATCATCCATCCGGCGGAGTTGCTGCCCTTGGCCGATGCCGACGCCGTCAAGCCACGAGGGCGTGGCCAGTCGACGAGACATGCCGGGTCAAGACGCCAGGAAGCTGGCGGCCAGGGAAACGAGCGGCTCCCGATGGACGCCGGCTCAGCGACCCCTGACGCGCGACGCGGTGAATCGCCGCCCTGGAGGGAACTGGCCGAGTTCCCGGTGAGCCCGGAGGCGACGTAAGGCATCATCAAACAGAGGCCGTCCCCGATACCTGCCGCAATCTCCCGGCTGCCTTCGCCTGCGACACGCCAGACCCAACGCGGGCACCCCCGACGTCGCATGGGCGGAAGCGATCCGGCGCCTCACGAAATAGCCAGAGGACACGGAGCGACCGGAAATGTTGCGGGGGCTAAGGGAGCAAGCCCTCCCTGAGTAGTGAAAACGACCGTAACCCCGACACGGCCGCCCGACGCGGTGCCGTACTGCGGCGCCCAGGTCACAGCGTCGGGAAATAATGTCGGGAAAACTACGTCGCCAAACTAGGGCGGAATAGTCGTTTACGCTACAGTCAGGGTCATGGCAGTGCTCCGCCTCGTCACCGCGGTCGCGAGCGGCTGGCCGTACGCACCGCCTGCCCTGGGGCGCAGGGCTGCGTGATGGCGAAGATCGGGTACGCACGGGTGTCCACCCGTAACCAGAACGATGACAGCCAGGTCGATGACCTGACCGCCTACGGATGCGACAAGATCTTCACCGACACTGCCTCTGGCAAGCTCGCCGCCCGCCCCGAGCTCGACAAGGCGCTGGCGTACCTGCGCGGGGGCGACGTGCTGGTCATTACCCGGCTGTCCCGCGCGATGCGGTCGCTGAAGCATCTCCTGGCGCTGGCTGAGGAGCTGCGCGAGCGCGGCGTCGGCCTGGTCGTGCTGAAGCAGCAGATCGACACGACCACGCCGACCGGGCGGCTGGCCTTCCACATCCTCGGCGCGATCGATGAGTTCCAGCGCGAGCTGATCGTCGAGGGCACCCGGGAGGGCCTGGCCGCGGCCCGGGCCCGCGGCCGCACCGGCGGCCGCAAGCCCAAGCTGAACGACCGCCAGGCCGCCACCGTCCGCCGCATGTACCACGCCACCGGCCCGGACGGCAAGAGGCAGCACACCGTCGCCGAGATCGCCGAGGCCGTCGGCGTGCACCGCACCACCGTCTATGACTACCTCAAGAAGGAGCGATGACAAGGCCATCGCCACTGCCGCGGAGGACGCGTCCCGTTCACGCCGCGCAGGTTGCCTCCGGGGATGTGCCTGGCCTCGTCATCCCGGCTCTGGCTCTTCTAGCAGGGCCGGGATATCGCGTCTCCCGTGGAGCACGCGCCACACGTCGATGTGGTCCTCCCGCTCGACGTAGAAGATCACGTAAGGGAAGCCCGGCAGCGTCCAGCTGCGAAGTCCGTGTATTTGCAGCTCGGTTGCGTACCGGGACGCGCCGATGGCGGGATGCTGGCCAAGGATGACGTAGGCGTCTTCGAGCGCGTCGACGAAGGCGAGCGCAGCCTGCTGCGCGTCCTCTTTGATGTAGTAACCGATGGCGTCCTCTACGTCCCGGCTGGCCAGGGTGCGGGGGACGACGGGCTTGGGACTCACCCCTGGATGCTGTCGCGCAGCGCGGCGAAGTATGAAGCGTCTGCGGGTTCTGCCGGGGCTGACCGGGCCCCCTCTACCAGGAGGTTCCGCAGCTGCTGCCTGTCCTGGTCTCTGCGGATCAGCTCGCGCACGTACTCGCTGCTCGTGGAGTAGCCCTTCTCGGCGGCCTGCTGCTCGACAAACTCCTTGAGCGGGCCGGGCAGCGAGATGTTCATCGTGCTCATGAGTCCAGCGTAGCCACTTGGCAATTTTTGCCAAGTCTAGCCCGCCTTTCAATATCTCGCTCCGACCGTTTGCCTTCCCGGCCTGGTTGCATGCCAGCGACGTAGGCAGACGTTACGGTGGGCTCTATGAGCGCGCAGCCCGACAGCGACCCGTACGAGGTGATCCATCTCGGGGGGGAGGCCGCCGCGATCGTCCCGCTGGCTGATCTGCGGCGCCTGCAGGCAGTCGAGCGTCACGCCTCGCTAGAGGCCTTGGAGGAGGCCGAGATCGAGACGGTTATCGCAGCCCATGATGAATGGGTGGCCGCCGGCCGTCCCGGCGCGGTCTCGCACGAGGAGGCGATGGCCGAGCTGCTCGGCGGCAGTCAGTGAGGATCGAGTGGTCCCCGGCGGCCAGGGCGTCAGCACGCCGCTTCATGCACGATCAGGCCGGCCTCCGGGCCATCGGCGCCGCGGTCGGCCGCCTGGCCGATGACCCCTACCCCGCCGAGGCGTTTCACCGCGGCGGATACCACCGGCTGCGGGTCGGACCCTACCGGGTCCTCTACCTAGTCGACGAGGACGTCATCACGGTCGAGCGAGTCGACCGCGCGCTAGATAGCTAATCTCGCCAGCCGCTGGCCGCCAGACGGGCTTTCTCAGGGCACGGTCCCCCATGTCAGGCGACGCCGGTGCTCGGGCACCCGCTCAGGATGAGCCGCGGGACTTGATACGGGCTTCGATTCGCGCTCGGGCCGTGGCGGCGCCGACGGTCCGGAGGGTCCCCGCGTGCAACTCGTCCATCGCAGCACGAAGGTCCTCGCGCAGGCCAGGGGTCGCGTCGAGGAGCGCTTCGGCTTCGGCGGAGACCCAGTCGTCCTCGGGGATCGAGTGCACCACGGGACTCAGCGTAGTCGTCTGGGTCGTTACCATCCTGGCAGGCTCACGGTGCAGTGGCGGCAGCGGATGACCGCGCGTCCTGGAAGGCGACGATGAGAGCGACATCGGCCGCTTCCTCGTAGCTGTAGATGATCAGCATCCACCGCCACGGCCCGAGGACGACGCGCATCGGCGCCCAGCGTCCCTCCAGCTGCCGGCCGATCCGGGGAAACTGCTCAAGGACGCGAAGTGAACGCTGGACGCGCAGCCTGGTATCGACCGGAAGGCTGTGCGTCACGATCATGCGGTCGAGGTCGCTGACCGCGGGGACGCTGAGCCGGACCTTCGCCACCGGTCAGAGCTCGTCCAGGGCGATCGTCTCGCCGGCGCGGGCACGCTCCAGGCTCTGCACTGCGTGCTCGTAGGCGCCCGGGATCCCGTCGAGCACCGCGACGAGATTACGTGCTTCGGGATCGGCTTCCTCGATCGCGGCGGAGAGCAGCGACCGCGCCAGGGTGCCCTCCTGGACATGGGTGCGCTCGGCGAGCCGCGCCAGCCGGGCCGCGTGCTCCGGGTCGAGCGTGACGTTCAGGCGATGGCCAGGTCCCTCCATGGGAACGAGCGTACTACACGGACTGGCACGAAACGTGTACTCGCCTAACAGCGCGGGCGCACGGGAGATACTGTCAAGCCATGTCCCGATCCGCCGAAGGCGACTGGGGCCTCGACGAGGCCGAGGCCCTGCTGGACATGGACGGGCGGCGGGAGCGCCTGGAGTTGGTCGTTGCCGGCCTGCAGAGCGGCAGGATCCAGCCTGTCGGCCACGCGACTGCGCGCGAACGGATCGAGAAGCGCATCCGGGACCGCCGCACCCGGTGACGCGGGCTGCCAGTCTCGCGGGCTGATGTAGGAACCGTGAGCGCTGGACGCGCTCGGATGACCTATATGTCCGCTATGCCGAAAGTGGCCCTTGTCCTGGCTGTTACCTGTCGGGGACTGCCGGTCAGGTGAGCCGGCGCGCCGGCTCACGATCTGGTCCTGAGCCGGCAAGGATGCTGACCGTTATAGGTCTCGAGCTAACCGGAGGCGCATCAGCCCCCTAACGCAGCGAGCCCCCCGCTAAAAGGGGGGGGCATCACAACCGCATACCGCTTGTTCTGAGTCCCGCCCTCTTTGGTTGGCAGCCGGGAGGCGGGCCCGAACAGAAGGCCTCTCACCTGAAAGGCCGTACGTCCGTGGCCACACTAACAGGTCGCACGGCTAGATCAACTTTGCCCCCGTGCGACACGCCGGGTGTCGCGGCAGCGAATCCGGCCAGTTCTGACGGCCTCTCGCGCAGCGGCGCGGAGGCTGCCTGGCATGCGGTCACGCCCTGGATTGCCGGTACTCCGCATGCCCGGATCTCGCGCGACGGCGGCCGGACTTATCCCGCGCGGCACGCCGGGCCCCTGCCTGCCGGGCCGCCGGGCCAGCCGTGCACCGTGCCGGTGTATGACCCCGGCCGGGGTACCGGGCGGATGCTGGCGCTCGACCTGGACGCGGCCCGCGCCGGCGGCCACGTTGACGATCGTCGCGGACAGCACGATCGTGAACGTCTCGCTGATCCCGCGGCCGGGGTGGCCGCGCAGGCCGGGGAGCTGGCCGGGCTCGTGGCCCGGTGCGGCGGCCGGGTCCTCGCTGACGTGTCACCCTCCGGCGGACGCCACGTCTTCGTCCTGTTCGCCGCGGCGCTGCCCTGGCGCGAGCTGCGCGACCTCGCCCGGGCGATCGCCCTCCGGTTCCCCGCCGTCGACCCGGCGCCGATGTCGTCCATGGGCGCTCAGATCAGTCCTCCGGGTTCCCGGCACAAGTCCGGCGGCTGGAGGCTGCTCTCAACGCCGCTGAGCGAAGCCAGGGCGGCCGCGGAGCACCCGAACGGGCCGGGAGTGTGGTCGGCGCTGCTGGCCGAGTTCGCAGCGGAATTGCAGGTCAGCGCGGCGCGGCCGGCGGCCGCGCCTGATCAGGCGGGTGCCGCTTGCCTGACCGCCGAGATGGACGACACCGGCGCGCCCTGGATCCCGCGCCTCGGCGGCCGCGCGCCTCTCGGCGCCGGGCTTGACCAGGCGGCCCGCACCGGACGGTGGGATCGGTCGCGCTACCCGGACCGTTCGGCCGCGCGGATGGCCGTCCTGGCCGCGGCCGCGGCTCGCGGCTGGCAGCTGGCCGACGTCCGGGCCGCTATCGGCTCTGGCGCCTGGCGGGGGCTCGCGCGGCTCTATGAGCGGTCCTCAGAACCCCGCCGGCTTGACCGGCTCCTGCCCTACGAATGGCGAAAAGCGGTCGTCTTCGCGGGCGGGGAGAAAAACGTGCGTGACTGGCTCACTAGCGTCAGTACCTCACGCCCCCCTGCAGCTATCGACGGTGCTGATGAGTTCGGCCTGATTCGTCAGTGGGTGACTGGTACTGCCTGCGCGGCCGCCGACCCCGAACGGGTCAGGAGGTGGGGCCGCCGTGCCGTCGCTGTTCGGCAGCTGCTTGCCGCCATTGGCCAGGCGGCGATGGTCAGCGGATCGGCCGTGATGGAGTTCGGTACTAGGAACCTGGCGCTGCACTCGGGTCTCTCGCAGCGGACGGTGTCCCGGCTCCTGGCCATGCTGTACGCCGAGCCTGACCCGCTGCTCGACGTGGTGACCCGGGGGCGGATGGCCCGGGCGGACCGGATCGCGCTCCGGATCCCGGACGCCTACGCGGAGTCGGTTCGCTGGCGTCGCCGTCGTGCTGGGCGGATCGACGGCATCCACCCGGTGTTCCTGCTACTTGGCGGCACGGCCGGGCTCGTCCACCAGGTGCTCGACGGCACCGGGGCCCGCGGTGCCGAGGTGGCCCGGGCGGCGCGGCTGAGTCCCTCGGCGACGTCGGCCGCGCTGCGGGTCCTGGCCGGGCACGGGCTCGCCGAGCGCGGCCGCGGCGGCTGGCGCCGCGGTGATGCCAGCCTTGACGACGTCGCCGCGTCGACTGGCGCGGCTGACCTGCACCGGGAGCGGGCCGAACGGTACAAGCGGGACCGGGAGAGCTGGCGGGCCCGGCTCGCTCAGTACCAGGCCGCCCGGCACCGGCCGGCTGGCGAGCGCGACGGCTGGCTGAGCCTGGATGACCCGGACGAGTATGACTTCGCGGCCTGCCGGTGGCCGGTGCTCGCCGCCGACGCTGTCCGCGGGCCGCCGTCGGCTGACGTCCGAGACAGTGCGTAATTCCCTCATCCGGCGGAGCGCTTGCTCCCCCAGCAAGGGCCGATAGCTCACGGGCCGGGTCGGTAGAGCTTGATCGCGTCCTCCAGGAGCATCCCGCCGCCCGTGCCCGCGTTCGCCTGCTCCCAGTTCTCGTAATACCCCGGCTCTGCCACGGCGACCGCCCGCCAGGTCCACAGCCGCAGGAACCGCTGCAGCTCCGGCCGTCGGGCCGGGTCGCGAGCGTCGTCTACTGCCCGCCGGTACTCCGCCAGGAACGTTTCCTGCTCGCGTTCGGGCAGCGCGCGGAGGATGCTCTCAGGGTCGAGCGGGTCCCGCGGCGTCGGATCGGCAGGCAGGGTGGACATGATCCCGATGCTAACGCTCGGCCGCGCCCTGGTTCCGGGACAAGAGGTCTCGGGTTCACACCCGTGCCGAGCCTTCTGCATGCCCTGATAGACCTGCTAGGGCTGCTAGATCTCCGCCTCGAAGTCCATGTCCACCATGGCCTCACCGGGGTCCCAGGAGGGCTCCGTGTCCGCCTCGGCCTGCGCCCGGGACTTGGGCTGCTGCCACACTGCGGGCTCGTTCATGGCCTGGGCTACCCGTTCGGCCTGGTCGCGGCGCCGGAGCTCGGCTTCGGCCGCCCGGGCCTGCGCGGCCTCGCCGGCATGCGCCTCAGCCCATTCCCGCCGGGCCGCGTCGGCGACCCGCAGCCCGGCGAATTCCCCAGTGGTCATCCCGGCCAGGGTCTCGGCCGTGTCCGCCTCGGCGTCCCGGCCGGCCTCCCGGGCCACCTGCGCCCGGGCGATGTCGGATTTGCAGCGCCGGTCGGCGGCGGCCAGCTCGGCGCTGACGTCGCGCGGGGCCAGGGCCTCGGCCCGCTGGTAGGTGTTCACCTGTGCCTCGAGCTGGCCCCGGCCCATCGCCTGCAGCAGGGCCTGATCGCCGGGTAGTTCCAGGGCCACCACGGCGGCGTGGAAGGCCTCGCGCAGCTGCGCCTGGCCGGACGGCGCCGGGCCGATCGCCTGCGCCGGGTCGGTGATCCCAGCCGCTTCCCGGTAGGACGCCACGATGGCGGCGCGGCGCTCCCAGTCTTCCCGCAGCGTCCCGGCCCGGGCCGGCGGGACGCCCCACGCGTTCAGCGCCCACTCCGGCGGCCGCGCGGCGAGCTGGCGGCCGAGCTCGGCCTGACGGGCGTCGAGCCTCCGGGCGGCCTCGAGGGCCTGGTCCGGGGCGTCACGGGGGGCGCGTTCGGCCCAGGTCCGCGTCTGGCCCCGCGCCGGGGCCGGCTCTTTGCCCAGGCGGCCGTGCAGCACCGCGGCGATCGACCGGGCGCCGTCGAGCGTGCGGCCGGTGATGGCGTCGAGCGAGTCCTCGATGCGGCGGCCGCCGATCTCGTGCGCGCGGAGCGCCTGCAGCAGAGCGGGCCGCTCCGGGTCGGTCAGGTACCGGGCGAACGCCCGCTCGCCGATCCGCTCCCGGACGGCCTGGTCGATCCGCGGGACCGTGAATTTCCACCAGAACGCTTCGGCGAGCGTCAGCAGGTGCTGGCTGTCAGTGGCGAAGTCCTGCGCGGCCTTGACCTGCTCCAGGGCGGTCAGCTCCGGGTCGTCCCTGGCCATGGCCCCGGCGAGCACCGCCTCCCACGGGACCCGGTCCCGCATCCCGGCTGGCTCTGGCGGGATGCGCGGCACCGCCAGCGCCGCGGCCCTGTCCCCCTGCCGAAGCAGGTTTCCGGCCCATGCGAGGGCCCGGCGGGCGAAGGCCTCCCGCTCGGCCCGGGTCATGCCCGCCGGGTCCGGCGGCCCGGTCACCACGTGCGCGGTGTTCTCCTCGCGGCCGCGGGTCATGCCCACGTAGAGCATCTCCCGGTTCATGCCCGCGGACACGACCAGCCGGGCGGTGTCGACCGTCATGCCCTGGCTGGTGTAGACGTTCCCGGCGTAGGCCAGCTCGGCGCTCTGCTCGAGGTAGGAAACCGGCACTGCGAACGGGGCGGACCACCGGCCCGGGCCGGTCTGCCGCTGGGCGACCGCGAACCGGTCCCTTCCGTTGCCGCGGAAGGCGATCAGCCGGAGCGTGTCCCGGTTCGTCAGCCGGCATCCGCCCGCGTCGATGCCCGTGTTCAGCCGGGCCCGCACCAGGTCACCGGCCCCAGCCGGGTTGCCGTCCCGGAGCGTGACCTCGTGCCTGCCGCCGATCTGGCCCCGCTCGATCCGGCAATCCCGGGCCAGCCGGGCCAGCCGGGCGGCCTCCTCGTTGCTGCCGGCCAGCAGCAGCGCCTGCTTGCCTTGCGCGACGTCGGCCAGGTACAGGTCGACCGCGTCATCGTAGACGCGGTCCTGCGGACCGTCCCAGATCCGGCCGCGGGCGGCGTACTCGGCCAGCGCCATCACGTCGCCGTCGCCGAGCCGGACCGACGCGGCCCGCTCCCACGCCTGGGCGAACCGGCGGACCTCGGTCAGCTTCCAGTGCCCGGCCCGGCGGGCGATGAACGAGAACAGGCCGCCGGCCTCCACCGCGGGCAGCTGCCGGGTGTCGCCGACCCCGATCACCCGCGCCCCGGCCTGCAGGGCCAGCGAGCAGATCCGCGCCAGGTCGGCCGTGGATACCTGGGAGGCCTCGTCGACCACC
>Ga0335073_10003999_pt1 | contig 20562 bp, 18 predicted proteins | sample Lox_Sample_22_FD_207093 | JGI IMG/M metagenome (GOLD analysis project Ga0335073, IMG submission 207093) | Soil microbial communities from Loxahatchee National Wildlife Refuge, Florida, United States - Lox_Sample_2.2 | ecosystem: Environmental > Terrestrial > Soil > Wetlands | place: USA...
CCCCTAGGCGCGATCATGGGGATATGGGCACCTGGGTTGTCCGGCTGGACGCCGTCGGTGACGGCCCCCGGCTCGCGGTGAAGGACTGCATCGACGTGGCCGGGCTGCCGACCACGGCGGGCTGCCCCGTGGTCGCCGAGATGGCCGAGCCGGCCGCCGACGACGCCACGGTGGTGGCGGCCGCGCGCGAGGGGGGCGCGCGGATCGTCGGCAAAACGGGGCTCACCGAGCTGTGCTGGTCGGCGAACGGGGTGAATCACTGGGCCGGGACCCCGGTGAACCCGCGGGATCCCAGGAGGATCCCTGGCGGCTCCTCGAGCGGATCGGCGGTGGCCGTCGCGGCCGGCGAAGCAGACATTTCATTCGGAACGGACACCGGTGGCTCCGTACGCATACCCGCCGCATGCTGCGGCGTGGCCGGACTCAAGACCACGTGGGGCAGGGTCTCACTGAAGGGTGTGTACCCGCTGGCGCCGTCGCTGGACACCCTCGGCCCGCTGGGCGCCGACGTGGCCGCGGTCGAGGCCGGGATGCGGCTGATCGAACCTGGTTTCACCGCGCCGCCGCTGCGCCGCGGCCTCACGGCCGGCCGGCTGGGCGTGCTCGGCCTCGAAGGCACCGTGGACCCGGCGGTGGACGCGGCCGTCGACCGGGCGCTCGCGGCGGCAGGCGTTGCGGTCAGCACCGTCGCGGGTCCTGACTTGACGGAGGCGACCGAGGCGGTCGGGGTGCTGATCGACTCCGAGGCCTTCCGGGTGAACGCCTACCTCATGCAGTACCTGTCCCAGCTGAGCCCCCACGTCAGGCGCAACCTGGAGCGCGGCGCCCGGCTGACCCGCGCCGACCGGGCGGCGGCGGAGCGGGTCAGGGAGCGTGTCCGCGCCACCTTCGACAACCTCCTCCAGGATTACCCGGTGCTCGTGCTGCCGGTGCTCGCCGAGACGCCGCCGCTGCTCGGGCAGCGGGGGTTCGCGCTCACGCTGCTGACCGCGCCGGTCAACCTGGCTGGGCTGCCCGCGCTCGCGCTGCCAGTGCCCGCTGAGCAGGGCGTGATCGCGTCACTGCAGGTGATCGGGCCTGACGAGGAGCGAGTCGTGGCATTCGGCCGGATGGTCGAGGCGGCGTTGGCCGCCGGATGAGCCACAATGGTGGGATGACCGACATCATCGGCGTCGCCGCGTCGGATGCTTCGCTGCGGCGGTTCCTGCACGGGCTGCCCGGCGTCGACGAGGTCGGCGCGCGGGCACGGGCGGACGTGCTGGCCAGCCGGTCGATCAAGACGGACAGCAAGCGCCAGGCGATCGACCTGGCGATCTCCATGATCGACCTGACCACGCTCGAAGGGCAGGACACGCACGGCAAGGTACGGGCCCTGTGCGCCAAGGCCAGGCAGCCCGGTGGCGGCGCGCCGCACGTAGCGGCGGTCTGCGTCTACCCGGACCTGGTGCCCGTGGCGGTCCCGGAAGTGGCGGGGACCGGAATCAAGGTGGCCAGCGTCGCGACGGCCTTCCCGTCGGGGCGGGCAGCGCTCGACGTGAAGCTGGCGGACGTGAAGTCCGCGGTCGCCGCGGGGGCGGACGAAGTCGACATGGTCATCGACCGGGGCGCGTTCCTGTCCGGCCGCTACCTGCTGGTGTACGAGGACATCGTCGCGGTGAAGGCCTCCTGCGGTGACGCGCACCTGAAGGTCATCCTCGAGACTGGCGAGCTCAGCACGCTCGACAACGTGCGGCGCGCGTCATGGCTGGCCATGCTGGCAGGCGCCGACTTCATCAAGACGTCGACCGGGAAGGTGACGCCCGCCGCGACGCTGCCGGTCACGCTGGTCATGCTCGAGGCGGTCAGGGACTGGGCAGCCGCGGGCGGCGGGCGGGTCGGCGTCAAGCCGGCCGGCGGCATCCGGACGTCGAAGGACGCCATCAGGTACCTGGTGCTCGTGAACGAGACCGCGGGCCCGGCGTGGCTGGACCCGGAGTTGTTCAGGATCGGCGCCTCGAGCCTGCTGAACGACCTGCTGATGCAGCGCGTAAAGATGGATACGGGGCGGTATTCCGGTCCCGATTACATGACGGTGGACTGAGGATTGTTATGCGGTTTGAGTATTCTCCCGCGCCCGAGTCGCGTTCGATCGTGACCTTGCGCGAGTCCTACGGGCTGTTCATCGGCGGGGAGTTCGTGTCCGGCAGCACGGCCTTCAAGACGATCTCTCCGGCGACGGAGGAGGTCCTCGCCGAGGTGACGCAGGCCGGACCCGAGGACGTGGACCGGGCGGTCGCCGCCGCCAGGCACGCCTACGAGCGGGTCTGGTCGGTGCTGCCAGGACGGGAGCGGGGCAAGTACCTGTTCCGCATCGCGCGGGTGATCCAGGAACGGGCCCGCGAACTCGCGGTGCTCGAGACGCTCGACAACGGCAAGCCGATCCGCGAGTCCCGGGACGTGGACGTCCCGCTGGCCGCCGCGCACTTCTTCTACCACGCGGGCTGGGCGGACAAGCTCGGCTACGCCGGGTTCGGGCCCTCGCCCAAGCCGCTCGGCGTGGTCGGCCAGGTGATCCCCTGGAACTTCCCGCTGCTCATGCTGGCCTGGAAGATCGCGCCCGCGCTCGCATGCGGCAACACCGTGGTGCTCAAGCCGGCCGAGACGACCCCGCTGACCGCGCTGCTGTTCGCGCAGATCTGCCAGCAGGCCGACCTGCCGCCTGGCGTGGTGAACATCGTGACCGGCGACGGCGCGACGGGCCAGGCCCTGGTGGCGCACCCGGGGATCGACAAGGTCGCGTTCACGGGGTCGACCGAGGTGGGCAAGGAGATCGCGCGGACCTGCGCGGTGTCCGGCAAGCGGCTGACGCTGGAACTGGGCGGCAAGGCCGCCAACGTGGTGTTCGACGACGCGCCCGTCGACCAGGCGGTCGAAGGGATCGTCAACGGGATCTTCTTCAACCAGGGGCACGTCTGCTGTGCTGGGTCCCGGCTGCTCGTGCAGGAATCGATCGCCGACGAGGTGCTGTCGTCGCTGAAGCGCCGGATGGCCACGCTGCGGCTGGGCGACCCGCTGGACAAGAACACCGACGTGGGGGCGATCAACTCCCGCGCGCAGCTCGACAAGATCAACGAGCTGGCCTCGTCGGGCGACTCCGAGGGGGCGGAGCGCTGGTCCGCGCCATGTCCGCTGCCTGATCGCGGTTTCTGGTTCCCGCCGACGGTGTTCACGGGGGTGTCCCAGGCGCACAGGATCGCCCGCGAGGAGATCTTCGGCCCGGTGCTGTCGGTGCTGACGTTCCGCACCCCGGCCGAGGCGGTCGAGAAGGCGAACAACACGCCCTACGGGCTGTCGGCCGGCGTGTGGACGGAAAAGGGGTCGCTGATCCTGTGGCTCGCGTCCAAGCTGCGGGCCGGCGTGGTGTGGGCGAACACTTTCAACAGGTTCGACCCGGCGTCGCCGTTCGGCGGCTACAAGGAGTCTGGTTTCGGCCGCGAGGGCGGCAGGCATGGCCTGGAGGCCTACCTGGATGTGCTCGGCGGCGGCGATGTCTGAAGTCTCGTCTTTGTCTGTGGCGGCCGAGGCGGGGCGCATCGCCGTGCGCAAGACCTACAAGCTGTACATCGGGGGAGCGTTCCCCCGATCAGAGAGCGGGCGGTCATACGTGGTTAGCGATCCGGCGGGTGGCTTCCTCGCGAACGCGGCGCTCGCCTCCCGCAAGGACGCCAGGGACGCCGTCGTGGCCGCGCGGAAGGCGGTGGCCGGCTGGTCGGGCGCGACCGCCTACAACAGGGGACAGGTGCTGTACCGCGTCGCCGAAGTCCTCGAGGGCCGCCGCGCCCAGTTCGCCGACGAGGTGCGCGCAGCGACCGGGGTGTCCCTGGCGAGGGCGTTTGAAGAGGTCGACGCCGCGGTGGACCGCTGGGTCTGGTACGCGGGCTGGTCGGACAAGATCGCGCAGGTGCGCGGCGGCGCCAACCCCGTCGCCGGCCCGTACTTCAACTTCTCCCTGCCCGAGCCGACCGGCGTGGTGGCCGTGCTCGCGCCGCAGGACGGGCCAGGCAGCGCACTGCTCGGGCTTGTGTCGGTCATCGCGCCCGCGATCGCCGGCGGCAACACCGTGGTCGCGGTCGCCAGCGAGAAGTACCCGCTGCCCGCCGTCACGTTGTCAGAGGTGCTCGCCACGTCCGACGTGCCCGGGGGAGTGGTGAACGTCCTCACCGGCCGGGTCGCCGAGATCGCGCCGTGGCTGGCCTCGCACATGGACGTGAACGCGATCGACCTGGCCGGCGCGCCGGGGGCGCTCGCCGACGACCTGGCCGTCGCGGCCGCGGAGAACCTCAAGCGGGTGGTCCGGCTGCCGACCGCGGACTGGACGGCCGAGCCGGGCGTGGAGCGGATGTTCAGCTACTTGGAGACAAAGACCGTCTGGCACCCGATGGGCATCTGACACCGGGGCCCGGCCGGCGGCCGGGCAGCCTCCGGTCGGCACGCCCAGCGCCAGCACGCCCCGCGCCGGCCGTGCGCGCATCAATGCCACCATGCGTCCCATTGGCCGCAGTTTGAGAGGACGATACACGGCCGCAAGAAGATGCGGGATGGAAAGTGTAGCCATAGCTACCCAAACCATCCCACGTCTTTGAAAGCCTCGGGGCAGTGGCCGGTCAGCCGAGCTGCGGGATGACCTCCGCGGCGATCCGCTCCATGTGCTCGGCCACGTCGTACATCGGCGTGAACAGGATCAGCTCCGCCCCCGCCGCCACCACCTCCCGCGCGGCCGCGACGACATCGGCGACCGTGCCCGCGACCGCCGCCTCCTCGATCGACGGCACCCGGCGCCCGTAGAGCCGCTCCAGGGCGCCGTTGACGGCAGCCCGCGCCCGGGAGGGGGAGGAGTCGATCCCCACGTAGATCCGCTTCGCGATCGGGAAGTCGTCAGCGGACCGCCCCTCAGCCGCCAAAGCCGCCCGCACCTCACTGACCTGCGTCGCGAACGCCCCGGTCGGCGACGACCCGGCGCCGAAGAACCCGCCGCCGAGGCGGACCGCCCGCCGCAGCGCCACTGGACTCGACGCCCCGAACCACAGCCGCGGATACGGCTTCTGCCACGGCTTCGGCTCCATGGCGGCGTCCTTGAGCTGCCAGAACTCGCCGTCGAAGGTGACGCGCTCCTGCGTCCACAGCGCCTTCATCAGCGCGATCCCCTCGGAGAACCGCGCCACGTACCGCGCGCCATCCATGCCGAACGCGGCGAACGGCCGGTGCGGCCCGCCGGTGCCCACCCCGACCTCAAGCCGCCCGCCGCTGAGCTGGTCGAGCGAGGCGAGGCTCTTGGCCAGCTGCACCGGCGTGTGCAAGGTGGAGACAAACACCACACACCCGAGGCGCAAAGCGGACGTGCACGCGGCCGCGTACGTCATCGACTCGAGCGGCGACAGCTGCGGGGACGGGCTCAGCGTCATCTCCAGCGCCCACGCGCTCTCGTAGCAGCCGAGGGATTCGGCGCGGGCGAAGTAGGCGCGGAAGGCCGCCGGGTCGAATTCGCCATCGGCGTAAAACTGCGGGATCGAGATCGCGAATTGCATGCTCGCATCGTAGCCAGCCGCCCACCCGCCGTCGCCTGTGTGACGGTTGTCCTATATCTTCCAGGTATTCCGAAGGCCGCGTCGCGGAATAACGTACGAAGTGAGACTTGAGGACCCCAACGGGGCGGTGCCACGGTCGGCGATCCCGGCCGTTTTGCCATGTGATCGTCCCGTCGAACCGTGAAAGGGACGCGAATGCCCGACGCATCGTCCACCAATGGCTCAGTAGCGCTGCACTACCCGGGCGGCGACCTCGAGCTGCCGGTCAAGCCCGCGACCGAAGGTTCCGCGGGAATCGAGGTGACGAAGCTGCTCTCCACCACCGGCCTGGTGACGCTGGACCCGGGTTTCGTCAACACCGCCGCGTGCTCGTCGGAGATCACCTACATCGACGGTGACGCCGGCATCTTGCGCTACCGCGGCTACCCGATCGAGCAGCTGGCGGAGCAGTCGAACTTCCTCGAGGTCAGCTACCTGCTGATCTACGGGGAGCTGCCCACCCAGGCGCAGCTGGCCCACTTCACCGAACAGATCACCAAGCACACGCTGTTGCACGAGGACCTGAAACGCTTCTTCGAGGCGTTCCCCCGTGACGCGCACCCGATGCCCGTCCTGTCGAGCGCCGTGTCGGCGCTGTCCACCTTCTACCAGGACAGCCTGAACCCGTTCGACGAGCCGAACGTCGAGCTGTCCACCGTCCGGCTCCTCGCCAAGGTCCCGACGATGGCCGCGTACGCGTACAAGAAGTCGGTCGGCCAGGCGCTCCTCTACCCGGACAACTCGCTCGGCCTCGTGGAGAACTTCCTGCGGATGACCTTCGGGCTGCCGACCGAGCCGTACACGCCCGATCCGGCGCTCACCAAGGCGCTCGACCTGCTGTTCATCCTGCACGCCGACCATGAGCAGAACTGCTCCACGTCCACCGTGCGGATGGTGGGCAGCAGCGAGGCCAACCTGTTCGCGAGCATCTCGGCCGGCATCAACGCCCTGTTCGGGCCGCTGCACGGCGGCGCCAACGCGGCGGTGCTCGAGATGCTCGAGAGCATCAGGGACAGCGGCGGCAACGTCGACGAGTTCGTCCGCAAGGTCAAGGACAAGCACGAGGGCGTCAAGCTGATGGGCTTCGGCCATCGCGTCTACAAGCACTACGACCCGCGCGCCAAGATCATCAAGGCCACCGCGGACGAGATCCTGACCAAGCTCGGTACCAACGACCACCTCCTTGACCTGGCCAAGCAGCTGGAAGAGCGGGCGCTGTCCGACGATTACTTCATCTCGCGCAAGCTCTACCCGAACGTCGACTTCTACACCGGGCTCATCTACCGCGCGATGGGCTTCCCGACCCGGATGTTCACCGTGCTGTTCGCGCTCGGCCGGCTCCCCGGCTGGATCGCCCACTACCGGGAGATGATCAAGGACCCGGCCACCAAGATCGGCCGGCCGCGCCAGGTCTACACCGGCCCGGGCGAGCGCGACTTCCTGCCGCTGGAGAAGCGCTAGCCAGCGAGCGCGGCCCAATTAAAAGACGGCCCGCTACCGCGCTTGATGTTCCGCGCGGTAGTGGGCCGCCAGGATGTCGTCGCCCCAGTCGTTGGCCGGGTTCCGCCACACCGAGTGGATGTGGTTGCCGCCGCCCTGCGTGTTGTCCAGCTCGATCAGCAGGTCCGGCCCCTGGACCCGGTAGTAGTGCCGTTCCCCGGCCGCTGTGCCGCCCGCCCACGCGAACGCAAGACGCTCCGCGCCCGCGGCGAGCACCCGGTCCATCTCCGCGGCGGCGACCTCGGCGGGCAGCCGCCCGGCGAACGCCGCCACGAGATCGACAAGCGCGTCCAGCTGCTCCGGGCGCAAAGCAGTGCCGAGCACGCCCTTCGGCCCGTCCCGCACATAGCTCAGGATCGTCCGCTCGGCATCGGAGATCGTGTAGTCGGGTTCGGGCGGGAACACATGGTCTGGCGGCTCCACGGCGCCGATCCGGGGCACCAGGCGGGTGGCGAAGTCCGGCGGCGGCCGGTGGTAGATGACCGCGGCAGCCCGCTGCTCATCTGACAGCGAGCGCACGAACGCGTACCCGCGCTCCTCGTCGTCCGCCAGCGGGGCGAGCGTCCCGAACCCAGCCGGGACGCTGCCCAGCATGCACGGCGTCCCGGACACGTACCGTCCGCTGGTCACGGTGAAGTTGAGCACCACGTGGTGCCCGGCGAGCTGCCACCCCCACGGCTCGGCGCCTCCCGGCTCCCCGAACACCCGGAGGCAGTATCGCTCTGGGTCGAACAGGTGTGCGATCGCGGGTGCGGCGGCAAGCATCAGCGCCCGTCGCACGTGCTCCATCGCCATGATCGAGACGACCTTCGCGTACGCAGGCATGCTCACCGACGCCACGATGAGCTGCTGCGCGAGCTTGCGCTGCGGGTCGGACAGCGAACCCAAGGGCAGCCCGGCCCGCACCGGCTCGGGCAGGTACGACCAGTCCCGCCGCACCCCGTCAATCTCAAACTCGTTATCCAGAACGAGCCGTTGCTCCGCCTCAAGCCCCGCCCTGAACGCGGCCGCGGCGGCAGCCATCCGGGCGGCCGTCTCCGGCGCGAGGTAAGGTTCGCCGCTGGTTGTCACGCCCGCCTCCGCTTCCGCATCTCTACCGCCCCCGCACACCGCGCCAGAGCGCTCTTACCGCCTTCGCGCACTCCGCATCACCACCCGCCTCCGCGCGCCGCGCCCGCGCGCCGTTACCGCCGCGCCGCGGCTTGCGGCCCCACAGTTGTTATCGCACAGGCCGCGCGTATACCGTAACGCCGTGACCGAAGAGCCGACGGTGGCCGCCGCGGACCTGTCGGCTCAACAGGCACCCGCGCGCACCGACCCATGGGACGACCCGCGGCTGCCCTGGGCGGGCAAGCCCCGCCGGGTCGACATCCTGTGCTGGGCGGGCATCACGCTGAGCGGCCTGTACTACCTGGCGCTGCTGCCGTTCCGTGCCGACCTCGTGGGAACGCACCCGGTGCTGCTCGAGGTGCTGAACGGCTCCACCGAGGCGATCGTGTCCGGCGCCGCGTTCGCCCGGATCGGGCACGGCTCGCTCACAGTGGTCATGCTCGCCGCGATTCCGGGCCTGATGAAGTTCGACCTGCTCTACTGGTGGGCCGGCCGGCTGTGGGGTGAGCGGATCATCCTGCTGTTCTCCGGCCGACGCAAGCACGGCGCGAAGTTCATCGAGCGCGTCGGCCGCTGGGGCCGCTGGTTCACCTGGCCGGCCGTGGTTGTCACGCCCTTCCTGCCGATCCCGAACGCCATCGTCTACGCGGTGGCCGGCTGGGCGGGCATGAGCTGGGTGACGTTCCTCATCCTCGACCTGATCGGCAGCATGGCCTGGGCTGGCATGCTGGCCGGCCTAGGGTACGCACTCGGTCACCATGCGGTAGTAGTCGCACAGACTATTTCCCGTTATGGACTGTATGTCACAATTGTGCTGGTCGTTCTTGTGGTGCTGGGACAAATACGGAGCGCGCGGATGCACCGTTAGCTGCACGTTACAAATGAACGTGCATTTGGCCTTGCATCTGCATACCCAACTCGGGCAGGATGAGTGCTGCGTCAATCACCCGGATGACGCGGGAGCCCACCCTTGGGGTCGCGATGAGCGTGAACCAACTGGCACAGCTGCCCACTCGGACCAGGATTGATCCTGCTGCCCGCAAGCCCCTGGAGCTGCCTGCACGCTTGGACTGCGGCTCCGGGCGCCCGAGAGTGGTGCGCATGCCAGCCGACTGGTGGGACTCCCCGTCCGCGGTCGCCTGCCCCCTTGGCCGCGGCCCGCAGGCCGCGCGTACGGCCCGGCGGATCACCAGGAACACCCTGCGCGACTGGGGCCTTTCCGCGCTCGCGGAAGACGCGGAGACGATCGTCGGCGAGTTCGTCGCCAACGCCGTGACGCACGCGGCCGTGGCCGCATCGCTTTCCGGGCGCAAGCCGACCGGGGAGAACCTCGGCCTGCGCCTGCTGCGCCGCACCGGCGAGGTGATCTGCGCGGTCCTCGACCCCAGCGACGTGGCGCCTGTGCTCAAGACCCCCGGCGGGTCCGAAGAGGCCGGTCGCGGCCTCCAGATGGTCGACGCCCTGAGCGACGTATGGGGTTGGAGTCCGGTAGCCGGCCGCGGCAAGGCGGTCTGGGCGATCCTGTTCTGTGCGTAACCGCCTGAGCCGGCGCGTGGAGGGGGGTGGCGGGTCAGGCGGTTAACCCCGAGCTAATGAACGGGGTCTCGTAGCGCACTGCTACCCTCGCATGACGCGAGTCGAGCGAGAGGGAGGCACAGCGCGATGCCCTGGACCTGGCGGTACGAGAAGTCAGACGGCGCCGTAATCGACGGCGGGCTGCAAGACGCGATCTTCGCGAGCCAGGGTGACGCGGAAAGCTGGCTCGGCGAGAACTGGCGCGCCCTCCTGGAGGCAGGCGTCGACCAGGTAACCCTCCTCGACGACGACCGCAAAGAATACGGCCCGATGGGCCTCCACCCCGAAAGCTAGCCCGCCGCCCGACGAGCCCGCGCCCCACACCCCCCGGCGCTCCAGGCCGCAAACCCGCCCTCCGGCTGCAGGCGGCCTCCAGGCGGCACCCCGGCCTGCGGGCGGCAAATCATCCGCCACATAGACCACTCCTGCGAGCCTCGGCCCGCGGGCACCGCCCATCACCGCCAGCGTCGAGCCTCTCCCGTCACACAGGCCACTCGCCTCCACTTAGCGTACTTTGTGACGTTTTCCTGCCCTGATATGTCCGAAATGTCCATGCGAAAAGTACGCCAAGTCACCATCGTGGGGCGGTTAAGACGCAAGGACCGCCCGCGAAGCGGCTCGGACCATCCCGTCACCGCGCCGACGATTCACCCCAGTCACCCCCGAACTCAGCAAGCCCCAACGCCTCCTGCACCTCGCGTCCCTCCCAGGCCGCAGGCTGCCCCGCGCCCCTCCCGGGCTGCCCCGCGCCCCTCCCCGCCCGCGGCCGCCGCCTCCCGTCCCTCCCCGGGCGCGCCGGGTCGGGCGTCAATCGCGCTACGGCTGCTTCGCGGGGCTCGCGATCCGGTCCGGGTCGCGGATGATGACGCCGGCTAGGAGTTCGTCGATCTTGTGCATCAGATCGGCGTCCAGGCGAACGCCCGCCGCGCCGGCGTTGTCCCGCACCTGCTCAGGGCGGCTGGCTCCCACGATGGCCGCCGAAACCGCGGAGTGCTGCAGGACCCAGGCGACCGCCAGTTGGGCCGGGGTCAGGCCCGCCTCGGCCGCAAGCGCGGGCAGGGCGGATACCGCGGTGAGGACGTCATCGGTCAGCCAGCGGCTGATGAAGCTGGCGCCGCCGCGCTCGTCGGTGGCTCGCGAGCCCGCAGGAGGCCGCGCGCCCGGCTTGTACTTGCCGGTGAGCACGCCCTGTCCGATGGGGGAGAAGACGATCTGGCCGATGCCTTCCTGCACGCACAGCGGCAGGACGTCCGGCTCGATGACCCGCCAGAGCATGTTGTACTGCGGCTGGTTGGACACGATCCTGTCCAGCCCCATGTCGGCGGCGACGAGCAGCGCCGCGGCGATCTGCTCGGCACGCCATTCCGACACCCCGATGTAGAGCACTTTCCCCGCGCGCACGAGGTCGTCGAAGGTGCGCATCGTCTCCTCGAGCGGCGTCCCGTGGTCGTACCGGTGCGCCTGGTACAGGTCGACGTAATCGGTGCCCAGACGGCGCAGCGAGTTGTGCAGCGACTCGGTGACGTGCTTTCGGGACAGGCCGCTGTTGTTCGGGCCGTCGCCGAGCGGCCAGTACACCTTCGTGCAGATCTCGACGGACTCGCGCGGCACGCCCTTCAGCGCCCGCCCGAGCACCTCCTCGGCCCGCCCGGCCGCGTACACGTCGGCGGTGTCGAAGGTGGAGATTCCCTCCTCGAGTGCGGCCCGCACGCACGCCTGCGCGGCTTCCTCTTCGACCTGGGAGCCGTGGGTGATCCAGTTGCCGTAGGCGATCTCGCTGACTTTGAGACCGGACGTGCCGAGACGACGGTATTCCATGGGAAAGACCCTATCGACACGGGATTTCCTGCAGGCACAGACCAGCCCGGCGCCGTGCCCGCGTCCGCGTCCGTGTCCGCGTCCGTGTCCGCGTCAGAACTTGTCGCCGGGCTTGAGCCTGGGCGCAGGCATCCGGAACCGGCGGATCTGCAGCGCGCGCATCACCGCGTAGGTCGTCATGCCTCGGGTCGACTCATTCGGGTACCGCTGGGCGGCCAGCCTGTGCAGCGCCCGCCGGATGAGGAAGGCGTCCGCCGCGACCACCACGATGAGCACGAGCACGAGCGGCGTCACGTAGGTGTTCAGCGTGGCGTTGCGCGAGAGCAGCGCGACCAGCAGGAGGAGGAGCACGTACATGTAGTACTCACTCGGGCGCCGGTGCGAGTCCACCCAGTCGCGGGCCAGCTTGCGGATGGGGCCGCGGTCACGCGGGCCGAGCGCCCACTCCTCGCCGCGGCGCATGGCGTCCATCCGCTTCTGGCGGTCCGACCTCACCCTGGCCTTCTCCTCGGGCGTGGCCTTGCGCTTGGGATCAGCACCCGTGCTCGGCCCGCGCCCGCTCGTGGTCGACCCGGTGATCGTCTGGTATCTGTTGCGCTCGGCCTCGCTGCGTTTGGGCGTGGGCCGGCCTTTGCCCGTCTGCGCGGGCGGTTTCGTCTTGGCCTGGGCTTCCGGGCTCTGCGCGGCCTGGGAATCCTGGGCCTTGCCGTCGGTCGCCCCGCCGCTGCTGCGTCGGAACACGGGCATAGCTTAAAACCTCCTGCGGGTGTTCTTGGACCGGGTAGATAAGTGGCTACCACTCGCGGTAGCGCGTAGGGTTGATTTCGATTAGCAGGCGGCGATCGCCGCCGCTTGGCGGTGCCGTGCCGCCCGGGGCGGCGCACAGCTTAATGAAGGGGACGGCCGCGTCTATGAGCGTGATGAAGCGAGTCTCGCTGATTTTCCGGGCCAAGGCCAACAAGGCGCTGGACCGGATGGAAGACCCTCGCGAGACCCTGGACTATTCGTACCAGCAGCAGGTTGAGATGCTGACCCGGGTCCGGCGCGGGGTCGCGGACGTGGCGACGTCGCGCAAGCGGGTCGAGTTGCAGATGAACTCACTGCAGAAAGAGGTCACCCGCCGGGAGAACCAGGCGCGGGACGCGCTCGGCAAGGGCCGCGAGGACCTGGCCCGGGCGGCCCTGCAGAACAAGGCAAGCCTGCAGGGGCAGCTCAACGACCTGCAGGGCCAGTATGCGCAGTTGCAGGAGCAGGAAGAGAAGCTGACTCTTGCCTCGCAGCGGCTGCAGGCCAAGGTGGACGCCTTCCGCACGAAGAAGGAGACCATCAAGGCGACGTACACGGCCGCTGAGGCGCAGACGCGGATCAATGAGGCCTTCTCCGGTATTTCCGAGGAAATGGGCGACGTCGGCCTCGCGATCCAGCGCGCCGAGGACAAGACGGCGCAGATGCAGGCGCGGGCCGGCGCGATCGACGAACTGCTCGCCTCGGGTGCGCTCGAAGACCACGTGGGCGGGACGCAGGACTACATCCAGACCGAGCTCGACCGGCTTGGCGCCGGGTCGGACATCGATGCCGAACTGGCCCGGATGAAGGGCGAGCTAACCGGTGGCGCGCCGCGGCAGCTCGAGGCCAACCCGAACGGCAGCCCGGAGGCGGCGGGGGCGCAGGCGGCCGAGCAACCTCAGGCAGGTGATGGGTCGTGATAGTGCGGATTCTCGGCGAGGGGCAGTTCCGGGTTGACGACGACGTGGCCGCCAAGCTCCACGCGCTTGACACGGACCTGGACGCCGCCGTCGAAGCGGGCGACGAGCCTGCGTTCAAGAAGGTGCTTGAGGCCTCGGTACGCCTGGTGCGCGACTCCGGGGACCGCGTGCCCGACGACACGTTCGTGACGGCGGACCTGATCCTGCCGTTCTCGGACGCCACCGTCGCCGAAGTCCGCCAACTGCTCGCCGACGGCAAGATCCCCGGTGACTCCTCGGTGGGCCAGCCGTAGCCGTTTAAACCGCGAGAGGCCAACGAACCCCGGCCGCGATCGCGGCCGGGCCTGTCGGCTGTGAGCGGACACAGTCGCCCTTCGGCGGACTCAGCGGAAGTGTTCAGCCTGCGTTTGGCGTTGTACGGGTAGATTGCTTGTGAAGCCAGGTACGCGACAAACAGGACGCCGAGCCTGGCTCGATCGGAGGTGCCACATGGCGCGTACGAGGTATGCGCCTGACCGGGGGCTGACCGCACGGATGACCGTGACGATGTTCCTCCTCGGACTGGTGTTTGTCGCGTTTGTCGCCCTCATCATCGGCATCATGGCCGCGGCGCACGCGTCGGCAGGCGCGATCGTGTTTATCGCGCTGGTCTTCGGCGGCGGCAGCGCGTTCATCTCGCTGTTCTACTCGGACAAGATCGCTCTGGCCGCGGCGGGGGCCCGAGAGGTCACCCCGCAGGAGGCGCCCGAGTTGCACGGCATCGTGGACCGGCTGTGCGCGCTCGCGGACATGGACAAGCCGCGGGTGGCGATCTCTCCTACCCGCATGCCCAACGCGTTCGCGACCGGGCGGAACAGCAAGCACTCGGTGCTCTGCGTCACCGAGGGCCTGCTCAGTCCTCAGCTGAACCTGACCAACGAGGAGCTCGAGGGCGTGCTCGCGCATGAGCTGTCGCACGTGGCGCACAAGGACGTCCAGGTGATGACCTACGCGTCACTGCTTGCCATCGTGGCCGGCCTGCTCGTGCGGTTCGCGTTCTACTCGGAGCTGTTCGGTGGCGGCCGCCGAGGGGGCAACAACAACCAGGCCGCGCTCCTGATCCCCCTCATCATGGTGGTCTCGATCGTGGTGTACGCGATCAGCTTCCTGCTGATCCGGTTGCTCTCCCGGTACCGCGAGCTGTCCGCGGACCGCAGCGGAGCGCTGCTCACCGGCCAGCCGAGCGCGCTGGCCAGCGCGCTGCAGAAGGTCAGCGGCGGCATGCAGCGGATCCCGACGCAGGACCTGCGCGCCGCCGAGCCGCTGAACGCGTTCTACTTCGCCCCGGCGGTGAAGCTCACCCGCGGAGGCGGCGGAGGCGGCGGGCCGAGCCTGTCCGCGCTGTTCTCCACGCACCCGTCGCTTGAGCGCCGGCTTGAGGAGCTCGCGAAGATCCAGCGCCAGCTGGGCCAGGTGGCCCCGCACTAATGGGCTTCCTCGACGTGCTGCTCGGCCGGACCAAGCCGGTGCAGCCGAAGCTGGACGACCTGTTCGCCTTGCCGTCTGCGGCGATCACGCTGCAGGCGGCAAGCGGGTTCACCCCCACCGGGTCGGGGTCGGTGTGCTTTCGCTCCGTCGAGGGCAAGACGTTCTCCGACATCCAGGACGACGTGCGCGAACTCCTCAACATGGACGCGGGCAAGCCGGGCGGCGGCCTGCCCGTGGAGGTCACAAGGGACTCGTTCGGCTTCACCTGGCTGGTCAGCTCGCACATGTCGGATGAGATGGACGCGCTCGTCACCGACCTGCACGCGGTGAACAGCGCGCTGGTCGACAACGGGTTCGGCCCGCAGCTGCTGTGCACGCTCGTGGCCTTCAGGGACGCCGCCGAGCGCAGGCTCGCGCTGGTCTACCTGTACAAGCGCGGCACGTTCTACCCGTTCGCCCCGCTTTCCGGGGAGCGCAGAGACAACGCGCTCGAGCTGCAGACCAAGGGCGTGCTCGGCGACGACCTGAAGATCGAGCAGGACCTGACCAAGTGGTTCCCAGTCTGGGGAGCGCCTGGCCTGTAAGCGCTATGACCAGCGGACAAATCAGGCACATGCCGCTTTGGCCGGTCCAGGCCGTGCGGAATGACGAGCCCAGGCATATGGTTGAAGGCGACGACGATGCCGCGTGGGCGGCATGACCAAGACGGGAGCCAGGCACAGATGACCGTTCAGGACGAAGCGACGCGCCAGGGCGTCATCCTCACGGAGGCGGCCGCCACCAAGGTGGGCGCGCTGCTCAGCCAGGAGGGCCGTGACGACCTGCGGCTGCGCGTGGCAGTGCAGCCGGGCGGATGCTCGGGACTGCGTTATCAGCTGTACTTCGACGAGCGCTCGTTCGACGGCGACGTCGTCGCGGCGTTCAGCGGCGTCGAGGTGGTCACCGACAAGATGAGCGCCCCGTACCTGACCGGCGCGACCATCGACTTCGTTGACACGATCGAGAAGCAGGGCTTTACGATCGACAACCCGAACGCGACGGGCTCCTGCGCCTGCGGCGACTCCTTCCACTGACGCGCCGCGAACCCCCCCACAATGCGCATAGCTGTCACCGGGTCGATCGCCACCGACCACCTGATGATGTTCGCCGGCAAGTTCACCGACACGCTGATTGCCGAGAAGCTGGACAAGGTGTCCTTGTCATTCCTCGTCGGCGACCTGGAGATCCGGCGCGGCGGCGTCGCGGGCAACATCGCGTTCGGGCTTGGCTGCCTCGGGCTGAAGCCGCTGCTCGTCGGCAGCGTCGGCCAGGACTTCGCCGAATACCGTGCCTGGCTCCAGGCACATGGCGTTGACACCTCCGGCGTGCAGACGTCAGCGACCCGGCACACCGCCCGCTTCACGGCGACGAACGACACCGAGGGCAACCAGATCGCGTCGTTCTACCCTGGCGCGATGAGCGAAGACGGCTCGATCGACATCGTCTCGCTCGCCGCGGCCAACGGCGTGGACCTGGTGCTGATCGGCGCCGGCGACCCGGGCGCGATGCAGCGGTTCACCGCCGACTGCCGTGCCGCGGGCATGCCGTTCGCCGCCGACTTCTCCCAGCAGGTGGCCTTCCTCGACGGCGAGGCCATGCGCTCGCTGATCGACGGCGCGGCGTACATGTTCTGCAACGAGTACGAGGAAGCGGTGATCGAGTCCAAGACTGGCTGGACGAACGCCGACATCCTCGAGCGCGCGGCGACCCGGATCATCACGCTCGGCGCCGACGGCGCACGCGTGGAGCGGGCCGGCGCCGAGCCCGTCGTGGTCGGCTCCGTCCCCGACGCGAAGTTCGTCGAGCCGACAGGCTCCGGCGACGCGTTCCGCTGCGGCTTCCTCGCCGCGACGGCTTGGGGCCTGTCCACCGAGCGGGCGATCCAGCTGGGCAACCTGATGGCCGTCCACGTCCTTGAGACGATCGGCCCGCAGGAGTACGAGCTCAAGCCTGGCCCGCTGGCCGACCGGGCCGCCGCGGCCTACGGCGACGAGGCCGCCAAGGAAATCAGCGCCCACCTCGTCGCATAATCAGCTCTCGGAGTGTCCCGCCGCAGGAGCCTCGCTCTCCCGGCGGGACACTTTCATTTATCCCGAACGAGCCGTGGCGCCTGCCTCACGCCGACGTTCCTCCGGCCGCACGGTTGGCGTCTCGTAGTCGAAGCCACCAGCCGTGGGGCCACTGAACACGAGCCGCTCAAGCACCTGCGGCCCGCTCACGCCCAGGGCATCAGGTTGTTTTCCGCGGCACTCCGCGAACGCGCCTTTCCGATCGGGCGAGAATCGGCTAGGCACCCTGGTAGATGCGGTCGAGGGTGATCAACTCGACGTCGGGGCGCGGGCTAGCCTCCCCGGCGAGACCCGGGGTGAAGCCTGACCTGCTGAACAGCAGCAGCTTGGGCGGCTGTCCGACGCGGTCGGCTGGCAGCAGGCCGCGCAAGTGCTCGAGTCGCCTGAGTTCTCGCGTGTCCACCGGGGCATTGGCGGCCTTGGCCTCGCCGATCGCCGTGATGCGGCTCGCGGTGCCGGTTTCGTCGATGACGACGATGTCCAGTTCGTGCCTGTCGCGATGTTCGACGCAGGCGATCTCGGTTGGCCGTACTGTACTGGCCAGTCCGCCAAGCGTGTCCTCCGCCGCCCATCGCAGGCACCACTGCCTGGCTAGGTCTTCGAAGTGCGGGCCGTAGATTTTCGCGGCGACAGTGGCGGCGCCCCTCTCCCAGACCCGCTCCGCGCGCCCGGCTACCAGCTCGGGCTCGTACCGGGCGGTGATCAGCTGATGCAGCCGGACGATCGGCTCGGCGATCCGGAACTCGCTGCGCTTGCCGCGCAGTGCGTCCTCGACGTGCTCGATGAGGCCGATGTCCGCCAGACCCGTCAGCAAGTGCGCGATCGCGCCGGCCTGCCTGCCGAGGGCGGCGGCGATCTGCGATCGCCGGGTACTGCCAGCGCTTATCGCCGCCAGCGCGGCGGCATATGAGGTCGGATCGGTGATCGAGGGCTCTTCACGGAGCAGCAGCCCGCCCTCGCGGAACATCGCGCTCGCCGGGTTCAGCAGTCGGCGCTCCACCCATGGGTCGAAGTCCGCCAGTGACTGCGGTCCCTTGCCCCCGCACATTTCCTTGTACGCAGGGGTCCCGCCAGTCAGCGCGTGCAGGCGGAACGCGAGTCGCGGGTCATCGGCGACCCCCCAGAACTCGGCCGCTTCACGGAACCCGAACGGGCGGACGACCAGCTCGAGCCGTGCTCGGCCGCGCAGCGGGGCGCCGCCGCCGAGCAGTTCGGACATCGTGGTCAGGGCGCTGCCGCACAAGATGAGGCGTGTCTTTGTCTGCCCCCGGGCGTGCCCGAGCGGGCTGAGCGCCTGCTGCAGGTAGGACGGCAGCGCTCGCGTCGCCGCGACGAGGTACGGGAACTCATCGATGATGACCGCGGTCGGTCGTTCGTCGCCTAGCCTGAGCAGCTCATCGAGAGCGTCGCGGTAGCTCGCGAACAGCACTGGCTGCCGGAGCCCCCGGTACGCCGCGTACGCGGCGCCAAGGTCCGCGAGGTTCTGCGCCTCGCTCTGCTGGGTCGCCGCGAACAGGAAACCACCGAGTTCCAGGGCCAGCAGTTCGAGCAGCAAGGTCTTGCCTTGGCGGCGGCGCCCGTATACCAGCCCGAGCGTGGCCCCCGAGTCTGCAGACGCCGCGAACTCGGTGAGCTCCTGCCACTCGGCGTCCCGGTCGAACAGCCGGCCTGGCTTGGCTATCACCGCACCTCCGGACGAGATGATGGTTTCAACTATGATAGTTGAACCAATGATAGTTGGAACCATCATTCGCTGCACGCTTGTCGGCTGGCTGCCTTGGAGTCAGTGCGGGTGGTGTCCGTGCGGCCCGTGGCCGTACGGAGGGCCGTGCCCGTGCCCGGTCGGCGGCGCGTAGTGCCAGAAGTGCTCGAACGCCTGGACGTAGAGCATGGGCGAGCCGACGCCGGTGGCGTCGTCGTAGCCCTTGACCGCTGGCAGGGCCGCCGCGCCTTCACCGTTGACGCCGAGCGTGCGCAGGTAGGTGACGAGCGGGCCGGACTTCGTGTACGGGTGGGAGTAGTTGGTCCTGACCTCGGCCAGGAATGCCGAGCCGAACGGGTGGTCGGTCACGTCGTGGAAGGCGAGCGTGCCGTACAGCATGTAGATCGCCGGGTTGGCGAAGCCGAGCGCGTGGCCCGCCGCCTGCTGAGCGTCGGCCTCGACGCCGGCGAACACCGGGCTGGAGACGCTGGTGCCGCCCGCGCGGGTGAGCGAGAACGCCAGTGTCTTGCCGTCCGGCTGGTAGAGCGTCTCACCGACCAGGAACCCTGTCGACGGGTCGGCGAGCGCCGACACGTCGGGCACCACCCGCATCGGGGTCCTGCTTGTCGCGCCGCCGGGCAGCGCGGTCGCGAGCGAGGTGGGCACCACGTGTGCCTGGTAGGACGGCTGGGTGAAGAACGTGCTCACGCCGCCGCCCCCCGACCCGTCGTAGCCGCGGGGGTATTCGCCGGGCGGGGTGAATCGCCACGTGCCGTTGGAGGACAGCGGGTCAAGGAGCGTGCCCCACGAGGTCTCGAACTCGTAGTTGTCGAACGGCCCGATCGCCAGGCTGGTGCCGCCGACAGCGGTGACGTACGGGCTCGAATCCGGCCAGTCGACCTGGATCTTGTCCGACCCGGGGTCTTCGGCCGGCGATTCGTAGCCGTTGTCGCCGGAGGAGAAGAAGAAGCCGATGCCCTCGGCGGCGCCGGCCTGGAAGATGCTGTCGTAGGTGCGGACGAGCGTGGCCGCGTCGAAGGGCTCGCCCCAGGAGTCGGTCACGATCGTCGCCAGGTGCTTGTGGACGATGAGCGCCAGTGCGGCGAGCAGGTCGGGGTCGGTGCAACTCGCGGCGCCGACGTACACCACGTTGGCTTGCGGTGCCATGCCGTGCACAGCCTCGACGTCGAGCGACTCCTCGCCGTACCAGCCGGGGGCGTCGCACTGGCTGGGCCTGCTATCGGCGAAGTGCGCGGCCAGGACTTGCGTGTACTGGCCGGGGGCGAACGGCTCGTCGCCGGTGACCTGCGCGTACTGGTTCGCGTCGGCGGGCATGGTCGGTGACGCGTACGCGTCCACCACCGCCACCGTCTGCCCCTTGCCCGTCATCCCGGACTGGGACACCCCGTACGCGCCGCGGATCTGCCGCGGCGTGTACCCGCAGTTGGTGTAGGGCTGATGGAACCCATAGGCCTCGGGGTCGCTGAACGCGAAGAACTGGCCATAGAACTGCGAGCATGGCGCCGGGACCCAGTAGTTACGTCCGGGCGGTGGCAGGGCGGCCAGGGGCTTCATCATAGTGACGGCCGAAGTCAGGCCGCTGACGGTGAGTACGTCGGGGGCGACGTAGGCAGGGGCGCTCGCCGCCTCCTGCGGCGCACGGTCCGTCGCGCCGTCCGGCCCGCGGAACGCGCCGAACGTCACGTCGAAGGCCCTGGCCACAGCCGCCGCGGTACCGCGGACCCGCACGTAGCCGCCAATCTCGTCGCTGACCCCTGTCACCGTCAGGCCAGCGCCCGTCAGCCAGCTCCTGACCGCGCGCAACTGCGTCGCCGTCGGGCCGAACCGCGCCATCGTCTGGCCCGCGGTCAGGTAGTGCCCGTACAGCGGGTTGCCTGGTGTGGAGACCGCCGCCGCGAAGGCGGCGAGCCCCGCCTGGTCCCGCCCCTCGAGATAGACGTTCACGGTCATCG
>Ga0335073_10004000_pt1 | contig 20560 bp, 23 predicted proteins | sample Lox_Sample_22_FD_207093 | JGI IMG/M metagenome (GOLD analysis project Ga0335073, IMG submission 207093) | Soil microbial communities from Loxahatchee National Wildlife Refuge, Florida, United States - Lox_Sample_2.2 | ecosystem: Environmental > Terrestrial > Soil > Wetlands | place: USA...
AGATCATGCTCCTCAGATCTCGTCGCCTGCGACCGTTGTAGAGTTCGTGCTGGAATCGGCCAGTGCGCTGCTCTCGCGTACAAACAATCAGATTGACAATAAGGAGAACCACATGACTACGTACCAGCATGCCACCATCGAGGGTCACAAGATCTTCTACCGCGAGGCCGGCTCGACCACGAATCCGACGATCGTTCTGCTTCATGGCTTTCCGTCGTCGTCGCACATGTTCCGGGAGCTTATCCCGCAGCTCGCCAGCCACTTCCACGTTGTCGCACCGGACTACCTCGGCTTCGGCTACAGCGATGCTCCCGCGGCGAACCACTTTCAATACAACTTCGATAACATCACCGCGCAGATCGAGGAGCTACTCTTCAACACACTGGGCCTGAAGAAGTTCAGCATCTACGTGCAGGATTACGGCGCGCCTGTCGGTTTCCGCATTGCCTCGCGTCATCCGGAAGCGATCGAAGGCATCGTCGTGCAGAACGGCAATGCTTACGTGGAAGGCATCAGCGCTGCCTTCGAGCCGATGAAGCCTTTCTGGGCGAATCGTAACGCGGAGACGGAGAAGGCGCCGCGCACGCTGCTGACCAGGCAGACGACGATCTTCGAGTACACGCATGGTGCCAAAAACGTGGCGGCGGTGAGCCCGGACAGCTACACCTTCGACCAGGCGCTGCTGGACCGACCCGGCAATGACGCTATTCAACTCGACCTCCTTCACAACTACACCTCGAACCTGGCGCTCTACGACGCGTGGCACGAATACTTCCGCATGCACCAGCCGCGCACGCTCATCGTGTGGGGGCAGAACGATCCCTTCTTCATCGTGCCGGGAGCACAGGCGTTCCTGCGTGACCTGCCCAAAGCGGAGCTGCACCTGATCGATGGTGGCCATTTTCTGCTGGAAGAGCACAGCGAATTCGTCGCAGGCAAGATCATCGGCTTCCTGGCGAAAGGGCAGAAGACGGGGGCGGGCAAATGACCACCTCTGCCATCAACCGGGCCCTTAGCAGTGGGCCGCAGCCGGGAGCGCGCACGTTGCTCGTCTCTCGCGCCATCCTCTACGCCACGCTTGTGGTTGGAGTGCTCGATGCGTCCGATGGCGTCGTTTTTCTCGGTCTGCACGGCCAGAACCCGATCCAGGTGCTGCAGTACATCGCGAGCAGTCTGCTGGGCCCACGGTCCTTCTCTGACGGGCTTGCAAGTGCGGTCCTTGGCCTCGTCTTGCATTTCGCCATCGCACTGGTAGTCGCAACGATCTACATCCTTGGGAGCCGACGCGTCGCTGCATTGTGTACACAGTGGGTGCTCGTGGGACTGCTGTATGGCGCTGCCGTGTGGACCGTCATGAACCTGTTGGTGTTGCCGCTCACTGCGGTCGCCCACGGTCCGATCACGACTGCAGCATTGGCCAACGGCCTCATCGGCCACGCCCTGTTCGTCGGCCTGCCCAGCGCGTTCTTCGCGAAGAAGCTGAAGGCGGCGGCATGAACGGCCTTGCGGAGCACCACCTTCTCGATTCAAAAGGAAAAATTCAGTGAACCGTCTATCGAAATACGTTTTTGCGGCTACCCTTTTTGCCGGGACGGTACAAGCCGCGCCACTCCCTTCGACTAACGCTACGACGACCTATCATCGCTTGCAGGTCGACGGCATCGATATTTTTTACCGGGAAGCCGGCCCTGAGAACGCCCCAACCATCGTACTCCTGCATGGCTTCCCGTCTTCTTCGGGTGAGTTTGACACGCTCATTCCCTTGCTCGCGACGAAATATCATCTGATCGCTCCGGATTATCCCGGATTCGGTCTGAGCGACGCGCCCTCGCCAACCGCCTACCCTTACACGTTCGATCATCTTGCCCAGACGATGAGCGATTTTCTGGAGAAGTTGAAGGTCGTGCGGTACACCTTGTACCTCCACGATTACGGCGCACCGATCGGATTCCGCATCATTCTGGCGCACCCTGATCAACTGCATGCGCTCATTATTCAAAACGGCAACATCTACAAGGCGGGCCTGGGAGCCAAATGGGCCAAGATCGCGGAATACTGGGCGGATCCAAAGGCTCATCCTGAAGTGCTCAACGCTTTTCTTTCGTTCGAGGCCACCAAGGAGCGGCACGTCGCCGGCACGTCCCACCCGGATCGCTACGATCCGGGTACCTGGATCAGTGAGTATGCAGATCTGTCGCGGCCCGGTCAGCGCGAGATCCAAGGGGACCTGCTCTACGACTACCGTACCAATGTTGCGTCCTACCCAAAATGGCAGGCCTGGCTCCGCGACCACCAAACCCCGACCCTCGTGGTCTGGGGCGAGCACGACCCCTCCTTCATCGCGCCGGGAGCGGAAGCCTTCAGGCGCGATCTTCCCCATGCGGAAATCCACCTGCTCGATGCTGGGCACTTCGCACTGGATGAACGGACTGACGAGATAGCAGACCTGATCCTCCAGTTCATGGCCAAACATCCCAGATGAGGCACGGGGTCACGAGCATCGCATACATGGAGACGACGAATGACAAACCCCGCTGAAATTGTTCTCAGCTTTTACGACAAGCTGAAGGCTGGAGATGCTCCCGGTGCGCTCGGCCTGATGGCCCACGACATCGAATGGATCGCGATGTGGCATTACAAGGTGAACGGCCGTGGCCCGGAGCGTGTCGCTGAAGGCTTGTTCAAGCCACTGATGGCGGAATGGTCAAGTTTTGCGCTTGACCCCGCCGAGTTCATCGTGGACGGTGACACCGTGGTATCCCTCGGCCGCTTCACCGGGGTGCACGGGACAACCGGTAAGCTGGTCGAAGCCGGCTATGCGCATATCTGGACGGTGAAGGACGGCAAGATCACACGCTTCCGCCAATACATCGATACGCTGGCAATCGCTGAGGCGCGCCGGTCATGAGCCTGCCGCTGCCTTCATTCCATATCCAACCGAGCACATCAACTACGTACTCGGGCCCATGGAACTTAGGGATGTCTGTAGGGGAGGATGCAACGACATCCTCATGACCCGGTCTTTCGATCGATTTTTAGAACCGCGATGCGCGAAGCCAGGGTTGTCGGCTTCATCCCAAGCAATTCCGCGGCTCCCCCCGGTCCGAAGATTTTGCCGCCCGATTGCTTCAGGGCAGCCGCGATGCCGTCGCGTTCCTGGCGCTTCATTTCGTTGCGCGTCATCAGCGCGGGCTTCGAAACCACGTGAGTAGGCGCGGGAGGAGCAGCGGTTGGATTTGGCCCTGCCAGGTCGAAGTGCAGATGGCCTCCTCGGGAAAGGATAATGGCGCGTTCAACGGTGTTTTGAAGTTCGCGCACGTTACCAGGCCAGTCGTGGTCAGTGAGCTGACTCATCGCAGCCTGGGAGATTGTGGGTGCCGGGCGGTTCAATCGCCGGCTGCTTTGCGCCAGGAAGTGTCCCACCAACGGCGGAATGTCGTCGCGGCGTTCGCGCAAGGGCGGGACCTCAATCGGAAAAACACTTAAGCGATAGAAAAGATCCTGCCGGAATCGACCGGCATCAACCTCTTTCTTCAGGTCGCGATTGGTCGCGGCGATAATGCGCACATTGACCTTGCGGGTGCGTGTGTCGCCGACGCGCTCCAATTCTTGCTCCTGCAAAACGCGCAACAGTTTTGCCTGCATGGCGAGGGGTACTTCGCCGATTTCGTCAAGGAACAGGGTGCCACCGTCGGCCAATTCGAAGCGGCCTGGCTTGTCTTTGAGCGCGCCTGTGAAGGCACCCTTCACGTGACCGAAGAATTCGCTTTCGAACAGGCCTTCGGGCACAGCGCTGCAATTCAGCTTAATGAGTGCGCGGTTGTTTCTGGTGCTGTGGTCGTGGACCGCACGGGCGACGAGCTCCTTGCCTGTGCCGCTTTCTCCAGTGACCAGCACCGAAACATCCGTCGATGCGACGAGTTGAATTTGCTGCTTGACCTTTCTAAGACCGGCACTCTCACCGATAAGGTCACCGAAGTTGTGTTCGCTGCGGATTTCTTCCCACAGGTAGGCGTTCTGGTCCTGGAGGCGGGTCTGTTCCTGCTCCATCAGCACACGGTCGGTAATGTCAATGAACATCGTGCGGGTGTAATCGCCGCCAGCGGCGGGCTTCGACCACCACTGTACCCATACCGGGTTGCCGTTGTCTTTACGACGCATTTCGAGCACTATGCCGCTGGTGTCGGTGCCGCGTCCGATAGATTCGAGCGCACCGCGCAGCCGGTGCTGCGCGTCGGATGTCTCGGGCACGAGAGACCTTCCGAAGGTCCCGGCGACCTCTTCGGGTTTAAGACCGAGGATCCTCATCGCTGTTTGGTTAGCCTGGATAAAGCGTGAATCCAGACCTTCATGAACGTAGGCGATCGGGGCCTCGTCGAAAAGATCACGGAAGCGCTCCTCGCTCTGCCGGAGCGCTTCGTTGGCGTAACGCAGCTGCTCCCCCATGCTGTGCTCGACCTCTTCAGCAAGCTTGCGGGCGGCCAATCGTAATTCCATCTGATCCATGACCAGCGTCGCCAGCTTCTTGAGCATCTCCGCCTCGTCCGGCGCGAGCTCTCGTGGCACTCGATCGATAACACTGAGCGTACCCAGATTGAAACCGTCGTGCGTACGCAGCGGCGCGGCCGCATAAAACCGAACAGCAAGAGCTCCCGCCACGAGCGGGTTGTCTTGCGTGCGCGCGTCCTGTGTAGCATCGCGCACGTAATATACCTCCGGCGAAAGAATCGCTGACGCGCACAGCCCCGCGTCGCGTCCGACCTCCGGATTTTCAACGCCGCGATGAGATTTGAACCAGATGCGGTCTTGATCGACCAAGCTAACCAACGCTATGGGCACTCGGAACAAGCCTGCCGCTAACTCCGCGATGCGATCGAATGCGCCGTCCGGCGGGGTATCCAGGATGCGATATCGCCGCAGCGCCTGCAATCGCTCTGGTTCGTCTTTTGCCAGCAAGGGCTTCATGAGGATTCTTCAAAACTACTAGGATTTGTCGTAGAAAGCCAAACGATAAATCGTAATTTACGAAAGTTCGTGGTCCTGAACCTACTCCGTATCAGCCATTAAACGCATAGTGTTCAATGCTTTAGCGTGACTAAAACACTTGGCACGAAGCGTGATTATAAGTACTAGCGATGCCCCAGATTGCCGCAGAAAAGCCAAAGCAGTCAATGAAAGAGGGAACGTGAACCGCATCATTCAACTCGACCCGGCCCGCGTGGTCGGCAAGACCAAAGAACTCTTCGACGACGTACAAGCCAAGTGGGGCGCGGTGCCCAACGTTTTCCGTGTGCTCGGCAATGCCCCCGCGGTACTGGAGGGCTATCTCAACTTCGACCGTGCCCTGGCCGCCGGGAGCTTCAATGTCAAGATCCGCGAGCAAATCGCCCTTGCCGTCGCCGAGAGCAACTTGTGCAGTTACTGTTTGAACGCGCACAGGTTCGTTGCGGTCAGATCCGGCTTGACTGAAAAAGAAATCGCGGACGCAGGTCGCGCGGTCGCGGCGACCGCCAAGACTGAAGCCATCCTGAAACTGGCGCGAGATATCGTCGTGCAGCGCGGCGAAATCAGCGACGCCGACCTGGAACATGCACGCGCCTCCGGTCTGACGGATGGCGAAGTTGTCGAGACCGTCGCTAATGTCGCGCTGAACATCCTCACGAACTACATGAACCACGTAGCCCGCACCGTAGTGGACTTCGCCGAAATGAAAGCCGGCCAAGTCGGAGAAGATCTGGAGATGAGCAATGAACAACCTGGAAACTAGGGTAGGAGGCGCAAGGGAATACGAGATCATTCACTCCTTGCAACTCGTGGAAGACCCGGATGCCGATTTTGTCGCCAGAGCCCAAGACGGCGACTTGGAGGCATTCGAAGAATTGGTCCGCCGTCACAGTCGGTTGATTTATCGGGCTTTGGTGGCCATTCTCGGCGATCGGGACAACGCCGAGGATGCGATGCAAGATGCATTCTTGAGCGCATTCAAGCACATAGGCGGATTCCAACGGCGCTCGAAATTTTCTACTTGGCTGGTCAGTATTGCAAGAAACGCGGCGCTTCAACGCTTGCGACGTCCAAAGGATCCGGAAAGCCTGGATGCGGTCGAACTCAGCGAGGATGGTTACTTCGGCCCGCGGCAGGTAAGGGCCTGGCAGGACGACCCTGAACAGTATTACTCTAAGGCGGAGATCCGGCGTATCGTCGAGCAAGCAATTTTGCAGCTTTCCGCCAAGTATCGTGTTGTGGTGATGCTCCGCGATGTCGAGCAGCTTTCGACGCTTGAAGTAGCCCTGCAGTTAGGGCTGACCGTCGCTAACGTGAAGACTCGACTGCTAAGAGGACGCCTGATGTTGCGAGAGTTGCTGGCGCCCTACTTCTCAACGAATGCCGAGAGAATGGATCGATGATCACGTGCGAAGAATTCTTCACCGAGTTCGGGGACTATCTTGAGAATCGGGTCTCACCGGAACTCCGCATGGAACTCGAGCAGCATCGGCATCATTGCCGAGAGTGTCACGTTTTGTACGACTCCACGCTGAAAGCGATCAAGATCGTCACCGAAAGTAATTCCTTCGAATTGCCTCAAAGTGCTTCCGACCCGATTATCGACCGGATTATGGCGAAGTTGCAGTCCGACCACAAATAACGCCTTCCCAATCACCTGTTCTGCACTCCGCATTCACTCGCTTGGAATCGCTTTCCGTACATCAATGCGCACGCCCTATCGTGAAACGGTGAAACGAAGAGTGAGAGCGTCAAGAGAGAAGTCCTTCGCCTTAAATGCCTGGTCGCCACAGTTTTTGGTCGCATTGATGTAGCGTGCAGGCAGCATGATCGCGAGCAGTGGCAGCACAAACGGGATCATCAAGATCTGGTGCAGGAAGTCCAGCGCGAGCTAGCTCGCCAGCACACCGAGATACTCTGCCGCTGCGCTGAGCTGCAGCGCAAACTGGATGAGAACCGCCGCACTCTGGCTTATGTCGCTCGCCGTCTCTCCTGAGGCCTGTCCCAAAAGGGCGCCTTCCGGCGCCCTTCCAGCTTGTTGAATCCACTCACTCAAACACCAGCAAAATCGCAGTCCCTGAAAGTATACCTTCCGGGACAACTACCCGCTGTTCAAAGCACAATAGAACTTCTGGTGTGTCCGTGATCCGCGAGCAATCCGGTCACAGCACTTCTCCGAGAAGCCGACAAGTTGCCAGAACCCGTCAATGAGTGCTTTGCCCTGTTCTCGCCGGATCAACGTCTCGATGATCCGCCCTTCATCGCTTGTGCCCGCTATGGGAACTTCATATCGTCCAGCAGCTTCCGAAACCGCGGATCGGAACGGATTGGGTCCATGACCGGATCTACTTTGAGCCAAACCATCCATCCCCGGTCGTCAGTGCTGGCTTTCTCGAGCCATTCAATGGCGTGCTCTTTATCGCCCATCGCCAGGTAAGTCGCCGCGATGCGGTACACAGGGACGTACATCAGAGTGGTTTTTTGTTTTACCTCCTCCAGCATTGGTGGAACCTCACTGCGCCTGCCGTAGGAAGCATAAGCGTATGCCAGGCTCATCAGGTCCCCGGCATCTCGGTCCGAAAGCGGGAGGCATGTGGCGAAGGCGTTGATCGCCTCCTGCCACTTTGACTCTGCGGCGTAGGCCCAGCCGAGGAGGAAATTGTCCATGGGTTCTGAGGCCGCCGCCGGGCGTATCAGCTCGACCGCCCTGTCGTAACGTCGCGCCCAGTAGTAAATCTCACCTGCGGCAACATCGATTTGCGGTGACCCGTGCGCAAGCTCGCGCGCTTTTTCGGCCTCCTCGATGGCCTGGGTCGAGCGCCCCATTGCGGCCAGGAATCGCCCATAGTAGGCGTGATACTTGCCATCATTCGGAGCCAGCTCAATGGCCCGTTTGAACTCCTTTTCCGCCGGACTCCATTGCCAAGTATTGAATTCTGCATCGCCAAGCAGTGCGTGTGCTTCAGCAAGGCTATCCTCCAGTGCAATTGCTTTGGTCGCTGCTTGCTTCACCTTCGCAAAACGCTCTTCTGGCGGCAAACCCGGCCAACTGGGGAATCCCAATTCTGCCTTGGCCAAGACTACATAGGCCTGAGCGCATGTTGGATCGTTCTCGACTGCGAGTTCAAAATAGGCGAGCGCCCGACCGGCAGAGGCGACGATGGGAGGCAGCCCATACCCGCTTTTGGGGAAGATGTTGTGACCCCGCTGCAGGAGCTGATTGGCTTCCTGATTGCCGCATAGGGTGGACTGGACATTTACTTGCGCGTTCGCATTCTGCGTTGTCCACGAGGCGCATGCCAATGCCAATACTGCAGCCGCGAAATATCTGGTTTGCACGGAACTCACCATGACCTCCACTGCTCTTTGTGCGAACTTCAAACGCCACCGGCAGGATCTAGCCGCAATCCAGAAAAGCGAATCCGCAGGTGACCCGCTCGGAGTTAATGGCGCTGGGGATGACAGTGAAGCAGTCTCCCCGATGACCACCTTGCAGCTCCCGGTCAAGAGCCGAAGCCTGCAGCCGGCGAGTTAACCTGCACTTGCTGCGGGTTCAGCAGTCAATTTTTCACCCGCCTTCAGCTTTTCAACCTCGTCATCCGTAAGGGGAGGGCCAGTAATCTGCATTCCCCCGATTTCAGCCGCCGCAATAAGCTCAGGGATATCGGAGGCGGTAAGCTTCTGCTGCTGAATCGTTGGGAAGAACTCTTTGAATCCACCGGGCCCGCCCGGGGTAACGATCACCGTGAGGTGAACGGGCCGATCATCGATGGACTTCCAGGCATGGGGAATGCCTGAAGGAAGGGAGATGATATCTCCTGCGTGCAAGACCCCGCGAAAGTCAGGACTCCAAACCGCAATTGTGCCTTCGCTGACCTCGAAAACTTCGTCCTGAAGATAGTGGAGGTGGCGAGGCGGCCCGAAACCAGCCGGGGCACGATAATCGAGAATGCAAAAGCTGTTGTCAGGTTCAAGGCGGAGAGCCCGGATGCAAGCCATTTCGCCCCAGGAGGTAATCGCAAATTCGCCCAAGCTCTGAGCTCGGCTTACGATGGTGGGTTTAGATGTGTCAGGCACGCGGTAGATTTTAATCCTCGAGACGTAGTGTGGGACAGACTTATTGCGGCGGCGTGTCGCCGCTCCCGGGCCTGGGCGATTATGAATCTGGGAGAGCGCATAATCGCTGTTTCTCTCACTGATATTGGAAAGCAAGCCACATGTTCCGTAGAGTCGGCTAGTGTTCCTGGTGCGAGTCAGTGGCACGTTCGGAAGGCCAAAATGGTGCATAGGGCGTTATGCGGCCAAATGAAGGGAATGCATTTCTAAACACTGGCCGAGTTTCCCGGAAGTAACCTCCCACAACTCAGTCCGTGAATGCGTAGCTTGCTATAGGAAACGCGCGGCATGCTTGGCTCAAGCGCTGGTCGTGACGACCATTGCTGAGCAGCGTTGCTGGCTGGCGCGGCGATAGCTGTGCTTCTGCACGGAGTCAAAATATATGGCATCGCCTTCTTCCAGCCGGTAGCTCTCCGTTCCAATCTTAAGCTCCAGAGCGCCATCGAGCACGTACACGACTTCAACTCCGGCATGCGAATGAGGCTTGAGGCTAGCTTCGGGGACGCTATGAAACTCCGCCAGGAAGGCGTGGAGCTTGCGCTCTTTCGCCGGAAAATCCAGGCTCTCGAAGTGATAGGCGACATCGCGCTGGTTGGGCCGCTCCGGAAATCGCAATCGTTCCGTTCTCCGCACGATGGCGACGGTATGGCGCTTCCGCTCATTGGTGAAGAAGTAGTCGAGGCCGACGTCGAAAACGGTGGCGATGCGAATGAGGGTGGGCAGTGTCGGCACGAGGCGGCCATTTTCCAGCTTCGACAGCATGGCCGGTGAGAGGCCGGTGTGCGCCGCCAGTTGCGTCAGTCCCATGCTCTTGCGCAGTCGCAGCTGGCGAAGCTTTTCGGCGATGGCATAGGGGCGAATCGCGTCCTGAATCACATCCGTCGACGGCCCCGATTTCTTCTCAGTCAAAATTCTCTCCTCAACTGTCGTCACTGTTAAACGATGTGTCTCAACACCGTGTCTTTTCTTTTGAGTAAAACATCTTTGAGTTAGTGTCAATAGCACGGCAGGCGTGACGCGCCTGCAAAGGAGAGAAAGCAATGCTTACAAAGCTTCTTGTAATTGGCGGGCTGGCACTCATGGCCGGGGGTGCAGGAGCGGCGCCAGAAAAGAACATCGTGGAGACAGCCGTGGCGGCAGGCTCGTTCAACACCCTGGTGAAGGCTGTGCAGGCAGCGGATTTGACGGCCACGCTGGAAGGACCTGGTCCGTTCACCGTTTTTGCACCCACCGACCAGGCTTTCGCCAAACTGCCGGCGGGAACCTTGGAAACCCTGATGAAACCTGAGAACAAAGAAAAGCTGCGCGCAATTCTCACCTATCACGTGGTAGCGGGCGAGTTGGACGCGTCGCAGGTGGCCAAGCTCCATTCGTTGAAGACGGTTGAAGGAGCGGACCTGAAAATCGTGAACAAGAACGGCTCCGTAATGGTGGATAACGCGAAGGTCGTCAAGACGGACATTCGCGCCTCCAACGGCATCATTCATGTGATCGACGCGGTGATGCTGCCTCCTAACAAATAAGTTGAGCAAATTCGAATCTACAGGAGAAATCGTATGAAGAAGATCGACGTGATTGCCGCCATCCTGCTGGTGGTTGGTGGTTTGAACTGGGGACTGGTAGGACTGCTGAACTTCGACCTGGTAGCGAAACTGCTGGGCGAAATGAGCCTGCTGAGCCGCGTGGTGTACTGCCTGGTCGGGCTCGCGGCGCTGTACCAGGCGGCGAGTTGGAAGGCCATCCAGAAGCGCTGGAACATGCAGCCTGCCTTGGCGAGGCACTAACAAATACAACGGTTCTGGATGGGTGACTCCCATCCAGAATTCATTCTGGGGGATTACATGCTTGTGCTGGTTACAGGAGCGACGGGCTACATCGGGCGAAAACTTGTGGACCTCTTGCTCGCGGAAGGGCATCGGGTTCGGTGCCTCGTTCGGCGAGCCGACCAGGCCGCACAACTCCCCGCCGAGGTTGAGGTCGTTGCTGGCGACGTACTGCGCCGTGACACTCTGGCGGAATCTCTTCGCGGAGTTGAGTGCGCTTACTACCTGGTCCACTCGATGCGCGCCGGCGAATCCGGCTTTGCACAGCGCGATCGTCTGGCGGCCTACAACTTCGCCACCGAGGCAAAAGCAGCTTCGGTGCGGCGCGTCGTCTACCTTGGCGGCCTGGGCTCGGGAGTGATGTCGGCCCATCTCAAGAGCCGTCAAGAGACCGGACAGGTGCTGCGGCGGTTCGGCCCGCCGCTGGTTGAATTCCGGGCAGGCATTATTGTGGGAGCGGGCAGTGCATCCTTCGAAATCATTCGCAGCCTGGCGGAGAAGTTGCCGGTAATGATTTGTCCACGGTGGGTCACGACGCGGGTGCAGCCCATCGCCGTGTCGGACGTCCTGCAGTATCTCATTGCCGCTCTCTCCGCGGAAAATGTGGACGGCGAAGTTATCGAAATCGGCGGCAGCAAGATTGAATCCTACCGAAGCATGATCCAGGAATATGCTCGCCTGCGGGGCTTACGCCGCCGGCTGATTCGGGTTCCCGTGTTGACGCCGCGGCTCTCATCCTACTGGCTGGACTTCGTGACCAGCGTTCCGCCATCCATCACACGACCTTTGATTGAGGGATTGAAGACAGAGGTGGTTTGTGCCAACGACAAGGCGCAAAGATTATTCCACCAGATTAAGTCCTCGAGTTACCTCGACGCTCTGCAAACCGCCATCGACCGCCAGGATCCAGGCTACTTCGCCGAAGCGTTCGCCGCGGGAACAAATGCGGCGTTTCGCTCCAATGATGGGATTCTGTCCGATTGCCGTCGAATGGTGGTGGCCGCTCCGGTAGACACAGTTCGAGACCTGCTGCACTCCATCGGCGGGGGCATGGGCTGGCTCTACGCCGACCCGCTGTGGCGATTGCGAGGCTGGCTCGACAGACTGTTCGGAGGCGTGGGAATGCGTCGCCGTCGTATTCGACTTATTCCGTTGCAGGCACGTGACGAGTTGGACTTCTGGCGTGTGCAGGAGGCCAGCGAAAACCGACTGCTGCTGCGCGCCGAGATGAAGGTGCCCGGCGAGGCTTGGCTGCAATTTCGCTTTGTGCCGCTTGCGGACGGGCGCACCGAACTGCGGAATATCGCCAGTTTCGAACCGCGAGGGTTGTTAGGACGGTTGTACTGGTGGTCGCTGTATCCGCTGCATCTTCTGATTTTTCGCGGCATGCTGCGCGCCATCGCGAAACTCGCTGAAGCCCGGGCGTGCGATAGTGGAAAAATCGCGGCGGCTGAACCTCCCTACGACACCGTTTTCCGGTTGGTTGCTGAGACCGGCATTCGGCGGGGCGAGCTGTGCGCTCTCAACGTTGGGCATGTCGATGTTCAGGATTGCATCCTGATCGTGCGCAAGAGCGGCAGCGGGAAATACATAACCGACACAAAGAGCCGCCGGCCGCGGGTATTCAGTATCTCGCGCGGACTGGCAAAACGGCTGAAGTCGTTCGTGGAAGACCGCGATCCCGATGAGCCGTTGTTTCTTAGTGCCGAGGGCAAGCGGCTGCATCTCGACAACTTTGTTAAACGCAAACTGAAGCCGATCGTGGAAGCGCTGGGGCTAGAGGGTGCCTGCACGCGTTCCGGCATGGCAACGCTACCACGCAGGACCGACTGAACACCCCCATGAAACTCCGGCAGGAGCGACTGGGTCACGCAGGTCTGCGCACGACTCTGGGCTACACGCGCACAGTGGGTGAGGACGATCGCAAGCTCGCCGAGCAACTCGACAAACTCTATCGTCCGAAAAATTTTGTGGGCAAATGTGCGCAACTTAAGAAAAAAGCCTCATCGCCGCAGAAGCGAGAGGCTTTAGATTCAGTAGCTTAATTGGTTGCGGGGGGTGGATTTGAACCACCGACCTTTGGGTTATGAGCCCAACGAGCTACCAGACTGCTCCACCCCGCATTTCGATCATATCGCCATGTAAACATCAGGTCAAACCCCGAGAGCGTCATACTCCCGCTTGCCAAACGTTCGTTCAAACTGCGAAAAAATCTGCGCCGAACAGACCGGGCGTCCTCAGCATCGACCGCGTGTTTCCGGGCGCCAGATCACGCGGCAGTCAGCGCGCAGCCTGGTGTAGATGTTGCTCTTTCGCTGCTGCGTCAAGCTTCTTCACGTCCTGCTATGCTCGGGTGCCAACAAAATTTCTTAGCGAGGTGATGGGGTGAGGCAGATCCATCTGTGGTTGGGGTTGGGGGTAGCAGTGTCGACGGCGGCGACCGATGCCGTCTACGTGATGTTCAGCGCCGCCGTCGCCGGCAGGCGACGCATTCCCGCCGCCACCTGGAGTAGCGTCTGGTATCTGCTCTCCGCATTTGCCGTGATCAGCTACACGCGCAACTGGGTGTACGTGTGCTTCGCGGCGCTCGGCTCGTGGATTGGAGCTTATCTCTCGATGAGCTTCCTGCGCCATCCAGCGGATCGAGAACAGACCGCACGCGGCGAGCCAAGGGCGTCGGCTTAAGGGTGAACTTGGGGCAGCATAGGTACTGCTGAAGGAGCTCCAGCGTCGACAGCCTCGTTCGCTTCTCCATTGGGAGAAAGCAGAGGCGCCAGGAAGGACGATTCCTTCGAACCCAGCGGGGGCTCACGTGATCGAAGTCATTTCGGAGACCGGACAAGAGTTTCCTGACCGGCGACGAGTTGCCATCTCCCGTCTCTCCTGACCCATACGTCTGTGAAGCGGTATGTACCGCTGAGATCTGTGGTCTGGTAGCGGACCGTCTCCACCAATTTGCCAGTGACTACTCCAACGTCTCCTAAGTTCTGCACCACCACGTCGGACATGACGATCGACTCAAACTTCAGATCGCCGGATCGCAGGTTGGCTACATCATCAGACTTGTGGGTCACCGAGCCGTCGGCGTTGGTAAAGATCAGGTCATCCGCCTCGATCTGTTCCACTGCCTGCCAGTCGGCGCGTAAGAGTGCCTGGTTAAAACTGGCTTCTCGTGCAGCCAGTGCTCCTGCGGTATTTCTGGTCTGCGCCTTGAGCGGCGGCAGTGCTACCAGGAGCACGAGAGCGAGCGCTATAGGGTGCTTCAATCGAAAGCCCTCCCGTCGTATTGAGACGCTCTGATGGGGCGGGAGACGTAGTTCACGAGCCCGGTTGGCTCTCCTAGTCGTAATACTCCAGCCCAAGATGTGTGATCATCTCCTCGCCCTTGAGATGCCGCAGCGTGTTCTTCAACTTCATCGACTGGATAAACAGGTCGTGCTCGGGATACAGGCCCTCGGCCGTCATCGGCGATTTGAAGTAGAAGCTCAGCCACTCCTGGATGCCGATGCCGCGCAGCGCCGACGAGCGCTTTGCGAGATCGAGGAAGAGCACGAGATCCAGTACGATCGGCGCCGCGAGGATCGAATCGCGGCACAGGAAGTCGACCTTGATCTGCATCGGATAGCCGAGCCAGCCGAAGATGTCGATGTTGTCCCAACCTTCTTTGTTGTCGCCGCGCGGCGGATAGTAATTGATCCGCACCTTGTGGCAGATGTTGCCGTAGAGATCGGGGTAGAGCTCCGGCTGCAGGATGTGCTCCAGCACCGACAGCTTCGATTCCTCCTTGGTTTTAAAAGACCCGGGATCATCCAGCACCTCGCCGTCGCGATTGCCAAGGATGTTGGTCGAGAACCATCCGTTCAGGCCGATCATGCGAGCCTTGAAGCCCGGCGCCAGAATGGTCTTGATTAACGTCTGGCCAGTTTTGTAGTCCTTGCCGCAGATCGGCGCCTCCATCTGCTTCGAAAGTTCCTGCATCGCGCCGGTATCGACGGTGAGGTTCGGCGCGCCGTTGGCGAAGGGTACACCTTCTTTAAGCGCCGCGTAGGCGTAGATCATCGAGGGCGCGATATTTTCGTCATTCTGTTGCAGACCCTTCTCGAAGGCGGCCAGCGACTTATGGACCGGCCCGGCTGCAAGGAAGGTCTCGGTCGAGCCGCACCAGATCATAATCAGCCGTTCCGCGCCACTCGACTGCTTAAAGTCGTGGATGTCACCGCGCACCTGCTCAGCAAGATCCATCTTGCTTTTGCCCTTCTTGACGTTAGGCCCGGTGAGATTCTTGACGTAGTTATGATCGAAGACGGCTTTGCGCGGCTTGATCGACGACAAGAACGGCTTCACCTGCTCCAGCAGCGAACGGTCGAGTACACCGGCTTTGGCGGCAGCGGCGTACATGTCATCTTCGAAGATGTCCCATCCGGTGAAGACGAGGTCGTTGAGAGCGGCGAGGGGCACGAAATCTTTGATCTTCGGCGAACGGCCTTCCGTGCGCTTGCCAAGGCGAATGGTTCCCATCTGGGTGAGCGAGCCGATCGGCGACGAAATTCCCTGGCGCACCGCCTCGACCCCGGCAACAAACGTGGTCGCAACCGCGCCCATGCCGGGAATCATGACCCCCAATTTGCCCTTGGCGGGAGCGACCTCGCGCGCTCCCGGCTTATTTTTTTCTATTGGCATCTATCAGTCCATTCCTTGAAGATTATGCAAACTTATTATCTTCTCGTATCGTGTACACGTCGGCAATGATTGGCCTGTAAATGGCCTTCTTTGCGCGCTGTGCTGCGATTTGCGGGATTCGACGGCGACAATGGCAGACAAGAAAATCGCGGTGATAACCGGAAGCTCCAGCGGTATTGGTCTGGCGGCAGCCGTAGAGTTGGCATGCGGTGGTTATTTCGTGACGGCGACAATGCGCGACCTGGGCCGCAGCGGGAGGCTGGAAGAAGCGGCGCGGAAGCGCGGCATACGCGAACAGCTCGACCTTCGACAACTCGATGTTACCAACTTCGACGCGATTCCATCAGCGATCGACGGTATTGTTCGCGATCACCAGCGCATCGATGTGCTGGTGAACAATGCAGGATTCAGCACGGGTGGGTTCGCCGAGGATATGACGCTGGCGGAGCTGCGTCATCAGATGGAGACCAACTTCTTCGGCAGCGTGGCCATGACCAAGGCAGTGCTGCCGGTGATGCGCCGCCAGCGTTCGGGACACATTATCCAGATTACCTCGGTGACCGGCCGTGCCGCCGCTCCCCTGGTCAGCAGTTACGCGGCCTCGAAGTTCGCTTTGGAAGGGTGGAGTGAGGCGCTGCGCATAGAGGTCTACTCCCTCGGTATTCGGGTTGTGCTGGTCGAGCCCGGCGCCTACGACACCGACATATGGGAACGGAATCTTGTCATCGGCAGGCAAGCGCTCGACGACAGCTCACCCAACAGACAGCGCAGCCAGCGCTTTGTAGAACTGGTAAAGTCTCGCGCGAAGGCACGGCGCGATCCCCGCGAGGTCGCGCGGCTCATCCTACGCATTGCCAATCATCCTAATCCCCGCCTTCGTTACCTGATCGGGCCGGACGCGAAAGGACAAGTCTGGCTGCGCCGCCTGATGCCTTGGCGGCGCTACGAACGCCTGCTGGCAAAGTTCACCAGGATCGACTGAATCCACGTGCCGGCGCCTATCCCATCGCAACCTTCCACTCTTTCGCGTGAGCTCGGGGTGAGCCACGCCAGCGCTATTGTGGTAGGCACGATCATCGGCAGCGGTATCTTTCTTGTTCCCGCCGAGATGATGCAGGCGGTGGGTTCGTCGCGATGGGTGTATCTGGCGTGGATCGTCGGCGGCGCGCTATCGCTGGCGGGCGCCATGACCTATGCCGAACTGGGCGCGATGAAGCCGCAGGCGGGCGGCGAATACATTTATATCCGTGACGCGTATGGGCCGCTGCCTGCGTTTCTCTACGGCTGGACGTGGTTCGCCGTCGCCAAACCTGCATCCATCGCGACGCTCGTCACTGGTCTGGTGCGTATTCTCGGCAGCTTTCCCGCACTTGCAATGCTGAACAGCGTCGCTGTCCGCTCCCCGATTCCGGTCAGCTACGGGCAGCTCGTCGCCATCGCCGCTGCAGCTCTGATCACCGCTTTGAATTACATCGGCATTAAACGGGCGGGCGATTTCCAGCTGGTTTTCACATGGCTCAAGATCGTGATCATAGGCGCCGTCGCGCTGCTGGCCTTCCGCGCCCTAAGCGGGACGTGGGCTAACTTTGCAACCTCGTTTCCCGGTGCCATGGGCGGCTTCTCAGGCTTTATGGCAGCGCTGATCGCCGCTCTCTGGGCCTATGACGGATGGAATGATCTCAACATGGTGAGCGGGGAAATCCGCGACCCCGGTCGCGCCATCCCGATCGCGCTGATCGTCGGTGTTGCGGTGGTCGCGGCGCTGTACATGGTGACCAACGCCGCGGTGCAGTATGTGTTACCCGCCACCAGCATCGCGTCGTCACCACGCCCGATGTCGGAGGCCACCGCGGCCGCCGTTGGCGCCTGGGGAGCCGCCATCGTCTCGGCGGGTATGGTTGTTTCCATCCTCGTCACGCTCAACGGCACCATCATGAGCGGCGCACGCGTACCCTATGCCATGGCGCGCGACGGCTACTTCTTTCATGCCCTGGCCGATGTGCATCCCCGCTTCCACACGCCGACAGCCGCGTTGATTGTGCAACTCGTGCTCTCCATACTGCTGCTGCTGTTTGCCGGCAGCTTTCGCCAGTTGTTTTCGCTGGCGATCTTCGCCGAGTGGTTGTTCTATATGATCGCCGCCAGCACCGTCTTTGTTTTGCGCCGGACCGAGCCCGATGCGCCGCGTCCCTATCGCACCTCCGGCTATCCCGTTGTGCCTGCGCTGTTCATTGCGGCCGCCGCTGTCCTGTTGTACTACACGTTCACGGAAAATCTCCGGAACTCCGCCTGGGGTGTCGCGGTCATTGCAGCCGGGGTGCCCATCTTCTGGTCTTTCGCACGAAGGAACCATCCACGCCAGCAGCCGGACAGCTGAATTTGTGTCGTGCGGAGTTCCTCCTATGCAGCTCATGCCAGTACCGGGTCGAGCTCCAGGCCAACCCCGTCCTCCTCGCCCGAGTTCCAGCTCTGACCTGGCTTGCTCCGGGCAGCGGCCAGGTCTTTGGCAATGCGCGCTCTCGTAACTTGCACCTGCCGGCGGTCGGGATGCTGTTCACGAAGAATGCCTGCCTTAAGAAAGATCTCGCTCAACGCATCCATGGCTTCGCCAAACCACAAGTGAATGGCGCTCTTCGACGTGTGTAGCATCTCCGCGACCTCCTCATGCGAAAGGTTGTACAGGCCCGCAAGCAACATGATCTCCTGATGTTCCGAGCTGAGCTGGGAGAGACATAGCTCGACGTCATGCACGAACACTGCCTGGTCTTCAAAGCTGGGTACGGAATGGTGTGTGACACGCGAGCGAAAGAATTCGCGGCCGAGCAATGATGGAAGCCGGCCGACTTGTGACGAAAGCTCAAAGAAGTGGCGCACGATCGCCAGGGTTTGTGCGCGAAAGCACACCGTTTCCGGGCGCGGGTCGGGTTGTTCTTCAGCCGCAGCGGTGCAGCCCGAATAAGAACCATTCGTCAGCATGCGCAGCCATTTCGCCTTCTGGGCGGCGAGCCGGGAAATTCTCATTGCAGACCTCCGGTGGCAGCGGCCGCCGGCGGGATGCCCCCGTTCACGGTCTCCCGCGGAACGGCGGTTGAATGCAACCCCGGTCGCGTCAGGAAACACGGTCGAGAAGCCCCCGTCAGCATTCGTCCACACGGTTCGCAATAATTCTCATTCGATCCGGAACGGCGCAATCCCAGTGCTCCGCATCTTTCGCAATACTTCAGTTCGAATCCGATTACTTCCATCTCCGCCCCTTTTCCTGTTGAATAAAAGCGAGCCCTGCGATGCGCCCCTGTTACGATCCAGGAGGCATGCGCAGGGCTCGTTTCAGTTACGATGACCTGCTTGCGGTTATTGGTTTAGTTCAAAACGGGAGCCGGCGCGGCGGAGGACAGAACCTTAGCATAATTGCCGTGAACTACTCATCTGCCGGTGCCGCACCTGCCCGACGTCACACTACGAGCCGGTCGTCCTGACGCCGGGTGAAATAGCCTTCTTCGTACCCGGACTTCAGAATGCTCCCGTTCTGCACAATCACGCTGAGCCTGCCGGAAAAGCGCAAGCTGCGAAGCAACTTTTCCAGCGCCGCCGAGAGCACCTCGGCGTGCCGGATCTTGCGGCGGAACTCAGCGAAAGTTTTGTCCTCCAGATTGGCTTCGTTGTCCTGCATTCTCTCGTACCTCGGCCAGCACCACGGAACCAGGCCGTACCCCGAATCTGCCATGGGGGAATCAGGAGAGTCAATCTAATTATTGCTATAAGGATATTACTAAAGTACATGTATTGCTTTCTGCAAAAATCAAGCACATGACCATCCACGATCTGCAGGACCAGTTGCGCGCCCATATCCGCGCCCGCATCGGACGTGGCGAGCTGACCGGGACCACGCTCGCTCGCGATGCCGGATTTCCGCAGGGACATCTCTCCAACTTCCTGAACGCCCGCCGCGGTCTGAGCGTGGAATCGATGGATCGGCTGCTGGCGGCGCTGGGCATCGGCATTCTTGATCTGCTCGGCGATCGGGAGCGACACGCCCCTGACCCGTCGAGCCGCAAGCGCGGGCGAGTCGAACCGGTCGCCATGGTTTCGCCGCAGCATGCGGCGTTGGCTCGGTTTCGCGACGATCAGATCCTGGGTGCGCGCAATTTCCCCGCCTCTTTCCTGCGAAGGCTCAAGGCGCAGGCCGCCATCGACCGCCACGATTGGCTGCGATTTGTGCTCATCCAACTCAATCAGCGCGCCGCCGAAGAGCTTCTGCCCAGCGCGAGCTGCGCCACCCTGCTGATTGATCGGCATTACAACTCGCTTCAGCCGTACCGACGCCTGCGGCGCAACCTTTACCTGGTCAGAACCAACGGTGGGTGTGTGGTGGCATACCTGTCGGTGTGTGAGAATTGCCTGGTTTTACAGCGCCGCCCGCCCCGCCAGGAGATCGAAATTGTACGTATCGAGAACGGCCGAACCTACAGCGACTACATCATCGGCCGCATCTGTCATGTCGCGCTGGAAGTGTGAAACAACCCAGGCGCCCTCTGGGGCTCTGCTATGATTTTCCCCATCAACCTGGAGGCAATAATATGGAGGAACAGCAGCAGAACGCGCCCAGCCCGGGCTCCCGACGCGATCAGGATATTGCACTCGATATGATGAAGTTTATTGCCGTGACCACCGGTTATGGTAAAGCCAGCTCACCCGCTGCCGGCTTCAAGGCCGTGGCCGACAACAAGGCCGAGGACTATGCTCACCATCTGCTGGATCTGTACGGCCAATGCCTGGCAGCGGTAAAAGGAAGCAAGTAGACGCCAGGTGGAGGAAATAATAGGGATAACCGCGAACGGAAGCGCCATTCAACCGACTTGATTGCAGTGCCCACCCAAATCGAATTTTGGGTGGGCATTTGCGTCTGCCAAGTTTCGGCAGCAGCGCCGGGCTGCCAC
>Ga0335073_10004002_pt1 | contig 20557 bp, 18 predicted proteins | sample Lox_Sample_22_FD_207093 | JGI IMG/M metagenome (GOLD analysis project Ga0335073, IMG submission 207093) | Soil microbial communities from Loxahatchee National Wildlife Refuge, Florida, United States - Lox_Sample_2.2 | ecosystem: Environmental > Terrestrial > Soil > Wetlands | place: USA...
GGGCAAGGTGCTTTCGCTGACTATCGTGCGGCTCAGAAATGGACCCCCGCTTTCGCGGGGGCGACGAATTCTAAAGCAAAATCAAATTATTCCGTCATTCCCGCGAAAGCGGGAATCCATACGGTCTCAAAGCACCACCTTCGTCCACTTCGATTTCTTCGCACGCTCGAAAGCGGGCATCCCTGAGCTTCAGCCCCGATGAATGGAGCGCATGGCTCTGGGTCCCCGCTTTCGCGGCGACAGCGGGAAAGATACTGGAATCTCAGTGTTTTTTGAGATGTGTGCGTACCCTAGCGCTTTCGCGGGGCGACGAATTCTAAAGCTAAATCAAATTGTTCCGTCATTCCCGCGAAAGCGGGAATCCACGCGATGTCAAAGCGCCACCGTCGTCGACTTCGATTTCTTCACACGCTCTCTCACGGGCGAAGCGAAAATTGCGAGACATGGGGGACCTTTTCCTTGCCAATCGCGGCGGCCACCCCTAAACCCACGCCCATGTCGGAAACGGACCTTATACCGCTGGTAGAAGCGCTCGCCCGGTCGCGGGTGCTGTGCGTCGGCGATGTGATGCTCGATCACTATGTCTATGGCCGGGTCGAGCGCGTCTCGCCCGAAGCGCCGATCCCGGTGCTGCGCGTCGAGCGCGAGGTAAGGAAGCTGGGCGGCGCCGGCAATGTGCTGAGCAATCTGCACGCGCTCGGGACGCAGGCCTGCTTCATCTCGGTCACCGGCAACGACAGTGCCGGCCGCGACGTCGGCAAGCTCGTCGCGGGGCTTGCGGGAATCGAGGCGCATGTGTTCGGCGAGCGCGGCCGGACGACCACGATCAAGACCCGCTACATCGCCGACACGCAGCAGATGCTGCGCGCCGACCGCGAGCAGGCGGCGGCGCTCACCGACGCCCAGCGCGAGGATGTGCGGCGCATGGTCGAGCAGGTGCTGCCGCATTACCAGGTTACCGTGCTCTCCGACTATGCCAAGGGCGTGCTCGCCCAGGGCGTCGCCGGCGCGATCATTGCCGCCGCGACACGGGCGGGACATCCGATCGTCGTCGATCCCAAGGGCACGGATTACAGCGTCTATCGCGGCGCCAGCATCATCAAGCCCAACCGGCGCGAACTCGGTGAAGCGACGAAACGGCCCGTCGACAGCGAAAGCGATGCGGTGGCGGCGGCGCGCGCGCTCATCGACGCGCATGGCTTCGGCGCCGTGCTGGTGTCGCTGAGCCAGGAAGGCATGCTGGTGGTCGAACAATCCGGAGCGACGGCGCGACTCGGCGCCGAGGCGCGCGAGGTGTTCGACGTGTCGGGCGCGGGCGATACGGTGATTGCCGTGGTCGCGGCGGCGCTTGCCGCCGGCGCGCCGGTGCTCGACGCGGCACGGCTCGCCAATGTCGCGGCCGGCATCGTCGTCGGCAAGGTCGGCACCGCAATGGTGCATGCGACCGAGCTGATCGAGCGCCTCGTCGATCGCGAAGCGGTCGCGACGCGCAAGGTGCTGCCGCTCGCCCTCGCCGCCGACCACGTCGCGCGCTGGCGGCGCAAGGGCCTGCGCATCGGCTTCACCAATGGCTGCTTCGACCTGCTGCATCCCGGCCATGTCTCGCTGCTGGCGCAGGCGCGCGCGGCATGCGACCGGCTGGTGGTCGGGCTCAACAGCGATGCTTCGGTGATGCGGCTCAAAGGACCGGGGCGGCCGGTGCAGAACGAGCAGGCGCGCAGCGCCGTGCTGGCCTCGCTCGCCTCAATCGACCTCGTCGTGCTCTTCGACGAGGACACGCCGCTCAACCTCATCGCCGAGCTGAAGCCCGATCTGCTGGTGAAGGGCGCCGATTACCGTCACGACCAGGTGGTCGGCGCCGACCTCGTCGAAGCCTATGGCGGCCGCGTCATGCTGGCGGAGCTGGTCCCGGGCTTCAGCACGACGGCCACGATCGCGAAGTTGGCGCGATAAAAGCCATCAGCCGTCAGCTCTCAGCCGTCAGCGCGGTGAGATGAAAAATCTGATAGCTGACGGCTGACGGCTGACAGCTAGAATACCTCCGGATCATCGATGCCGGGATCCGTGAGGCGGCGCAGCCGGCCGGCGGCGAGGGCGGCGAAGCGCAGCAGCACGGCGCGGCGGCGGGACGCCGCCAGCATTGCGGGCCGAGCCTCGCGCAGCACGGCGGCACCGAACGCATCTGCCACGATGAGGCCGCAATCTTCGGGAATAAGCTCCTGCGGAAACGCGCCCGGCACGGCGAAGTAGAGGCGATCGCAGAAATCGCGGTACTGCGGCCATTTGCGGTCGCTCTTGAAATCCGCTACCGAGGATTTGATCTCGACGATGACGAGCTCGCCGTCCCGCCCCAGCGCCAGCACATCCGCCCGCCGCCCATTGGCGAGCGCGACTTCCGCGAGCGTGGCGAAACCGCGATGAGCGAGCGCGCGACACACGCCGCGGCACAACTCCTTGGGAAATTCGCGAGCATCAGACATGGTCGAATGGATCGAGTGTAAGGAGATTCCGGCATGAGCGACAAGCAGCGCGGCACGGCCCGCTTCAACAGGAGGGCGTGCGCGTCATGATCGGCAAGGGAATACGCGGCTCGCTCAACGATTCCTGGCGGATCTCCAAACACTACTGGGCCTCCGAAGAGCGCTGGGTGGCGTGGGGGCTCCTCGCCGTGGTGGTCGGGTTGAACCTCGGCCAAGTCGGTCTCAGCGTGCTGTTCAACTACTGGCGGAACGCCTTCTACAACGCCATCCAGAACTACGACGAATCCGCCTTCTTCCGCCAGCTGGGCATCTTCTCCGGGCTGGCGGTGCTGTGGGTCCTGGTTGGCGTCTACCAGGCCTATTTGCAGCAAATGCTGCAGATCCGCTGGCGCCGCTGGCTCACCCACCGCTATCTCGGCCGCTGGCTCGACCACCGCGCCTACTACAAGATGCAGCTCACCCACAATCCGACGGACAACCCCGATCAGCGCATCGCCGAGGATCTGAACCTTTTCACCAACTCGACGCTCAACCTCTCGCTGAATCTGCTCAGCAGCGTGGTGACGCTGTTCTCTTTCATCTTCATCCTGTGGTCGCTGTCGGGGCCGCTGACCATTCCGCTCGGCTCGGGCACAAGCGTCACCATTCCCGCCTTCATGGTTTGGCTGGCGCTGATCTATGCCGTGATCGGCACCATCATCACCGTGAAGCTCGGCCGACCGCTGGTGGGACTCAACTTCAACCAGCAGCGGCTCGAAGCCGATTTCCGCTACAGCCTGGTGCGATTGCGCGAAAACACCGAGAGCGTCGCCTTCTATCGCGGCGAGCCGCGAGAGACCGACATCTTTCGTGGCCGCTTCAGCCATGTCTTCGACAATTTCTGGGCGATCATGAAACGGCAGAAGCTGCTCGGCTGGTTCGTTTTCGGCTATGGCCAGGCTTCGGTGATCTTTCCCTACATCGTGCAGGCGCCGCGCTATTTCGCCAAGCAGATCGCCCTGGGCGCCGTGCAGCAGACGGCCGACGCTTTCGGTCAAGTCCAAGGCGCGCTGTCTTTCATCGTCTCTTCCTACACCGACATCGCCACCTGGCAATCGGTGGTTCAGCGACTCGCCAGCTTCGAGGGGACTCTGGCTGACATCGCCACGCGCGCCGAAGAGCCGAGCGATCTCGCCATCACGCATCAAGGCAAGGGACTCTCGGTCGACGGGCTCGCGATCGACCTGCCCGACGGCAGGCCGCTGGTCTCCGGCGTCGCCTTCGACGCGCAGCCCGGCCGGGGGCTGCTGCTGGTGGGACCGACCGGCGTCGGCAAGAGCACCGTGCTCCGCGCCATCGCCGGCATATGGCCCTTCTCCCGCGGCCTGGTGCGCTTCGGTACGGGACGCGTCTTCTTCATCCCGCAGAAGCCCTACATCCCGCTCGGCAGCTTGCGGCAGGCCTTGGCCTATCCCGATGACGGCGCCGATTTGCCGCGCGAGACGCTCGAGGCGGTTTTGCGCAAGGTCGGGCTCGGGGCGCTGGCACCCGAGCTCGATAGGGTCGACCAATGGTCGCGGCGGCTGTCCGGCGGCGAGCAGCAGCGGCTCGCCTTCGCGCGCGTCTTTCTGGCGGAGCCGGCGGTCGTGGTCCTCGATGAAGCGACGTCAGCGCTCGACGAAGCGATGGAGACCCATCTCTATCGCCTGCTGCGCGACGCGCCCTGGCATCCGACGATCGTCAGCGTCGGTCACCGCAGCACGCTCAGAGCTTTCCATGACGACGTGCTCGACCTCACCTCGAGCGCGCTCTCGCCAGCGGCGGCCCAGGTGGCGGGGTAGCCGGCGCGCTAGGGCGCCGGCTGCCGCACATGGATGACGGCGTAGCGGTCGGCATAAACGCGGCGCCAGCCGGGCAGATGGTCGAGGACCTCGACGGCGTGATCCTGCGGCTGAAGCAGGGTCCAGGTGATACCGTATTGGTCGAGGAGGCCGGTCAAAACGCTTTCCTTTCCGTCCGCGGCATCGAGGTAGCGTTTCAGGAAAGCGTCGCCATACATCTCGATGCGACCATCGATGAAGGTCGGAACCCCGCTGAAGACGAGGTAGCCGCCGAAGCTCTCGTTGTTGAAGACCGGCCCCGACAGGCGCATTTGCTCGGCGGCGGCGAGCGCTCTTCCCGGTGTTTGCGGACCATCGGCGCGCTGTAGCGGCCAGAGCAGCGTCGCGCCGCTGATCGCCATGGTGACGGCCAGCGCGATGACAATTCCGCTGCTGCCGGCTGGCTTCGCCGCCGCGAGAAACCATCGGCCAAGCGACGAGGGCGGCGCGGCGCGGATGCGCGCCGCGAGCTGCGGTCCCACCGATTGCGCGATGGCGAGCGGCGCCACGAGGGCAACGAAATCGGCGTGACGCACATGCGAAAGCGCCATGTGAAACAGCCCCAGCAGCAACAAAAGGCGCGTCAGCGGCAGTCTAAGGCCGAGCGCCAGGCCGACACCGAGCATGCCGAGAAGCCATAGCTCCAGCGGGTCGAAGCGCTGAAAATTCGGACTCATCCATTCGCTGAAGCTTTGCTGCAGCACCGGCATGGCCGCGATGCGGAACGGCAGCAGCAGGCCATCGACACCGTTCGGCGTGCAAAGCGCCGCGCCGACGGCCAGCAGGATGAAGCGGCCCCATTGCCAAGACGCAACGCGGCGTTCGCTCCAGGAGGCTGCCGCCAGGACGGCCTCCGCGCCGAAAAAGCCGGCGAGCGCCAGGCCGAACATGAAACCGCCATGGAGATTGGCCCACAGCGTCATCACCGGCAGAAGCCAAAGCGGCGGAGCGCGGCTGTGGTCCCGAGCGGAGATCAGGCCCGCGGACCAGACCACGAGGAGGGGAAAAGCGAGTACATGTGCCCGGGCGACGAGGTGGGGCAGCAGCAATGCACAGCTCGCTCCCACGACAATGAGTGCCGAGAAAGGCTCGAAATGCGCAAGCAGCCGGCGCGTAAGGAGCGCCAATGCGCCGGCGAAGCAAAGCGCCGCCAGAAGCGCCACGGCGGGCCAGCCGAAGCGATCATAGACGAAGGCCAGGAGAAGCTCGGACAGCCACTCATGCGCAACCCAGGTCGCGCCGGCCATCGAATGGGAGAAAGGATCGTGCAGCGGCAGAGCGTGATGCGCGATGATCCATCGCCCGGCGGCGATGTGCAGGTAGGTGTCGGGGTCGTCGAGAACGGACAGACGGTCCTGGAGCGCCCTCAGCAAGGCGAGCACGGCGACGATCGATGGCAGGGAGACCAGAGGACGCTGCCGGACAGCGCGACCGGACGGCGTGGTCACTATCGCTTCGGTTTGCGCAGCCATGCTCGACTTCGCGACGACACTCCAGCTTTGGCGACGGGCATTGTCCGTCCCACTTCTTTACGGCTCATTAAGTGTCGGAGGCCGTCATCTCGGAGGACACGGGCGATCTCGGCGTCTCGATCACGCCTTGCCGCGAGAGCGCGACACTCTCGGCGACCGATCCCCGCCTTCACTGAAATGAAGAAATACTTTGATTTGTTTTAATTTGTCCCGCGAGGGCGGGGCCACAAATCAAATTCGCGTTGTTCTCGTCATAGGCTCGCGATTGCTCCGCGCCAGCGGCGGCCGGTAAGAGAGAGAGCTCCTCCCGGCCGCCGGCCAGCGGGAAATGCGTCAGCCAGCGGTGGTGAGCTTGCCGGCGACAGTGTTGAACACGGTGGACAACTTGGTGCCGACCAGCGTGATCGCGGCGATGATGACCACCGAAATGAGGGCCGCGATCAGGCCGTATTCGATCGCCGTCGCGCCGCTCTCGTCACGCATCAGGTTCGAGATTTTTGAAAGCATGTTTCTACTCCTCCAAAGGCCGCGCGAACGTTCGTCGGCCGTGCTTAACTCCTACCATCGCGCCACGCGGTTGCTAAGCAAGATCGCTTAGACTTCATCTTAAACATTGACTGAAATCGGCGTTTCGAGGCGATCAGGCAGATGCCGGCACGAGCATCAGCCGGCGGTGGTCAGCTTCCCGGCGACGGTGTTGAACACGTTCGACAGGTTGGTGCCGACCAGACTGATCGCGGCGATGATGACCACCGAGATGAGGGCCGCGATCAAGCCGTACTCGATCGCGGTTGCGCCGCCTTCGTGGCGGATGAGTTTCGAGAACTTTGCAAGCATGCTTAACACTCCTTTAAAGACCGCGCGAACGTTCGTGGCGGTTGGCCAACTACTACCATTGTGGCGCGATTATGCTAAGCAGCATCGCGTAAACTTCAGCTTAAACATGCCATGAACTCGGCGTTTCTGCGCAACATCTAGAGTGCGCCGACGATCGGCCCGAAGAAATTGCTCGAGATGGTTTGGCCGATCGCCAGGCAACCGCCCACGATGATGATCGAGATGAGACCCGCGATCAGCGCATATTCGATCGCGGTCGCTCCGTAGCGGTCGGCAGGCAGGCATGACATCAGGCGCAGCATGGACGCACCTCCGCAATCTCAGGATCGGCACGATTCTAGAGGCGCCGCGGCGCGACGCCATGTTTATTATCGAGAAGAAGCGGCGTGTTTGCCGATGATTTGGTTAAAATTCTCGATGCTTCACAGCCAGATTGCCGGATGGGCTGGAAGCGTCACGAGCGCAATTAGCGAGATCGAAATCATCTTTGATTTACCATGCTTGATGGGTGACGGGTGATCGCCCTCCGGCGGAGCATGCTTGCGGCATGAGACAGCAAGAACGTTTGCGGTCACTGGATTCATTGCGCGGGATCGGCGCGCTGGCCGTGATGATCTGGCACGCCACGTGGGTTGCCTTCGGCGGCGCCAATGGGCCCGGCATCCTGTTGATTCCACGCCGCGGCTATCTCGCCGTCGATCTTTTCTTCATGCTGAGCGGCTTCGTCCTTGCGCACGTCTACAGCGCCGACTTTGCAAACCGGCCGAGCCGCCGGCGCTATGCCGCATTTATTTGGGCGCGACTGGCGCGGATTTACCCCTTGCATCTCCTGTCGATCCTCTTGCTGCTGCGGCTTTACGGACAGACGAGCCTGTACTCCGGGCACGCGCTCGCGCTCAATCTTCTCCTGCTGCAAGGACCGTGGCTTCCGCAGGTGACATGGAACTACCCGTCATGGTCCATCAGCGCCGAATGGCATGCCTATCTTCTGTTCCCGGTGTTTTGCGCCGGCCTGTGGCGCCTCCCTGCCAAAGCCGCCGCGGCCGTGGCGATCGCCTGTGCCTTGGCGCTGGTGCTGACCTGCGCTGAGAGCGAGTGGGGACTGGCAAACGTGACCAACGGACCGCTGTCGTTGGCGCGCGCGCTCCCCGAGTTCATAACCGGCATGCTGGCGTATAGAGCGTACCGGACCGGATGGTGCCGCGCTCTTTGGCAGTCGGACCTGTTTCTCGCGTCCATCGCCGTCGCGATCCTGGCGCTGTCATGCGCATGGCCGACCGACCTCGCGATCATCCTGCTCTTGCCGGGGGTGCTCCTGGCGGCCGCAACCAACGAAGGGCGCGCGAAGTCACTGCTGATCAGCCGCCCGCTGCAATTCCTGGGCGACATTTCGTATTCGCTTTACATGATCCATTACACCTGCATCATCGCCATATTCGACGCCCTGTTCGGAGTTGACTCCGCGGGCGCGCCGACCGCCCCGCGGATCATGGCGTTCTTCGCCGCGATTGCCTTATCTCTTGGCTTTGCAACGGCCCTGTCGCGCGGTATTGAATATCCGGCGCGCTCGGCTCTCCGTCGGCTCTGGGCAGGAGAGATCGGGGAACGCAGCCCCGCGGGGAGATAGGTCAGGCGCCCCGCTGATACGGGGGAGGAATGATCGAATTCGGCTGCGTCAGGCCGGTCGGGGCGCATCTCGTCGAGCGGGCACGGACACAAGGCGCGCAGATCGCCTTCGCGGATGCGGCAAGCGAGCTCAGCTATACCGAGCTCGAGCAGCGCACGCTCGCTGTCGCGACGGCGCTGATGGATCTCGATATCGCCGCGGGCACCAGCGTCGCGGTCTTCCTGCCGAACTCGGTCCGCTGGATCGAGGCGGCGCTGGCGATCGTGCGGCGCGGCGCGGTGATGGTGCCGATCAGCTATGAATCGAGCGAGGAGGAGGTGCTCTACCGCCTCGGCGATGCCGGCTGCGCCGCGGTGATATCGCTGGCGGAAAAGCGCGAGATGCTGGAGCGCCTCGCCGCGAAGCTGCCCGGCCTGGGCCGGCTCCTCCTGGCCGGATTGGAGCCCGGTGCGCGACGCGACCGGCTATGCTCCTATGAGGCGCTGCGGGAGACGCCGCCGCGGCAGGAGGCGGCGGGAGGCGAAGATCTCGAAGCGCCCGCCTTCATCCTCTACACCTCGGGTACGACCGGCCGTGCCAAGGGCGTCGTGCTCAACCAGCGCAGCCTGATGTGGGACATCGCCGCAGCCTGGATTCCGATCGCGGGATTGTCCGCGCGCGACCGCATGCTGGCGCCCTTGCCGCTGTTCCATTCCTATGCGCTCGACCTGGTCGTACTCGGCACGCTCGCCGCCGGCGCGACGACGCGGGTGATGTCGCGCTTTTCCACCGAGGAAGCGCTGCGCCTCCTCGGCGGCGGCGGCTTCACGCTGTTTCCCGGCGTGCCCACCATGTTCCACTACCTGCTCGAGCGCGCGCCGGAAGGGCCGATCCGGCTCCCCGATCTGCGCCTTTGCATCTCGGCCGGCGCGATCATGCCGGCGATGCTCAATGCCGCCTTCGAGCGGCGCACCGGCGTGACGCTCGTGGACGGCTATGGCATTACCGAGACGGCGACGATGGTGACCATGAACTGGCCGGGGAAGCCGCGGGTCATGGGCTCTTGCGGCATTCCCATTCCGGGCCAGCAGGTCCGCATCGTCGATCCCCTCGCGCGCCGCGACGTGGCGCCGGGCGCAGAGGGCGAGCTCGTCGTCCGCGGGCCCAATCTGATGCTGCGCTATCACGGCAAGCCCGAGGAGACGGCGCGCGCGCTGGTCGATGGCTGGTATCTGACGGGCGATCTCGCCCGCGCCGACGGCAACGGCTTCATCACCATCACCGGCCGGCTCAAGGAAATCATCATCCGCGGCGGCCAGAACATCGCGCCCGCGGAGATCGAAGAGGTCGTGGCGCAGTTTCCGGGGGTGCTCGACAATGCCGTGGTCGCCGGCAAGCACGCCGCCTTGGGCGAAGTGCCGGTGCTTTTCGTCGTGCCGAAGCCGGGGGCGCGGCTCGACGAAGCGGCGCTCCGCGCCTTTTGCCGCCAGCACCTCTCGGCCTACAAGGTGCCGGACAGCATCCACGTCATCGACCGCATCCCGCGCACCGGGTCCGGCAAGATCCAGCGCTTCGAGCTGCAGAAGCTGCTGGCGTGAGATGAAGCCGGCACCCTTCGCCTATGCTGCGCCCAAAAGCGTCGAGGAAGCGGCGGCGCTTCTGGCCGCGCATGGCGGCGACGCGCGGCTGCTCGCCGGCGGACAGAGCCTCGTGCCGATGCTCAATTTCCGCCTGCTCGAGCCGGCGCTGCTGATCGATATCAACCGTATCGCCGGACTCGATGGCATCGCCGAGATCGCGGGCGGGCTGCGCCTCGGCGCGCTCGTCCGGCATCGCGCGCTCGAGACCTCGCCGCTGGTCGCGCGCCGCTTCCCCATCATCGCCTCGGCCATGGCCGAGGTCGCGCATCTCGCCATCCGCAACCGCGGCACGATCGGCGGCAGCCTCGCCCATGCCGATCCGGCGGCGGAGCTGCCGCTGCTGGCGCTGCTGCTCGAGGCCCGGATCACGGCGGTCTCGACCCAGGGGCGCCGCGTCATCGCCGCGGCCGATTTCTTCACCGCGGCGCTGACGACCGCGCTCGCGCCCGACGAGATCCTGACCGAGATCGAGCTGCCCGGTCTGCCGGCCGAGAGCGGCTGGGGCTTTGCCGAGCTGGCGCGGCGCGCCGGCGATTTCGCGCTGGCGGCGGTGGGCGCCATCATCGCGGAAGAGAGCGGCGTCTGCCGTACCGCGCGCATCGCCATGGCCGGCGTCGGCCCGACACCGCTGCGCGCGCCCGCGGCCGAAGCGCTGCTGCGGGGCGGGACGCTCGATACGAGTGCCATTGCCGCCGCTGCGCGCGCGGCCGCCGCGGCCGCGCAACCCGCCGACGACCTGCATGCTTCGGCCGCCTATCGCCGCCATCTCGTCGAGGTGTTGACCCGGCGGGCGCTGAGCGCGGCCGTGGCGCGGGCGCGCAAGGCGGCGCCGTGAGCGGGAAGCGCCGCATCGCCGTCACCGTCAACGGCACGCGCCATGAGCGCGAGGTCGAGCCGCGCCTGCTGCTCGGCGATTTCCTGCGCACAGAGCTCGATCTCACCGGCACGCATTTCGGCTGCGAGCACGGCATCTGCGGCGCCTGCACGGTGATCTTGAACGGCGACAGTGTCCGCGCCTGCCTCGTCTTCGCCGTGCAGGCCGATGGCGGCGAGGTGCTGACGGTCGAAGGGCTCGGCAGCGTCGAGGCGCTGCACCCGCTGCAGCAGGCCTTTCACCAGCATCACGGGCTGCAATGCGGCTATTGCACGCCCGGCATGCTGATGACCGCGCTCGACCTCATCCGTAAGCAGGGGCGGCTGACCGAAGCGGCGGTACGCGCCGGCATCTCGGGCAATCTCTGCCGCTGCACCGGCTATCAGAACATCGTCGCCGCGATCTGCGCCGCCGCTGCGGCGATGCAGAGCGAGGAGCCCGCCGGCGATGCGTGAGGAGCTGAGGCCGAAGCTGGTCGGCGCACGGGTGAAGCGGGTCGAGGATCCCCGGCTGCTCACCGGGCAGGGCTCCTTCGCCGATGATTACCGACCGGCCGGCATGGTGCATGTGGCGCTGCTGCGGAGCGCCTATCCCCACGCCCGGCTGCTTCGCATCGACACGGCGGCGGCGCGAGGTATGGCCGGCGTGGTCGCGGTCTTCACCGGCGACGAGCTCGTCGAGGCGGCGCGGCCGATGGTGGCGACGTCGAAGATGAAGGATTATCGCGCCACGGCGATGCCGATGCTGGCCCGGGGCAAGGTGCGCTATGTCGGCGAGCCCGTGGCCGCGGTGGTGGCGGCGAGCCGCTATCTCGCCGAGGACGCGGCGCGGCGCATCACCGTCGACTATGCGCCGCTGCCGGCGGAGAGCGATCCGCTGCGCGCGGCCGAGGCAGCGGCGCCGCTGCTGCACGAGGAAGCGCGCAGCAACATCGTTCTGTCGCGCGAATTCGCACGCGGCGATGCGGCGGCGGCAATGGCGGCGGCGCCGCTGCGCGTCGGCGCACGCTTTCGCTTCCGCCGCAAAGCGGTGCTGGCGCTGGAGAATCGCTGCTACCTCGGCGACTATCACCGCGGGCGCCGCGAGCTGACCCTCTACAGCGCGACGCAAGTGCCGGGCATCGTGCGCGACGCGCTGGCCGAGCTCATGGACATGCCGGAGCATCTGATCCGCGTTGTCGCGGCGGATGTCGGCGGCGGCTTCGGCGGCAAGGCCTCGGTCTATCCCGAGGAGCTGCTGGTCGCCGTTCTCGCCCGGCGCCTCGGCCGGCCGGTCAAGTATGCGAGCGACCGTCTCGAGGATCTGCTGTCGACGAGCCAGGCCTTCGACGAGATCGTCGATGCCGAGCTCGGCGTCGCCACTGACGGCACGATCACCGCGCTCACCGCCGAGGTCGTCGGCGATGTCGGCGCCTATTCGATCTATCCCTGGACCGCCGCGCTCGAGCCGGTGCAGGTGGTGAGCTTCCTGCCCGGCCCCTATCGCATGCCGAACTATCGCGGGAGGGTGCGCGGCATCGCCACGCCGAAGGCGCCGCTGGGACCTTACCGCGGCGTCGGCCGGCCGGTCGCCGCCTTCGTCATGGAGCGGCTCATCGACATGGCGGCGCGCCGGCTCGGCATCGATCCGGTGGCGATGCGGCGCCAGAACTTCGTCGCCGCCGAGGAATTTCCCTACCGCACCGGCTCCGGCATCATCTGGGATCGCGCCGGCTTCGTCGAATGCCTCACCGCGGTGCGCGACGCGCTCGACTACGCCGCGCTGCGCCGCTGGCAGGAGGAAGCACGCGCGGCCGGACGCTGGATCGGCATCGGCTTTGCCGCTTATGCCGAGCTGACCGGCATCGGCTCCAAAATCCCGGCGGCGCCGGGTATGCCGGTCAATACCGGCACCGAGACCGCGACCTTGCGCATCGATCCCTCGGGCAGCGTCACCGCCATCTTCGGCATCGCCTCGCACGGCCAGGGCCTGGAGACGACGTTGGCCCAGGTGGTGGCCGACGAGCTCGGCGTCCGGCTCGAGGATGTGCGCATCGTGCAAGGCGACACGGCGGGCCGCGCCTACATGACCGGCACCTATGCGAGCCGCAGCGCAGTGCTCGCCGGCGGCGCCGGCAAGCTCGCGGCGGCGGCGCTGCGCGAGAAGGTGCTGCGCGCCGCCGCGCATCTGCTCGAGGTGCATGTCGACGATCTCGTCGCCGAGGGGAGCCGCGTCGCCATTCGCGGCACCGATCGCAGCCTCTCCTTCCGCGAGATCGCCCGCAGCGTCTATCTCCAGTTCGGCCGGATGCCGCCCGAGCTGCAGGAAGAGCTCGAAGCGACCAAGCTCTACGACCCGCAATTCGGCACCACCTCGAGCGCGACCCACGCTGCCGTGGTCGAGATCGATCCCGAGACCTTCGATGTGCGCGTGCTGCGCTATGTCGTCGCCGAGGATTGCGGCCGGGTGATCAACCCGATGATCGTCGATGGCCAGGTGCATGGCGGCGTGGCGCAAGGCATCGGCGCGGCCCTCCTCGAGGAAGTGGTCTATGACGGCGAGGGGCAGCTTCTCAGCGGCAGTCTCATGGACTATCTCGTGCCCTCCGCCGCCGAGATCCCGCCGATGGAGGTCATCCATATCGAGGCGGAATCGCCGACGACGCTCGGCGGCTTTCGCGGCATGGGCGAAGGTGGCACGATCGGCGCACCGGCGGCGATCGCCAATGCGGTGACGGATGCGCTGGCGCCGCTCGGGATCGAGGTGACGGAGCTGCCGGTGACGCCCGAGCGGCTCTATCGTCTGGTCGAAGCGGCGCGCCGAACGGAGTGAGGAGAAGGCCGATGGATCTGGGATTGCAAGGCAAGGTCGCGCTGGTCACCGGCGGCGGCCGCGATGTCGGCGGCGCCATCGCGCGGGCGCTCGCCGGCGAAGGCGCGACGGTCGCCGTCAACTATCTCCACTCCGAAGCGAGCGCCGATAGGGTCGTGGCGGAGATCGCCGCGCGCGGCGGCAGCGCCGCCGCTTACCGCGCCGATGTCACCGACCGCGGCGACGCCGCCGCCATGGTCGAGCGCATCGTCGGCGCGCATGGGCGGCTCGACATCCTGGTCAACAATGCGGGCTATGTGCAGCGCCAGCGCTTCGCCGAGACGACGCCGGAGGATTGGCAGAAGCAGATCGATATCGGCCTCTACGGCGTCATCCATTGCTGCCATGCGGCGGTGCCGCAGATGATGAAGCAGAATGGCGGGCGCATCATCAATCTGATGGGCGATTCCGCCCGCGTCGGCGAGAGCGGGCTTGCCATCACCGCCGCCTCGCGCGGCGGCGTCCTGGCGCTCACCAAGTCGCTGGCGAAGGAGCTCGGCCGGCATTGGATCACGGTGAACGCGCTGGCGCTGGGCCTGATCGAGACCAGCCACACCGACCCCGCCTGGTTCGAGGCCAATCGCGAAAAGATCCTGCGCAATTATCCGCTGCGCCGCCTCGGCAAGCCCGAAGACGTGGCGCCCGCCGTGACCTTCCTCGCCTCGGAAGGCGCGTCCTGGATCACCGGCCAGATATTCAGCATCAGCGGCGGTTTCAGCACCAGCGGGTGAGAGCAAGCTCATGCGCGTCGAGCTGCGCGGCGGAGACGAGAGCTGGGCGATTGCCGAGCCCCTGGTGGCGCTGGTCTACCCGCCCGAAATCATGGCGACGATTGTCTGGCGCGACGTCACCTGGGCGCACGCGGATGAACGCGTTCTCGTCTATGACGAGGAGCGGCTGGTGTCGCACGCGGGTCTCTACCTGCGGCAGGGGTTGCGCGACGGCTCGGCCGTACGCATCGGCGGGATCGGCGGCGTGATGACGCATCCCGCCTGCCGCGCGCGCGGTTTTGCCAGCACCGCGCTGCGCCGCGCCGACGACTCATTCCGCGCCCATGGCGTCGATTTCACGCTGCTGTTCTGCGAGCCGAAGAATTTCGCCTTCTATGGCGGTCTCGGCTGGCGGGTCTTCCCGGGTACGGTCATCGTCGAGCAGCCGAACGGGCGGGGCCCGTTCGCGGTCATGACCGCAATGGTGCACGACGCCAGCAAGCCAGCGCCATCCGGCGGGACGATCGACCTTTGCGGTCTGCCGTGGTAGCCGGCGTAGCAGACGCGCTGAGACTCCCGAATGTGTATTCGGCGTCTGGGCCGGATTCACCACAGAGACGGTGAGGCGGTGAGAAGAAGTTGCGCGCATGCAATGCGAGCAGACATGATCCCTCACTGCCTCATTGTCTCTGTGGTCGCGTTTCGAAACGCTAAAGCAAATTTCGATCGGATGGGCTCGGCTTACTTCGTCACTCTCGCGAAAGCGGGAGTCCAGAGCGATGGATTCCCGCTTTCGAGCGTGTGAAGGAATCGCACGCAAAGGTGCTTTCGCTGACATCGTGCGGCTCAGAGATGGACCCCCGCTTTCGCGGGGGCGACGAATTCTAAAGCAAAATCAAACTATTCCGTCATTCCCGCGAAAGCGGGAATCCATACGATCTCAAAGCGCCACCTTCGTCCGCTTCGATTTCCTCACACGCTCTTTCGCGGGAATGACGATAGGGGTAGTGGCTGAATCTTTCCGACCGAATAGGGCGCTAAATCGCGAATTCCGGGTCCGCGGCGGCGCCTTTCACGGCGAGGTCGAGGTCTTCGAGGATGCGCTCCTTCCAGGCCTGCAGCCGTGCCTCGGTGCGGCGGCGCGGGCGCGGCAGGTCGATGCGGTACTGCGCGTGAATGCGGCCGGGCTTGGCGCGCATGACGACGACGCGGTCGCTCAGCACCAGCGCCTCCTCGATGTCATGCGTGACGAAGAGCATGGTCGGCCGCTCGGCGCGCCAGATCTCGAGCAGATGGTCCTGCAGGCTGAAGCGGGTGAAGGCGTCGAGCGCGCTGAAGGGCTCGTCGAGCAGCAGCACCTGCGGGCGCGCCACCAGGGCGCGGGCGATGGCGGCGCGCTGCGCCATGCCGCCGGAGAGCTGCTGCGGCAGCGCCGCGGCGAAGGCGCCGAGGCCGACGCGCGCCAGTGCCGCCTCCGCCAGCGCCCGCCGCTGATCGCGCGGACGCCGGGCGAGCGCGAATTCGACATTCTCGCGCACGCTGAGCCAGGGCATGAGACGCGGCTCCTGGAAGACGAGCCCGACCTCGGGCCGCGGACCCGTCACCGCCACGCCGTCGAGCACGACGCTGCCGGAAGAAGACGGCTCGAGCCCGCCGACAATGCGCAACAGCGTGCTCTTGCCGCAGCCGCTGGTGCCGACGATGCCGACGATCTCGCCGCGGTCGACGGCGAGATCGATCTCGGCGAGCGCCGCCACCGCCTCAAACTTCTTGGAGACGCGCCTGATCTGCAGCATGGCCCTTCTTCTCTTCCGCGTGCTGGAAATTGTCCTGCCAGGCGGTGAAGCGGCGGCCGAGGAGCGCCAGCGCCAGGTCGGTCGCCTTGCCGAAAACGGCGAACAGCAGGATGGCCGCGAGAATGTTGGCGGGCCGTCCCGTCTGCTGGCCATCGAGCAGCAGGAAGCCGAGCCCTTCGCTCGCGCCCATGAGCTCGGCGGCGACGACGAACATCCAGGCGAGCCCGAGCCCGCCGCGCAGCCCGATGATATAGGCCGGCAAGGTCGCCGGCAGCAGCACGCGGCGGACCAGCGCCGCGCCGCCATAGCCGTGCATGCGCGCGACCTCGACCAGCTTGCGGTCGACCTGCTGGATGCCGGCCATGGTCTGGAGATAGACCGGGAAGAACGCGCCGACGGCGATCAGCGTCACCTTCGATGCCTCGAAAATGCCGAGCCAGAGGATGAAGATCGGAACCCAGGCGATGGAGGGAATGCTGCGCAGCGCCTGCAGCGTCGGATCGAGGAGGCGGCGCCACAGCGGCGAATAGCCGGTGAACGCGCCGAGCACGGTGGCGACGGCGGTGCCGAGCAGGAAGCCGAGCAGCACGCGCAGCAGCGTGATCTCGACATGGCCCCAGAGCTCGCCCTGGAGCCAGAGATCGCGCAGCGCCCGCAGCACCGAAGAGGGCGCCGGCAGGAGATTGGGCGGCGCCACGCCGAAACGCGACAGCGCCTCCCACAGCGCCAGCAGCAGCGCCGGCAGCACCAGGCCGAGCGCGCCGCCCGAAACCGCGCCGCGACCGATGCGGGCGAGAGCCCGTCTCACCGCGCCGCCTCGAGCCGCTTCTCGACGCGCAGGATGTATTGCGGATCGATCAGCGCGTCGGCGGTCTTGGCGATATCGGTATCGGCCGGGATGATGCCGCTCTGTTTCAGGACGCCGCCGGCGGCGACGATGGTGTCGCGCTGCTTCTGGCCGATGAGCCCGCTGGAGAGATCGTTGCGCTCGAGATCCTTGGCGGCGACGGCGTCGCTGAGTCGGGCGGCTTTGGCAACGATCGCCTTGAGCTCGGCGGGATGGGCGAGCGACCAGAGGCGCGCCGTCTCATAAACCGTGAGCACGCGCTCGACGATGTCGGGATGGGCGGCGGCGAAGTCCTGACGCGTGTTCAGGAAGCCATAGGTGTTGAGATCGGGATCGCGAAAGAAGAGGCGCGAGCCTTTTTCGAGCTCGGTTTCGGCCATATAGGGATCGAGACCCGCCCAGGCGTCGACATCGCCGCGCTCGAGCGCGACCCGCCCGTCGGGATGCTGCAGCAGCACCATCTTCACATCCTGCGGCTTCATGCCGTGGAGGGCGAGCGCGCGCAGCAGGAAGATATGCGGATCGGTGCCGCGCGTCACCGCGATGCGCTTGCCGCGGAGATCCTCGACCTTGTGGATCGGCGAATCCTTCAGCGTTACCAGCGCCGTCCATTCCGGCTTGTCGTAGACATAGACCGCCTTGATCGGCACGCCGTTCGCCTTGGCCATCAGCGCCGCCGCGCCGGCCGTGGAGCCGAAATCGATGCTGTTGCCGTTGAGGAATTCGAGCGCCTTGTTGCTGCCGAGGCTCAGCACCCATTCGACCTTGATGCCGTCCTTGGCGAATTCCTGCTCCATCCAGCCCTTGTCGCGGAGCACGAGGCTGACCGGGCTGTAATAGGCCCAGTCGAGGCGCAAGGTCGTGAGCTTGTCGGCCGCCGTCGCCGGCAGCGCCGCGAGCGCGAGCAGCAGCAGGGCGAGGAGCGGGCGCACCAGGCGCGCTGCGAGGATCGGCATGGGTCTGATCTCCTCCCCTATCGGGCCCGGGCGGGATCAGGCCGAAAAAAAACCCGCCGCAGCTTTCGCCGGGCGGTTCAATGCCCTCGCTTTAGCCGCATTTCTAAAGCGCCCGCAAGCTGAAGCTCAAATCGGCGCTGGCAGAGAACCTAATCTACCGAACTACGATCGTCAATAGGCACGTATCAACAGTTCTCATATGTTATTTAACTGTATGCCGTTTTGCAGCCGCTCGGACCGGTTGCGCTTTGACGGCAAAGCACTACAACACGCGCCGTCGAGGGCACGGAGCGGGCATGGCAGAAGACGGCGACGAAAATCAATTCCGCACTGCGCGACTGCAGAAGCTTGCGGCGCTGAGGACGCTCGGCATCGATCCCTATCCCTATGAGTGGCGGCGCAGCGCCGAGGCGAAGGAGCTCGAAGCGCGCTATGCCGCGCTGCCGGCCGATGCCGTCACCGAAGATCGCGTCAGCGTCGCCGGCCGCATCCGCGCCATCCGCAACAGCGGCATGTTCATCGACCTGCACGACAATTCCGGCAAGATCCAGATCTTCAGCGACCGGAAATCGCTCGACGAGGCGCAGCAGGCGCTGCTGCCGCTGCTCGATCTCGGCGACATCATCGGCGTCGACGGCATCGTCCGGCGCACCAAGCGCGGCGAGCTTACGGTGAATGCCAAGCGCGTCGCCGTCCTTGCCAAGGCATTGCTGCCGCTGCCCGAGAAATATCACGGCCTTGCCGATCTCGAGACGCGCTACCGCCAGCGCTATCTCGACCTCATCATGAACGAGCAGAGCCGCGCGGTGCTGCGCAACCGCTCGCGCATCATCGCGACCATGCGGCGGCTCCTGATCGAGCGCGGCTTTCTCGAGGTCGAGACGCCGATGCTGCATGTCATTCCCGGCGGCGCCACGGCGAAGCCCTTCGTCACCCATCACAACGCGCTCGACATGGAGCTCTATCTGCGCATCGCGCCGGAGCTGCATCTGAAGCGCCTGCTGGCCGGCGGCCTCGCGGACAAGCTTTTCGAGATCAACCGGAATTTCCGCAACGAGGGGATCTCGCCGCGGCACAATCCCGAATTCACCTCGCTCGAGCTCTACGAGGCCTATGTCGATTACCGCGCCATGATGGCGCTCACCGAGACGCTCGTCGCCGAGATCGCGCGCGAGGTGCTGGAAACAACGCGCATCCGCTATGGCGAGCGCGAGATCGAGCTCGCCGGCCCCTGGCCGCACGAGAGCATGGCGGGGCTGGTCAAGCGCGAGACCGGCGTCGATTTCCTCGCCATCCCTGGCGACGAGGATGCGCGGGCCGCGGCGCGGCGGCTCCAGGTCGAGGTGGCGGACAGCGCCGGCTGGGGCCGCGCGCTCGAGGCGGTGTTCGCCGCGCGGGTCGAGGCGACGCTGATCCAGCCGATCCACGTCACCGGCTTTCCGCGCGAAATCTCGCCGCTGGCCAAGGCGGACCGCAACGATCCGCGGCTCACCGAGCGCTTCGAGACCTACATCAATGGCTGGGAAGTCGCCAACGCCTTCTCGGAGATCAACGATCCCCTCGATCAGCAGCAGCGCTTCGAGGCGCAGATGGCGGAGCGGGCGCGCGGCGACGAGGAGGCGCAGCGCCTCGACGCCGATTACGTCGCCGCGCTCGAATACGGCATGCCGCCGGCCGGCGGTCTCGGCATCGGCATCGACCGGCTGGTGATGCTGCTGACCGACAGCCCGTCGATCCGCGACGTCATCGCCTTCCCGACGATGCGGCCCAAGGGCTGAATCGCTTCACTGCGGCAGGGCGAAGGCGACGATGGCATCGCCGAGCGGCGTGCCCATGCGGAAATGGCCGCCGGCGGCGATGACGACGAACTGGCGGCCGTTGACGACATAGGTCATCGGCGTCGCCTGCCCGCCGGCCGGCAGGCTCGCCCGCCACAGCTCCCGGCCGGACTCGACGTCGAAAGCGCGCAGACGGTTGTCCATGGCCGCGGCGATGAAGACGAGGCCGCCAGCGGTGACGATCGGCCCGCCCACGCCGGGCAGTCCACGGATCAGGCCGAAGAACTTTTCGCCGAGCGGCACCTGCCATTTGATGGTGCCGGAAGCGAGATCCACGGCGCTCAGCACGCTCCAGGGCGGCGCATTGCAGGGAATGCCGAGCGGCGAGGTCAGCAGCGCGCGCTCGGCGGCGTAGGGGGTGCCGAGCCCGAGGCCGATCTCGACCTTGGGGTCGGCCGCGCGTGCCGCCGCATAATCGGCGCGCGGGATCAGCCGGATCACATGGGCGAGGCGCATGGTGTTGACGATGAAGAGATGGCGCTCGGGATCGACGGCGCCGCCGCCCCAATTGCCGCCGCCGCCGGCGAAGGGAAAGAGGACCATGCCCCTGAGGCTTGGCGGCGTGTAGAGGCCGCGCGTGTCGAGCGCTTCGAGCCGATGCCGACAGGCGAGCTTGTCGAAATAGAAGAGGCCCCAGGCATCGGCGGCGGTGAGGCGTTGCGCCACCAGCGGCGGCGGCGCCAGCGGCACCGGCTGGGTCGGCGAGGTCACCTCGCCGGGCACGTCGCTCGCCGGGAAAGGCCGCTCCTCGACCGGAAACAGCGGCTTACCGGTGGCGCGATCGAGCACGAA
>Ga0335073_10004003_pt1 | contig 20554 bp, 14 predicted proteins | sample Lox_Sample_22_FD_207093 | JGI IMG/M metagenome (GOLD analysis project Ga0335073, IMG submission 207093) | Soil microbial communities from Loxahatchee National Wildlife Refuge, Florida, United States - Lox_Sample_2.2 | ecosystem: Environmental > Terrestrial > Soil > Wetlands | place: USA...
TGCCCGCCAGCGATTTTCGGTGGCACCCGGGGCTAGAGCCCGCGCCGAAGATTCGCGCGCTGAATGAATGGATTCGGGGGTATGCGGCGAAGAACGGTTTTGTGTACGTAGATTATTACTCGCACATGGCAAATGACGCAGGCGGATTGAAAAGCGAGTTGAGTCCGGATGGCGTGCATCCGAATGCAGCGGGGTACGCGATTATGGCGCCGCTGGCGGAAGCGGGCATTGCTGCGGCGTTGGCACGATAAGCACGGATTGCTGCGCCCTACAGAATGTCGTCGCGCCCGCTATGGCGTTACGATAAAAGTGCCGTGCAGCGACGCGGCGGAGTCGGGACCTAGCCAAATGTCGAAGGTGGACGGCTCCTGAGTCCAGGATTTCTTGGCGCTACTCCAGTAAGTCAGTTCGTCTTTACCCACGGAGAAGTGGAGTGTCTTTTTCTCGTGAGGCGCGAGGGTGACGCGCTGGAAGCCCTTCAGTTCGCGGACCGGCCGAGAAGTGCTGCCATATCGCTGATGGATGTAGAGTTGGGCCACTTCATCGGCGGAAATCTTGCCGCTGTTCTCGACGTCCACGGTGACATCCAGAGACTCGCCGAGCTTGATGGAATCGCAGCAGAGCTTCAGGTTCGAAAATTGGAAAGTGGCATAACTGAGGCCGTAGCCGAAGGGGAAAAGTGGTGTGCTCGCTTCGTCCCAGTAGCGCTTGCCCTGACGTTCGGGTTGCTGCGTGGTGTTGTGGGCATAGTTGATGGGAATCTGGCCATTGTCGCGGGGCCACGCGAAGGGCAGCTTGCCACCAGGAACCGCATCGCCATAGAGAAGATTCGCGACGGCGTTTCCGCCCTGGGTACCGGGATACCAAATTTCAACGATCGAAGGAACGTGCTCGACGGCCCACTTGATGTTGAGCGGGCGGCCGCTCATAAGAAGCAGAACAACCGGTTTCCCGGTGGCCACAACGTTTTCGAGGAGTTGTTCTTCCTGGTCAGGAAGATCGAGAGATTCGCGCGAGGCCCCTTCGCCAATCATGTTCTGAGCTTCGCCGAGGACGAGAACGGTGAGGTCCGACGATTGGGCGAGATTGACGGCTTTAGACATTTCGTCTTTGGCTTGGTCGGCAGACCAGAGCTTGACCGGGGGCGTTTTCAAAAGGTCATCGAAGAACGAAGGAAATTTGCGAGTGATTTGCACGCCAGGAGCGTAGCCGACCTCGACTTGCGAGCCGAGTTTGTTGCGAATGCCGGCCACTATTGTGACGGTTTCGGATACATCGGGCTTGAGGGACCAGGGACCGATGGTGTCGATCTGCGAGTCCGCCAGCGGACCGAGAACGGCGACCTTTTTGTAAGAGGTCTTGCTTAAGGGCAGCAGCTTGCCTTCATTGCGGAGGAGGACCGCGGTGCGCTCGGCAACTTCGCGAGCGGTGGTGCGATGGTCGGGATCGGTGAGGACTTGCTTGGCGTGCGCTTCGTCGGCGTAAGGGTGTTCGAACAGGCCGAGACGGATTTTCATTTCCAGTATGCGGCGGGAAGAATCGTCGATTTGCTTTTCGGTGACCTGGTGAGTCTGCACGAGATTTAGAAGATTTTCGGAGTAGGCGTTGTTGGTCAGGGCCATTTCCATGTCGACGCCTGCGTCGAGGGCGCGCTTGGCGGCGTCGGCAAAGTCCTTAGCGTAGCCGTGCGTTTTCAGACTTTTTACGGCATCGGCATCGCTGACCACGAAACCCTGAAACTTCCATTGATCGCGAAGAACGTCGGTGAGCAGCCAGCGATTGCCGGTGGCAGGCACGTCGTTTAGATCCATGTAGGCGCTCATGGCGGAGCCGACTCCCGCCTTGACCGCAGCATGGAAGGGCGGCAGATAAACGTTGTACATCAGATCGTCGGGGATGTAGACCTCGTCGTAATCGCGGCCACCTTGCGCAGCGCCATAACCCGCAAAATGCTTCATGCACGCGAGGATGTGGTCGGGGGCGCCAATGTAGTCGCCCTGAAAGCCGCGCACTTGCGCTACAGCCATGGCCGAGCCGAGATAAGGATCCTCTCCCGCACCTTCGACCATGCGGCCCCAGCGAGGATCGCGCGCAATGTCCAGCATAGGCGCAAAAGCCCAGTTGATGCCGTCCGCACTCGCTTCCTTTGCGGCGACGGTTTGTTCTTTCACGGCCACGGCGGGATCCCAGGAAGCTGCGATGGCGATGGGCACCGGAAAAATGGTGCGGAAACCGTGGATCACATCGAAGCCGAAGATGAGCGGAATATGCAGGCGCGATTTCTCGACAGCGAGATGCTGGAAATGATTGATCTGCGCGGGATCAGTAGCAAAAAGAATCGAGCCCACTTTACCTTTGACGATCTGCTCGTCGAGATCTTCGGGCATGAGAATGGTGAAGAACTGGGTAAGTTGGCCGATTTTTTCTTCGACAGTCATTTTTTGAAGGAGGGCGTCAGCGCGCTGGCGAACTTCGGCGTCGGAGAGAGCTTGGACGCCAGCTTTGGCAGCGGCGGTAACGGGAGCTTGCGAAGAAATGCGTGGAACCAGGGACAGCAAAACCACAGACGTTAAAACGACAGCGAGCAGTACCGCGAATTTGCGTGCATTGTTCGTTCGCATGGGGCAACCTCCCGCGAATCGGATGAAACATAAATGGTGTGTTAGATAGAGCAAAAGCGGCCGGAGAAGCGAGGTCAAGATTCCGGCGTCCCTGTTCCGTGGGTAGTGTAGCAAACCGTAATCTGATTTCGAAGGTTAGGCGGGCAATCTGACCGCGCCCGGAATGACGCCTTTTTGTATTGGCCTACGCACCTATTGGGCGTGGGTGGGCGCAAGTTGTGGCGCGGATACCGGCGCAGGTGGAAGTTGCAGGAAGTCGGGCAGGGACTTGGCGGCACGGCCCATGGCGCGGGCCAAGCTGAGTTTGGCGATGTTGTGCGCGAAGACCGCGTTGATGTAATCCAGTTGGGCGGCAGTGGCGGTTTCCTGGGCCTGCGTGTAATCCACAGTTGTGCTGACGCCAGCCTCGAGTTTCTGGCGGGTGAGCTCGGCGGCTTCGCGCGTGACTTGCACGTTCCTTTGCGCGACCTCGACTTGACTGGCAGCCGCCTGTAGGTCCAGGAAAGCGCTGCGCACATCGCCTTCAATCTGGCTCTTTAAATCTGCGCATTCGGCGCGGCGCTGCGCAAGCGTGGCGTCGGCCTGCTCCACATCGCCACTAACGCGGCCGCCCTGCCAGATGGGAATTTTCATGTTGGCGGTGGCAGTGTAGGTGGTCTGCAACTGACCAGGAGTGACACCAATGCCGCCGACATCGGCATTGACGCTGATGGAAGGATAGCGCTCGGCGCGCGCCGCCGCTTTGGCACGCATCGCCGCTTGCAACTGTGCGTCGGCTGCTTTCAAGTCGGCGCGCTGCGCCAGGGCCTGAGTTACAGCATCGCTGACGGTCAGAGGCATCGCAGGAGCAAACGGGATTTCGTCGATGACTTCGTACTGGTCCGTAGGAGGCAAGCCGACCATGCGCGCAAGATTAATTTTTTGTTTGGCGTAATCGTTCTGCAGGGACAGCAAACGAGTCTGCTCGGTAAGTAGCTGCACCTGATTCTTGTCCGCGTCCACTTTGGCGATAATGCCACGCGCGAGTTGCTGGACGCTCTGCTGGTAAACAGCGTCCGCAGCAGCAACTTGTGCTTGCTCGGCCGCCAGGCGCGCCTTGGCGGCGGTAACTTGCAAGTAAGCGCCACCGACGGCGAGCACGATCAGGTCGCGGGCGTCCATGGCGGAATAACGGTTGGCGCGCGTGACGTCATTGCTGGCGCGGTAATTGTTGAGCGAGGTGACATCCAGAACGGTTTGCGAGAGATGTGCGCGGAAATCTACGTAATTGAAGGGGCCGATCACCTGGGGAAAGTTGAATCCCGGAAAATTGAAACGGAAACCGAGAGCACGCAGGTCTTCGGTCTCCACATTTTCCATGGCGGTGCCGGTGAGGTTGGGCAGCAAATTGGCACGCACAGACTTGGCTTGGCCTTCGGCTTGCCGTACCGCCTGGGTGGCGCCCGTTTGCCCGAGGTTATAGGAGAGAGCGCGGAGAATGGCTTCCTGAAAACCGAGCTTGCCATTGAAAGGCATCAGTTTGGTGGAAGGAGTGCTCCCCGAGTAGTTGCCGGTGGCTTGCACGGTAGAGTTGATGGTGTTGACGCTAGTGGTGACGCCGGCGATCGGAGTCTCCGTAGCTTTGACGGTACCGCCGGTTTCTGCACTGCGGCCGGATAGAGGCAATTGCACAGCGGGAGTCGCGGTCTGGGGCGCCGCGGAGGGGCCGATCTGCGCGGAAGCGGCGGATGCAAACATGAGAGAGGCGGCCGAGAAGGCTGCCAGAAAAATGAGCGGGCGTAGGCCTTGTGGTTGAATTCGCAATGGGTGGTGCGGGATGTAGTGCTGTGCGATTGTCGGCATGCGTAAGAAGCTCCCTCGAGATCACGTCAACTGAGTTGTTTGCGGAAACGCCAGATGCTGAGCGCCACTAAAACTAGAGTGAAAGTGAGAAGGGCCAGGAAGTTGGGCCACAAAGTGGCCATGCCACTGCCCTTGATCATGGCGCCGCGGGAAATTTGTCCGAAATGCTGAATAGGATTGAATTGAGCTACCGGTTGCATCCACTTGGGCATGGCTTCCACCGGAGTGAACGCACCGGAAAGCGAAGTAAGCGGCGGATTGACGAAAAACAGGGTGAGCTGCGCTTGGCGCGCGGACCGAGTGAACGTGGCAATGAAGGTGCCGATGCTGATGCCGCAGAGCAGGCAAAGCGCTGCGGCCGCTAAGACCAGCAGGGCATTGCCCCGAAAGGGAATATCGAATACCACGCGCATGAGTACCACGGCCATAAGGCCCATCATGCACAGCAGCGCGAAGAGCGGAAAAAGCTTCGCCACAATGATCTGCGTGGTGGAGGCGGGAGACATGAGGAGTTGTTCGAGCGTGCCGGTTTCGCGTTCTTTGACCATGGCGGAAGAAGCGATGAGCGATCCGTTGAGAATCAGAAGGACGCCGAGGATGCCGGAAACGATGAACCAGGTGGGCTCGAGACCGGGATTGTAGAGATACGTGGGATCGATGATGACTTGGCCTTTGCTGCTTACATCCGGCGCGGCAATCTGGCGAAATTGCGCGTGAATTCCCTGCGCGACGAGATTCTGGCTGTAGGTGGCGATCACACCTTGCGCGTAGGCCTGCGCGATCGTGGCGGTGTTGGAGTTCATGGCGTTCAGCAGAACCTGCACGGTAACCGGGCGTCCGCGACGCAAATCCCGGGCGTAGTCATAAGGAATCACCAGGCCGGCATCGAGTTTGCCGTTGGCGATGTCTTTGGAAAGGTCGTTCAGGGAAAGATACGTGCCGCTCGGCGCGAAGCTCTTGCTTTCGGTCATCTGCGAAATCAGTTCCCGGCTTTCGGGAGTCTTGCTGTCGTCAACCACGCCGAGATGCAAGTTGGCGACAGTGGGATTGAGGGCGAAACCAAAGAGCAGAAGTTGCAGCGTGGGCGGAACAATGAGAGACATTGCCAGCCGGCGGTCCCGCAGAATCTGCTGAAATTCCTTGCGCACCAGAGCCAGCATGCGAGAGCTGATGAGGGAACGGAGTTTTCGCATGCTACACCTTCACCTGCATGCGGCGCATGTTGCGCCACGCGAGAAGGTAGAAAGCGCCGCCGATCGCGCCGATAATAAGTACCTTGTACCAGACGGCCGGCCAGCCCCCGCCGGCAAGCATAGAGTCGCGGACGACCTCGATGTAGTAGCGGCCCCAGACAAAGTTAGAAAGCCAGCGAATCGAGCCGGGAATATTGGAGATCGGGAAAAGCAAGCCAGAGAACATGTAAACCAGCAGGAAACCAGTGAGGGCGATGGCCTGCACGGCGGCAACTTGGCTGGGAATCGCGGCACCAATCATGTTGCCGAACGTGGTGACGCAGAACATGTAGAGAATCGTGGCAACGATGAAGGGCGTAGGATCGCCGGCAAAGCGCAAGCCGAACCCGAAGAACAAAATCGCAAGCATGATCAGAGCTTCGCCAGTAGCAACGATCATGAACGCCAAAATCTTGCCCAGTAGAAATTCGTGGGCGGAAATATTGGCAACGTAAACCTGCAGGATGGTTTTTTGCTCGCCTTCCTTGGACATGGCGAGCGTGGCCAGCAACGGCGGGAAGATGGACATGGCCATGACGAAAATGCCGGGTCCATAGAACTGCTGCGAGGATCGGCTGGGGTTGTACCACAGACGAATCGCGGCGGTAACCGGCTGCGGAAGCGTGGCGCCACCAAGCTGCGTGTTGTAAGCGCGCACAATTTGCGCGGCGTCGCCGGCGATGATCTGCGCGGTGTTGGAGTCCGAACCATCGATGAGCATCTGCACCTGGGCGTTCTGGCCTCTCGCGATGCGCCGGCCAAAATCTTCGGGAATGATCAGCGCACCGCGGGCCTTGTTGGCGGTGAAGGCGTCTTGCGGCTGCTTATCGGTAGGCCAAGCCACGATGTGGAAGCTGATGGCGTTGCGAAAGGCGTCCACGAGTCTCTGAGAAGCAATGGACGAATCGAGATTCTGCACGATGATGGGAAGATCGTTGACGGTGAGCGAGATGGCGGTGGTTTGCAGGAGAAGCAAAATCACAGGAAGCAGAAGAGCAAGAGCCACCGCAAGGCGATCGCGCAACAGTTGCGTGAGTTCCTTCCGGGCTTGAGCGAAAATGCGGCGCATTGCGGTACTCCCTGTGCTGTTCCTTTCGTTAATCCTCGGACGCGAATTTGCCCTGCTGGCGGGCATGTTCGACGACGCTGATGAAAACGTCCTCGAGCGAGAAACGGCCTTCGCGCGCTTCCAGCACGCGGATCCCGGCGCTTTCGAGTTTTTCGCGGGTGGCGCGAATGGCAACATCGGCGGAATCGTCGCTGATCACGTGAAGCCAGCGGCCAAAAATGGACACGCGCCAGTGGCCGGTATCGGACTTGAGCAAATCGGCGGCGCGCTGGGTTTGGTCCACACGAAATTCCAGCAGGTGACCTTTTTGTTGCGCTTTGATTTCGCTGGGCGTGCCTTCCAGCAATAGTTCGCCGGCAACCATCAGGCCGAGACGATTACATTGCTCGGCTTCCTCGAGATAGTGCGTGGTGACCAGAACGGCGGTGCCGGAGTCTGCGAGGTGATTGATCATCGACCAAAAGGCGCGGCGGGCCAGCGGATCGACCCCGGAAGTAGGTTCGTCGAGAAAGACGATGCCCGGCTCGTGCATGATCGCAGAGCCGAACGCTACGCGCTGCTTCCAACCGCCGGGCAGGCTGCCGGTCAATTGATGCTGCTTCCCTTCCAATCCTGAGAATTGCAGCACCCAGCGCTCTTTCTCCTGCTGCTCTTCAGGCGACACGCCGTAGACGCCGGCAAAGAACTGGAGATTTTCTTCGATCGTCAAATCGTCGTAGAGCGAAAATTTTTGCGACATGTAGCCAATTTGCTGGCGAACACGCATGGAGCGGAAGGCTTCCGCTTGCCCGGCAAGCTGCATCGAGCCGTGTGTAGCCTCCAGAAGGCCACAAAGCATTTTGATGGTGGTGGTTTTGCCGGCCCCGTTAGCGCCAAGCAGGCCGTAAATTTCGCCGTAGTTCACTTGCAGGCTGACGTCGTGGACCGCGGTGAAGGAACCGAACTGCTTGGTAAGCCCGCGGGCGCCGATGGCGACTTGGCCCCGGAGGTTGCGGTGGAGGTGGCGACTGGGGAAAGGCTCATCGGTGGTGCGCTCGCCCAGCGCGCGTAATGTGGCTACGAAGGTGTTTTCGAGGGTCGGCTCGTCAACATGCAAGTCATCGATGGCCAGATGATTCTGTTCCATGATGCGTTGTACGTCGGCTTGTGCGCGAGCCGCATCGTGAGAAAGCAGGTCAAGACGATCGCCGAATCGCTGCAAGTCGAAAATTTCGGTGTGTTGAGATCGCGAGATCGCCTGCAACGCTTGCTGAAGTTGCGGAGTCCGCAATTCCAAGCGCCTGGCGTTGAGGCTGCCGCGAATTTCTTCCGGTGTTCCGATCTGGCGGATTTCGCCCTGATGAATCAGGGCGATGCGGTGGCAGCGTTCGGCTTCGTCGAGATAAGGAGTGGCAACGACCACGGTGAGGCCTTCTCCAGCGAGATGCGCGACTGTGTCCCAAAATTCGCGGCGGGAAACTGGATCGACGCCGGTGGTGGGCTCGTCGAGCAGAAGAATGTGGGGTTCAGCCACGAGCGCGCACACCAGCGCGAGTTTCTGCTTCATGCCGCCGCTAAGCTGGCCTGCGAGACGCGAGGAAAAGCGATCCATGTCGAAAGCGCGCAGGTAACGCTGGCCCCGCTCGGCGATGTCGGCTTCGGTGACGTGGCGCAATTGGCCGACATAGCGAATGTTTTCCATGACGCTGAGATCGAGATACAAGCTGAAAGCTTGCGTGAGGTAGCCGGTTTGCGAGCGGGCGTCGCGGGCCGCGATGCCGAAAATTTCGGCGCTGCCTTTCGTGGCTTCCATGACGCCGGCGAGGATTTGGAAGGTAGTGGTTTTGCCGGCACCGTCGGCTCCAATGAGCCCGAAGATTTCCCCACGTTCCACGGAAAAGTTAATGCCGCGGACGGCTTCGAGCGGGCCGTAGCGCTTCCACAGATCGCGCACAACAATCGCCGTTGCGCTGGAGTTGGCACCAGCACGGTGCACCGCTGTGCGCTCGCTGACGGCGCTGCTCATTGCGTGCGCCTGTGCTTGGGCCAAGCGGTGCCGGTGACCAGGATTTCGCCGTCAGCGGGCATGCCGGGCTTAGCGAACCCGATGCCCTGAGTTAGCTGGAGCTTTACTCCCACGACTTGCTTGACGCGATCGTTCCGAAAGTAAGTATTTTCCGGAGTGAACGTGGCCTGCGGATCGATGCGGAGCACGTAGGCGTCAAGCGCCTGATCGGGATTTGAGTCGAGAAAGACGTGGCACGGCTGGCCAATTTTCAGCTTGCCAATCTCCCCTTCGGGAATGAAGCCGCGAAGATAAACTTTGCTGAGATCGAGAAGAGTGATGATCGCGGTGCCCGCTTGCACCACTTCTCCGGGCTCCGCGGTGCGCGTGATGACCGTTCCGGTGAAGGGCGCGTGGACGGTGAGATCCGCGCGGTTCGCTTCGGCTTCGGCCAGTTGCGCCTGGGCCTGCTCGGTCTGTGCTTTCGAGGCAGCCACTTGCGCCCGCTGCTGAATGATCTGCCGTTGCGTGCCGGCCACCTGGGCATCACGAATCTTGGGATTGTCCAGCATCGCCTGTGCCGTGGTTACCGCACCTTTGGCGGACTCCACGCGGCGCTGCGCAGCCAGCACAGCGGCTTGCTGTTGATCGGCAGTGGCTTCCGCTTGCAGCCCTTGCTGCTCGGAAACAGCGCCGGTCTTGGCGAGCTTCATGTACGCATCACGATTGAATTCGGCAAGCTTGAGCGCGGCTTGTTGCTGCGCCAGATCGGCTTCGGCGGCGGTTAGATCGGCCTGAGCTTGGCGCACGCGGCCCTCCGCGTCGGTTTTGGATTGCGCGGTTTGCAGCTGATTTTCGCGAAGCTGTTCCTGAAGGACGTTGATCTGTTCGTCGGCCGATTGCGCTTTGGCCTGTGCATCAATTAACGCGGCGCGCGCGGCGGCCTCTTGCGCCTTGATCTGCGCGTCGTCGAGTATGGCAATCACATCACCCAATTTGACCGAGTCACCTTCACGGACCGTGATTTCGAGGATTTTCCCCGTGACTTTTGGAGCCACCGCGGAGTCGTCGCCTTCAATCCGGCCGCTGACTGCCACGATACTGGCCGGGAGGCTCGGGTTGGCGAAGAAAACTTTCCAGATGAACAGCAGCAGCACGATGGCGCCAACGATAGCGAGAATGCGAGGGACTTTGCCGCGGGGCGGGCGCTCCTCGGCAGCCGCCGCTGTGGCCGGTTTGGCCGCGAGCTGAGCCGGGGCAGCGGCCGGAGATTTGTCGACCACCGGTGGTGCGGCGGATGCTTGCGCGTCAGTCATGGATATGTGCTCCGGAACCTTTTTCTTTGGATACGTGCGAAGGACGCCGCGAATTACGAGCAATTGCGCCGGACGCAGCACCGCCATTTGGCGTTGTTAGCTTGGGACTTCCCATATGCTCGTGTTCATGACGCGCCATCTGTTGGAGGGCCGCCAGCGTAAACTCCGCGATGTGCCCGGCAATACGTTCGAGCCGCTCGGGAGTGAGCTTCAGATCCGGCTGCAAACGGGAAAGAACCGGTTGGGAATAAGTGTAGAAAATGACCTGACCCATGATGCTGTTGTTACACAGGCGCGTGGTCTCATGTTCCGCGGGCAGGCCGATAATTTCGCCGACGGCTTTCAGGACGCGCTCGTAAATCGGGCGCATGCCTTCATCGACTACTCGGGTCATCGCCGGAGTAGGCTCGGAAAATTCGTGCATGACAATGTTGAAACCCCAGTCTGGGCGCTTGCGTTCGCACAGACTCTGCAGGCGCGCGAAGATGACGTGGCGCAGCAATTCCTCGGGGGAACCGGCACTATCCAGGACATCGTTGAGGCGGGCGCGCTCGGGCGTACGGAAAAGTTGACGGAGCACTTCGGTGTACAGGCCAAGCTTGTCGCCAAAAGTGTAATTGACCGCGGCAACGTTCGCCCCCGCGCGCCGGCAGATTTCGCGAATCGTGGCTTTGTAATAGCCCTTGTGGGCGAAGACCTCAGCTGCGGCGTCGAGCAGTTTCTCCCGGGTCGGAGCGTCGCTGGGCCGGCGGCGCGGACGGGGAGGCGCGAGTGTAGAGGTTGAGGACATATCTAAACACATGTTTAAAACATCTGTTTGAAAGTGTCAAGAGCGAAGTTGAGTATATGTTTCGCGATTTCGCGGAACCCGGAAACTATCGATCTGCAAAACCACCTGTCAATCAGGGTTTGCGGGGCGCTTGACTAGCTCAAAACGCAGAAAGGCACACAGGCTGAAGCCTGTGTTACTTGAGGGCGTTGGCGACGATTTGCTGCGCTTCTTCAACGATCGATTGGAGATGGGATTCGGAGTCGAAGCTTTCGGCGTAGATTTTATAGATATTTTCGGTGCCCGAAGGACGAGCGGCGAACCATCCGGTCTTGGTCACCACCTTGAGGCCGCCAATGGGCTCGTTGTTGCCGGGCGCCTTGGTCAATTTGGCGAGGATTTTGTCGCCCGCTAAGTCCGATTCCTTCACATCGTCGGGAGAAAGTTTGGCGAGTTTGGCTTTTTGCTCGGGCGTGGCGGCCGCATCGATACGCGTGTAGTAAGGCATGCCGAACTCGTCGACCAATTCGGCGAAATGCTCGCCCGGATCCTTTCCGGTGACTGCGGTGATTTCCGCAGCGAGCAGATCCATAATCAATCCGTCCTTATCGGTAGTCCACACGGCGCCATCTAGCCGAAGGAAACTCGCGCCGGCGCTTTCTTCCCCGCCAAAACAAAACGAACCATCGACCAGGCCAGGCACGAACCATTTGAATCCGACGGGAACTTCGGAGAGCTTGCGTTCGAATTTTTTTACGACCAGATCGATGAGGCTGCTACTGACCAGCGTTTTCCCAACGATCACGTTGTGAGACCACTGCGGACGATGCGTCAGCAGATAACCAATGGCCACGGCTAAGTAATGATTGGGATTCATCAGGCCGGCCGATGGCGAGACGATGCCGTGACGGTCGGCGTCGGTATCATTGGCAAAAGCTAAACGATATTTGTCTTTGAGACTGACCAGACGCGCCATGGCGTACGGACTGGAGCAGTCCATTCGGATTTCGCCATCGTGGTCCACAGTCATGAAGGAAAAAGTGGGATCGATGACGGGATTGGTGACCACGACGTTGAGTCCGTACACAGAATTGATGGGCGCCCAATACGGCTGCGAAGCACCACCCAGAGGGTCGACGGCCAGATTAAGATTGGCGGCGCGGATCTCCTCAGTGTTCACCACGTTACGGAGATCATTAACGTAGGGCAACACAAAATCTTTTTGGTGCGTCGTGCCGGCTTTTATGGCGGATTCATAAGGCACGCGCTGGACTTCTTTGTTGCCGCCGCGAAGAAGATCGTTGGCGCGATTCTGAATCCAGCCGGTAACGTCGGTATCTGCAGGACCGCCGTTGGGAGGATTGTATTTGAAGCCGCCGTCGCGAGGCGGATTGTGCGAAGGAGTGATAACAATGCCGTCGGCGAAATGCTCGCGGCGCGCGCGATTGTAGACCAGGATAATGCGGGAGATGACCGGAGTAGGAGTAACGCCGTCGTCCTGCTGGATCACGGTTTCGATATGGTTAGCAGCCAGCACTTCCAGCGCGGTGCGCTGCGCAGGGCCGGAAACGGCGTGCGTATCCTTGCCCATGTACAGCGGCCCATTGATGTTCTTGGAGCGGCGATACTCGCAGATGGCTTGCGTGATGGCGAGAATGTGCGCTTCGGTGAACGTCGATTTCAGGGGCGTGCCGCGGTGGCCGCTGGTGCCAAAACTGACGAGCTGATTCGGATCCTTTACGTCGGGACGCCGCTCGTAATAGTCCCGTTGGAGTTTGGCAACATCAATGAGCATGTCCTTGGTGGCAGGTTTGCCAGCCAGAGGTGAAACGCCCTTGGGTCGATTCCCTTCTTCGGCCATTCCTCGCTCCGCTACGACACCGGACATGGCGCCGCCTTCCAGATGTCAGCATTATATTGCGCGATGGTGCGATCACTGGAGAAATTTCCGGAACTCGCGATGTTCAGGATGACCTTGCGGGCCCAGTTGTGCGGGTCGGATATGCAGTGGCAAAGCCGCTGGTCGGCATCGAGGTACGAACGCAGATCCGCGAGATGCATGTAGTAGTCGCCGTGAGTAAGCAGCGTGTCGCGAAGAGGTGCGAAGATGCCGGGCTCATTGCGGCTGAAGTAGTCGGAGAAAATCAGGTCGAGAGCGGCGCGGGTCTCGGGCTCGTGGTCGTAATGCCAGTGCGGGTTGTACCAGGAACGGCTGTCAGCAACTTGCTGCGCGGTGAGGCCGAAGAGGAAGAAATTCTCTTCACCGGCGGCTTCGGCCATTTCAATGGTGGCACCGTCGCGAGTGCCGATGGTCAGCGCGCCATTCATCATGAACTTCATGTTGCTGGTGCCGCTGGCCTCGTAACCGGCGGTGGAGATTTGATTCGAAACGTCGCTGGCAGGAATCAGATGCTCGGCAAGCGTGACACGATAGTCCGGCAGAAACAGCACCTGGAGGCGGCCTTTGACAGCAGGATCGCTGTCAATGGTGGCGGCAAGGTTGTTGATGAACTTGATGATGAGTTTGGCGAGTTGATAAGCAGGCGCGGCCTTTCCGGCAAAGAAGAAGGTGCGGCGAGGCATGTCGACGCTGGAGTTTTCGCGGATGCGATTGTAGAGCACCACGATGCGCAGAGCGTTGAGCAGCTGGCGCTTGTATTCATGGATGCGCTTGACCTGCGAATCGAAAATATTATTTGGATCGACGACCACGCCGGAAGTGGCTTTAACCCAGTTGACGAACTGGCATTTGCATTGATGCTGTGCCTGCAGGACCGCCGAACGGAAGCTCGCATCTTCAGCCAAAGGCTTGAGGCGGGAGAGCTCGCTGAGGTCGGTGATCCACTTGTCGCCAATAGCTTCCGTGATGGCGTTGGCGAGCGGCGGGTTGCAGAGGCGCAGCCAGCGGCGCGGAGTAACGCCATTGGTTTTGTTATTGAAGCGCCCGGGGAAAATCTCCGCGAGGTCTTTTACGGTGGTGGTGCGCAGCAGCTGGGAGTGAATCGCGGCAACTCCGTTCGTGCTGTGTGAGCCAACGATCGCGAGATTGGCCATGCGTACCCGGCGCACCGGACCTTCTTCAATCAGGCTAACGCGGGAGACGAGTCCTTCATCACCGGGATATTTCTTGCGAACGTCGTCGAGGAAGCGGCGATTAATTTCATAAATGATTTCGAGCAAGCGCGGAGAGACCGTGGAGAACCACGCGACCGGCCACTTTTCCAGCGCTTCCGGAAGCAAGGTGTGATTGGTGTAAGCCAGGGTTTTCTTGGTGATGTCCCAAGCTTCGTCCCAACTAAGATGCGCGTCGTCGAGCAGAATGCGCATCAATTCCGGCACGCTCATCGTGGGGTGAGTATCGTTGAGCTGAATGGCCACCTTTTCGGCGAACAGATTCCACTTGTCGCCGTTGATGTGGCGGAAGCGGCGGACGATATCGGCCAGCGAGCAGGCCACAAGGAAATACTCCTGAACAAAACGAAGCGCCTGCCCCATGCCGGTGGAATCGTCGGGGTAGAGCACGCGAGTGATGGATTCGGCGGCTAACGTTTCGGCCAGGGCGCCGACAAAATCGCCACTGCTGAATTCCTGGAAATCGAAATAGTCGGGAGCGGCAGCGGACCACAAGCGCAGTGTGTTGATGTTCTTGCCGCCGTAGCCGACGATGGGCCGATCGTAAGGAATACCGTAGAGGGAGGAATCGCGCTCGGCGATGGCGCGAAGAGTGCCGTCGCGAAGAATGAAGGAGCAGTTCAGCGGAATGGTTACGCGCGCATACGGACGCGCCACTTCCCACGGATCGGGGTGGCGAAGCCAGTTGTCGGGCACTTCGTGCTGCCAGCCGTTTTGGATGGTCTGCTTGAACATGCCATATTCGTAACGAAGACCGTAGCCGAGCGCAGGAAGCTGCATGGTGGCCATGGAGTCGAGGAAGCAAGCCGCGAGCCGGCCGAGCCCACCATTGCCAAGCCCGGCGTCGGGCTCTTTCTCCAGAAGAGCGGGCCAATCGACATCCTTTTCGTTAGCGACCTGTCTCACCAGAGGGTCCACCAGCAAGTTGGTTATGTTATTCGCCAGCGATCGCCCAATCAGAAATTCCATGGAAAGGTAGTAGATGCGCTTGGGATTGGTGTCGTGGTAGGTCTTGATCGTGTGGCACCAGCGCTGCACCAGAATATCGCGGACGGAACGCGCAAAGGCTTCGTAATGGGCCCGCGCATGCGTAACCGCGGGCTCGACGGCGTTGTCGAGCAGGAGATGTCGCTCATAAAGATTGTAAAGCGGGTTTGGATAGGGATGGGGTTCCAGGCCGTATTGAGCGACGAGTTTGCTAATTTTTTCGGAATCGGAGGGCTTGGCGGCGATGGGGGTACTGCTCATGGTATTTACCTCATTTCTACGATTAGTGCTCTGCTCTGCGACAGTTAGATGCGGCTCTTCCTTTGAGGGCGGCAAAAAAGAAGGGTCGGAATCCGGCGGCACGCTGCGTGCCCATCATGGCAAATCCGGATTGCAGGCAGGTTACAACAATGCAGCGGCGAGTGGCGAGTGATTAGTGCCGAGAACGGCTGCGACGCGCTGACCACAGCAGGAACAACTGATTTTCCATCGTTTCGATGTTCTTCGGTGGTTTTGGATGGATTTCGATGCTTTCGCTGCTTTCGTCAGGGCACGGCTTCAGCCCTGCCGTTACGAACGCCGAATCACCGCGGCTTCACCGCTGAGGGCGTCTTGCCAATTTCCACACGGCTTACTTAGCCCCAACTTCGCACCAAATCGATGTGTCCTCTACTTCACTCACTTCCTTTACCCCCTCCACCTCACCTACTCCTCGGGTTCTTCACTGGCCCACTCCGAAAGGGGACATTCCCATGGCGGCCTTGCTAAAATAGTTAGATATGTTGAACCAAATCGCGGGAACTGACGCTTCGGGGCTGCGCTATACGCGCAAGAAGACCTTTGGCGTAAAAGTAGGCAATGTGATGGTCGGCGGCGGCGCACCAATTGTGGTGCAGTCCATGACCAACACCGATACGGCGGACGTGGAATCCACGTTGCGGCAGACGCTGGAGTTGGCGGAAGCGGGTAGCGAGATTGTGCGCTGGACTGTGAACGTGCCGGAAGCGGCCGAAGCGGTGCCGGTGATCAAGCGTCGCCTGCTGGACGCCGGTTGCCATGTGCCGATCATCGGCGACTTCCACTATAACGGTCATGTGCTGCTGACGAAGTACCCCGAATGCGCGAAGGCACTGGACAAGTACCGCATCAATCCCGGCAATGTCGGCGCGGGTCAACGCCGCGACGAGCAATTCTCCACGATTTGCAAAGTAGCGATGGACCACGGCAAGCCCGTCCGTATTGGCGTCAACGGTGGGTCGCTGAACCAGGAACTGGTGATGCGCAAAATGCAGGAAAACACCGACCAGAACCTGGGTAAAGAGAGCGAAGAGATTATCAACGAGTGCATGGTGCTCTCTGCGCTGCAGTCGACCGAACTGGCGCTGGAGAGCGGGCTGCGCAATGACCAGATCATTATTTCGTGCAAGACCTCGCGGCCCCGCGATCTGATTACCGTATATCGCGATTTGGCGGCAAAGACCAACCAGCCGCTGCACTTGGGCTTAACCGAAGCGGGTATGGGCATGAAGGGCATGGTTTGGAGCGCCGCTTCGCTGGGCGTGCTGCTGTACGAGGGCATTGGCGACACCATCCGGATTTCGCTGACCCCAAAACCCGGCGGGGACCGGCGCGAAGAAGTGTATGCGTGCCACGAGTTGTTGCAGGCCTTGGGGCTGCGGTCGTTTTCGCCCAGCGTGACCGCCTGCCCGGGCTGCGGGCGAACCACCAGCACCACCTTCCAGGAGTTGGCGGAACGCACGCAGGAATATATCCGCGAAATGATGCCGACCTGGAAGACGCAGTATGAAGGCGTGGAGACTATGACGCTGGCGGTGATGGGCTGCATCGTGAACGGTCCAGGGGAATCGAAGGCCGCGAACATCGGGATCAGTTTGCCGGGAACGGGCGAGGCGCCGCGCTGCCCTGTCTATATCGATGGCAAAAAGGATGTGACGCTGGAAGGCACCTACGATGAGTTAGCGGCGGCGTTCCAGAAACTGGTGGACGATTACATAGCGACGAAATTCCCTAAAAAGGCGGTGGAGGTTTCCGGTGCCAGAAGTTAAGCCGGGGGGAATTCGCCTGCGCAACTCGCTGAAGAGGACCGCGCTCTCCTTGCTGATCATTCTTGGCGCGTATGCGGGCTTGTGGGGTTATTTCCAGTGGAAAGCGCAAAAGGTGCGGGCGAAAGCCGAAAAGAAACTGGAGCCGTTGTTCAAGGAAAGCGACGAATTGGAAAAGCTGGGAACAGTGGACTTGGATCCGCGAAATGTGACGCTGGCGGAGTTGGATGAGAGATTTCAGCAGCCGGAACAGAAGCTGGCGGGGCCGCAGAACACGACGAAATATGGGTGGTTGTGCGGCGGCGATCAGTGCGCAATCTGGGCAGCTTTCGCGGTGCCATACGGGCAAGAGGTACCGGGGACGGCAGCGCCTGTGCTTTTGTTGATAAATTCGCCATTTATGCATCCGCCCCAACATCTGGCGATTGGTGGAATTTCTCTCGGCGAAACCGGCGCGGACATCAAGAAATTTTGCCAAACCCATGGATGGCAGCTAGAGACGGGCAACCGCATAAGCTGGGATAAGAGTTGGAGTGCAGTTTGGGCAGAACGGGATGGCAGGGTCAGTTTAGTCATATTCACCAACGAGAACGCGTTAAGAACTGTAACCGGTGGGGGCGAGGCTGCGGCGAAGCCCCACGGCAGCTAGACGGAGGAGCGGAAGATGAAAATCTCACGGGAAGATGTGTTGCGCGTAGCCGAACTGGCTTACCTCGACTTGAACGAGCAGGAATTGGAGAAGTACCGCGCGCAGGTGGATGAGATCCTGGAGTACATCGGGAAGCTGAACGAGCTGGACACGACGAACGTGGAACCCATGGCGCAAGTCTTAACGGACGATCAGACGGCGGATGCGACGCTACGGGAGGACCTAGTGGTGCCCTGCGCGGTGGCTGACGACGTGTTGGCGCATGCGCCGGACGCGGAACCGCCCTATTTTCTGGTGCCCAAGGTGATTGAGAAGCAGTGATAAACGTTGTGAAGGTTGTGGCACAACCATTCTTGGCTGTTCAGTCGAGGCGAAGCGGAAGAACATGGGGACGATGAACACGATTGGGGAAGTTAGGAACGCGATCGGCGCGAAGAAAGCGTCGGCGAGGGAAATTGCCGCGGAATACTTCAAGCGGATTAGTGCGCGCAATACGGAACTCAATGCGTATTTAACGCTTTGCGAAGATCGGGCGTACCGGCAAGCAGATCGCGTGGACGCTGCAGTGGCCGCAGGCAAGCCGCTGGGGCCGTTGGCAGGTGTGCCGATCGCGGTGAAGGACGTCATCAGCACGCGCGGAATTCGCACCACCTGCAGCTCGAAAATCTTGACCAACTATATCCCGCCGTACGATGCCACGGCCGTGACGCGACTGGAAGCTGCGGGCGCGGTGATTCTGGGCAAGACCAACTGCGACGAATTCGCCATGGGCAGTTCCAACGAGAACTCTGCTTACGGAAATGTGCAAAATCCTGCCGCACCGGGTTGCGTGCCGGGCGGCTCCAGCGGCGGATCGGCGGCGGCGGTGGCGGCAGACTTGGCGGTAGCCTCTCTGGGTACGGATACCGGCGGATCGATCCGGCAGCCGGGCTCGTTCTGCGGGATTCCCGCGATGATGGGAAGCTACGGGCGGGTTTCGCGGTATGGGCTGATCGCATTTGCCTCGTCGCTGGATCGCATCGGTCCCTTCGCGCATACGGTAGCCGATATAGCGGCGGCGCTGAAGGTGCTGGCTGGGCGCGACCCGCAAGATTCCACCTCGACAACGGCTCCGGTGGAGGACTACCCGGCGCAATTGGACCAACCGGTAAAGGGACTGAAGATCGGCATTCCGAAGGAATATTTTGGCGCGGGAATCGATGAAGGGGTTCGGGAAAAGATCTTCGCCGGAATCGAGTTACTGAAAAAACTGGGGTGCGATGTGCGCGAGATTCAATTGCCGCACACCGACTACGCGATCGCCACCTACTACATCATTGCCACCGCGGAGGCCAGCTCGAACCTGGCACGCTACGACGGAGTGCGCTACGGCCCACGTGCGCAGGCGGATTCGTTGATCGGCATGTATCGCCAGACACGCGGGGCAGGATTCGGGCCAGAAGTGAAGCGGCGAATCGTGCTGGGAACGTACGTGCTTTCGGCGGGTTATTACGACGCGTATTACCTGAAAGGGCAGAAAGTGCGGGCGCTGATTGCGGACGACTTCCGGAAGGCCTTCGCGCAAGTGGATGCGATCGTCACGCCAACGTCGCCCGTGCCGCCGTTCAAAATCGGGGAGCGGTTCAACGATCCCCTTCAGATGTATCTTGCTGATATTTATACAGTTACGGGATCCCTGGCAGGTTTGCCGGGAATTTCCGTGCCTTGCGGACGCATTGCAGGAACGTTGCCGGTCGGTCTGCAAATTGTAGGACCGGCTTTTGGCGAAGCCCGAGTATTGCAATTGGCCCATGCTTTCGAGCAAGCTGGTAGCGCGAATCTTTAGTTCTCTGCTGGCACAAATGCGGGACGAAAGCATCGCGGCTGCGCGATGAAGTTCGCGGAATAAAAACCAGCGAGGTTGGTCTGAAGCTTTCGACTATCCTGGTAAAGCTTGCCGATTCTCAATCGGCATTTTTGAGCGCTGCTGATCGTATCCCCTCTGACAAATGGAGTTGGACTCCCGCCGCGAAACAGTGGAGCGCGGCGGAAATTGTCGCCCACGTGGTCATGGTGGAGCGTGGTGTGGTGCGCAGCGCACACTCCATCATCGAAAAACCTCCAAAAGATGCGTGGTTTTGGGAGCAGGCCCATCTACCTCTGTGGCTCGTGGAAACGCGGCTGATTCGAGTGAAGACACCGCTGGCGCTCGATCCGGCCATGATCGCAAAGAAAGAAGAGATGCTGGGAGAGCTGCGAGCCACGCGAGCCTGGACCCTGGAGTTTCTCGCACAAACGCAGAACCGGGACCTAAGCGTCTACGGATGGCCACACGTGTTACTGGGGCGACTCAATCTGTACGAATGGTTCGAAATGATCGCGGCGCATCAAGTACGCCACACCAAACAGCTCAAGGAAATCGTAGCTCGGCTACCAAAAGTGGTAGAAAATTCGCAAAATCAGTAGTTTTTTTCACGTACTTCCTGTTAATTGTGACAGATACAAGAAAAGCTGTAGGCGTCACGAAAACTCCGAAACCCTCGATAAATCCCGCAAAAGAAAAAGTACTAGACGCTTCGTTTAATGCCTATTCAAACGGAACGACTATTGCAGGGAAGTTAGGCGTCTTCTAACCTGCGGCATGCATCAAACACGTTGGAAGGCGAAAGCGGCAGAGATAGAGAGAGGCCCCTTGGTAACAGTCAAGTCGAGTCAGAAAATCTTTACGGACGCGGAAGTGGCTAGCTTGACGGGGATCTGCGTGGAACATCTGCACAATTTCGCACGCAGCCGTCACCTAGGCATAATCGCGAGAGCAGCAGAAGCGGCGGGAGCCCAAGCCGAACAATGGTTGTTCACGTTGTCGGACCTGATGGTGCTCACGACGCTGTTCCCGCGCTGTACGCACTAG